>Ga0302324_100018560_pt1 | contig 13694 bp, 14 predicted proteins | sample Palsa_T0_1_FD_201949 | JGI IMG/M metagenome (GOLD analysis project Ga0302324, IMG submission 201949) | Peat permafrost microbial communities from Stordalen Mire near Abisko, Sweden - Palsa_T0_1 | ecosystem: Environmental > Terrestrial > Soil > Palsa > Peat permafrost | place: Sweden: Abisko...
TGCTGATGAGCACCATGTTCCTTGTGCTCTCCATCGAGCGCATGATTCCCTGGAAATATACGGTCGTGGTTTTCAGCCGCGACATCTCCATCCTGATGATCAGCGGCGTGCTGTTTATGATCGCCGGCCTGCGCGATTTTCGCCCCAGCATCTTTGGCAAAGCCAACACCTTCGCGCAAGTGGCGGCAATTTTCTTCGCGCTGCTGCTGCTCGTCGAGCCCGTCCGCTGGATCTGGATCGCGCGCACCACCTTCCTGCGCGCTACCTTTCTCTTCACCATCGTCTCCGCCGTTCACTATGCGTTCCTGGTGCAGCACCGCGTGCATCAGACCGCGCCTGCTGCGCTCAAATCTTGACTCTCGGGGAGACAACTCGACTGCCAGTTCCGCGCGCGAGCACACCGGCCATTCGCCCTCGAACGCTCTTTCTGATGGTGGCCACTGGTCTCGCGATCCGCCTCATCGTCATGAGCTTTCTGTACACCGTGCAGTTGGATCCACGGCAGGAAAATTTTCGGTTTGGATTCGAAACCGGAAGAATTGCACGATCGATCGCGCAAGGCGAAGGCTTCAGCAGTCCGTTGTACGTGAAGACCGGACCGACCGCATGGATGACGCCAGTTTATCCTTACATCATCGCAGGATTCTTCAAGGTTTTTGGCATCTATACCAGGGCTGCGGCGTTCGCGATCCTCTCTTTCAACGCCCTGACATCGGCGGTCACCTGCCTCCCAATCTTTTTTTTCGCGCGCAAAAGCTTCGGTACCTACGTGGCGAAATGGGCGGCATGGACGTGGGTTTTCTTCCCTTATGCCATTTATTTTCCGGTCATTCGAATCTGGGAAACCTGGCTCGCCACGCTCCTTCTAAGCCTGATCTTTCTAATCACACTGAAACTTGACGACGCCGATCGAATTTCGGCATGGGTCGGCGCCGGAGCGCTATGGGGTCTGGCGGCGTTAAATAGTGCCATCGTGGCTTCGCTGCTTCCGTTCTTGCAATGGCGTGTCTCCTATCTTCGGCAAAAGCAAAAGAGTCGCTGGTGGGCGCCGGATATCGCCTTGGCTTTGGCATTCGTGGTCGTAGTGTCTCCCTGGTTTGTGCGCAACTGGCGCACCTTCCATACGTTCATTCCTTTTCGAGACAACATGGGACTAGTACTGCGACTCGGCACCAGGGGCGCGACGGATTACTGGGGTCCGTATGAACTCGGCCCCTGGAATAGCCCCGCCGAGATGCAGGAATTCCAGCGCGATGGCGAACTGAAATACATGGCCACGAAAAAAGTTCAGGCGGTGACCTTCATCAAGGCCAATCCCGGCTGGTACGCGTGGACGACCTTGCGAAGGATATTTTTTATTTGGACCGGATATTGGAGTCTGGACCACTCGTACCTGCAACAGGAGGAGTGGGACCCGGAGAACATGGTGTTCAGCTCGGCCTTCACCCTACTGGCGTTCGTCGGCCTGCGAAGGGCCTTTGTAAGAGGCGCAGACGCGGCTATGCTTTACGCCATCGTCCTGCTGATATTTCCTCTGACGTACTACATCACGAGTCCGGAGCTTTACTATCGGCGGCCGCTTGACCCGATGATGGTCGTGCTTGCCGTGTACGCATTGATACCGACTCGTCGACTCGATGAACCGGGGTAGACACAGGCCCGACCCTGCAGTTACGCCCGGCATTTGACCCATTTTCTTGCGCACCCCTAGAATGAGATTCGCACCGCGCTCGCGAACTCATTCATGGGACTGAGCCTCTATAACACTCTTTCCGGGAAGATCGAAGAATTTCACCCGATCGACGGTAACCGCGTCCGCATGTACGCCTGCGGACCCACCGTCTATGACTACGGCCACATCGGCAATTTCCGCACATTTATAGCGGTCGATCTTCTCTATCGCTTCCTGCGCCAGGGCGGATACGACATCCGCTACGTCATGAACATCACCGACGTCGACGACAAGATTATTCGTAACGCCGCGCGCGACGGCGTCACCGTGCAGCAGTACACCGCGAAATTCACCCAGGCCTTTCTGGAAGATTTGACTACTTTGAGTATTGACCGGCCGTTTCTGATGCGCGCCACCGAACACATCAACGGAATGGCCGACTTCATTGCCGAACTGGTGAAAAAAGGATTTGCTTACCGCACCGACGACGGCTCTTACTATTTCCGCATCGCGAAATTTCCTGAGTACGGCAAACTTTCAAAAAAAGATTTCGCCGGCATGAACGACGGCGCGCGCGTCGACGTGGACGAATACGAAAAAGACAGCGCCCGCGATTTCGCCCTCTGGAAGGCGCCCAAGCCGGGCGAGGCTTCATGGGACACATCGATCGGACCGGGTCGTCCCGGCTGGCACATCGAGTGCTCGGTGATGTCGATGGAGGAACTCGGGCCGAGTTTTGATTTGCACGCCGGCGGCGAAGATCTGATTTTTCCGCATCACGAAAACGAGATTGCGCAGTCGGAGTCGCTTACCGGAAAGCCATTGGCGCGTTATTGGTTCCATCCGCGTTTTCTGCTGGTCGAGGGCCAGAAGATGTCGAAGAGTCTCGGAAATTTTTTCACCATCCGGGACCTCGTGCTGCGCGGCCACAAACCGTCGTCAATCCGCTGGTTGCTCACGCAGGTACCTTATCGTAATCAACTGAATTTTACTTTTGAGGGCCTGAAGGCCGCGGCAAGTTCGGTGGAGAAGCTGCGCAACTTTCGCTTTCGCTTGACCAGCACGCAGTTTCCCGCAGGAGCGACGCCCCAGATGGCCCAACTGGCGGAGGAAACCATCGCGCGCATAAAGAGCGCCCTCGACGACGATTTGAACACCGCGGAGGCGCAAGGCGCCATGTTCGACATGTTGCGCAAAGCTAACACCGCGCTCGATGCCGCCGAAGCCGGCCAGAACAACTTCCGCCAGGACGACGTGAAGCCGTTGCTCGCGGCGCTGGAACAGTTCGACGAAATATTCGGCGTGCTGAAAGATGACGATCAGCCGAAGATGAAAGCCATCCTCGACTGGGCCCGCGCCGAAGGCCGCGAAAAAGACATCAGCCCCGAATTGCTCGAGATCGCCGGCTCCGCGCAACTCGGCGACGAACAAGTCAATCAGAAGCTGGCCGAAATGGAAGCGGCGAGAAAAGCCCGAAACTTCAAGGCCTCCGACGCACTGCGCGCCGAACTGACCGCAGAGGGAATCATCGTCGAAAACACAAAAGAAGGCGTACGCTGGAGAAGAAAGTAAGACGGGCCTGCTAATTCCTAATTCGCATTTTCCGAGGATTCGCATTTTCTAAGCATTGTCATTTTGTAAGTATTGTCATTTTCTAAGCATTGTCATTTTATAAGTATTGTCATCCCGAACGAAGTGAGGGATCTGCAGTTTCTCCCGACAGAAACGGCAGCCAGGAGCATGAGACCATGCTGTCTCTCGACGACTACCTTCTCGAAGCCGAAAAAGCCCACGGCCATCTCTGCGCCGGACAGGTGCTTGGCGTGCGCCTGGCCATGTTGGGACTGGAGAAGCTGGGCATCGAAGACCCCCGAGGTAAAGATCGTAAACGCCTGGTCACGTTCGTCGAAATCGACCGCTGCGCCACCGACGCCATAGCCGTAGTTACCGGATGCCGCCTCGGTAAGCGCGCCCTGAAATTCCGCGACTGGGGCAAGATGGCCGCGACCTTCGTCGACGTGGGAATAAAAGACGTGAGCGCGGGCAAAGCCATCCGCATAGCCGCGAAAGAATCCTCCAAGGCGCTGGCGCGTTCGATGCATCCCGAAATCGAAAGTAAGAACCAGCAGCAGATGATGGCCTACCGCGAAATGGCGGAAGACGACCTATTTACAAAGCAATGGGTAAAGGTCGAAATCGCCGCCGAAGAATTCCCCGGATACAAAGGCGATCGCATAGTCTGCGCCGAGTGCGGAGAAGGCATCAATTTTCGACGTGAAGTCGTGCGGGATGGGAAGGTGTTATGCCGTGCTTGCGTAGGGGAAAGGTATTACGAACCCGCATAGACGGATCTTACAAATTATCGAACTCCTTATCCAATCGCAGCACGCCATTTTTTAACTCGTCATATGTTGGCTCTTGATCATGGGGATAGTTCGGACTGTGAATCGCTCTTGCCTGGGTCAGGGCACTCTGCTCCGCATCAGGTCGGCCGGCAGCCTCTTCAATCATTGCCAATCGTATATACGCGAGCCAAAGCGTGCCATCCTCATGGTAGGTTTTGTCCGCTTGCTCCAATTGCTCGAGTAGACGAATCTGTAACATCACCGCCTGCCGCGCGTGATCGGTGTCTGCGTGCATAAACTGTATGCGGGCAAAGTCAGAGGCGACTATACTAGGCGTTATATACTGGTGAGACTCCAACGAATTGCTTATCTGATTTGCTTCGGAATAGCCTAAGTAACTGCCCAAACCCAGCCCCAAAATAGCCGCTGCAACAAAAGTAATTTTGATGGCGCGCGTCACTTCCCCCTCTTCCACCAAAGCTGCTTTCTCGTAAGTTTTGCCATGGTCTCGCCTGAAACGTCCCGCCAGCCCAGCGAATGCAGTATTCCCTCCGCCATTTGCAAATGACGATCAGCGGAGATCACTTTACCCGCGTCCCGCTCCAGACGTGCTATTTCCACGTAATCGGTTGCGATTTGCAGGTCCAGAAGAGGATCGAGTTCGGGCGACTTGCTCCGGATCGCTCCAAGGTAATCAGCGGCCTTCTGAAGGTCCGAGGGCGTATCTTCCCTTACTTGCGAGTATTGGACGGCTTGCAACATCAAGAGGTCATCTCGCACTTGACTCGCATTCTGCTTCTTCAGAAACTCGAACGAAGTCGGCTTCTTCCAACGGTAGGTGATGATCTCAGCCGCGTGATGCCCAAAATAAGCGCACCCGACAAAAATCACGAGCCCGCCGCAAAACCCGGTCAGTAGTGGCAATTTCACAGCCGCCATTGTCCGCTAAATCACAGGCGCGGGCAATCCGCAAATTCGGCTTGAGGAACCATCACGCGCGGTTCTCACCTAACGACGATCTCTCATACGCATGCGCGACCCGCAGCAGCGTAGCCTCATCAAAGTGCCGCGCAAATAACTGCAGCCCGATCGGCAGCTTCTCATGATTCTCGCCGCAGGGAACCGAAATCCCCGGAATGCCCGCGAGGTTCGCAGTTACCGTGTAGATATCCGCCAGATACATAGCCAGCGGATCATTCACCTTCTCCCCTAACTTGAAGGCAGGTGTCGGACAAGTCGGCGCGGCAATCACATCCACTTTCTTGAACGCGTCGTCGAAGTCGCGAGTCAGCAGCGTGCGCACTTTCTGCGCCTTCAGATAGTAGGCATCGTAATATCCAGCGCTCAGCGCGTACGTGCCGAGCATGATGCGGCGCTTCACTTCCATGCCGAATCCACCGTCGCGGGTCTCGCGGTACATCTGAGAAAGATTGTCCGCCTTGGCTCGAAAGCCGTAGCGCACGCCGTCATAGCGCGCCAGATTCGACGACGCTTCGGCCGTGGCCACGATGTAATAAGTCGGAACCGCATACTCCGTGTGCGGCAAACTCACCGGCACAACCTCGCATCCCAACTCCGCCAACTTCTGGATCGCAGCTTCAACCGCGGCTCGCACCTCAGGATCGAGCCCTGATCCGAAGTATTCTTTGGCCACGCCGATCTTTATCGTTTTCCCTGAATCCTTGACCGGCTTCTCAAGCTCCGCCACATAGTCGGGAACGGGCACCTCGGCAGAGGTCGAATCCATGGGGTCGCGGCCGGCAATCGTGCGCAGCACCTGCGCGACTTCCTTCACCGTCTTCGCAAACGGGCCGATGTGATCGAGCGACGAAGCAAACGCAATCAGGCCATACCGTGACACCCGTCCATAGGTCGGCTTCAAGCCGACCACGCCACAAAACGACGCCGGCTGGCGAATCGATCCGCCCGTATCGGAGCCGAGCGTCGCCACCGCCATCTCCGCCGCCACCGCCGCCGCCGAGCCACCCGACGATCCGCCCGGCACGCGGCTTTTGTCGCGCGGATTGTGCACGGGATGATAAGCAGAGTTCTCGTTGGATGAGCCCATGGCAAACTCGTCGCAGTTGAGCTTGCCCAGAATCACGGCGCCCGCCGCTTCCAGGCGAGCCACCGCCGTGCAGTCATACGGCGGAATAAAATTGTCGAGAATTTTCGAGCCGGCCGTGGTGCGCACACCACTCGTTACCATCACGTCTTTGATCGCCACCGGAACGCCCGCCAGCGGCGGCAAAGGCTGGCCCTCTGCGGCCATCTGGTCGATCAGCCCCGCTTGCGCCAGCGCACGTTCCTGGCAAAGCGTCAGAAACGCGCCAATTTCGGGATCTTCTTTCCGGATGCGATCGTAGAAATCCGTCGCCAGCGCGGTCGCAGTCGTCCTCTCCTCCATAATCGCGTTGCGGATCTCATCGATGGTGAGGCCCGCGCCAAGGCCTGCATCTTTTCCCGCGATCTCTTTTCCGGGAATCATCGCGCTACCTTTCAATCACCTTCGGAACCTCAAAAAATGTTCCATCCGTGTCCGGAGCATTTTTCACGGCGACATCGTGCGGCAACGATTTGCGCAGGCCCTCTTTCACGTCGTCGCGACTGGCATAAGCGAAACGGTCGCTTCCCTGCCGCGACCCATCCTCGCCATAACGATCCGAGACCTGCGCCATAGGAGCGACTTTGTCGGTGTCCAGTTCGCTGAGGCGCTCGACGTATTCAAGGATGGAATTCAAATCGCGCAGCATGCGAGCGCGTTCTTCCTCAGTCAACTCCAGGTTGGCCAAATCGGCGACGTAGGCGACGTCTTGGGCGGCAACTTTCACAGGTTCGCCTTCACCACGAATTCGATTCTCTTTACCGGAGTCGCGGAATACTTGTTGATCAACGCCAGGTAACGCGGCGCCAGGCTGGCGAGTTCCCGCCGCCACTCGCGATCGGCGACCTCGATCTGCAGAATGCCGTCGGAAAAACTAAGCGCCCGGGTTCGCTCCGCCACCGCACTGCCGCACGCGACAGTCCACGCCAGCATGGCGCTCTCATCCGCCGGAGCGCGATGAAGAGCTTTGGCGATAATCGTTTCCAGGCTGCAAGAAGCGGGATTCAAGGCGTGACTCCAGACAAACCCGATCAAGACGAAAATTTCGCAACGGTAATCGGAAGAAACGATTGTAGCATCGGAAAATGTGGCCTCTCTTTCTATGTACAAGACGATCGCCGAATCGTGTGGCGCGGGCACTCTTGCCCGCGAAATGCCAGCGCTCCCCGTGAATCGACGGCTAATGAATTGGCGGCCCATCAGGTTCGACTATGAAGCCGCCGCAGCCTTAGCCCGCTTCTTGGCGAGCTTGCGCAAGTACGCCGTCGTATACAGGCTGCCCCGGCAACGCTTCGCACCGCATAAACAAGGCGCGTCATCCTCGCCATCGAAGAGGTTGTAGTCGTAGGTCAATTCCTCTCCAGCCGCAATATCGCGCAGCGCAATAATCCACATCTTGCCCCGGATCTGATCGGTCTCGCAATTCGGTTCGCAGCAATGATTGACGAAGGCGGCCACTCCATAGCCGTCGATGATGCGTTTGCCGTCTTCCAGGCCGAATAAATACGTGTTCGGAAAGTCGTCGTAAAGATCGTCGGCCTGTTCGTAGGTGAGTGGCTCGCCCACGTATTCCACGACCAACGTGCCTTTGCGAATGGGCCGCGTGGTGTAGCAACCATGAGAGTGAATGCGAGACTGACGAATGATGAGCGTCATGGTTCGTGACTTAAGAGAAATGATTCAAGACGAATGATGTTTCCGATTTTATCCGCAAACGCTTAAATTCGGCACCTCGTTGCGTCAAAGTTGCGTCAAACTCAAACAAAATCACGGCACAACGACCGCCTGCTATGATTCTCGGACTATCATTCCTGGACTATCATTCTTTGGACTGGCATTCGAAGTCCGATTGGAGACGGCGACCATGGCTCAGCATCCACCGCGCTTTCTGAAGATTGTCAACGACGCCAAGCAGCGCGTCCGTGAAACCAACGTTGACGAAGTCAAAGCCCGGCTCGATCGCGGCGAGAAATTCGTCCTCGTCGACGTCCGCGAAGACCGTGAATTCGACGCCGACCACCTGCCCGGAGCCGTACACCTTGGCCGGGGCATCATCGAGCGCGACATCGAAGGCAAATATCCCGATCTCGGAACTGAACTCGTTCTTTATTGTGGTGGCGGCTTCCGTTCCGCGCTGGCGGCCGATAACCTGCAAAAAATGGGATACACCAACGTCATTTCCATGGACGGCGGAATCCGCGACTGGCGCGGAAGATCCTACCCGCTGGAGAAGTCGAGTAAATAGCGCCCCTTAGCCAGATACAGCACCTCTGATCGTCCGGTAGATTGCATACCACCTGCTTCTCTGAAAAAATACGGTAACGCTATTGTGGGGTCCCCCGCGATGTCTCAAATCGGAAGCTTTGCGCTCATGTTGGCGCTCGGCCTTAGCGCGTACTCCTTCCTCGCCGGCCTTTTGGCATTATTCAATCGGAATGCCGCTTCGGCCCGCCTCGGTGAAACCGCGCGCCGCGCCGGGATCGCCACATTCGCCGCGGTGCTGCTGGCGGCCATCGTGCTCGTTGCGGCCGCGTTCAACGACGACTTCTCCATCGCCTACATCTTCCATCACAGCAACCGCGATTTGCCGGCCGCCTACAAATTCGCCGTGCTCTGGTCCGGGCAGGAGGGCTCGCTGCTGTTCTGGTCGCTGCTCCTGTCCGGCTACGGATTCGTTCTGCGCTTGCGCTACAAGACCGATCAGCGTCTGTTCGCGCACGCTTCGGTGGTGATCGCCGCGGTTCAGGTTTTCTTTCTGTTGATTTTGAATTTTGCGGCCCACCCATTCGCCGTCATGCAGGGCGGCCTGCCTCCGGACGGCACCGGACTCAATCCGCTTCTGCAGTATCCCGAGATGGTCATCCATCCGCCGATGCTTTACCTCGGATACGTCGGCTTCACCGTTCCCTTTGCCTTCGCACTGGGCGCGCTCATCATGAAATATCCCGGCGAGAAATGGATTCACATCACCCGGCGCTGGACCATGGTGACCTGGTGCTTCCTCACCATCGGCGTTTTCCTCGGCGCGCACTGGGCTTACGCTGTCCTCGGATGGGGCGGCTACTGGGGATGGGATCCGGTCGAAAACGCTTCGCTCATGCCCTGGCTCACCGGCACGGCGTTTTTGCACTCCGTCATGATGCAGGAAAAACGCGGCATGCTGAAAGTGTGGAATATGTCGCTCATCTTTGCGACGTTTTTGCTCTCCATGCTGGGGACATTCCTCACCCGTTCCGGCGTGATCAGTTCAGTGCACGCTTTCGCGCAGTCCGCGATCGGCACATGGTTCCTGGTCTTCATCGTATTGACCATGGCGGTCTGCATTTATTTTCTCATCGCAAATCGGTCGCACCTCAAGAGCGAGCACAAGCTCGAAGCGCTGGTCTCGCGCGAATCCAGTTTCCTGTTCAACAATCTTCTTCTGCTGACGGTCTGTTTCACCATACTGTGGGGCACGTTTTTCCCCATCCTGTCGCAGTTTGTTCAGGGACACAAAGTCACGGTGGGGCCGCCTTTTTTCAATCGCGTTGCCGTCCCGGTGGCCTTGCTGCTCTTGCTGCTCACGGCCGTTGGACCACTGCTCGCCTGGCGTAAGACTTCCATCGAAAGCCTCAAACGGAATTTCCTGTACCCCGCCATCGGCGCGCTTTCGATTGGCGGGATGATGATTCTTTTCGGCGTGCGTCCGTGGGAGGACCCTTCTTATTTCTATGCCACCATGGCCGCCGTTCTCTCGGCGCTCGTAATCTTTAGCGTTATTTCCGAGTTCCTTCGCGGAGGCCGGGTCATCGCCGGCAAGACCCAGCAGAATCTCTTCTCCGCCATGCTTCAGCTGTGCCGCCGAAACACCCGCCGCTACGGCGGATACATCGTCCACTTCGGCGTCGCGCTGGTGGTGGTTGGAATTCTCGGCACGCCATTCAACAAGGAAGTCGAAAAAGAAATGGGCTTTGGCGACAAGATTTTCATCGGGCCCTACACTCTGGTCTGCCAGTCTTATACGCAGGACGACAATCCCAACTACGGCAACGAATGGGCGATCATCAATGTGTTTCGCGGCGGCAAGCAGATTACGACCATGTATCCCGAGCGCCGTTTCTATAAAGCCAGCCAGCAACCCCAGACTCTGCCCCGCATCTATCCCAGCTTCCGCGAAGACTTATTTTTGGTGAACGACGTCTATCTCGTCTATGAGGGCAAGAACGAGACCACCGGGAGGCCGATCATCAAAGCGCACCTGAATCCGCTGGTGCCCTGGATCTGGATCGGCCTGATCATCATGGTCTTCGGCACCATCGTCGCCCTGGTACCCAATGCCGCCGCCGTGCAGGTGGCCGCAACCACGCCGGTGCGCACTCCCGCGCACGTTGGAGCAGGGGACTGAGATGAAATCGTCGATCTTGCTTGGCAAACTGTCGTGTAAATCGGGCGCGCAGCGGCACGGGAATTTTTTCCTGAATTGTCATCCTGAGCAAAGCGAAGGACCTGCTTCTCGCCGCAAAATGCGGGGCTCCCTGCGCCGTTGCCTGCAGGCCGCCGGTCTAGCCACCGCGGTAATCATTTTCATGGGCGCGGGAGACAATTCCGCGCGCTTCAAAGATCTCGGCCATCGCATGATGTGCGTTTGCGGATGCAATCAGATTCTGCTCGAGTGCAATCACGTAGGCTGCACCTACTCCGACAAGATGCGCGACCAACTGCAGGCTGGGCTCGACAAGGGCGATAACGACGACCTCGTCCTGCAGGGCTTCGTACAGGACTACGGACCAACCGTAATCGCCGCGCCCACCACCACCGGCTTCAATCGCGTGGCCTGGATCATGCCCTTCGTAGCGCTGGTATTCGGCATCGCGTTCGTGATTTTCGTCGTGCGCTCGTGGAAGAATCGCCCCACGCCGGCCCTCGCCGATGGCATCCTCATCCCGCAAGGCAGCGAGCTAGATGAATTCCGCCGCAAGGCCAGAAAAGAGACCGACCAATGAAGATCAAGTGTGGCAAGTGTGGCGCGGACACTCCTGTCCGCGAAAAGCCGCGAGCGTGTAACGAGGTTGGAGGAAAGGAGCCGGCCCAATGACCCTCTTCGTCTGCGCAGCTTTCACCGTCGCCGCGCTCTACTACGTTTTCTTCTACCCCGGCGAAGTCTACGCCGGAGAAGAAAAAACGCGCCTCGGCTATCTCCGCGAACGCAAGGAAGCGGTCTACGAGAACCTGCGCGATCTGAATTTCGAATACAAGGCAGGCAAGGTTCCCGACGCGGATTATCAATCCATGCGCTCCTCGCTCGAAGAAGAAGCGGCCGCGATCATGGCCGAGATCGCCCGGTTGGAGCAGGCCGCCCGGCAAATGGTCTAATCGGCTGTTTCGACTGTAATCTTGCGTCAACGTAAATAACCGGATGATGATGACGATTTTGTGGCGTTTCCGCCGAACACTTTCAGCAGCGGTAGTCCTGTTCGCTGCTTGTCCGGTGTGCTCATCGCAGGCAGCCAAACCCGACAGCGCTTCCATGTGTGTGGCCCCAAACTCTGATGAGTCGGTGGTGCGGTGTGCGCCCGGACTTTGTGACTCTGGCAGGATATCGTTCAAGATTGATGATCGGCCTGTCTTACCGTGGCCGAAGGCGGAGAGCATGAAGATTAGCGATCTGGATGCGGCCGCAAAGCATCGCGTAGTCATCTATCGTGCTGGCAAACCACAACAGTCGTTTAGATTTCATTTTTCAGAATTTAAGGAGAACAAGGCTTGCCTTTTCCTTAACGACTTGTATTGGACAGCGCAATTGTGGGATCCAAGTCGGGCTCCATGGTGCAAGTGCAAGTAACGCTTACGCATCAATTCGGGTAAATGTCGAAATATTACTGTTTGATTTTTATCGCTTAATGAAGGGGAGTTGATTTGTCCAAACTAGTAAAGCCCGCCCTGCTGGCCGCCATCCTCACCCTGGCCCTAGCTTCGGCCGTCGCCCAGACCCTAACCGGCACCGTCACCAACGGCACCACCGGCCAACCCGCCGCCGGCGATGAAGTAATCCTCATCAACCTCACCACCAGCATGGAAATCGCCGCCACCACGAAAGCCGACAGCGCCGGGAAATTCAGCTTCCAACTCACCGGCCCAGCGGGACCGCACTTAATCCGCGCCGTCCATCAGGGAGTCACCTACCATCAGATTGCGCCTCCCGGCGTCCCCACCGCCAACGTGAGTGTCTATGATGTCGCCGCCAAAGTCACCGATCTCAGCGTGACCGCCGACGTCATCCGCTTCCAGGCCGACGGCGGATCCATGCAAGGCGTGCGCCTCTTCGTCGTCAACAACACATCTTCGCCCGCGAAAACGCAGATGAACGATCACAATTTCGAGTTCTATCTGCCCCCCGGCGCAAAGGTTGAACAGGTGCAAGCCCGCGCTCCGAACGGCCAGCCCATCCGCGCCGAAGCCGTTCCTCAAGCAGAGAAGAACCGCTACGCCATCGCCTTCCCGCTCCGTCCCGGCGAAACGCAGTTTCAGTTAGAGTTCACTCTGCCGTATTCCGGCGAGATCAAGATCGATCCCCGACCGCTCTACCCCGCCGCGCATTTTGTCGTGGTTCTCCCGAAGACGATACAGTTCAAGGCCGCGAATCCGTCGAGCTTTGAATCGATGCACGATCCAAGCCAGGGTGACAGCAACGTGGAAGTCGCGCGCGAGACAAAGCCCGGCCAGCCGCTCGCCTTTACTCTGCAAGGCCATGGAATCATCACCGAGCCGCCCGCGGACACCGCATCGAGCGCGCCGCAACAGCAGGAGCCGATGCCGCCGCCCCAAACCCAGAGTCAGGACAATCGCCCCGGCGGCGGACTCGGCGTTCCCATCGACGCGCCCGATGCTCTGCAGAAATATCGCTGGCCCATCCTCGGCGGATTCGCCCTGCTGCTCGCCATCGGCGGATGGGTAGTCACGAAACGGCAACCGCTAGCCCCGGTGTCAGCGACGCGGACAGCTGCCGCTTCCCTCGCAGAACCCGTCGCACCACGTGCCTCCGCCCCAACCGCAGTGCCCGCGCAACCGGCGGCCGCGGTCGGCACTCCGGCCGCAAGGTCATCGATGCTCCTCGAAGCGCTGAAAGAAGAACTTTTCCAACTGGAAGTAGAAAAGAAGCAAGGCAAAATCACGTCCGAGGATTACGAAAAAGCAAGGTCAGCCCTCGACCAAACCCTTGATCGCGCACTGAGACGGCAGGGCTAGAGCCTGTGTGGTGGCGGGGCTCCGCCCCGCTCGGGACGCGGCGAAGCCCCGTTACCACAAGCGCCTGCAGTCCCCGAGACCAAAGCCTGCGCCCAGCATCTAATTGACTGAGCCAATAAGACTGAGGCAACACTTATGAGCAACATACTCAAGACCACGCTGCTGCTCACCGTCATGACCCTGCTGCTCATGCTGGCGGGCCGTGCTTTCGGCGGCCCAAACGGCATGCTGATGGCGCTGGCCTTCGCCGCCGTCATGAATTTCGTTGCCTATTTTTTCTCCGACAAGATCGCTCTGGCCACCTACCGCGCCCAACCCATCAGCCGCGAAGATTTGCCGCGCGTTTATA
>Ga0302324_100018563_pt1 | contig 13693 bp, 12 predicted proteins | sample Palsa_T0_1_FD_201949 | JGI IMG/M metagenome (GOLD analysis project Ga0302324, IMG submission 201949) | Peat permafrost microbial communities from Stordalen Mire near Abisko, Sweden - Palsa_T0_1 | ecosystem: Environmental > Terrestrial > Soil > Palsa > Peat permafrost | place: Sweden: Abisko...
GCTCGCCCAGGTCGCGGCCGCACGCGGCCGCGCGGCCGGCCTGGCCAGGACCCGGCGTTTCGAGCCGCCCGGCTGACGCCCCCGCCGCTAGGGCACCCCCGGTCGCTAGGACGCCCCCGGTCGCTAGGACGCCCCCGGCCGGCTGACGCCCCCGGTCGCTAGGGCAGCACCCCCCACGCGGTCAGCGCCTCGGTCAGGCCGCTGGTCAGCGCGCCCCGCGCTTCCAGTCCAGCCATCTGCGCCGGGGTGACCCAGCGCGCGTCGGCGGCGTCGTCGCCGGCTGCGAGCCCTCCCCCGGTCACGACCGCCAGGTAGTCACTGATGTCCAATACCGCGCCAGCCAGGCCGGGGCGGTGTACCACGCCGAGCAGACGGCCAGCAGCGACGGCCAGCCCGGTCTCCTCCAGGACTTCCCTGATCAGCGCATTGGCGTCGGACTCACCGGGCTCGATCCGGCCGCCCGGTATCGACCACAGTCCCGCGCCCGGCTCGTGACCCCTCTTGATCAGCAGCAGCCGCCCCGCCTCGTCCTTGATCACCGCTCCCACGCACTGGATCCTCCGCACGACCATGGCGCTCATTGTCCGGCAAGAACCCCCAGGACTTGCGTGACCATTACTTGACGCAAGCGGATGCAGACGTGATGGCGCGATGTCCCCGCACCTGCCCGGCTAGTGTCCGGTAGGTGCGCGCCGATCTGCACTGCCACAGCACCGCCTCGGACGGCACCTGCCCGCCCGCCGAGGTGATGGCCCGCGCCCGGACGGCCGGGCTGGACGTGATCGCGCTGACCGACCATGACACGATCGCCGGGCACGCACAGGCGCGGCGGGCGCTGCCCCGAGGGCTGACGCTGGTGCCGGGGATCGAGCTGTCCTGCCGTCTGCGGGGGCACAGTGTGCACCTGCTCGGTTACCTGTTCGACCCCGCCGACGACGAGCTCGCCGCGGAGTGCGCGAAGATCCGCAAGAACCGGATCGCCCGGGCCCGCGCGATCGTGGACCGGCTGGCCGGGCTCGGCGCCCCTGTCACCTGGGAGCAGGTCACCTCGATCGCGGATGGCGGCGTGGTGGGCAGGCCGCACATCGCCAGGGCGATGGTGGCAGCCGGGGTCGTCGAGTCACCCGACGAAGCGTTCGGCCCGCAGTGGCTCGGCGCCGGCGGCCGCGCCAACGTGACCAGGTACGCGCCCGACCCGTTGCGCGCGATCACCTTGATCCGGGCGGCCGGGGGAGTTGCAGTCCTCGCGCATCCGGCGGCGCCCGCCCGCGGCTGGCTGATGCCCGACGCCGACATCGCCCGGCTGGCAGCTGCCGGGCTAGCCGGGATCGAGGTCCGGCATCCGGATCACAACCGTGCAGAACGGATCCGTCTGGCTGCTATCGCCGCACAACTCGGCGTAATCGCTTCGGGCGGAAGTGACGATCATGGGGGATTGACCGGCTACCGGATCGGCTGCGATACGATCGCGCCGCAAGCGTATGAGCGGCTGGTCGCTCAGGCCGCGGGGGCCGCACCGGTGAGCAGGCAATGAACTCGTTTTTTGAGGTGAAGTTCTTCTGGGAGGTCTTCGTCACGCTGCTGGTGATCACCGACCCCCCAGGCATCGTGCCGGTCTTCCTTGGCATGACCCGCGGCAGGCTCCCCCGCGCCCGCAACAGGCTTGCCTGGCAGGCCGCGGTCGTCGCCTTCGGGGTGATCGTCGCGTTCGCGCTGTTCGGCCGGTCCGTGCTGTCCTACCTCGGCGTCGAGTTGCCCGCTCTGCAAGCGTCTGGCGGGCTGCTGCTGCTGCTGGTCGCCCTGGAGCTGCTGACCGGCAAGGCCGCCGAGCCGGCCGAGCTCGAACGGGTCAAGGCCAACGTCGCCTTCGTGCCACTGGGCACGCCGCTGCTGGCCGGACCGGGCGCGATCGTGGCCACGATGCTGTTCGTGCAGCGCACGCACAGCGCCGGGCAGGTGACGGCCTTCGCGGCGGCGATAATCGTGGTCGTCGTCGTGCTGTGGCTGGCCATGCGGTTCTCCGGCGCGATCCACCGGGTGCTGAGGGACAGCGGCGTCGAGCTGCTCACCCGGATCGCGGGCCTGCTGCTCTCGGCCATCGCCGTGCAGCTGATCATCGGCGCGGTCCGCGCGCTCGTCAGACAGGGTTGACGCGGTCATCAAACAGGGTTGACAGAGTTGAGGAGAAAGGCAGGCCGGCATGGAAGCCCGTATTGACCAGGTTGTCTCCGCCGTGAATACCTGGATCGTGGGTGACGACGAGGAGGTCATCGTGGTCGATCCAGGCACCGACGCCGGGGCGGTGCTCGCCAAGGTGGGTGACAGGGAGGTCATCGCGGTGATCTGCACGCACGGCCACGCCGGCCATGTCGGCGCCGCACTGGCGGTGGCGAAGCGCGACGAGGCCCCGATCGCGCTGCACACCGCGGACCGGCTGTCCTGGCGCGAAGTGCACGGGAAGGCCGATCCCCAGATCGAGATGGAGGACGGCGGCGTGTTCGAAGTCGCCGACGTGGCGCTCGAGGTGATCCACGCGCCCGGGCACAGCGCCGGTTCCGTCCTGCTCTACTGCGAGGGGCTCGAGGTGGTCATGTGCGGTGACGTGCTGGCCGCTGACGGCCTGGTTACCAGCGAAGACGGGTTCTCCAACTTCGCCAGCCAGCTCAGCTCGATCGGCGAGCACGTGCTGACTCTGCCAACGAAGACGAGGGTGCTGCCCGGCCACGGCAAGGAGTTCTCGGTCGCGACGGCGGAGAAGAGCTTCGACTCGTGGATTTCGGCGGGCCCTGGTTCGGCCGGCCAGGGCTGAGCCGGTGGAGCAGCTTGGCTTCGAGGGGATGCCGCGGCGGCTCTACACGTGCACGCCGACCCGGCTGAGCACCTGGCTGGACTGCCCGCGCCGTTACCGGATGAGTTACCTGGACCGCCCGCAGCCGCCGAAGGGGCCGCCGTGGGCGCACAACAGTCTCGGTGCCAGCGTGCACAACGCGCTGGCCGGGTGGTGGCGGCTGCCGCGCGCGGAGCGCAGCGTGGCTGCCGCAGGCGACCTGCTGGATCGCGGCTGGCTTACCGACGGATACGCCGACGCGACGGCGTGCGCCCAGCACCTCGCGCGGGCCAGGCAGATGGTGCAGGACTACGTGGCCGGCCTAGATCCGGCCGACGAACCGGCCGGGGTGGAAAGGACGGTGGCGACCCGCACGGACCTGATTGCGGTGTCCGGCCGGATCGACCGGCTTGACCTGCGGCGAACGGGGCCAGCGGACGAGGCTAGCGAGCTGGTCGTGGTGGACTACAAGACGGGCAGGTACCTGCTCACCGTCGATGACACGCGGACCTCGATGCCGCTCGCGCTCTACGCGCTGGCCGCCGGGCGGGTGCTGCGCCGGACCTGCCGCCGAGTCGAACTGCACCATCTGCCGACCGGCCGGGTGCTCGCCTGGGAGCACACCCAGGAGTCACTGGACCGCCAGCTGCGCCGTGCCGAGGACATCGCCGCCGAGTGCGCCGCAGCCGATGAGCGATACCGGAGCGGGCTGCCGGCAGCCTCCTACGACGAGGCATTCCCTCCCCGTCCGGGCCCCGGTTGCGGCTGGTGCGACTACCGGGGCCATTGCCCGGAAGGCATGGCGGCGGCTGAGCCACGCCGTCCGTGGGACGCACTCGCGCCCATTTCGCCGGCCGTGCCTGCGCCGGCCGTGCCTGCGCCGGCCGTGCCTGCGCCGGCCGTGCCTGCGCCGGCCGTGCCTGCGCCGGCCGTGCCTGCGCCGGCCGCGCCTGCGCCGGCCGTGCCTGCGCCCTCCGTGCCTGCGCCCTCCGTGCCTGCGCCTGCGCCTGCCGCGCCCGTACCCGGCGAGCCCGCGCCGTGACCGGCGGCAGCCTTGCGCCGCCGCTCGCTGCCCTCGGCCGCGTTCCAGAACGTGGTGAGCGTGCCTGCCGTGGTCTCCGGCGCGTCGACCGCGGGGGAGTGCGCCGCCGCCGGGATACAGACCCGCTGCGCGCCGAGCCGCCTGGCCATGCGGTTTTGCGCCGCTGGAGCCCAGGCGTCGTCGTTCTCGCCGTACAGCACCAGGATGGGCGCGTCGGCCAGCGCAGCCAGCGCCGCTGTCTGGTCGGGGCAGTCGAGCAGGTGCCGGCCCATCGCAACCAGGCCTTCAGGTGAGTTGCGAAGCATGCGCTCGCGCAGGAACGCGATGACGGGCTCGGGTACTCCGTCGGCGACAGCCTGCGGCTCAAGCTCAAATTCCCACAGCTGCTTGATCCGCTCAGCGCGGCCGCCGGGCCCGGCCTTCGCCAGTTCGGCCAGCACCGCCCGCAGCACAACCGCCCGCTGGCCTCGAAGGCTGCCGGGCCCCGAGCCGAGCAGGGTGAGCGAGCTGATCCTGGCTGTCTGCGCGAGGACGGCCTGCCGCGCGATGAGGCCGCCGAACGAGTGGCCGAGCAGATGCACGCCCTGGTCGTCCTGGCTTATTGCGTTGGCGATGTCGGCGATGTCAGCGGCCAGCGCGTCCGGCTTGTAGTGACAGTGGTCGGCACCGCCGGGCGTCTCGTACTGGCCGCGCATGTCGATCGCGACCACCCGGCGGCCAGCCGCCGCGATGGGCTGGAGAACGGCCAGGAAATCTTCCTTGCTGCCCGTGTAGCCGGGGACGAGAAGGGCAGGCCGACGCTCGCATACCCCGCTGCCGGGCATCGCCTCAAGCGCCGCGAATGCCCCACGGCCGGTCTGGACGTCGACTCGCCGCACCTGCTCAGGCAGGTCGAGAGCCCTTGGTGTGCTCACGGGGTGGCAGCTTACCCAGCATGACTTGGCATAAATCGTCCATATCTTGGAGATTTACCGACAGCATACCGGCCATTTCGTCCGTGGCCCGATGCATTTCGTCAGTGGCCCGGTGCTTAGCGCTCGGCTGCGTCGCCAGTGCTCGCGCCGCCATCGCGTGCGCCGGCGTTGCCTGCGCTGGCGGCTGCTTGGCTGGTTCCCGACGCCGCGGCCTGGCCTACGCTGCTGGGCTTACGGCCGCGACGGCCGCGCCGCCGTCCGGCTGCCGCCGGCTGGCTGTGACCTGCTGACGAAGCATCCTGCGCCGGTGCGGTCGCGGCGGCACCGACAGCCGCCCGGCCACCCTGGTCGGCCCCGATGGTAGCCCCTGACCTGGTCCGGCGACGGATCCGCTGACCCCGCCGGCCGGCCTCGCGATCCTGGGCGGCATCCTCGGACGTCCTGCTGCGCCGGCTGCCGTTGGCACGGCCACGGTCGCTCCGGTTGTCACCGTCCCGGGGGCGGCTGGTCTGGGTGCTGCGGGCTGCCTGTGAGCGGATCCGGCCGGTCTCCCCGATGTCCTCAAGGTCCTCCGCTGCCAGGCCAAGCCTTTCGCGCTGTGCTCGCGGCAGGACTCCCTTGGCGGTCGGCGGGATGTTCAGCGCCGCGAACAGGTGCTCCGAGGTGGAGTAAGTCTCGGCAGGCTCAGGACGACCCAGGTGGAGCGTCTCGTCGATGATCTTCCAGCGCTGCAGGTCTCGCCAGTCAACGAACGTGACTGCCACGCCGGTGCGCCCCGCCCGCCCGGTCCGCCCGATGCGGTGCAGGTACGCCATGTCGTCCTCGGGGCACTCGTAGTTCACCACATGGGTGACGTCGTCGACGTCTAGCCCGCGGGCGGCCACGTCCGTCGCGACAAGTACGTCGACCTTCCCGCTGCGGAAGGCGCGCATGGCGCGCTCGCGCTGGCCCTGGCCAAGGTCGCCGTGCACTGCCGCGGCGGCGAAGCCCCGGGTAGTCAGGGTGCCGGCCACCTGGTCGGCGGAGCGCTTGGTCCGGCAGAAGACGATGGTGAGGCCACGGCCCTCGGCTTGCAGTACCCGGACAAGCACTTCGATCTTGTCCATCTGATGCGCGCGGAACACGTGCTGCTCGGTGCTCGGCACGAGCGCGGGCGCGTCATGGTGCTCGGCCCGCACATGGGTCGGCTGACGCAGGTGGCGCCTGGCGAGCGTGACGACCTCACCCGGCATGGTGGCCGAGAACAGCATGGTCTGCCGCTGCGCCGGAATGAGCCGCAGGATGCGCTCGACGTCGGGCAGGAACCCGAGATCGAGCATCTTGTCTGCCTCGTCCAGCACGAGCGCGCTGGCCTGCGACAGGTCCAGATGACGTTGCCGGGCCAGGTCGAGAAGCCGGCCAGGGGTACCGACGACGATATCGACCGTGGCCAGGGCCTCGATCTGCGGCTCGTAGGCGCGTCCCCCGTACAGGGTCACCACGTTCACGCTGCAGCGGGCTGCGGCCATCCGCAGGTCGTCGCCGACCTGGATCGCCAGTTCCCTCGTGGGCACAACGACAAGGCCGCTGGGCGCGGCCGGCACGCGGTCTGTGATCCCAGCGAGCCGCTCGATCAGCGGGATGCCAAACGCGAGGGTCTTGCCCGTTCCGGTCCTGGCCTGGCCGATGATGTCCTGCCCGTCGAGCGCGATAGGCAGGGCAAGCTCCTGGATCGGAAAGGCTGTCACGATTCCGGCGGCGTCCAGCGCTTCGCAGATCTTCTCAGCGACCCCAAGTTCGCGGAAGGTCTTGCCGACGGCTGCGGGTTCGGCGGCCAGCGCCTCGCCGGCCAGCGTCTCGCCGGCCAGCGCCTCGCCGGCCAGTAGGTCGGTGGCCGCTAGCTCGGTGGCCGGCAAGCCGGTCGGGTAGTCAGTCGTGGTGTCAGGCATCGCTGGCCGGTCCTCCGGCGCGCTCTGCATGGTCTGCGTAGTCAGGGCTTCCAGCCTCCATCAGTGGCCCGCGGTTCCACCCGGCGCAGCCGCGCCAGGCGCCTTTCGTCGCGGGCTAAGCAAGTGACTCCACCGGCAGGACACGCCTGTCGTCTCCCAGCGCGGCACTAGCCGCACGCCCGCAGAGAATGAAGTCCGGCGCGGCGCCCGGGTGCTCCCCGGAACGGCCGTGCCACACGCTCAGTGCCAACACGCTGGGGGTTCTCCGCATTCCTACTGCGGATGAGAACACAGTCTATCAAACTGGCAACGCCGGAAGCCGACCGCCGGTACCAGGGCAGCCGCAGCTGCGGCCGGCCGCCACGGCCGCAACCATGGCTACGGTCGGCCACCACGCCCGCAGCGCCCGCAGCCATGGCGGCCAGCCAGCGCTAGCTGGTCAGGGCTAGCTGGTCAGGGCTAGCTGGTCAGGGCTAGCTGGTCAGGGCTAGCTGGTCAGGGCTAGCTGGTCAGCCGAAGCCGACGCGGCGCGAATCCGCGCCGCCGACCTCGACGTAGGCGATCTTGTCGGCCGGCACGAGCACTCTGCCGCCCTTCTCGTCCGGCAGGATGAAGATGCCACCGTCTGCCGCCACGGCCGCAGCCAGCGCAGCCTCGACGTCCTGCTGCGACATGCTGGTCTCGATCATCAGCTCGCGCTGTACGGACTGGATTCCGATCCTGACTTCCACGGCACTCCTCTCGCCTCGTTCGAGGCTTACCCGAGGCTAACCCGGTGATCCGCCGGGAAGGAGCAACCGCCTTCGCACAGTGCTACGCCGCGAGCGAAACCGCCGCTAGCTGGTCGTCATCGGCCAGCCGCTGATACCGCGCCAGGCGAGCCTTGACAGCAGGTCCTCCGCCGCGTCCTTGCCTATCGCGCGATCGGTACTGAGCCAGTACCTGGAGCTGACCTGGGCCATCCCGACGAGCGCCATGCCGAGCAGATGCGCCTCGGCGTCCCCGACGCCGGCGTCCTCGCGGATGAACTGGCTGACCATCTCGGCGCACTCCCGCATGGTCCGCTCCAGGCGGGCGCGCACTGCGGGCTCATTGCTCAGGTCGGACTCGAAGACCAGCCGGAACGCCTCCCCGCTCGTCCCCACGTAGTCGAAGAACGCCCGGAACGTGGCCGGCACCCGCTGCTTGTTGTCGGTCGTCGACGACAGCGCTTCCCTGACGATCGCGACCAGCTCGTCCGCGCTCTCGTCCAGCAGTGCCAGGTAGAGCTCCAGCTTGCCGGGGAAGTGCTGATAGAGCACGGGCTTGCTGACCCCGGCCCGCTCGGCGATGTCATCCATCGCGGCCGCGTGATACCCCTGCGCGACGAAAACCTCCTGGGCGGCCCCGAGCAGCTGTCGGCGCCGGGCGGGTCGCGGCAGCCGCTGGCCGGCCGACCGGGCGTGCCGCGTCGCGCTCACGAGTTCTCCGTACCTGCTCGGTGCCAGCTGGACCTGCTTTGTGCCAGCTGGTCCGGTGCCATCCTACGGCCAGCCAGCGCAGATGGCCGCTAGCGCCGCCGTGGACACGGCAGGCCGTCGCCGCAGGTTGCGCCGATCGAACATATTGCCGAGCTGCAGAAAACGGACAACACCGCAGGTATCAGTACACGCTAAGCTTTCCGCTGATGACCGATCCCATTCCGGCTTGGCCGGGCGAGCCCGTTGCGCTCGCGTCCGGCGAGGTCTACGTCCGCTCGGCGCCGGCCGACGCGGCCGACGCGGCCGACGCCGAGCCTGCGCTGTTCGTGCACGGCCTCGGCGGATCGGCAAGGAACTGGACCGACCTGATGGACCTGCTGCGCCGGCCCGTGCACGGCGGGCCGCACGCGAGCGTTCCCGCACTGGCCGGCGAGGCGATCGACCTGCCCGGATTCGGGTTCTCCCCGGTCCCAGCCGATGGCGACTACTCCATCGACGCCAGGGCGAGGGCGGTGATCGAGCTGATCGAGCGTCGTCATCGCTGGCCAGTGCACCTGGTCGGGAACTCGCTCGGCGGCACCGTCTGCACCAGGGTCGCCGCCCGCCGCCCCGATCTAGTCAGGACCCTGACGCTGGTCTCGCCGGCCTTGCCCGATCTGCGGCCCCGGCTCATTCCGTTGCGCATGGCGGTGTTCTGCGCCCCGGGGTTCGGCCGCTGGGCGATGCGCCGGCTGGACCAGGCGCCGGCTGAGGCAAGGACACTCGGGGTCGTCCGCGAGGTCTATCTGGATCCGGGCCTGATTCACCCCAAGCGGTTCGCGGAAGAGGCCGCCGAGGTACGCCGCAGGGACCAGCTCGGGTACAGCCACGAGGTACTGATCTCCTCGGCGCGCGCGCTCGTCGCCGAGTACGTCCGCCACGGCCCGCGCTCGCTCTGGCGCGACGCCGCCCGGGTCACCGCGCCCGCCCTGGTGCTCTACGGGAGCCACGATCGGCTGGTCAGCCCGGCGATGGCGGCCCGCGCCGCGCGCGCCTTCAAGGATGCGCGCGTGCACGTGCTGCCGAGGATGGGGCATGTCGCGATGCTGGAGCGGCCGGACCTGGTGGCTTGCGAGATGCGCGAGTTCCTGGCCAGCGTGGGCGGCCGGACTCGCAAGGCCAACCACACGCAGAGAGAACGAGCAGCGCCGCAGCATGCCGCCACCCAGGCCGATGCCGGGAGTGCCGGATGAGCCTGACGGCGGGCCATGCCTGGTGATCTCCGCTCCCTCGCGGATCTCGACTCCCTCGCGGATCTCCGCCGCTGAGCGGATCACCGCCGCCGAGCGAATCGCCGCCGCTGAGCGGATCACCGCCGCTAAGCCGGTCCACGCCGCTGAGCCGGTCTCCGCTCCTCAGCTCATCTCCGCGCCTCGGGTTGTTCCGGCCAGCCCCGGCTCGGGGGTCCTCGCACCGGGGTGGGTGGCCATCGCGGGCGGGCTGGTCACCGAGGTCGGCCAGGGACCGCCGCCGCGGCCGCCCGACCTAGAGCTGGACAGCGGCGTCCTCGTGCCAGGGTTCGTCGATCTTCAGGTCAACGGCTACTTCGGCGTGGAGCTGATGACTGCCGGAGCAGCCGGCTGGGCGCTGGTGGCGCGTCGGCTGCCGGAGACCGGGACGACCGCGTTCCTGCCCACGTTCGTCACCGCCCCGCTGGCCGAGCTGACCGCGTCGCTGCGCGCGGCCGCGGCGATCACGGCCGCGCTGCCGCCCGCTGCGGCGCGGGTGCTCGGCGTGCACCTGGAGGGGCCGTTCATCTCGCCCGTCCGTCGTGGCGCGCACAACCAGTCCTGGATCATCTCACCGTCGCCGGCCGCGGTGCAGGAGCTGCTGGCGGCAGGCTCCGGGCTGGTCGCCCTGGTCACGCTGGCACCTGAGCGGGACGGCGGCATGGCGGCGGTCGAGCGGCTCACCGCGGCCGGCGTGCTTGTCAGCGTCGGGCACAGTGACGCGACCGCGCGGCAGGTAGCGGCGGCGGCCAGCGCGGGCGCCCGGATGGTGACGCACCTGTACAACGCGCAGCGGCCGTTGCATCACCGCGAGCCCGGCGTCGTCGGCCAGGCGCTCGCCGATCCCCGGCTGACCAGCGGCCTGATCGCCGACTTGCGGCACGTGGCTGCGCAGGCTTGCGCGATCGCGTTCGCCGCGGCGCCTGGCCGGATCTGCATCGTCACGGACGCGGCACCCTGCGCGGGCATGCCGGCCGGCAGTTACCTGCTCGGCGGCGAGCCGATCGAGCTGCCGGGAAGCCCCGCGCTGCCGGGAAGCCCCGCGCTGCCGGGAAGCCCCGCGCTGCCGGGAAGCGCCGCGCTGCCGGGAAGCGCCGCGCTGCCGGGAAGCGCCGCGCTGCCGGGAACCCCTGCGCTGCCGGGGGGCGCCGCGCTGCCGGGGGGCGCCGCGCTGCCGGGCGGCACCGAGCCCCCGGTGCGCGCCGATGGCACCCTGGCGGGCTCGGCGCTGCGGATGGACGCGGGCGTCGCGAACATGGTGGCCGCCGGCGTTGGCCTGGAAGCGGCGGTGGCCGCGGCGAGCCGGGTTCCGGCCGATCTGATCGGCCGGCCCGATCTGGGCCGGATCGCCCCCGCCGCGGCCGCCGACCTGGTCTGGCTGAGCGACGACCTGCGGGCGATGGCCACCTGGGTGCGGGGTGAGAGGGTATACCCAGCCGGCTAGCAAAGGGGGGCGTCCCGCATGAGTTCCGCGCCGGACAGCGCACGTCCGATCACTGCCATGCGCGCCGAGATCATGCAGCAGCCTGCCGCGCTGCGGGCGACGATCGACGCGCTGCTGCCCCGTGCCGCGGAGGCGGGAGAACTCGCCCGTGGCACCCGGCAGGTGCTTTTCATCGCGCGCGGCACCTCGGACAACGCCGCGGTCTACGGCACCTACCTGATCCAGGCGTATGCGGGGCGGCTGGCCACCCTGGCCTCGCCGTCGATCGCTACCACGTACCGGAGCCGTCTGGATCTGTCCGGAGTGCTCGCCGTGGCACTGTCCCAGTCCGGCCAGACCGATGAGATCGTCGAGACGCTGGCCTGGGCCAGCGATTGCGGCGCGCGGACGCTGGCGATCACCAACGGGGCGAGCTCGCCGGTCGCCGAAACGGCCGAGGTCGCGTTCGTCACCGAAGCCGGTGTCGAGCGAGCGGTGCCAGCCACAAAGACCTTCACCACGCAGCTCGCCGCCCTGGCCGTCCTGGCGATCGGTCTTGGCGCCGAGCTGGACGCTGGCCTGCTGCGGCAGGTGCCGGCTGAGATCGAGGCGATGCTGGCGCGCCCACTTGACCTCGACCCGATCGCGGCCGAACTGGCGGACGTGCAGGGCGTGGTGGTGTCAGGCCGTGGCCTGGCGTACTCGGCCGCACTCGAGCTTGCGCTGAAACTCAAGGAAGCGTGCTATCTGCACGCGATGGGGCTCTCCTACGCCGATCTGCTGCACGGCCCGATCGCCGTAGTGGACGCCCGTACTCCGGCCATCGTGCTGGCGGCCGACGCGGGCCCGACCCTGGACGGGACAGTTGATCTTGCGCGGCGAGTCACCAGCGCGGGCGCACGAGCGTACGCGATCGGCGGCGGCGCCAGGCTCGCGGCCGCCGCCTCGATGGCGCTGCCAGGCCCGGCGTTGCCCGAGTGGCTCGCGCCGATGGGGCTCATCGTCCCGGGGCAGCTGCTGACCGAGGCGCTCGCCCGGCGGCTCGGACTCGATCCGGACCGCCCGCGCGGCCTGAGCAAGGTCACCCAGACGGCCTGAGCAAGGTCGCCGAGCTTCCCGCAGCTCCCCGCGCAGCTACGGCTCCCCGCGCAGCTACGGCTCCCTGCATACCTTGTGCTGAGCCGCTTGCGCCCGTGGACGGAGCACCATCAGGTCGACGTTGACGTGCGATGGCCGGGTGATCGCCCAGCTGACGGCGTCGGCGACGTCCTCGTCGGTCAGCGGCTCGGCCACGCCGGCGTAGACGGCGGCGGCCTTGGCTGCGTCGCCGCGAAACCGGTTGAGCGCGAACTCGGCGGTCCTGACCATGCCCGGAGCGATCTCGATGACACGCACCGGCTGCCCGCACAGCTCAAGGCGCAGCGTCGCGGCGAAGGCGTGCACCCCGTGCTTGGCGGCCACGTAGCCACCGCCGCCTTCGTAGGCGACGAAGCCGGCCGTGGAGGACATGACCACCACGGTGCCGTCGCCGCTCGCGATCAGCTTGGGCAGCAGCGCCTGCGTCACGTTCAGCGTGCCGAGCACGTTGACCTCGTACATGGCGCGCCAGTCCTCGACGGAGCCGTCGGCGATCTGGTCGGCGCCCGCGGCGCCGCCCGCATTGCTGACCAGGACGTCGCAACGATCCAGCGAGTCGGCTAGCGCATCGACGCCGGCCCGGTCGGTGACGTCCAGCTGCCGGGCTTCGGCCTGGCCGCCGTCATTGCGGATCCGCGCGGCGAGCGACTCAATTCGGTCGCCGCGCCTGGCTGCCGCGATGACGTGATAGCCGGCGCCGGCCAGCCGGACCGCCGTTGCTGCCCCGATGCCGCTACTGGCGCCGGTCACTACCGCCACGCGAGACATGCTGTGATTCTGCCAGCCCGGGGCTTGCTCGGCGATTCTGCCGACCCAATCGGCTCGTTCACCTTTGCGTCAGCTTATGTTCATTTTATGTTTACCTTTCGGCTACCATGACCAGATGACTCTGGTCGGCGCTGCGACGTCTCCTGTGGCGGCGCATGCGCTTCCTGTGGCGGCGCATGCGCTGAACAGCGAGGGATGGCGCCAGGCCGGGGAGCTTGGCCTGGCGTTCCTGCTTTCAGCGGTCATCGGCCTAGAGCGGGAGATCCGGCAGAAGAACGCCGGGCTCCGGACCCATACCCTGGTCGGGCTCGGGGCGGCGCTGTTCATGCTGATCAGCAAGTACGGGTTCAGTGACGTCCTGGTGCCCGGCAGGGTGGTCCTCGACCCATCCCGGGTGGCTGCCCAGATCGTGACGGGCGTCGGGTTCCTGGGTGCCGGGCTTATCTTCGTGCGCCGCGATTCCGTACGCGGCCTTACTACGGCGGCCACGATCTGGCTGACGGCGGCTATCGGTGCGGCATCGGGTGCCGGGCTGCCGGTTCTGGCGGTGCTGACGACGGCGATTTACTTCATCGTGGCACTGGTGTTCCCGGTGGTGGTGCGGCGGCTGCCGCGGTCGGCGACCGCGATCTCGGCGCTGCGGGTCCGCTACCCGGACGGGCGCGGCATCTTGCGTAAGGTGCTCCAGGAGGCGACCGCGCTTGGCTTCGCGATCGACGACGCGTCGACAGAGTCGATCGGCTACCGGCGCTCGTCCGCCGGGCAGGGCTCGTCCTCCGGGCACGACTCGTCCGCCGGGCAGGGCTCGTCCGCCGGGGACGACTCGCCCGCCGGGCCTGCGATGGTGCAGGTGACGCTGCACGTCCATGGCAAGCAGTCAGTCCACGACCTGGCGGCCGTGCTGTCCGAACTCGACGACGTCGATG
>Ga0302324_100018566_pt1 | contig 13692 bp, 9 predicted proteins | sample Palsa_T0_1_FD_201949 | JGI IMG/M metagenome (GOLD analysis project Ga0302324, IMG submission 201949) | Peat permafrost microbial communities from Stordalen Mire near Abisko, Sweden - Palsa_T0_1 | ecosystem: Environmental > Terrestrial > Soil > Palsa > Peat permafrost | place: Sweden: Abisko...
ACGAGTACTACCTGAGCCGGCTGATAGCTGCGGCCGAGACGGATCCGCAGTGGTACCCGAACCTGTACGACGTCGGGTGGCCCGATTCTCCGCACCGCGCGCTGCGCAACTCGACGGCCGAGGCGTGGGAAGCCGCGGGCCGCCCCCCAGACGCCCAGCGGCCAGGAGAAGGCGACGTGATCGCGCACTTCGCCTCCGGCGAAGCAATCGTGCGTTACGAGCCAGCACCGCCGATGATCGGAACCACCGGGGACATCGAAGCGCTCTCGATGTGGGCCGGACAGGGCGTCGCACTCGCGAGGCAGCCACAGTCAGCGGCGGACATCGTGACCGAGCTCACCTCCCGCCTGTAACCCGGGACGGAGACGCTCGCACCGCGACCGCCTGCGCTTTTGTTCTCGCCAGCAACAGGCCCGCCCAAAAGTGGCTTTTTGTCCTTCCCTGCCGCTTATGGACGCGGATTATCGTGGTTGATCCGGGCTTCATGGTTGATCCGGGGTCACCCCGCGCACCGGATCCACCGCGGAGCCCGGATCCACCGCGGTAACCGGAGAACCCCCTCCGCCTGGCGTGGCGGTAGCGGTGTTGTGCGGCGGCTGTGACGCCTGGGGGCGGGGTGGGCGATGACGCCCGGACCTTGACATCCTCCTCCCATGCGTTAACTACGTGGCCTTGCCCCTTAGGCCGGCAGGGTCGTCTGGACCCGAGCGGGTAGCGCCTCGCGGAGCTCTTTCCTGGACCTGATCGCGAGTTTCGTGAACACCTTGCGCAGGTGCCACTCGACGGTGCGCGGGCTGAGGAACAACTTCGCGCCGATCTCCGGGTTTGTCTGCCCGTCAGCCGCGAGGCGGGCGATCTCCGCCTCCTGTGCGGTGAGCTCGCCGGCCGTCTCGACTGTCCGCTTGCGCACGGTTTCCCCGGTGGCCAGCAGCTCGCGGCGGGCGCGCGCGGCGAAACCCTCGATACCCATCGCGGTCAGCATCTGGTAGCCGCAGCGGAGCTGCTCGCGTGCGTCCACGCGGCGGTTCTGTCGGCGCAGCCATTCCCCGTAGAGCAGGTGCGCCCGGGCCAGCTCCGCGCGGACGCGGGTGCGGCCGAGCCGCTGGATCGCCTCGCGGTACAGCCGGTCGGCGAACTCGCCGCCGCTCAGCAGGGCCCGTGAACGCATCTCGATCCCGAGCGCCCAATCGGTGCCCGCGGCGCCGGTGGACTCGGCCAAACGCCGCAGGGCCGCGGTCGCGCGCTCGGTCTGCCCGGTCCTGGCGGCCGCTTCGATCAGCTCGACCAGCGACCAGGTGGCCAACCCTAGCTCATCCCGGTATTGGCTGCCCTGTTCGGCCGCGGCCAGCGCCTCGTCATAGCGGCCCAGGCCGTTGCAAAGCACCGCATTCGCCCATTCCGTTACGGCCATCCCGATTCCCTCGCCCCGCAGCCTCACTTCGGCGAGGGTGGCCTCGATCAGCACGGCAGCCTCGTTTTTCCGGCCGCTCCACGCGGCCAGGCCAAGGGCGCCGGAGGGCGCGAAGTTGCTTCCCGTTGCTTCCGTCGCCGCCCGTACTTCCTCGATCAATATTGCCGCGGCGGTCAGATCGCCAGCGAGCAGCTCCAGGTAGGCGCGAGCGCTCAGGGCGACGGGCAGTTCGCTGAGTGCGCCGGCGTCGTGGGCCAGACTGACGTGCCGCTGGGACAGTACGTCCCACTGAGCGTCATCCCATAGCTGCATGGCCGCGATGCACGCCGGCCAGAGCCAGCGAAGCTCATCCTCCGCGGACATGTCGCGGCCGAATGCGCTCAGCGCGCGCCGCAGAATCGGCAATCCGGCCGCATACCCCTCGGTGCGGCTGGCGGCCAGACCGTCCAGGAGAAGATCGGGCGCGCGCAGCGGGCCAGACGGCCGCGGCGCCGCGTGCGCCGCACGCGATACCTCCAGCGTGCCTCCGCCCAGAGCGGATAGGCGGCCCGCGAACATCGCGGCGTTCATCGTGTCCAGGTAGGCCGCGCGGGCCAGGTCGATGTCGATTCGTTCCAGCCGCCTGGCCGCCTTAAGCAGCAGCGGCGGAGCGTCGCGCCCCCGGTCCGAGACGAATGCGAGCCGAGCCTGCAAGAGCTCGACGCGAGCATGCCGGAGCTCGTCTGGTGGTCCGGCCTTCGCCACGCCAAGCAACTTCGGCACCGCGTCCAACGCCCCGGCCTGGATCTTGGCCTGCGCCGCGGCCAGCGCTCTTTCGGCCCGCTGCGCGGGGTCCGGCGTCAGCGCCGCTGCGCGCTCGAGGAACGCGGCGGCGGCGGCCAGGCCGCCGCGCGCCTGGGCCAGGCCGGCCGACTGCTCGAGCCCGGCGGCCACGTCCTCATCGGGCTCCGGCGCGGCCTGGGCCCGGTGCCAGGCGCCGCGGTCCTGGTCTGTCTGCGGATCGGTGGCCTCCGCCAGGGCGCGGTGCACCAGCTGCCGGTCCGCAGCCGAGGCGGACTGGTAGGCCGCCGCGCGGACCAGCGGATTCCGGAACCGCACCCATGCACCGAACTCAAGCAGCCCAGCCTCCGCCGCCGGCGTCGCGGCCTGGGCCGGGATTCCTAGCCGCCCCGCGGCCCGTCGCAACAGCGCCGGATCGCCGGTCGGCTCGGCCGCCGCGATCACCAGCAGCAGCCGGGTCGGCCCGGGTAGGCCCTCGACCCGGCGCAGGAAATCCTGCTCGATCCCCGCGGGCAGCGGCAGCACCTCTGGCAGCCGGAAGCCGCCGGCCAGCTCGGCCGGCGTCAGCCCCCGCGGCAGCTCAACCAACGCCAGCGGATTTCCCCTTGTCTCCGCCACGATCTGCTCTCGGACCCGTTCATCCATCGGCCATCGGACCGCCGAGTCCAGCAGCTCCCGCGCATCGGCGTCCCCAAGGCCTTCGACCACCAGCTCGGGCAGCCCGCCAAGGTCCGCGATCGGCTCCCGCGCGCCGAACAGCACCAGCACGGACTCCGTCCGCAGCCGGCGCGCCGCGAACGCCAGCACCTGCGCCGACGCCTGATCCAGCCACTGTGCGTCATCCACCACGCACACCAGCGGCCGCTCCCCGGCCACCTTCGACAGCAAGCTCAGCACGGCCAGGCCCACCAGGAAACGATCTGGCGACGGACCCGCCTCCAGGCCGAACGCCGTTTCCAGCGCGACCCGCCGCGGGCCAGGCAGCCGCCCCAGCCCGTCCAGCACCGGCCCGCACAGCTGATGCAGCCCGGCGAACGCCAGCCCCATCTCCGGCGCCACCGCCGCGGCTCGCACCACCCGCAGGTCCGTCGCCAACGCCACCGCGTAATCCAGCAGCGCCGTCTTGCCCACCCCCGCCTCGCCCCGGAGGATGAGCGCCGCGCTGCGCCCGCCGCGCACCCCGTCGAGCAGTCCGCCCAGCACCTCACACTCGCTGCGCCGCCCGCGCAACATCGTCGATGTCCGATCTGACTCCGCGCCTGGCCAGACTCCCGTCCTGATCAGGACGGACCGGTCGGGATCGATGCTGCGATACGCGGCCTGATCAGGCCAGCCCGCGCTTGGGCGGCGGGCCGGGCGTCGAGGAAGGTATATCGATGACTCACTCATGGGGTTTCCTCGGTCGAGGTGGTCCTGGCTAGGCGGCTAGGCGCGTGATGGCTGGGTTACGTGATGGCTGGGTTATTAGTGCTGGGCTATAGGACGAGCCTGCCGGGGACGTGCTCGCACGCCAATGGAGTGCCCTTCAGTTCCCGGGCTCAGGAAGCCCCGCAAACACCATCGGGTTAACCCGAGCCGACGATCTCAGGGGTCCGCGAATTGTGGGGTTAGCCCGATTGCCGGCGCCCAGGTCCGCGGCCATTATTTCTATGTGGCGAGCCGAATCCTGATCGTCGACGACAGTCCGCGTTTTCGCGCCCTGGCGGCTGAGTTGCTCGCCCTGCGTGGCTTCGAGGTGCTCGACGAGGCGGCGGATGGAGAGCAGGCGCTGGCCGCCGTGGCCGGGAGCTGCCCGGACGGGATACTCCTGGACGTCAACCTGCCGGGACAAGACGGGTTCGCGGTGGCGGCGTCACTGGCCGCTGCCTGCGCCGGGGCCCGGATCGTGCTGACGTCTGCCGATATCGACCAGGTTCCGGCCGAGGTCATGAAGACCTGCGCCGCCATCGCGTTCGTCGCCAAGCAGGAGCTGGCCGTCGCTGACCTCAGGACACTGTTCTCCCACTAGCGGACATCAGCCGGCGGAGGCTAAATGGGGGTTGAGCTGGTCAGGTCCGCAGGTATGTCAGTACGGCGAGGACACGGCGATGCGCCTCGGGCGACTGATGAAGGCTGAGCTTGTCGAAGATGCCGGTCACGTGACGCTCGATGGCAGCCACGGAGACCACTAGATCATGCGCGATGCCGGCGTTGGAGCGGCCTTCGGCGATCAGCGCCAGGACCTGCCGCTCGCGCGGGGTCAGGTCGTCGAGCGGGCTTGCCTTCCGCTTGCGGCCCACCAGCCGCGCGACCACGTCCGGGTCGAGCACCGACCCGCCGTCGGCGATGCGCCGCACCGCATCGGCGAACATCCCCATGTCGCCGACTTTCTCCTTCAGCAGGTAGCCGACGCCCTGTGCGCCGTCGGCTACCAGTTCGAACGCGTAACGGTCCTCAAGGAACTGCGATAGCACCAGCACGCCGGTTCCAGGGTGGGCGGCCCGGATGGCCAGCGCGGCCCGGAGCCCGTCATCGCTATGATCGGGCGGCATCTGGATGTCGGCGATGACCACATCAGGGCCGTACGCATCGGCCATCCGGACGAGCTCAGGCGCATTGTCGGTGGTGCCGACCACGTCGAATCCGCCGTCCTGCAGGACGCTCACGATCCCTTCCCTGACAAAGGACTGGTCCTCGCCGACAACGACGCGGATCTGCTCGGGCGGGCTCACGGCACCAAGCTATGCCCACGGCTCGGCCGACGCCAGCGGCCTGCTGCCGGATGGATCATGTAAAGAATTAATTCGGAACGGACACTGATGTTAACGGTCCGCCCTGGCTAGTCGCGCCCGGGCACCCAAGCTGCCTGCAGCGTCCTCAGTGCCGAGCTTCCGTCCTCCCGCGCCGCGCCGGAACCTGGGGCCGGCTTCTGGCCCGCGCCGGCTACCCGCTGCTGGGCCTGGGAGATGGCCCAGGCGGCGTTGACCAGGCCGATGTGGCTGAACGCCTGCGGGAAGTTGCCGATCATCTCGCCGCTGCCCGGGTCGACCTCCTCGGCCAGCAGGCCCACGTCGTTGATGGCCGCCACGGCGCGCTCGAACGTCGCGCTGGCCTGGTCAAGCTCTCCGGTCAGCGCCTGCGCGTGCGCCAGCCAGAACGTGCAGAGCAGGAACGTTCCCTCCTGGCCGGCCAGGCCGTCGTGAGCCAGGTAGCGGTAGACCAGGCCGCGTTCGTCGGTCAGCCGGGCGGCGGTGGCGTCGACGGTCGCCTTCATCCGCGGGTCGTCCCCGGGCAGGAAACCGGTGATCGCCAGCATCAGGCTGGATGCGTCGAGATCTTCGCTGCCGAAGGCCTGGGTGAACGCACCGGCCCGATCGTTCCAGCCGTGCCCCTCGATGGCCGCGCGGATCTCGTCGCGGGCGGCGGCCCACGCCTTAGTGCGGTCGGCTGCGCCGAGCTGCGGGGCGAGGGCAATGGCCCGGTCGAGCGCGACCCAGCACATGAGCTTGGAGTACAGGAAGTCCCGTGGCTCGCCGCGGATCTCCCATATGCCCTGGTCCTTCTCCTTCCACCGGCTCGCGGCCGTGTCCGCCGCGGCGGCGAGGAACTGCTGGGTGACCGGGTCGAGCTCACCCAGCTGGTCGGCCAGCCGCTGCGCGGCATCGAGCAGCTCGCCGTACACGTCAAGCTGGCGCTGGGACCACGCCCCGTTGCCGACCCGCACCGGACGGCTAGCCCGCCATCCGGTCAGGTGCGGTAGCTCCCGTTCGGAAAGGTCGTGCTCGCCGCCGACCCCGAACATGATCTGCAGATCCTTCCCTCGCCGCAGCTGGGATGCCGCGGCGTCGGCCAGGAAGCCGAAGAACTTGGCGGCCTCATCGGGGCACGCCGCCACCCACATGGCCTCCATGGTCAGGCTGGCATCGCGCACCCAGGTATAGCGGTAATCCCAGTTGCGCCCGCCACCGATGACCTCAGGCAGCGAGGTCGTGGGCGCGGCCACGATGGCCCCGGTCGGGGCGTACGTGAGCGCCTGCAGGACCCGGCCGGAATGATGGACCAGGTCGCGCCAGGGACCCTGATAGGCCTGGTGCAGGGCGGACCAGGAGCGCCATCCCGCATTGGTGTCCCGCAGCCTGGCGGTGATCTGGGCGGCGTCCCAGGCGGCCAGCGGCGGTTCGGTCATCGGTCCGTACGCCAGGGCGAAGCTCACGCTCTGCCCGGCGACCAGGTGCAGCTGCGCAGTGGCGGTGTCCCCGGCGACCTGCAAACCGTCCGGCGCGGAAAGCAGGAGCCTGCTGGCGCCGCCGCGGGCGGCGATGCCTCCGGTGACCGCTTCCAGGATCGGGTAGATCAGGCCGTATTCGGGACGCGGCGCATAGCTGACGTCGACGTCGATCTCCCCCGCGGTGCACTTCAGCTGGCGCAGCAGGACTCCCGGCGACCTAGCGCCCAGGTGGTGGCCGCGGTCGTCGCGGCCCATCGCCATGGCGTCGGTCAGCACCGCGGTGCCGGCTTGCGCGCCGAACGTGGTCTCCAGGGTCATGGTCCGGTCGACGTACGTGCGGCTGGCCTGGAAATCGCCGGCCGGCCGGATCGCGAAGTGGCCGCCATCGGGGTCGAGGATGCGGGCGAATACGGCCGGCGCGTCGAAACGAGGGAAACATAGCCAGTCCACCGAGCCGGCCCGGCTGACCAGCGCAGCCGAGCGGCAGTCCGACAGCAGGGCGTAGTCGCCTATCGGCAAGCTGTCCATCCCGGTGTCAGTCATTTCGGTGTCAGACGAAGATCCCGCGGGCCAACGTCATCGACACAGCGGCCTGCACCAGCCCAGCGCCACCCGCGCTGCCACAATGGGCGAAACACATAATGGTCTCCTCACGCCGCCCCGGTTGTGTTTCCTGTACCCACGATCGCGCTCCGGGCACCTGTTCGCGCCAGGGTGGTCCCTGGCCGGTGCCCTGGTATGTCACCTTGACCCCGTACGGGCCGTCCAGCCTGACCCGTACGTCCGGGCCACTTACAAGGTGTCCTCTCGAATCAGGCGATAAAGCCGGCCCCAGCTACCTGGCGTCCGGTACAACCGCTAGTTACGCTGGGGAGATGCCCCTGCCTTTGCTTGCGGACAGTCCTGGTCTTGACTTCCAGCCAGGCGATCACATTTGCGCCTTCTATAATGGCGGCGGAAATCACCTGGACGATATCGTCGTGGACTTTGTGTCGAAGGGCCTGCGGTCCGGCAAAGACGACATGCTGCAATTTTTTACCGAAGAGGAGGGGTACCTTCCCAAGGGACACTTTTCGACGGACGCATTCATGCGCGGCATGGAAGCCACGGCCAAAGGAACGCTTTCCCAGGGATACGAACGCCTCTGGCTAATAGGTGACACGACTGTCGTTATACGGAATTCAGTTGGACTCATACCCGGATCTTCGTCAATGGACTGATTATCATGAATCGGTACTACATTCCCAAGCGCCAGTTCCGCGGGGACCGATGACGTCAACCGCGGGGGGCATACCGAGTACCAACGACATGGATCCGGCTGTCGAGGCCAGGTTGTCGTCGTTCAACGCGGTCTATACATTGTCGCTCATCCTGACCCAGGCCTCTTCATCTGACCAGGTTATGCGGCTCGTCACCACCTCGGTCCCCTCAATCGTGTCCTGCCAGCAGGCGCTGATCTGGCATCTGGCCAGGTCCGGAGAGTATTACCAGCGAGCACCGGATAACATCAGCGAAGTGCTGGCGAAGCTCACCGGACCTGACCTACTCCAGATGGGCGACCTTCCCCCGTCGTGGGTATTCCCCATTTCATCCCCACTGGCGCATGAGCAAATTTTCTTGATAATCGTCGGCAGCGAAGCCCTGTCGGACGAGGAAACCTTCCTGCTCTCAGTGCTCGCGCAACTTTCCGGCACCGTGATCGCCAAGCTGGAGCTGATCGCGGCCGAACAGGCGAGTACCCAGCGAATTGCCGCTCTCAATACCGAACTCGAGTCAACGATCTCGACGCTTACCAGGATAATGGAGGTGCACCACCGGCTGAACGAGATTGTGACCAACGCCGGGGAAATGGGCATCGCTGAGACATTGCACGAGCTCACGACGTTCGGTGTTTTCATCCAGGACGCGGGCGGCAATACCCGTGCCGCCACTGGTGACGTGCCGGGCGATTACCTCGCACCAGATCCGCCTGAGCAGCGGCGCGAGCTCATCCGCCGACTGCGGAATACCCGTCGCCCCGTCCACCACGGCCGAGCCTGGCTGGTCCTAGCCGGCACCGACGTCCTCGGGGTGATCGCGCTCGTTGACCCCGCCCGGACCGCGAGCGAGATCGATCTCGCCGCGCTCGAGTACGCCGCCACCGTGCTGAGCGTGGAACTCGCCCGCCTGCAGAGTATCGCCGAGGCCGAACGGCGCAGCCGGGCGACCCTCGAACGTAACATCGCGCAGGCCCGGGCGGCAGAACTCGCGGCGAGCGAGGCCCGCCAGCGCGCCATCCTCGAAGCCGCCCTCGACGCGGTCATCAGCATCGACCGGCGCGCCTGCGTCACGTACGTCAACAGCGCGTTCGAGCACATCTTCGGGTACCGGGCGGATGAAGTGATCGGCCGGGAGCTCGCGGAAGCGATCATTCCTCCTTCGCTGCGCGAAGCACACCGGCAAGGTTTCGCCCGTTACCTGGCCACCGGGCAAGAACGCGTCCTGGACCGCCGGATCGAGATGACGGCCATGCGCGCCGACCGGAGCGAGTTCCCGGTCGAGATAGCCATTACCCGCACCGGGCTGACTGGAAATCCGGCGTTCACCGCCTACGTCCGCGATATCACCGAACGCCAGCGCGCCGAGCACGAGCTGATGGCATCGCGGGCACGCCTGGTCGCCGCGTCTGACGCCGCCCGCCAGCGCGTTACCCGCGACCTGCACGACGGTGCTCAGCAGCGGCTCGTCACCACCCTCATCAATCTTCAGCTCGCCGAGCTGAAATGGGAATCCGCGCCGGAGCGCGCGCGGGAACTGGTCGGCCTGGCCATCCGCGACGCCAAGCGCGGGATCGACGACCTGCGCGGGATCGCCTCGGGGATCCATCCTGCGATCCTCACCCAGCGCGGCCTGGCCGCGGCCATCGACAGCCTCGCCGCCGGCCTGCCGATCTCCGTTCAGCTCGAGGTACCCGACTCCAGGCTCCCGGCCCCAGTCGAGGCGAGCGTGTACTTCTTCTGCTCCGAAGCCCTCACCAACGTGGTCAAGCACGCCCACGCCGCATCTGCCTGGGTGCGAGTGAAACTCATCGACGACCGGTGCGCCGTCGAGGTCCGCGACGACGGGATCGGCGGGGCGCAGCCCCGCTCGGAAACCAGCGGGCTCAGCGGCCTGCGCGACCGCATTGGCGCGCTCAACGGAACAATGGACATCACCAGCCCGGTCACGGGCGGGACGGTGCTCGAGGCCAGCATCCCGCTCCCCCCAGACCGGCCGGTAATCCCGCCCCGCAGCCAGCCATCCGGATGAATAAGAATGAGAGAAGGGGATAGCGTTCAGGCCCTTTCCCCGCCGGAGAAGATCTCCAGGAAGAAGAGGAACACGTTCAGCACGTCGAGGAAGATCGACGCGGCCAGCAGGGGCGCCGCGCTCATGTCCTTGGAGACTCGCAGCCGCTGGAAGTCGAACATAGTGAAGCCGGCGAAGATCACCAGGCCGAGCACCGAGTAGATCAGGTCGCCGCCCGGGATGTGGACGAAGATCAGTGCGATGCCGGCCACGATCAGGGCCAGCAGCGCCCAGAAGCAGACCCGCGCGATCGCGGTCAGGTCGCGCCGGGTGGCGTACCCGGCCGCCCCGAACCCGGCGATGAACAGCGCGGTGGCGCCGCCGGCCTGCCACAGGGCCCGCGGGTCCATGCTGCCGTAGTACGCGACCACCGGCGCCACGGCCAGCCCGATCAGCAGCCCGAAGGCGCCCAGCAGCCCGACCGTCAGCTGCCGGGACTTGCGCGCCGCGAACCGCATGCCGATCAGGCAGGCGAAGGCGGCGATGAATGCGACGATGCCCACGCCGCCGGCTAGGTCGCGGCCCAGGTAGGTGCCCAGCGCGAACAGGGCGGCAGTGCCCGCGACGTATCCCATCGTCTGCGCGAACAGGGTATGAGTCCGGTCGCGAGATGCCGCTCCGATTCGCTGGTAGGTAAGTGACTCGTTCATGTCGTCCTGCTCTTTCCGCGGGATTGATCCTGGTCTTCACGGTCGCGTTTGGAGCGGCCGATCGCACCCGTGGAAGGCCCTGGCCGGCGCCCTGGTCTGCGGACACCCGATGATGGCCAGGTCGGCCACGAAGCGTACTCCCCACCATCGCACGCGCCGCTACTCCAAAGCGCTGACGATCGATATGGCCGTCAGGGGCAGCCGGGTTACCCTGTTCTTAAAGCTTCCTCCGAGGGAGGGGCCGTGATGGCAGGGCCGGAAGACGAGAAGGCAGCGGGCCGCGGCTACCGGCGGGCGTCGCGCGCCGACCGCGAGCAGGTGATCGACGTGCTCAAGGCCGCGTTCGTTCAGGGTCGGCTGACCAAGGACGAGTTCGACGCGCGCATCGGCCTGACGTTCACTGCACGTGCGTGCGCGGAACTGGCCGCGGTCACCGCCGACGTCCCCGCGCGGCTGGCCGGGGCCCAGCCGCCGCGCAAGCCGTCCCGGCCGCGGACAAGCAACGCAGCCAGGTGGAGCGCAGCCGGGTTCATTACACCAGCCATAATCGCCTCCGCTTTTGCGGTCGCGTCGGTGCGCGGTGCTGGTGAATATGAGGTCGTGGGCTTCCTGATCGCGTTCGTCTATTTCATGTTCTGGCTGTCCATCGGGACCAATATGCTCTGGGAATGGCACTCCATGTCTGTGCCGTCGGCAGGAATGTGCGTCCGATGCGCGCACACCGTCGCATCCCACCGCACGCCAGCGGCCTGCACCGTCCGGCTGGATCCGCTGAACCTGCGGAGGCGCTGCCCGTGCGCGGGCTATGTTCCGCCGGGGACATCACCAGTGACCGTCGAGGAAGATCTTCTACCGGCCCCCTCCCTATAGCGGCGCCCGCCGCGGCCGGCCAGCCCAGCTCAGCCCCGCACACCTAAGCTGCTCGCTCAGCCGCCATTCCCTGGCCTTTGACCTATTTAACTGCCTTGTCGGTGGTCACGCCCGCGCATGTTCGCACGGCCGGGGCCCGGGCTGGGCGGATCTGTTTTTCCGGCACTGGCGGGGAAAGCTCGCGATAGGGCAAGCTTTTAGGCGTGCGGATGCTGGGAAAGGTGATGCGATGAGCGAGCTCAAGGCCGAGGCCGAGCCGGCCGAGGTGGGCCTGGATCCGGACCGGCTAGCTCGGATCGACCGGCACTTCGCCCGGTATGTCGACGACGGCAGGCTGCCCGGCTGGCTGATCACGGTGAGCAGGCACGGCCGCCTGGCCTACGTGTCGAGCTACGGATCCCGCGACGTCGAGGCCGGGCTGCCGGCCGAGACGGACACAGTATGGCGGCTGTACTCGATGACCAAGCCGATTACCTCGGTGGCGGCGATGATGCTGTACGAGGAGGGCGGATTCGAGCTCACCGATCCGGTCAGCTCCTACATCCCGTCGTTCGCCGACGTCCGGGTGTTCGCCGGCGGCTCGGACCTGCGGCAGGTCACCGTCCCGCCCACCGAGCCGGTGCGGATCTGGCACCTGCTCACCCATACCGCCGGCCTGACGTACGGGTTCCACCGGGTGCATCCGGTGGACGCCCTGTACCGGGCCGCCGGGTTCGAATGGTCCGCGCCCCGAGGCATGGACCTGGCGCAGGCGTGCGACATCTGGGCGGGCATCCCGCTGCTCTTCCAGCCCGGTGCGGAGTGGAACTACTCGATGGCGACCGACGTGCTCGGCCGGGTGATCGAGGTCGTCTCCGGACAGCGCCTGGATGAGTTCTTCGCGGCCAGGATCCTGCGCCCGCTCGGCATGACCGACACCGGCTTTTACGCCGAAGAGGCTCAACTGCCCCGGCTGGCCGCCCTGTACGCGCCCGGGAGCGGTGGCACCGCGCTCCGGCTCGACGCCCTGGGCGACGCCGCCCGCCGCCCGCCGACCATGCTCGGCGGAGGCGGCGGCCTGGTCTCGACCGCGGCGGACTATCACCGGTTCACCCAGATGCTGCTACACCGCTCGGACAGCCCGGCCGGGGAACTGGACGGCACCCGGCTGCTAAGCCCGCGCACCGTCCGCTACATGGCCCGCAATCACCTTCCCGGCGGCCGTGACCTGGAGACGTTCGGCCGGCCGCTGTACGCGGAATCCCCGTTCCGCGGGGTCGGCTTCGGACTCGGCTTCGCCGTCGTCATCGACCCTGTGCCCGGTAAGGTGCTGTGTTCCGCGGGGGAGCTGTCGTGGGGCGGCGCGGCCAGCACCACGTTCTTGATCGACCCGTCGGAAGAGCTGACGGTCTCGTTCTTTACCCAGCTTCTTCCCTCCAGCGCCTACCCGATCCGCCCCCAGCTGCGCCAGCTTGTGTACCAGGCCCTGACCGGCTAGCGGGATCAGTCCTCGCCGGTGTCGTGATCGGGGTGATCGGCCGCGCCGAGCTTCCAGTAGCCTCGGGTGTAGAGCTGATCCCGGTCCAGGCCGCGCTCGCCGAGAAGGTGCCGGCGCACCGCACGCATGGCCGTGGCTTCCAGCCCGACCCAGCACGCACCGCGTCCCTCGGGCAGGGCCAGGTCACGGACGGCTTGCGCGGCCGCCATCCCGAACCCGTCGAGGCCCTCGCCTCGATGGCACCACACCGTGGTCAGCTCCGCGGCCGTGTCCAACTTCAGCTGTTCGGCTTCGTCGGCGACCTCGGCGACGAGCAGCACCCGGGCGGCGGCGGGCGCGGCGTCCAGGATCGTTCCGACCGCGGGCAGCGCGGTCTCGTCGGCTACCAGCAAGGTCCAGTCGGCATCCGGGTCGATCCGGTACGCTCCGCGCGCGCCGGTGACCACGACCCGGTCGCCGACGCGGGCCGCGGCCGCCCACGCCGACGCCGGCCCGCCGTCACCGTGCAGCACGAAGTCCACCGTCAGCCGCCGGTCCTCCCGGTCGAGGTGGCGAGGAGTGTAGGTGCGCCGCAGCGGGCGCGGGTCCGGCCAGATGGGCCCGTCCGGCCCGAGTTCGGGCACTGTGACCTCCGCCTGCCCGGGAGCGGGAAGCAGCAGCTTGAAGTGCGTCGCAGGCCCGTCGTCGGGGTATTCGGCGAGCTTGTCACCGGAGAAGGTGATCCGCCGCATGCGGGGCGTGAGCTCGCTGATGTCCGCCACGGCAACCGGATGGAACGTCGGAGCCGGGCGGCGCCTGGGGGTCGTCACGTCATGGTCCTTTCTCTTCTAGGGTCCTCACCGTACTTTCCTGAGGGCATCTAAACTCCAGAGGACACCTATAGTGAGGATACTCATTATTGTACGGTTACTGCTCAACCGTCAGAAGGATGCGCTCAGGTGAGACCCGCAACCGGCAGCGACGCCGTCGA
>Ga0302324_100018568_pt1 | contig 13692 bp, 10 predicted proteins | sample Palsa_T0_1_FD_201949 | JGI IMG/M metagenome (GOLD analysis project Ga0302324, IMG submission 201949) | Peat permafrost microbial communities from Stordalen Mire near Abisko, Sweden - Palsa_T0_1 | ecosystem: Environmental > Terrestrial > Soil > Palsa > Peat permafrost | place: Sweden: Abisko...
CACCGACTTTGGCACGACCATCTCGAACTATGAGACGGATATTTTCCGCCCGATTTTTGACGAACTAGAAAAATTGAGCGGGAAAAAATACGGCAGCACGTTGCCCAGCGACGCGATTGCAAAAGTTGAAGCCGGCGAACCGCTGAAAACTTCCGGCGAGGCGCGTGGCAACATCATTGAAGTCGAAGCCGAGGAACGCGGCGCGCATTCAAGTTCGCCGTGCGACGATGAATATGATTTTCCCGTCGCGACCACGAGCGCGGAGCAGATCTCGCTCGACATCGCCTTCCGCGTCATTGCCGACCACATCCGCACGCTGGGCTTTGCGATTGCCGACGGCATCCAGCCCGGCATTAAAGGACGAAACGGAGTTTTGCGTAGCATTCATAAACGCATGGTGCGTTACGCCTCGACTATTGATGTCAAAGACGAACTTCTCTTGAGAACTCAAGATGCTCTTGTTGATATGCTGGCGACTATGATGGGGGATTTTTTTCCAGAAATCCGCGTTCAAAAAGAGCACATCAAAGAAGTTCTTCGCAAAGAAGCGGATGTCTTTAATAAAACATTGGAGCAAGGCACCAAACTTTCTGAAAATGAAGTATTTGTAAATGCGATTATATTTGCAGCAGGCAAAGAAGGAATTGTTTGTTCGTGGGTTTCCAGAGATTATGGGTATCTTGGCTTGAATGCTGAACTGCCAAAAGAGTTAGAATTAAGAGTGATAATATTCAGAACTTTGGATGGAAACGACTTGGGTAAGGCCACGTTGACGGAACTTCGCAATGGAGCTTGGAAAAAATTCTTAAAGACAGTTCCCGTGATTTCTGATATAGATGCATTCAGACTTTACGATACCTACGGTTTCCCGCTCGACCTCACCGAATTAATGGCGCGTGAACGCGGCTTGATCGTTGATAAAGAAGGTTTCAACAAGTTGATGGACGAGCAGAAGAAACGCTCGCAAGCCGCACAGAAAAAGGAAGTCATTTCGCTTTCGCAAATCGAAACGACGGCGCCGACAAAATTTGTCGGCTTTGAAAAATTGGAATCGCCCGCGCGCGTTCTCGAAGCCGTCAGCGTCAAAGACAAAACCGCCGTCGTGCTGGACACATCGCCGTTTTACGCCGAGATGGGTGGTCAGGTCGGCGATACCGGCGAGTTAACCGGCAGCGGCCAGCTCTGGCGCGTCACCAACACGCAGAAGTCTGGCAACACGTTCCTGCATTTTGTCGAAGGCGGCGATGCTCCGGCGGTTGGCGCAGGTGTCATGCTTGCCGTCGAGAAGGCGCGGCGCAATGCGATTCAACGGCATCACACGGTCACGCATCTGTTGCATTGGGCATTGCACGAAGTCGCGAGCAAGGAAGCGTCGCAGAAAGGTTCGTTCGTCGGGCCGGACAAGTTGACCTTCGACTTCAACAGCGCGCCGCTTACGCTGCAGCAAATTGCGGACATCGAAAAATTGGTAAACGAAAAGATTGTCGAGAACGCGCCGGTAACGTGGCTGGAAGTGAAGCACAATCACGTCAAGGATCGCAAAGACGTGATGCAATTTTTCGGCGACAAATACGGCGAATGGGTGCGCGTGGTGCAGATCGGCGGCAAGGCCAAGGCGCTCGACGGCTACTCGATGGAACTCTGCGGTGGCACGCACACGCGCGCGACAGGCGAGATCGGCTTGTTCCGCATCATCAGCGAAAGCGCGATTGCGGCGGGCGTGCGGCGCATCGAAGCCGTTGCCGGCCTGACTGCCTATGATGTGATGAAGCTGGATCGCGAGTTGATCAAGACCGTCGCGGGCAAGGTGAATTCGCCCATTCACGAACTGGACAAAAAAATCGAGAATCTGCTCGCGCACCAAAAAGAACTGGAGAAGGAAATCAAGATCGCGGTGCAACGCAATGCGTCGAACGCGGCGAGCGAATTGCTTGGTCAAGTGCAGACGGTGAATGGCATCCCGCTCGTCACGCATAATCTTGGCAACGCGGAAGGTGATTTTCTACAGGCGATTGCCGATTCGCTCAAGGGCCGTTTCAAAGGGGTGGTTGTGCTGGGCGGCGGCTCGGAAAACGCCGTAACGCTCATCGCCACCGTTTCACCGGACTTCACCGCCAAAGTTCAGGCGGGAAAAATCATCCAAGCCATCGCACCCATCGTCGGCGGCAAAGGCGGCGGCAAGCCGGACAACGCACGCGGCGGCGGCAAGGACGTCAGCAAATTGGACGAGGCGCTGGCAAAGGTGAATAGCCTGCTCGGATAGATCTTAATTTTCAGTTCCTGCAAACGACAAAGGCCGGCTTATCGCCGGCCTTTGATTTTTACGCAGCTAAAATCAGTGTCCGTTCGGCAGGCCCAATCCGCCGCCCATTTTTTTCATCATTTCCGTCTGCACCATGTTCTGCATGGTGTCATAGCGCGTATAGCCGGCGGGCGGATTAAACGAAGCTGCCACCGGCTTGGCCAGGGAAACATCTGTGAACGACATGGTGATTTCGGTTTCCTCCTTGGTAGTGATGATCTTCACGGGAAAATTTTTCAAATCGGTCGCATTCCAGACGGTGAATTCGTTGGTCGCGCCCTTGTCATCAGAGACGACGACCTTGTTTTCCACGCACGGATGGCCGTCCACGGTTTCCTTGCCCAGCTCCGTCGTCGCGACCTTGAAATTCTGATTCGTCCCGGTCAAGGCGTCGGGCAGCGGATTTTCCACATAACTTTGCAGGCCCGGATAGATGAGATAGACAAACTTATTTTCGGGCAGCGAAATGGTGGTGATCTGGTCGAGGCCCATGGCCTGCATCTGCGCGGCGGCGTCCGCCGGTATGTTGAGGCCCTTGGCGCCGGACAGGTTCATTTCAAAACGCGCCTTGCCGGCATCGAAGGCGATCTTGCCGGGCAGGGTGATTGAGTCACCTGATTTTGGCGTGATTTGGGATTCCAGCGTGGCGGTGAACGCGGAGTTTTCGCCAAACACTTTCGTCAGCGCGCCGTCAAACTGGGGGCCACCCGGCGCCCCACCCATCTGGGCCAATGCCGGGTCAAGCCCGGGGCCAAGCATTGCCGTGATCAGGAGCAGGAAGTATTTTTTCATAAAATTTGTTGAATGGCTGCGCCACACTAAACGACGCAACCAATTCCGCAAGGCGGGAAAAATGTTTTCAGCCGGTCTGTTTCACAACCGCGAGACGAGCAGTTCGCGCTGGAAGATGAGTTCCTTGGGCAGGTGCGAGTAGATTTTCATGAACAGCTCGTCCTGCTGCAGGAGTTCGCGCCGCCAGTCGTCGTAGTTGATGTCCTGCACGCGGTCGAATTTTTCAGGCGGATAATTCGCGAGGCCGCTCAGGTCAAAATCCTTCGCGTAAGGCACCCACCCGAGCGGCGTCTCGACGGCGTTGGCGCGGCCATTGCAGCGGTCCACGATCCATTTCAGCACGCGCATGTTCTCGCCGAAGCCGGGCCAGAGAAACTGACCGTCGTTGTCCTTGCGGAACCAGTTCACATGGAAAATGCGCGGCGGAAATTTGATGAGCTTGCGCATGAAAATCCAGTGGCGGAAATAGTCGCCCATGTTGTAGCCGCAAAACGGCAGCATCGCCATCGGGTCGCGGCGCACCTGTCCGTGACCGCCCACGGCGGCGGCGGTCATCTCCGAACCCATCGTCGCACCGATGTAAACGCCATGGATCCAGTTGAAAGCCTGATACACGAGCGGCATCGTGTCCGCGCGGCGTCCGCCAAAAATGATCGCGCTGATTGGAACGCCCTGCGGATCACTCGCCAGCGGATCAAGCGAAGGATTGTTGGTCATCGGCGCGGCAAAACGCGAATTCGGATGGGCAGCTTTTTCCTTGGAGTCCGGCGTCCATTTGTTGCCGCGCCAGTCCAAACATTCTTTTGGCACGTCGCCGTCCTTGCCTTCCCACCAGACATCGCCGTCAGGCGTGAGTCCAACATTCGTGAAAATCGTGTCGCGTCCAATGGTCTGCACGGCGGTCGGATTGGATTTGGAATTCGTGCCGGGCACGACGCCGAAGTAACCCGCCTCGGGGTTGATGGCGTAAAGCCGTCCGTCAGCGCCGGGTTTCATCCACGCGATGTCGTCGCCGACCGTCCAGATTTTCCAGCCTTTGAAATGCGCCGGTGGCACCATCATGGCGAAATTCGTCTTGCCGCACGCGCTCGGAAACGCCGCCGCGACATAGGTTTTCTCGCCGTCCGGCGATTCGACGCCGAGGATCAACATGTGTTCCGCCATCCAGCCTTCGTTGCGGCCGAGATACGAACCGATGCGCAGGGCGAGGCATTTTTTGCCGAGCAGCACGTTGCCGCCGTAGTTTGAGCCGACGGAAATGACGGCGTTATCCTGCGGAAAATGCGCGATGAAACGGCGGTCGGGATTCACGTCCAACATGCAATGCAGGCCGCGATTGAAGTCGTCACTGTCGCCGAGTTGTTCGTAGGCGACCTGGCCCATGCGCGCCATGATGCGCATGCTCAACACGACGTAAATGGAGTCGGTCAGCTCAATGCCGATCTTTGTAAGCGGCGAACCGGGCGGCCCCATGAGGTAGGGAACGACATACATCGTGCGGCCGCGCATCCCGCCGTTGCACAGCGCGTGGAGCCTGGCATACATCGCGCGCGGCGCCAGCCAGTTGTTCGTCGGCCCGGCTTCCTCCGGCATCGGCGTGCAGATGAAGGTGCATTGCTCCACGCGGGCAACGTCGTTCGGGTTCGAGCGGTGATAATAGCAGCCCGGCAGTTTCTTCTGGTCCAGCTTCACGAAAATGCCCTGCGCCACAGCTTCGGCGGTCAACGCCTCTTTTTCCGCATTCGAACCGTCGCACCAGTGGACGTTATCCGGCTGGCAAAGCACCGTCATCTCGTCGACCCAGTTCAGAAGTTTTTTATTGTTCGTGGGCGGTTGCCCGGAAATTTTGCTCATAGGATTCGTGCTGCGCCTGCAACGCCAATGAACCTGCCAGAATCAAACCGGCGTGGCCAACCGGATTTTCCCGTCGCGTCCGTTTTTGCGTTGTGCTAAAATTTCGACGACATGAGTGCGCCGCCAACCACCAAGACCAAACGCGAGGCCGCCAAATGCCTGGCGCGCTCCGTCGTGGACACGCTGGGCGAGGAGCCGTCGCTCGAGGCGGTGACGATTGATCCCGCGCAGAAAAAAATTTCCGTCGCCACGCTCGGCCGCACCGACGTGGAAAAATTGACGCAACGCCTCACGGACAAATTCCAGTCTTCCCAAAACGCCGATTCGCAGCACGCGTGTTCCCTGTTGAGCGGCAAAAGTGATTGCGCCGTCTGCGGCTCGCCGTTGTCGGCAACCGAACGGCAAAAAATCACCATCCAGCATGATGGCGCGAGCACGACCATCGCGCGCGTGACCTGCCCGACCGCGCCGAAGTTCTGGCGCTGGCGCGACCTCCCGTTCCCAAAAATCGTCCCGCGTGAAATTGAAATCCACGACGACGACCACGCCGTTGATGAGTGGAAAACCCGGATCGCCGCCGCGATTTCGTGTGGTGTGTTTGGACTGGCTGCAACTTTTTTGCTGCCAGTACAATTTAGAATTGTCGGATTCGTCGCGGCCTACATTGCCGGCGGATTTTATCCGGCGGAAGAAGTCTGGGAACGTCTGCAAAAGCGCGCGATTGACGTGCATTTTCTGATGATCGCTGTGGCTGTCGGCGCGGCCAGCATTGGCGCGTGGGCGGAGGGCGCGACGCTGCTGTTCCTGTTTTCATTGTCCGGCGCACTGGAACATTATGCGATGGGACGGACACAAAAGGAAATTCGCGCGCTGTTCCGCGACGCGCCGAAGTTTGCCACCGCGCTGGACGATCAAGGCCGCGAACGCGAAGTGCCGGTCGAAAATCTTCGTGCCGGAATGAAACTGCTCATCAAGCCCGGTGCGCAATTTCCTGTGGACGCGGAAATTTTCAAGGGCGCGACCGCCGCCGATGAATCCAATCTGACCGGCGAAGCCACGCCCGTTGAAAAAAAAGTCGGCGATGCCACGCTCGCCGGAACCATCAATCTCTGGGGCGCGGTCGAAGTCCTCGTGACCCGGCCGGCCGCCGAAAGCGCGCTGCAAAAAATCATCGCGCTCATCAAGGACGCCCAGCAGCAAAAAGCCCCCGCCCAGCAGTTCACCGACAAGTTCGGCACCATTTACACTTACATCATCCTGGGTGGGTCGCTGGCGATGTTTTTCGTCTGGTGGCTGGCGCTGGGTCTCGCGCCGTTCACCAACGCCGTCGAATCGCACAGCGCGTTTTACCGCGCCATGACATTGCTCGTCGTCGCATCGCCGTGCGCGCTCGTGCTTTCGATTCCATCGGCCGTGCTGGCGGCAATTGCGTGGGGCGCGCGCCACGGGATTTTGTTTCGTGGCGGCGCGGCGGTGGAAAAACTCGCCGAGGTCAACATTGTCGCGCTCGACAAGACCGGCACGCTGACGACCGGCGAATTACGTGTGGAAAAGGTTGAGAGCTTTCCGCCCGGTAACGAAAACGAAATCGCGCGGCTGGCCTATTCGCTTGACCGGCTTTCCACGCATCCACTCGCCCGCGCCGTCACGCGCCACGGCAAACAGCAGCGGCTCGAGCCGGTCACGCTTGAAAATTATGAATATGTCACCGCCCAGGGTTCGCGCGCCCGGCACGGCGGCGGCGAAGTCCGCCTGGGCCGCCGTGAATGGCTCGCGCCGGGCCGTCACGCGGACACCATTGCGCGCGTGACCGCGACCGAAGCCGGTTTTTCCGAAGTGTGGATTGAGTCAAGTGATTTGGTCGGCCGGATTATTTTGCGCGATGACATCCGTCCGCAGGCCGCGTCCGTGATGGATGAATTGCGCCAGGAAGGTTTGCGCTCGGTCGTTTTGACCGGCGACCGCGCGGCGACCGCTGAACATTTGCGCGTGGAATTGAAATTGGACGACGTGCGCGCCGAATTGAAGCCGGAACAAAAAGTCGCCGCCATCCGCGAGTTGAGCGGGCAGGGCCTGAAGGTGGCAATGGTCGGCGACGGTGTGAACGACGCGCCCAGCCTTGCCGCTGCGCATATCGGCGTGGCGATGGGCGCGCGCGGTTCCGATACCGCGCTGGAACAGGCCGACGTGGTGCTGATGCACGACCGGCTGGAAAATTTCCTCGCCGCCTTCCGTTTGAGCCAGCGCGCGCAGCGGGTCATCAGGCAGAACCTGTTGATCTCGCTCGGCACCGTCGTGGTGCTGGTATGTTTTGCGCTCGCCGGAAAAATTCCGCTCACGATCGGCGTTGTCGGGCACGAAGGTAGCACCGTTGTCGTGGTGATGAACAGCCTGCGCCTGCTCTTAGGCGGCGGACAGAAAGTTAAATTGTAAACTTGGGCTGGCCTGATTCCTCAAAACGTCTTATTGAGAAGGCCGGTGATAAATGTGCCATCCGTAGCCGTTGAGGCTGAAGTCGGGAAGGATGGTGTCCACCGGAGGTTTCGGCATGCCGCTGATGTTAACCACCTCAAAGCCCGCCGCATTGGTCAGTTCAACCGACCCGGTCACGCGGCGGCTGGAAAGGTTGATCAAGACCAGAAACTCGTCCTTTGCATCCTGGCGCAGGTAGCTGACAATTTCCGACGGCGCCGTGTTCTGGATCCAGTCAACCTCGCCGTCATAGAACGCGGGGTTTTGTTTGCGGAGCTTGATGACATCCCGGTAAATGTCGCGCAGGGGCGGGCGCCCGCCGGAGTTCCAGAACACCGGCATTTTTTCAAACAACGCCGGGTCGGCGGACTCGGTGGCATCACCCACCTCCATGCCGTTGTAAAAAAGCGGCACGCCGTCGAGCGTCAGCATCATCACCTGCGTTGCAAGCGCGCCGTCCACGCCGTAACGCGCCACCGCGCGGTTTTCCTCGTGGTTGTCGGTGAAGCGCAGGTGCAACGCGCCCTTGGGATATTGCTCATAGGTGTGTTCCCACGATTCCTTCAGGTAATAGGCGGGTTCGACGCTGCTCATGACCGAGTCCAGCGTGTTGATTAATGCCCACGAAGAATCCACGTCGAAGGCCTTGTTGAGGAGTTCCGGCTTCGCGCCGGCGTCGGCGAGGATGACCACGTCCGGGTTGATTTTCTCCAGCTCGGTCCGGGTCGCCTCCCAAAAATCCACCGGCACGTTCGGGGCCACGTCGCAGCGGAACCCGTCCACGCCGAACTCCTGCAGCCAGTATTTCATCATGCCGGTCATGTAGGCGCGCACATCGGGATTCGAATAATCCAGCCCCGCCACGTCTGTCCAGCCGGGCTCGGGCGGTATGATCACGCCATTTGTGTCCTTCATGTAAAATTCCGGGTGCTCCATGAGCACGCTGTCCCAGGAAGTATGGCTGGCCACGATGTCCATGACCACTTTCAGGCCGCGCTGATGGGCTTCCGCGATGAGTTGCTTGAAGTCATTGGTCGTGCCGTAGGCGGGGTTGATGGCGTAAAAGTCGCGCACCGCGAACGGGCTGCCCAGCGAACCTTTCTTCATCTTTTCGCCGGTCGGATGGATCGGCATCAGCCACAGGACATTCACGCCCAGTTGCTGCAACTCATCCAGCCGGGCCGTGATGGCATTGAAATCCCCCGCCTGGGAGAAGTTGCGCGGAAAGATTTCATACACGACCGCACTGCGCAGCCAGTCGGGCGATTTGCGGGTGCTTGGCGCGGACGAATCCGCCTTGGAAACGACGGCGGCATTGATGGCCAGCCAGCCCAGGAGGGCCGTGGCGAACAGACGTGAGAATTTGAACCGGTTCATGGCAGTGGAAGGGTTGAATGGTTTTTGACACGTGAGTCTGCGTATCGGTGCTGTCAGGTGATGACGCCGAGCTTACCTGATTGCTTCAATGCTGTCCAGCCAAACTAATGCACCATGCCGGGCGAAACGCGCCGAAAGGAAGATGGAAACTAAACACCCAAAGGCATTGACCCTCGGCGGCCGGTCAGGCCTCGGCCGTCGTCGGGTCAATGATTCCCTTTACCTCGGAGACCCGGTTCGCCGGAAAGCCGCCCTGTCTGGCATGTTCGCGCACCGTCGCCTCATCCGGGGCGATATATACGCAATAGACCTTGTCATCCGTCACTTAGCGTTCGAGCCACTGGATTTGCGGCCCGAGTAGCTTGAGCACGCCGCACGACTTCTGCGAGACACCCTGCAACTGTTCCGGCGTGAGCTTGCCAGCCCCCGTGATCTCCCGTTCGATGATGTATTTTGGCATAGGTTGTATGTGGCTGAACTGAAACTCTTCTGATGAACAAAACCACGTCGTAACAATCCTGTCAATCACTTCGAAAACGGCATTAGGGGCTCCGGCGAGTTGCTAGGCATGATGTCGTGTTCCATTACGATACCCATCAATATAATGCTCCAAACGGTGGGCTGTCCCGGTGACGTAAATCTCACCGTCACCTCGGTCAACAATCAGCGGTGCGTTTCCAGCAAGCTGATGTTTAAAATCTCCAGAGTCCACAAATTCTTTGGTGTTGTAAAAGAAGACCCAGCCAAAGTCATACTCCCGTTCGTCCACGATGACAAGATGGTGCTTCAAACGTTCCTTGTAGCCAGACAACGCAGAGCCAAACGAAATTATGCTCCTCCATCTGACAAAGATGATCAACCACACGCTTTCGAGCTGTTGTGACGTCAGTCATGCGTAACGGGTAGTAGGCTGAACTTTTGCGGCCTATCTTGGTCGCAGGTTAATGGGAGCTTATCGCGCTAAACTCCCGCTGTCGAGCTAATTGGGAGCGGGACGAAGGCTGCCTTCTGGTCGCCGGCAAAAGTCGCAAATCAGTTCAAGGTTGCTTTGCAGGGGAACTTTTCCGCATGCTGGCGCTGCTTATCGGGATGAAGAAAATCTTAAAATGGATTTTGTGCGCGCTCTTCGCGGGGTTCACGCTGTTGCAGTTCACGAATCCGGCGCGCACCAACCCGCCGGTGGTGTCGGATTTGATGGCCACCAACGCGCCGCCCGCGCATGTCGCGGCACTGCTCCACGCGGCGTGTTACGACTGCCATTCCAACACGACGAAGTGGCCGTGGTATGCGCATATCGCCCCGGCGTCCTGGCTGGTCGTGCATGATGTGGTCGAAGGCCGCGAGCATCTGAATCTTTCCGAGTGGCCGGCGGACAATCCCGTCCGCGCCGCCAAGCGGCTCGAAAACATGGGCGATGAGATCGGTTACGGCTCCATGCCGCTCAAAAAATACACGGCCATCCACGCCGACGCGCGGTTGACGGACGCCGACCGCAAGGAATTGACCGACTGGCTCGACGCGGAGGCGACGCGGTTGAAGGCACAAAAATGATTTATGCTGGACGCCGAATTGATTTCCGCCGCCGAAAAAAGTTCGCGGCTGATGGTGATGCTGCACGGGCTGGGCGACAGCATCGAAGGCTATCGCTGGTGGCCGGAGGCGATGAGGCTGCCGTGGCTGGATGTCCTCCTCGTCAACGCGCCGGATGAATACTATGGAGGCTATTCGTGGTTTGATTATCCCGATGACCTCGCACCCGGCGTCGTGCGCAGCCGGAAACTGCTGTTTGAACTGCTCGATGATTTGCGCGCGAAAGGTTTCCCGACGGAGCAGACGACGCTCGGCGGTTTTTCGCAGGGCTGCCTGATGACGGTGGACGTCGGCCTGCGTTATCCGCATCGCTTCGCGGGTCTAGTCGGCATCAGCGGCTGGGTATTTGAGGTGGACAAACTGGTGCAGGAACTTTCGCCCGTCGCGCGGCAGCAAAGGTTGCTCATGACGCACGGGACGGCCGACCCTTTGATTCCCATCGAGAAGGTGCGTCCGCAGATTCCGTTGCTTCAAGCCGCCGGCCTCAATGTGGCGTGGCGCGAGTTCGAGAAAGTCCACACCATCCAAGGCGAGACGGAGATGGTGGCGATCCGGGAATTTGTGTGCGCCGGTTACGCCGGGAAATGACGAAGGCGGAAGACAGAATGTAGAAATAATTTCTACGCGCGGCGCGCCAATTTTATTTCTGCATTCTTAATCCTTCCTTCTGCCTTTGCTTAAATCTTCACTTCGCGGTTCGTGCCGGGCATCCAGATCTGTTCCGGCCGCGGCTGATTGACGGTCTGCCAGTCCATCGCATTTTCCACGGCCTCGCGCATTTTGGCGAACCACCAGTTGGCGCGGGCGATGCGGCCTTCACGTTTGGTTGAGATAACTGGCGGCAGTGGGCCGTTGAATCCGAGTTCGAGCTGTTCGTTGGTTGCGTTGTTCGTTGTCATAATTGGATCTTTCATGCGCAACAGTCTGGCAGCAGGGGTGGGACAAAGGCTGTCCAACCAAAAAGATTAATTTCGGAGAGTCAAAGACCGTTTCCGGCGAAGAAAACCGGCGCAGCGGGGGAACTCAATGCAGCGTAATCGTATCGCCCGGCTCGAGCGGCACGTCATGGCCGTTCAGCAGGTCGCGCGGGTCAACCGTGGCGCTTTCACCGCGGCGGAGCAGGATGATTTCCGTGGGATTGCCGCGCGCGTCATAATTCGCCGTGGCGATGGCCTGCGCGAGCGTGAGGCCTTCGACCCATGGCACTTCGGGATTTTGCACCGGCCCAAAGACTTTGATGTTCATGCGCTGGGCGGCGGCGATGCTGGCATAGGCATCGCGCTGGCCGGCGGCATAAGCGGCGCGCGCCGCGGCCTGGGCCTTGGACCGGGTGACACATCCACAAACCGTCATCAGGCTCAAAATACCCAAACCTACAAGTAAAAAAATGGTCAACCGTTTTAGCAGCACAAAGTTACAGCTTTTTCAGAATTTTTCCAAAATTATCGTCGCTCGGCTCGATCTCAATCCGGTCACTTGCCACGGTGGCCGGGCGGGGGGTGACCATGTTTTTTCCGGCGCGAGGCGGGGCCGCCGGATCTGATGACATTGGCAGAACGGACGACGGACTGGAGGGTTCGCTGTCGGGCGGTTCGGCATTCTGATCAGGAATGGAAAGGTTCGTCCGGCTGGCCAGCCATTTGGCATAGCGTTGAAACGACCACATGCCGTGGTCGGCTCCGGTCTCGAGGGCGGAGATGATTTTGAAGAAATCCCGGCTGCGTATGAAATTCTTCACCGCGTGCGTGGCCATGAGGATTTCGCACTCGGGCACGCGGATGTTTAAGTCCGCGCGAAATGCCAGACGCTGCGAAACCACCGCAACGAGGCAGTCGGCCAGTTGGGCACAGACGCTGTTCTGTATTTCTGCCGGAAACGCCGAAGCCACACGTTGCAACGCCTCGGCGCAGGTCGAGGAATGAACGGTGGCCAGCACCAGGTGTCCTGTCTCCGATGCGCTCAACGTCAGGCGCATCGTTTCGGGGTCGCGCATCTCGCCGACCATCAGCACATCCGGATCTTCACGCAGCGCATCCAGCAGCGCTTGTTCAAAGCTTGGCGTGTCGCGTCCCACTTCGCGCTGCCGAATATAAGACCGCCGTGGGCGGAACGAATATTCAATCGGGCTTTCCACCGTGACGATGTGCCGTGCTTCCGAGAGATTAATTTCCTGGATCAACGCCGCGAGGGTCGAAGATTTTCCGCTGCCGGTCGGTCCGCTCACCAGAATCAGCCCATGCGTGTTTTTTACGAGCTTCTTCAGGTCGGGATGCAGGTTCAGCTTGTCGAGCGTGGCCTGAAACGAACCAAGCAGTCGAATCGCCAGGCCGGCTCCGCGCGCGGTTTGAAAAACATTGATCCGGCAGCGGACGCCGCGAATGGTCCGGGACAGGTCATACGAGCGCCGCTCCAGAAACAGCGGCCATTGCTGCTCGCCCACCAACTGGCGGGCAGCCGTCAATAATGCCGGTGCCGGAAACGGGTCGCCCCCGATCTCCAGGGCGCCGCGCACACGCAACGCCGGCGGCATGCCCGCTTCCAGATGCAGGTCGCTCGCGCCTTTGGCGGCGGCTGATTCAATTAATGATTCCAGATCCATCTTGACTTAAAATAATGAACACCTGCGCCGGTCAAAAGTTTTTTCCGGCCGGTGTGATGGATATTTTCCACGCGGCCACGGCAGACTTGATCTCCGCCGCGCAGCTAGCCATCGGCTTCACAAAGCGCGGCGTGAACCACGGGAAACTGCCGGTCAAATCCGGCGTCACGAGAATCTGCCCGTCACAGTCCGGTCCGCTGCCGATGCCGATGGTCGGAACGGAAATGCTTCCGGAAATCTCTTTCGCGACCGGCGGCGTCACGAGTTCCAGCACGATGGCGAATGCGCCTGTATCCGCCAAAAGTTTTGCGTCGTCGAGCAGCTTCTGATGTTCCACGTCTTTCTTACCTTTGATGTGATAACCGCCTTCTTCCAAAACGTGCTGCGGCAACATGCCCAAATGGCCGCAAAACGGAATGCGGGCGGTGATGATGGCTTTTACCTGTGGCAGAATTTCCACGCCACCTTCCGCCTTCACAAATTCGGCTCCGGCGGCGATGAGTCGTTTGGCATTGGCGACCGCGTTTGAAATGGTCTCGTAACTTTGAAACGGCAGGTCGCCGCCGAGCAGCGCGTTTGGCTTTGCGCGCGCGGCGGCACGGATGTGATGCTCCATTTCGGCCATCGTCACATGCGTGGTGTCGGGATAACCAAGCACCACCATGCCGAGCGAATCGCCGACGAGCAGCAGCGGCACGCCGGCCTC
>Ga0302324_100018569_pt1 | contig 13692 bp, 11 predicted proteins | sample Palsa_T0_1_FD_201949 | JGI IMG/M metagenome (GOLD analysis project Ga0302324, IMG submission 201949) | Peat permafrost microbial communities from Stordalen Mire near Abisko, Sweden - Palsa_T0_1 | ecosystem: Environmental > Terrestrial > Soil > Palsa > Peat permafrost | place: Sweden: Abisko...
CGTCTTGCTTTGCAGGTGATTACGGAACAAAGTGGGGGACGAGCCGTGGGATTCAGCAAGGAGTACCTGTCCGGCACGATCGCTACCGTTTTGAAGGATGCTGACACCTATTACTACTTTTCCTTTGACCCTCCTCCTTCGAGTCACGAAGACGAATATCACTCGCTCAAGATCACGGTGAGCAAACCTGGGCTCACCGCGCACACACGCAGCGGGTATTATAACGAGCCGTGAGTGCGCTTTGAAGGAAACCAAAGTATCAGCCCGCGAAGCTTTTTCATTGCGGTTGCCGTCTTTTGATAGGGATTCAGCGAAGCCAAGTTTCAAAGGCGGATAGGCCTGTTCTTGTGGGAGTGAATGCCATGGCGAAACACTTAGGTAACTCGGCAATAGCGAGGCCTCTTCTACTGGCAGTTGCGGCCCTTTGCGTCACGGCAGGCGCAGCCGCGCAAGACGGCCAGCCTCAGGTCCAGATCCAAGCTCAGCCTCAGCCCCAGCCACGGGAGATCCGGCGGATTGGCCTGGATGTGGTGGTAACCGACAAGTCTGGTAAGGCGATACCTGGTTTAAGTGCGGAAAATTTTTCAGTACTCGATAATGGCCAGCCTGCTAAGTTGGCGAGTTTTCTTGCCGTGGATGGCGCTTCGACTTCCGGAGCTCCGGTGAAGCCAGATGAAGCAACGCAGATCCTGATCCTGCTCGACACTGTCAATTCGTCGCTGACGTCCGTTGCCTATCAGCGCGAACAGGTAGATATTTTTCTGAGGAAGAACGAAGGAAAGCTCGAACTGCCTGTATCCATTTTCTTTTTCAACGGAGATGGTGCAAAGAGGCTTGCGCCCGCCTCGCGCGATGGCAACGCCCTGGCAGCCGCACTCGATAAAGAGGCTCCGAATCTGCGCCCGATTCCTCGGGCGCAAGGCTTTTATGGAGCGGTGGACCGAATCCAGTTGTCAATAAGCGCGCTCTCTTTGCTGGCAGGGGAAGAAGGTCGAACGCGTGGTAGAAAGGTGCTGATCTGGCTTAGCCCCGGATGGTCTCTGCTGCCGCGAACCGATTCTACGAACGACCGCAAGCAGGCCGAGGCGATCTTCCAATCCATCGTATCCATGTCGACCATACTCCGCCAGGCGCGCGTGACCCTTTATTGCATCGATCCGATCCGAACAGCCGGGGGTGCGTCGTTGAACTGGTATCGCTATCAGAGCTATTTGAAGCCTGTTACGAAGATAAATAATGCCGACCTTGGCGATCTCTCTCTGCAGGTGCTGGCGCAGCAAAGCGGCGGGGAGGCAGTGGGGTACGGCAGCGATTATCTCTCCGGCCAGATAGGCACCGTCGTGTCGACTTCGAGCAGCTACTATTACCTTTCGTTTGTGACCGCGCCCACCGACCGCAAGGATGATTTTCACACCCTGAAGGTTACCGTGGACAAGCCGGGACTCACGGCGCACACGCGCGCCGGATATTACGACCAGCCATGACTGGCCTCCGAACGCGGTGAATCCCGTGAGCATCTGCGTCAAATTCCGCGTCCATTGAGAAGAAGCTCCTTTCATGGAGGCGAGGATGATGGGCAAGACAAAGGAATGGCTGCGCAACGCGCTCGCGATTGCCGGCGTGCTGTCGGTTGGATATTGGCTCGGAGGCGGCTGGCCGGTGCACGCGTCGACAAGTGATGTCACGTTCCAGCTCACAAGCGTAAGCGAGAACAATGCGCTCCTGGTGTATCAACCGGAAACGAAGTCTGTGTATGTCTACCGCGCCGCGACGGTGGGCAATGCGACCGTACAGTGCAGCTTCAGATTTGTATTGACCTCGCCTGGCGGAGCGATTCAACGAGAAAACTGCCCAGTGGGATCGGCGTTTCGCTGAAAATTCGTCGTCAAAGCAGTTTTCCTTCGCGTGTCAGTTCATCGAGAATCTGGCGCGTCGACGCGGCCGCGATTTCAACGATCTGGTCGGCTTCGCCCCGGCTCAGCACGAGTGGTGGGGCGAAGCCCAGCGCCTCGCTCTGCGGCATGGCGCGGGTGATAAGGCCCTTTTCGCGAGCCAGCGTGGAAATCCGATAAGCGATTTTTAGAGCCGGATCAAGGCGCCGTTTCGTTGTGGGATCGGCTACGAATTCGACAGCAAGCATCAGGCCTACCCCGCGGACCTCGCCGGTGACGGGCAAGCTGTCAAATGCGCTGTGGAGAGCGGCCAGCATGTACGCGCCAACTTCGGCGGCATTGGAGGCGAGATTTTCCCGCTCCAGTATGTCGAGGTTGGCATTCGCGGCAGCCACTCCGATGGGATGCCCGGTATACGTGTAGCCATGCGGAAAGACTCCAGCTTCGGCCGAGCCCGCTTCCATGGCGGCGTAGACGCGCTCGCCGACGATAACTCCACTCAGCGGAGCGTAGGCGGAGGTGAGCCCTTTGGCAATGGTCATGAGATCGGGCTGGATGTCGTACAATGCGGAGCCGAACATGCGGCCGGTGCGGCCGAAGCCAGTGATGACTTCGTCGGCGATGAGAAGAACGTCGTACTTGCGGAGGACGGTCTGGACGGCCTTCCAGTAGCCAGCAGGGGGCGGGGTGAGGCCGCCAGTACCCAGTACCGGTTCGCCGATGAAGGCGCCGATGGTATCGGGGTCTTCGCGGAGGATCAGGGCCTCAAGCTCATCAGCCCTGCGTGCGGAGAACTGTTCTTCCGATTCGCCCGGCTCGGCTCCCCAGTAATAGTGCGGAGCACCGGTGCGGAGAATGGCCGAAACCGGCAAGTCCATAAAGTTATGATAGAAATTCAAGCCGGTCATTGAGCCGGCCATCACCGTATTGCCGTGATACGCACGTTCGCGGGCGATGATCCGCTTTTTCCGGGGCTTGCCAATGAGGTTGTGGTAGTACCAGACAAGCTTGGCCTGGGTTTCGTTGGCGTCCGAGCCGGAAGTGCCGTAAAAGACCCTCTTCATCTTGCCGCCGTTGGAGGCAGGCGCCATCTTAATCAAGCGCTCGCTGAGACGGATCAACTCTTCTGTGGAGTGGCCTGCATACGTGTGGAAGTAAGCGAGCTTGTGCGCCTGGCGAGCGATTGCGTCCGCGACTTCAGTTCGCCCGTAGCCGATGTTGACGCAGTAAAGGCCGGCAAACGCATCGATGAACTCATTCCCGGCGTTGTCGCGAATCCTCACGCCGCTCGCCGTATCCATGATCGTAGAGGTAAGCTTGCCCGAGGCAAAGTCAGCGATGTTTGTGGAGGGATGAAGGATCGAGGTGCGATCCATTTCCTTGAGATCTGGCTCTCGAGAATTCGTTGAGGCGTCGAGTATAGATGGAATGGTGAAAGGCATAGGCTTCCTCGCTGGCTGGCGTCGAATCTATGCTTCCCAGCTTACATGAAGGGCACTTTGGGGTTGAGCGCCAGCAAGGTTAGAGCAGAAAGGCGCCGATGCGGGTCTCGACCGCCGTGAGGGAGTCACACTCGCGATCGAGTGCTTCGTATTCCGAATCGAATTGGGCACGGAATGTACGGAAGGCTTCTTCACTCTCCCAGCGATCGAAGGTCACGTAGCGGCCGGGTACGTAGGCATCCTTCAGCAACTCCGTGCCCTGGTACTCGGGGGAGCGGGCAAAGAGCGTGGCCCACGAACCCTGTGTGCCATAGGCCGCTTCGAAACCAGCGATCCTGTCTTCCGCGATGTCAAACTGCCAAAGGATTACGAACATGAACGATTCTCTGATAGAGATTATCGCACCGGGTGGGTGCCCAACGCCGCGATGGGACGAAGGACGGGAGGCAGGGAGAAGTCCCGATGGAATTGTGCAAACCGATACAACCCACCACGGGACCAAAGCATCCTATCATGCAGCAAAGTGCGACCGCTGTTCAAACTAATACATCGACATCCTACCTTCCACTATCCCCTCTATCTCCCGTCGTAGTTTCTATCGTCATTCTTGTCTTCATCCCTTTTAAAATCATCAATTTGCAAGTATGTTAGAACTAATTCCGTCCACGTACAACCTGTTTGCAAATACTGCCGTCCAATGTCTGCATAAGTGCTAATTTGCTCAGCACACAAATCCTCGGAGTTCCCCTCAGAAAGGTTGTGGTTATGGCTGTAACTAATGAAGTCTTCGATCCCCATGAATATCTTTCCAAAGGAGGCTTCGGAAAGACGATCCTCCAGATCAGAAAGAATGAAGGGATCTTTTCACAGGGAGATCCCGGCGACACCGTTTTCTATGTCCAGAAGGGAAAGGTCAAGCTGTCGGTAGTGTCTCCTACTGGCAAGGAAGCTACGATTGCCATCCTCGGCGCGGGCCATTTTGTCGGTGAGGAGTGCATCACCTCTGACCAGCCGATGCGAACATGTTCGTCAAGAGCACTTACGCCGTGCACCCTGCTGCGGATTCGCCGGCAGGAAATGGTGCGCACGCTGAGCGAACAGGGCGCAATGTCAAGACTGTTCATTAAGTATCTGCTGTCGCGCAATACGCGCATCCAGTCAGACCTTGTGGACCAACTTTTTAATTCGAGCGAAAAGCGGTTGGCTCGCACGCTCCTGCTTCTCTCGCAGACTGGTCGCGAAGATATGCCGCTCGCGCCGCTGCCCAAGATCAGCCAGGCCACTCTGGCCGATATGGTCGGCACAACACGCTCGCGGGTGAGCTTTTTCATGAACCGCTTCCGTAAGCTGGGCTTTATCGAATACAACGGACTCAACCGCATTCACGTGAATAGTTCACTATTGTCGGTGGTGCCGTTGCAATAAGTTTGAAACAAACAGGCAACTGTTGATACATTTGCGGGCGCGATTCCTGGCTGGAATTTGCGCCCGTTCTTTTTTGTTTAATCGTCTGTCCGAATCGAGTCACGAGGCGCCGAACAACCTATATATTCGTGATCGTGACCTGCGAGCCATCCAGTTTAGCGAGCGTCACGGCAAAAGGCTCGGAATAGCTGCAGGCGAGATCGTGAAGGAAGTTGAGCGCGACTATTTCACCCAGAACAAGAGACGCATCGCTGTCAGTTCGCCAGTGGATTCCGCCATGGAGGCCGTGGCCAAAGGTCACATTACGGGCAAGCTTGTTCAGCTCGCCGTTGATAGTGAGAACGCCCGGCGCACCTGTCGCAGGATTGTAGTTCCATGGCTGTAAACCTGTGCCGTCATCGTTCGGGATCTGAGGATTTGTGAGTACGACATTTCCATCAAAGAAAAACTTCAGGACAGTGATACACGCTCCGCCCACCGCTCCGTGGCCCGTTGGGTAAGCAGGATGCGCAGGTGAGCCTTCGGGGAAGGCCTGGGAGAGCAAATAGGTTCCATATTTTTCGAAGCTGCGCTCCAACGCATTGGAGTTGAAGATGCTCGCGTCGGGAGTTCCGTCAAAGGTGACGCCAGCCCGGATGAGATGGACGATGCCGCCGCCAGCCTCCGGGCGATGGCGAAGATGAACTACCCACTTCTGATACCACACCGCGTTGAGGGCAATCTTTGCAACCTGGGCCAGGACCGAGGCAATGTCTGGAAAACCGAATGTCCCGAATCCATTTTGCGCCTTGGAGCCAGTGTAGGGATTGCCTGGGTTGAGCACGGGCTTGGAAGCATTCATGGCCTCGAGGATCAGATATGCGATGAAATAGGCTTCGTAAAGCTCATCGACATGGGTGAATGCCGCGAGACCCCGGCCGTTATGCAGATAGCGATTCGTCGGATCCACTTGATTGACTGGACTGGTAGCCATACCCTGTTGTACCGCGAACCAATCAGCGAGATCCGTCATGTAATCGAAGCCCGGCAGGTAGGTGATGTATTTCTGATCAATGGGATGAGCGCCGAAGACAGTTGGCGTTAGAAAGAATTGCGAAATATAAGGGCCGGTCGTTTCGCCCTGAAACTTGCCGCGAAATAGAAGGGCCGGTGTGACATTTCCGTTGCCGTCTTTCGGGCCGAGGTAGCCGGCTGACGCGGAGAGTTCGGTCGCTGCTTCGTGTGCCACTGTGTTCGACCCGTACTCGGTGAAGGCGACATCGCGAAGGAGGGAGCACCAGTAAAGCTCAACGAGTTCGGTGGCATAGGTCTTGCTTGCGAGCGCTGGCGGAACAGGAACAGTTATGTCTCCGAACTGGCTGCTGTCTGCGCCACAAAATGCGTATGCGAAAGCGCCCATTGGCCCATTGAGTGGACGAGAACCACCGAGCACAAGACTTTGGAAAGCGTTGAAGGCGCCGGCAGGATCCAATTCTCCCTTGTTGATCGCATCGCGGAAGGCTTGATAGGAAGCTGGATCCACTTTGCCGGGGCTGGTTTGTTTCAAACACTTGGTGTAGGTGGCAAATTTGTCGGTGTACCGGGCTTCGTCGCCGTTCGAAGTATGTCCTCCGCTGACGATGCGCGATTGATAGGTTGCCGCGTTGAAACGTCGGGAGAAGCAGTCCAGTATGCGCTGATCGGTAATACCCGCAGGGGAGCACCCGGCCGGGGGTGCCGAATCACATTGGTTTGCCATGACAAATCCTCTTTCCTGCCAGTCGATTCAACTGCCTTATACTCGTGATCCAACAGGCGATCGTACGAAAACTATGCGGATCATTGATGTGCGTTGAACAATAGCACAGCACTGACAGAAAAGGCCGCAAAAATAGTGGCGCTCTTGCAGATGGGCAGGTGTCTGTCGACTCGGTGTCGACTTAGCGACGAAAATTCCGCCCACTGAGGTGCTTCGATGATTTCACTTAGCGAATGACTTATCCACCAGCTATTCGAAGCTGAATCAAGGCTTTTACGCCTAGCCCCTGCACTAAGCCCTCCGAGTTACTACTTTGGCCCAGCGCGGAACTGCTGAGTTCTTCGCCATCTCCCGGGGCGAAGTTAGCGCTTGAGTAAGTCAATTGGCTCCGTGAAGTCCGTTACGCGGAAGTACTTAGCGAGGCTGGGGTGCTGACGCTGGACGGCGAGATACATCTCCCAAGCAACCTTGCGGTAACTAAAGTGGCCTGCGGGGCCGCTGCGCAATTCGGAGATATAGACCGCTTCGGCGAAGTCCATCTTGAAGAGCGAGCGGATTCGGGTGGCCAGTGGGAGCAGGTAAAGTGCTGACAGCGCGGCTTCAGGAGCACTGCTGGCGGCTAGCTTGCGGCTGGCAGCAAGGGCAGATTCGACGGTGGCCTGGTATTCGGCGAGGATGCCGGCTTCGGCCAGACCTGCGGCGTCACCGGATTCGGGGGTGTCGTAACCGTGGAGATGGGTAAACTCCTGGATGATCTGGGTGCAGCGGCGATGACGGTGCATGTCGCGAAAGCCGCCGATATCCATGAGGATATCGAAACGCAGCTGGGCGCCGGCGTGGAAGGCGCGAAGGAGTTCGTCGTGACGGCCGCGATGACGAAGGCCAATCTCGATAATCTCGGCGATTTGCGCTTCCGGAGCGTCGGCGAGCAGATCTCGGATCTGCCGGTAAGGATGGTGGCTCACCGAGTAGATCAGGGTCGAGGCCAGTTCGACTTCCAGAGTTTCCGTGCGTTCGACAAGGTCGACTGCCGGCGTTGGAGCTATGGGATTGTCCGCAAGCAACTCGGCCGCGGCGTGGGCGAGTTCGGCGCGAGATCGGGTTTCGTATGGGTTGGGTTGCGCATACTTTACCAACGTGGGTGAGACGCGGACTTCGCGAATGAGAAGAGGTTCGGACTCGACGGCTAGATCCGCGTTAACTTTTTCAATCCTTGACTGCAAATCAGCCTGCGCTTCGGCGTGGAGATTCCAGGCGGGCCCGGTGGCGGCTTCGCGCAGCTTACTGCCGAGATCGCGAATTTCAGCTGCGGGATGCGAGAGCAAGCGCGAAACCTGCGTTTCAAGAGTGCGCGCGTTCACAATCTGGCCGAGCGAGGTGTTGGTGGCGAGTGGAAGCAGGTAACGGGCTACGTCGAAGGCTCGCGCCTTGAGTGTGCGCTCGTAGGCCTCCTGCTTCATCTCTGCAGGGCACACTACTCGGGATTTCAGGGCTTCGAAGACGGCCGACGAGGTGCCGGAATACGCGGTGAATAGATTCTCTACGGTTTCGATGTAGAGTGCCCGAGCTTCGGATGCTTCGCCGAAATTTGGCAGATACCATCCAGACTTAAGGAAATTCTGATATCGCGTGGAGCGTTCCTGACCATCCCAGCGCTGTTCGTCGACCAGAACGATGGCCGCCATCAAAGATAGGCGCTCGATTGCGAAGGCAGCGTGGGCCAAGTCAGCGATAGAGCGATGCCCGTATTGAAAATAAAAAGTGTTGAGGAACTGCTCGGCCCGCTGGGAGCTGATCTCTCGCAGGGATTGGCGCATGGAGAGCGAGGAGCGCGAGTATTTGGCCATTGCGTAGGCCAGGACTTCAGGATCGGCGCCGTGGACGGCGAAAACTTCGGTCTGGTTCTGAGCCTGAGCCGGGGTGGGATGGCTCTGTGAGGGGACACTGGAGGCGGTTTCGGGGATGGTCGGCATCGGGATCTCTGGCGACCAGAATACGGCATGGGCCTGTGGACCTGCCTGCCAGGACCACGGACGACGATTTCGCATCCAATTCGCAGCCGGTTCGTCTAGGATGCAAGAGGGTGAGGATCGACCTCTAGGCGGTAGTAGTCCCTGAATGGCTTGGCGAAGTAGATTATTGAGCAGAGCTTCAACCTATGCATGGAACTCTTGAGAAAACGTCTCATCGTCCCTGGCCGGTCCCGCCCGGACGCTGGGCCATGACGCAACGCTGGAACGACTTGCTGTTTGCCCACTGGCCGATGCGTATCGCGGAAATTGAGGCGCTGCTTCCGGACGGATTGGAAGCGGACGTTTTTCAGGGTTCCGCTTGGATTGGCGTCGTGCCTTTCTGGATGGATCGGGTCGAAATACGCGGCCTTCCTCCGATTCCTGGTGCCCGTAAATTTCCTGAGTTGAATTTGAGGACCTACGTGCGAGACACCCGGACCGGTACACCCGGGGTACACTTCTTTTCGCTGGACGCAGGAAGCCTGATGGCGGTGATAGGGGCACGCAGCTTTTTCCACTTGCCATACTACTGGGCACAAATGAGCATCAAGCCGCGGGGAGACCGTGAGTTTTCCTATTTCAGCCGTCGTCTGCTGAGCAGCAAGCCTGTACACTTCGCAGCGAGATACCGCGGTCTGGGGCCGACCCGGAAGCTGGCGCAATCAAGGGCGGGGACGATCGAGTATTTCCTGACGGAGCGCTATTGCCTGTTTACGCGAGACGCACTGGGGCGGTTACTGCGAGCGGACATTCACCATATTCCCTGGCCGCTGGAAGAAGCGGAAGCCGAGATCAGCCAGAACGACCTGGCGTCGCACATCGGGCTGCACCTGCCGGATACCGAACCGCTACTGCATTATTCGCGCCATCTGGCGGTGTATGTATGGCCGGCGGAACTGGTGCAAGCCAAGGTGGTGGCCGCCGGGGCAGCCGTCGCTGCGGCCCAGTAGAAGGAAAACCCGAAGTGCTGCGCTCCTCCGCGTGATTCGGATACGCCGCCTATAATCTGCAAGGAAGCGTGCGCGGGATTTTGATGCGCAACGCAAATTTCACGAGGGAATATGAGTGGATTGGAAGGAAGGGTTGCGCTGGTTTCCGGCGCTTCCCAGGGAATCGGTCGGGCCTGCGCGCTGGCGCTGGCTGGCGCAGGTGCAACTGTGGCTTTGGCTGCGCGCAATGAGGCCAAACTGGCGGAGGTAGCCGCGGAGATTGAAGCAGCCGGAGGCAGGGCTCAGGCTTTCGCACTCGATGTGGCCAGCGAAGAGTCGATCAAAGCAGGAGCGAAGGAGGTGCTGGACCGGTTCGGCACAGTGGAGATTCTGGTAAACAACGCGGGGATCACACGAGACAAGCTTGTGATGCAGATGAAGCGAGAGGATTGGGATGACGTGCTCGCGACCAATCTGACCGGCGCTTTTCTGCTGACCCAGGCGTTGCTGCGGCCTATGCTGAAGAATCGCTGGGGACGGATCATCAACATCTCAAGCGTGGTGGGCAGAACCGGGCAGGCAGGGCAGGTCAATTACGCCGCTACCAAGGCTGGATTGATCGGATTGACACGCTCCCTTGCGCGGGAGGTAGCTTCTCGTGGAATTACCGTCAATGCGGTTGCACCGGGTTATATTGAGACGCCAATGACGGCGGTGTTGGACGAAAAACAGACAGCGGCAATGATGACCTCGATTCCACTGGGGCGGCCAGGGACCGATGCGGAGATTGCGCACGCCGTGCTCTATCTCGCTTCAGAGGGCGCCGGCTATGTAACCGGGCATGTGCTGGATGTGAATGGCGGTATGTACATGGGCGGATAGCCCGTCTCGTGGGATCACTTTCTGCGCAGGAGGGACAAAGACGCTTCTTCTCGATTTCTCTCGTCCTCATGATTTACCTTCGTGCTGCCGATAGCCATGAGTGGGGTGGCATGTGCAATGGCGACGATCTCGTTGAAGCCTCTTAATTCTTTGGAACACAGTACTTCTGAGGCCGTCCGGACTTCGCCAGTCCCGATGGAAAGCTTTCGGTACGTGGCGCGGCAGCCAATTCTGGACGTGCGTGGGCAGGTTCACGGGTACGAGCTGCTATTTCGCTCCGGCCCCACATCTGTGGAATTCAGCGGAGATGGCGATGCGGCAACGCGGATAGTCCTAGACAGCAGCGTTCTGATGGGGCTGGATCGGCTGACTGGCGGGCTGCCTATGTTCGTCAATTGCACGCGTGAGGCGCTCATGCGTGGATTGGTGAAAGTGCTGCCTGCGGAACACACCGTCCTCGAGCTGCTGGAGACGCTGGAGCCCAACGCCGGCCTTCTAAAGGCCTGCAAGGAACTGAAGGCGCGCGGCTTCCGGCTGGCGTTGGACGATTTCGTATGGTCGCCAAAGTGGCAGCCCCTGCTGGAGCTTGCGGACTACGTGAAGGTCGATTTTTCGCAGACAACTTCCCGGCAGCGAGCTGAGTTAAAACGCAGAATCGGTTCGCGTCCGATCAAGCTGATCATGGAACGCGTCGAGACTCAGAAGGAGCATGCCCTCTCGATCAAGGAAGGCTTTACGCTTTTTCAAGGGTACTTTTTCTGCCGCCCCATGCTGATGCAAAACCGTAATGTGCCTCCAAACCGGGTGGTTCATCTCGAGATCCTGCAAGCAGTACTTGAGTGCCCTCTGGATATCAAGCAGATCAGTGCGTTAGTGAAGCGCGATCCCTCGCTAACCTACCGTCTTCTGCGTATCGTGAATTCTCCCATCTACGCGACACGCCAGGTGGTGAGTTCTATTCAGGACGCACTGGTATTGGTGGGCGATGAGATGTTCCGCCGCATTGCGATGCTGGCGACGGCGAGTGAGATGAAAGGGAATCGTCCTTCTGAATTGCTGCGCATGGCGTTCCTGCGCGGCCGCTTCTGCGAACTCGCCGCATCCATTACGCGCAAAGATCCGACCGAACAGTATCTACTCGGGATGCTGAGCTTACTACCGGCTATGCTCAATGTACCGATGGACAGCGTTGTCATGGCGCTGCCGCTGCGCAACGAGCTTCGCGACGCACTCCAGGGCCAAGACAACGAAGAACGAACCGTGCTGAATTGGTTAGTTCGCTACGAGTTGGGAGAGTGGGAGAATTGCGATCAGCTTGCCAGGGCCGCAGGATTGCCCGAAGATCGCATTCTGCAGATCTACTCCGAGGCGGTCACGTGGGCAGAGATCAACATGAGCCTGGCTGCCGACTAGAGCATCTCCCCCATGGACAGTTCGATTGCCCGCGAATGCCTATTGCTGCGGTTTTGGCTGCGAGCCGCCGGCTCCCGGCGATCCCTCCCGATTGCCGTCGCGAGGCTCCATGGCGGTGACAGTGGTCGCCAGGAAAGCGCTGCCTTTGACTGCCCCCTCTGCGCGCAGCTGCTCGCCGGGTTTGATATCGGCCAGGGTGATGGAGTCACGTCGCTGATGGAAAGAGGTGTTTTCATCCACGACGATCGAGTGGGGGGTGTGATCCATGATGCCTTCGATTGTGATGGTGGTGCCGTCGATCGCAGTGATGCGACCAGCGAGCCAGGTCTTGCCGTAGTTGGCCTGCATCTCGCGCATCTGCTTGGCGCGCTCGGGGTCGACCTGGAAGATGGCGACCGCACCAATGGATTTCGCGGCTGCGTCTACTTCCCCACCAGCTGTGATGACATCCCCAACTTTGATGTCCGTGGGTTTAAGGGCCTGAGGAGCCGACCGTTCGCCGCCCTCGGCTGCGTTGTCACCCGCTCCGCTTCCACCGCCACCCTGGCGACGGCCTGCGCCTTGTTTCATGATGCGGGTGTTTACGCTGAAGTGAACGGTGTAAGTCTCTCCCGCATCGGTCTTGATGGTGTAGTGGTCGGAGGCAACTTCTGTCACCGTTCCAAGAACACCGCGGCCGCCGCCAGGAAATCCTCCGAAGCCGCGACCACGCTGGCCCGAACCCTGACCTGATCCGGTCCCTGAATCCTGCCCAGCGCCCGATTGCGCGGTTGCTGTCGCCGCTCCGGTCAGCGCCAATGTGATCCCAAGTACGCAGCTGTTAAATAATTTGACGCCCATCGGGTCCCTCCTGCACTCTCATCGGGAGTAGACGATTTATCTGCATCAAAAGCTACAGTGCGCCGGCTCGGGATGTCGAATTCCGGACGATTGGAGAAATGCCCCGTGTACAGCGTCCATGTGTTTCAAAGTGAGGAGCGATGGCTACATCTGTAATTTCAAGTACGAAAACCTTGCTCGACCGATATCGGCTGGTGCGGCGCAGGAGCGTTGAGCTTTGTAATCCGTTGACGCCGGAAGACATGATGGTGCAGTCGTGTCCGGAGGCTTCTCCGGCCAAATGGCATCTGGCGCATACGGCGTGGTTCTTTGAATCGTTTGTTTTGAAGGAGTTTCTGACTGGATACCGGATCTTCGACACCGATTTTCCGTGGCTCTTCAACAGCTACTACCAGACCTTCGCCGAATTTCCTGATAAGCGGTTGCGGGCCTCATTTTCGCGACCCGGTCTAGGCACGGTGCTGAATTTCAGGGAATACGTCGATGCGGCTATGGAGCGTCTGCTGAACGGAGATACTCCGGAAGAAGCCTTGGCGCGCATCGAACTCGGCCTCAATCATGAAGAACAGCACCAGGAATTGCTTCTGACAGATATCCAGCACGCCCTGTATACAAATCCCCTGCAACCAGTCTATCTGGACGAAGACGCTGACGAGGCCGAAAGCGCGGAAGGAGAACCGCTTCGCTTCCTGCCCTTTGAGGGCGGCTTGGTTGAGATTGGGCTAGCCAGCGGCGATGGATTCGGCTTCGACAACGAGCGGCCGCGGCACAAGGCCTGGCTCGAACCGTATCACCTGGCCTCACGCCTTGTGACCTGCGGAGAGTTTGCCGAGTTCATGGAAGATGGCGGATATGAGCGACCGGAGTTGTGGCTGTCGGCGGGCTGGCAGACGGCGCAGGACCAAAGTTGGCGAGCTCCGTTGTATTGGCGTAAGGGCCACACGGAATGGACGATCGGGACTTTGCGGGGCAAACGCAGGCTGCGGGATTACCTGAGCGCTCCGGTGACGCATGTGAGCTATTTCGAAGCGGACGCATATGCGCATTGGGCAGGCAAGCGGTTGGCGACTGAGGCAGAGTGGGAGTCTGTTGCGTTGATGGCCCCAATTGAGGGGAATT
>Ga0302324_100018575_pt1 | contig 13689 bp, 8 predicted proteins | sample Palsa_T0_1_FD_201949 | JGI IMG/M metagenome (GOLD analysis project Ga0302324, IMG submission 201949) | Peat permafrost microbial communities from Stordalen Mire near Abisko, Sweden - Palsa_T0_1 | ecosystem: Environmental > Terrestrial > Soil > Palsa > Peat permafrost | place: Sweden: Abisko...
GCCGTAGTCTGGCTGCTATCGCTGCCGACCTGCGAGATGGTGCTGTCGTTCGTTTTCGTGACGATATGCTGCACATTATAGAAATAGCTCCCGTAAAAATCTGTCTTGGGGCCAAAGGAATTCCGGTAATTGGCCCCGCCGGCCCAGACCGTGGTCACCCCATTGGACTGGAAACTGGTGCCTGCCGCGGAAGCCCCTGCCGCATTGCTACCACCGCCGCCACTGCTTGGCGCAGCGCCACCCCCGCCACCACCACCCCCGGCACGGCGTCCCTGCCCGCCGGCGCCGCCGAAGATATCCTGGGCCGTAAAATTCTGCTTGTTAAGGTCATTGGCCTGGCCCAATAGAGAAATCTGCTGATTCCCGTTGAATACGTGGAAATTCAGGCTTTCATCATAATCCTCGTTGGTCCCGTCACCGCCGACGAATTTACCGAAAATGCCCTTGCGGGTGTTCTTCTTGGTAATGATATTGATGGTCTTTACCCGGTTGCCGTCGTCAAAACCGGTGAATTTGCTTTGATCGCTGAGATCGTCAAAGACCTGGATCTTGTCGATCACATCGGGCGGCAGGTTACGGGTGGCTGTCTTCGGGTCATCGCTAAAAAAGCGCTTGCCATCGACCAGTACCCGTTGAACGGTTTCCCCCTGGGCGGTGACATTCCCGCTGTTATCGACCTGGATCCCCGGCATTTTCTTGATGAGGTCTTCGGCCGTGGCATTGGGCTTGGTTGCAAAGAGGCCGGCGTTATATTCCACCGTATCTTTTTTAATACCCATGGGGGGCCGCTGTACAATTGCCGCCGCCAGCAAATCGTCCGCCCGCTGCATAAAGATGGTGGACAGATCGACATTGGCGCTGCTATCGGAGATCGAAAAATTCCTGCCGATATGGGTGTATCCTTCATAGGTGATCAGGACGAAGTACTGTCCTGCCGTCAGCCCGCGAAAAAGGAAGCCGCCTTTTTTGTCGGAAACGGTATATTCCGCCTCGCTGGAATCGGATCCCAGAGGCCTTACCGAAATAGTGGCATTGACGAGGGGTTGTTTGCCCCCCAGACTGTCCACCAGCACCCCTTTTACGGAGCCGCGGACCTTGGACTGTGAAAATGAGCGTGTTGTAAAGAAAAGCCCACTTAATAACAACAAGAAGACATACTTGCCCATAGCCGGACGATTGTTTTGTTTAGTGCGGGAATTGCGCTCTTCCCCTATACCGACTGCTAAATTAACATGCCATTTTTTGCCGGGGCGGCGTAGAAATTACCAGTGGCAAAATAGATTGCCGGTAGGGTAAGGAATGGGTTTCAGCCATCGGGCTTATCGGTAAATGAAGGATTCTGCCATAACCAGGCCCGGCCAAAGACCGGCATCCGGCCGGCGGGAAGGAAGGGAAGTTCCCCCTATGGGGTTATACCGCCTCGCTATGAGAACAAATATTCCACATCGGCCCGGGTGAGGCTCTTTACAAACCCGTCATCATCGGCGATCAGATCCTTGGCGAGGATCCGTTTTTTCTCCTGCAATTGAAGGATCTTATCCTCGATGGTATCCTTACAGATCATGCGGTAGGCGAAGATATTCTTGGTCTGACCGATACGGTGGGTCCGGTCGATGGCCTGCTGTTCCACGGCGGGATTCCACCAGGGGTCTACGATATACACGTAATCGGCGGCCGTGAGGTTGAGCCCTACCCCACCGGCTTTGAGCGAGATAAGGAATACCCGGCAGCTGTCATCACTCTGGAAGCTTTGGATAGCCCTTTCGCGTTCTATGGCTGAAGTGCTGCCGTCAAAATATTCAAATTTGACCTCCAGCTCCTTGAGCCGTTCCCGGATAAGCGCAAGCATGCCCAGGAACTGGGAGAAGACAAGGGCTTTGTGATCGCCGATATTTTCTGCGATCTCCCGGGCCAGCTCGTCCAGCTTGATGGAGTGATTGGGATATCGGTCCGTTTCATTCAGGATGGCCGGAGAGTCACAGATCTGCCGTAGCTTCATCAATCCCTGTAAGATGGTAAGCTGGGATCGCTGTATACCCTGCGTCTCGATGGTACCCAGGATCTTATCGCGGTAGTCATTTCGATATGCCTCATAGACTTTGCGCTGTTCGTCCTCCATTTCACAAAAGAGGATGGTCTCGGTCTTATCGGGCAGGTCTTTGGCTACCTGCTCCTTTGTCCGGCGGAGGATAAAGGGATAAAGCAATTTCCGCAGATGCTCCTTACGGTCCTGTTCGCCAAATTTGTCGATCGGCACGGCAAATTCCTGCCGGAAGAACTCAAGACTTCCCAACATGCCGGGATTCAGGAAGTTCATCTGGGCAAAGATGTCGAAGGTATTGTTTTGCAGCGGAGTACCGCTCATACACAGGCGGTGCCTGGCTTGCAGGAGACAGGCGGCCTTGGTGACCTTGCTGGAAGGGTTCTTGATCGCCTGTGATTCATCCAGCACGGCATAATCGAAGGCCAGCTCGAGGAGCAGCTTGATATCGCTGCGCAGGGTGCCATAGGTGGTAATGATCACATTGTAGCTGGTTAAAACTTCTTTGCTGCGGGTCCGGTCCCCGCCGTGGTGAATATGATAGGTCAGGCTGGGCGTAAATTTGCGGATTTCGTTTTCCCAGTTGAACATCAGGGTGGTCGGACAGACGACAAGCGCGCTCAGCCGTCCGTTGGTATCCCTGAAATGCTGAAGGTGGGACAGTGCCTGGATAGTTTTACCAAGACCCATATCATCGGCCAGTATCCCACCCCAGTTGACGTCCTGAAGGTAGTTGAGCCAATGAAACCCATGCACCTGGTAAGGGCGAAGGATCGCTTCCAGGTGCACCGGCGGCGGCACTTCGCGGATGCGGTTAAATTCCCTGAGCTGTTCATATTTTTCTTCCAGCCGGATGATCAGCTCTTCCTCGTTACGGTTGTCATAGAGCTCGTCGATCACGCTCATATGATATTTGGAGAGCCTTAGCTGGTTGCTTTTCCCTTCCCCGACACGGAATAAAAGGGAGTATTTTTTGATCCATTCTTCAGGCAGTACCCCCAGGGTTCCGTCATGCAGCGGAACAAACTGCTGTCTGTTGCCGAGCGCTTTCTTGACATCGGCGATGGTGACCTTCTGATCGCCGAACACAATGTCCACCCGGGCGTCGAACCAATCGGTATTGCTGCTGATATGGATCTTGGTCTGAGGTTTTGCCGTATTGAAGCGGAAATTCTTTAGCGCATCAAAACCATATACGGGCACTTTCATTTCTTCCATGGCATCCACGAAAAGAAAGAACCAGTTGTTTTTTAGCACGTCAGCGCCTTTTAGCGCAAGGCTATGCGATCCCTCCGGGTGGATGAACTGCGAATGAAGGGATTCCAGCTTACGAAAGAACTGGAGCTCCGCCTCTTTGTTACGATGAACAATGAGGACCTGCTGGCCGTCGGGGACGATGATCTCGTCTTTTCCGCCAGGTCTTGTCTCAAAGCCTTTGTATGAAAACAGCGGCTGGAAAACGAGATAATCCCCTTTTTCCTGTAGCAATAGCTTTCTTTCCGGGTCGCCGTCCCTGACTTCGCGGACAAGCCCCGGGTCGAAATCGACCTGGTAGTCACGGGTGAGGGGAAGGACAAAATCTTTTAGCCGGGCTGCCCAATCCTCTCTGGAAATCGACCATTTTTCCTTCCCGGCGAACTTCTCCACCAGGGCGATGTCATCCGGTTTATTCCAGAGATACAGGTTACTATTATAGAAGAACACGACCGGACTGGCGCATTCATTACGGCCGATATCTACCGCCTGCCCATTGATCTTCACATAACAGGTCAGATCGAAGCCGTCCTTACCGGCGGCCACACTGAACTGTGGCGTGATCGGGTCGCCCGACAGTCCTACGGGCTGAAGATTGGCGGTTTTAAAGGGCTTATGATTGCCGAGATAAAAGACAAAGGAGCTCGAGTTCAGTTCGGCGAACAATTTCCTCAACTTTGGATGAAGATATTCCACCATGAGCTTTTTGGTCTCTTCCGGCAGGTCATCTTCTTCGTGGTGGATGATATTTTCCCAGATACCGCTGAAAGGAGAGTTGCGGTTCAGGTATTTATTGATTTCCTGTCCCTGCATTTTGCGCAGGGAAGGGATCAGCTGCCGGTCGAATTCCGTAAAGGGATCGGCATTGACAAATTTAGCCAGGTCTATCTTTTCCGCCTTACCGGTATAGCCCGTCTGCTCTTCGTTACTTTCGCCGGCGACTGCGTCAAGAGCGAATCCCGGGAAGCCATCGTGGTTGAAAAGAAAAACTACGCCTAATCGCTGCGCATTGCCGAGCGCCTTTTCCTCCTCCGATATGACGGCGGCGGGGACTTCGGCTTCCACGAGCCGGGGCCGGCTACTGGCCAGCGGCGCCACCCGTTTGATGGAGGTGTCCAGAACCCGCAGGAATGGTTTGCCTTCCTTATAGGTGAATTCGAACTTCCCTTTCAGGTCGTCCGAGAGGGAGTATCCGTAGGCTTCCAGCAGTTTGTTCTTTTCCTTGTCCCAGTTGCGGATGCTTTCAAAATAATACGCGCCATGCGCATGGAGCAATTGCAGGAAAACGATCACTTTTGGCAGGCTGAGCGGATGCGCGGTATCGACAAAATCGCTGCTGGTGTCAAAGTTCCGTTCCTCATTCTTTCGGAGAACCACCTGGTAGACCTGACCGTCGATTTCCACGGTGGCTTTGACCACCTCATCCCTGGCATATTCGATTTTCGCCTTTTGCTCCCGCAGGTATTTTTCCGCTTCCTGAAGGGTCTGGGGCGAGCATAGCACCCGGATACTCTTCAGGTCGATAAATTTCATTTTCACGACCGTATGGCGCTGATCATAGCGAACTTCTTCCGCCTTCAGCATATTCCGGTCGAGCAGCTCCTGCAGCTGGATGAGGGCGCCGGCCTCATGACGGCAGATATCCCCCAGATTGTACGGGCAGCTACAGCGAATGGAAAGGGTCTTCGCATCCTTGAATTTCTGAACATAAACCTTGTAATAGGTAGCATAGCTGTCATCCTTGACCCTGAAGGTAACGGATTCAAACAGCTCGTCATATTCGATCAATTCTACGTATCCAATGGCGTGGATCTTCTTTCCCCGGCGAATCACTTCATCGGTCCCATTGGTATACACATACTTGATAAGGTGCGGTAACGCCATATATTTTTTTGACAAATCCCTTTTCCGGTGTCTTGCTTGGTTCTGGGGGTCGACTGCGGAAAGGCCAATCTGCAAAACTAAAGGAAAAAAGGTGAGTGTAGAAAATAAATCCATCTTACCTTTGGAAGGCCCTCCGGGGGGTGTGCCTTCAGATCGTTCTGCTAAACTGGCTTTTATGATGCTCCGTATTAATATCTTGATTCCCACCCTTATCTTATCCTTTTTTAGCGCTGAGTCCCAAAAATTAAACAAAACCGACAAAATCACCCTTGCTAACCTGCAGGCGCATGTCCGATATTTATCCGATGATAAGTTGGAAGGACGGAGAATGGGGGCGCCGGGCGAAAAGGCGGCAAGCGACTATATCATTTCTGAGCTCAGCAAGGCCGGGATCCAGCCAAAAGGGGATAATAACGGCTGGCTGCAGGCTTTCACGATCGACCAGGGCAGGGAAGTCAGTGCCGATGCTTATTTTACCGTGGACGACCGGCCCCTTTTGTTAAACCGGGAGTGGTTTCCCCTGGCATTAAGCCCTGCCGGTCTGCTAACCGGATCTCCGGCCATTGCCCTGCAGGAAAGCGGAGTACCCTGGTTCCTGGATCTTAAAGATCTGACAGAAATGGGTGCCGGGAGTGCCCATTTCGACCTGCCGGGCGCTATCCGGGCAAAAGCCGTCGCCTGTGCAAAAAAGGGAGCAACAGCTCTGATCCTCTATAATTCGTCTTCCCGGTATCCCGATAAGCTAAGCTTCGACCCGAAGGACAGGCCGCAGGCCGCCGTCATACCTGTCTTATATATTACGCGGGAAGCGAAAAAGAAATACCTGAAGGATGAATCGGCCTCGGTGGATCTCCGGATCCGGATCGGTTTTACGGAGCGGCAACGTACCGGCCACAATGTGGTCGGGTATCTGGATAACGGTGCGGCGACGACGGTGATCATCGGCGCCCATTATGATCATCTGGGCCACGGAGAGGATAGCGCTGTCAACCAACCCCCGCCACCCAGCGTCGGAAAAGCGGTCTACAACGGCGCCAATGACAATGCCAGCGGCGTGGCGGCGATGCTGGAACTGAGCCGACTGCTTGCCGCCTCGAAACTCCGGAATAATAATTACCTTTTTATCGCTTTTTCAGGGAGTGAGCTCGGGTGGTTCGGATCGGGGTATTTTGCGGGGCACCCGGTAATGGATCTAAAAAAGTCGAATTATATGATCGATATGGAGATGATCGGCCGGCTGAACGATACCACGCATACGCTGACGATCGGCGGCTATAGCACTTCCCCTGCCTGGGCGTCTTTATGCAACTCCGCCAATGATAAAAAGTCTTTTACCCTCCTTTATGACAGCAGCGGCAAGGGGCCCGGCGATTATGCCGCTTTTTACCGAAAGGAGATCCCGGTGCTTTTCTTCTCCACGGGTCCTTATCCCGATTTTCATCAGCCGGGTGACGATTATGACAAGATCAATTACCCGGGAGAACTGCAGGTATTAAAATTTATTTATGCCCTGATAGAGGGGACTAATACGCGGGGCCGGGTGGGGTTCGCACCATGAAGCTAAAGCTGAACATAGAGGATATGACCGACGGGTTCTTTGAAAACACCCGGCTGATCGGCATTGTCGCCCCCGTAAAAGGCTATCAGCTGGTCTGGCAGCTGAACAACCGGCTGCGTTTTGACTTTCGCAGCAATAATGAGCTGGAGATTCAGCTGACGAAGAGACAGCGGAAATATTTTTTCGGAATCTACGAATACCAGGAGCCCGGCAATGCCCTGCAGCATTTTCTTTACAACAATCAATTTGACGGGGAATACCTGCTGCCGGAGTTCAGGCATCTGGATTTCCTTTGGCTGCAGAAGGGCGATACCGTGCCGGATGAAAAGCTGACGCACCTGATGAATTCGGTAAAAGCGGTTCCCGGCGTACAGCTGGTCATGGAGCTGCGGCAGGAAAAGATAAAAAATAAAGGACATTTAATATTTTAAACCGACATGCCATGTGGGAAGAAAAAGACAACACGTTATCTCGCAAATTCGAGTTCAAAAATTTTTCGGAAGCCTTTGCCTTTATGACCCGGGTGGCGCTGGAAGCCGAGAAGATGGATCATCACCCCGAATGGACAAATGTGTACAATACGGTGGAAATCCGCCTTTCTACGCATAGCGCAGGCAATATAGTCACCGATAAAGACAGGAAATTGGCTAAAAAGATCGACGGGCTGTTGTAGCCGGAGAATGCTGGCGGACGGTCCCCATTCAGCTGTTCATGCTGGCCAGGAACTCTTCATTGCTCTTGGTGCCACGCATCCGTTTCAACAATTCGTTCATGGCTTCTTCCGGGTTCATATCGTTCAGATAGACGCGCAGCAGGTTCATGCGCTGCAGGACATCTCTTTCCAGCAGCAGGTCATCGCGGCGGGTAGAGGAAGACACCAGGTCGATAGCAGGATAGATGCGACGGTTGGACAGCCGGCGTTCCAGCTGCAGTTCCATATTGCCGGTACCCTTAAATTCTTCGAAGATCACTTCATCCATTTTCGAGCCGGTGTCGATCAGCGCGGTAGCCAGGATGGTCAGCGAGCCGCCGTTTTCTATTTTCCGGGCAGCGCCGAAGAATTGCTTTGGCTTTTGCATGGCGTTGGCTTCCACACCGCCGGAGAGAACCTTTCCGGAAGCGGGTGCTACGGTATTGTGCGCTCGGGCAAGACGGGTGATGGAATCCAGGAGTATGATGACGTCATGACCGCATTCGACCAGCCGTTTGGCTTTTTGCAGGGCGATCGTAGACACCTTAACGTGTTTTTCCGCCGGTTCGTCAAAGGTGGAGGCGATGACTTCAGCTTTTACGCTGCGCTCCATATCGGTCACTTCCTCGGGACGTTCATCCACCAGCACGATCATCAGGTAGCAGTCGGGATGGTTGGCGGCGATGGCATTGGCCACGGCTTTCAACAGCATGGTCTTACCCGTCTTGGGCTGAGCGACGATCAGTCCGCGCTGCCCTTTACCTATCGGCGTGAACAGGTCGATAATGCGGGTGGAATAATCGCTGGGGGTAGTGAAAAGATTCAATTTTTCAAAGGGGAACAACGGAGTCAGGTAATCGAAGGGTACCCGGTCACGGACCTCTTCCGGCCCCTTGTTGTTGATGGTTTCCACCTTCAGTAAAGCAAAATATTTTTCTCCTTCCTTGGGAGGACGGACCGCGCCCAGCACGGTATCTCCCGTCTTTAGGCCAAACAGCTTGATCTGGGAGGGAGAGACATAGATATCATCGGGTGAAGAAAGATAGTTATAATCGCTGCTGCGCAGAAAGCCATAGCCATCGGGCATCATTTCCAGTACCCCTTCGGCCTGGATAACGCCGTCAAATTCGATATTGAAGACTTCGTTGCGCCGCTGCGGATAAAGTCTGCCAGCCTGTGAATCCCCTGAACGACCCTCTGCAAACTGATCGCCGCCTTCCCGCTCGTCTTGAGATTCGTCCTGCTGTGAATCTTCTTGTCCTTGTTGATCTTGTTCGTCCCCCCCATCCTGAGACTCGTCCTGGTCTTGTCCCGGCTGCTCATTTCGCTGTTCATGCCTTTGTTCATGCCTTTGTTCATGTCGCGGCTGCTGGTCCTGTCTTGGCTGCTGCTCCTGCCGCGGCTGGCGGTCCTGCATGGGTTGAACCCTGGGAGCGGCTTTGGCAACGGGTGCGGCGGCCTCCTCCTCTTGTTCTTCTTCTTTCTTACGAACTTTTTTCAGCACGACAGGCTTCTCCTCTTTCTTGCGGGATTCCTTTTTCACTTCGGCCTTTTTGGGCTTTTCATCACCACTTTCCACTATCGCTTCTTCTGTGCTGTTGGCGGTAGTCGTTTTTATAATGCGTTTACGCTTGGGCTGCTTGTCGTCGTCGCTTTCTGACTTGCTGTCTTTTGCTGAAAGAGCCTGATTATCGAGAATTTTGTAAACAAGTTCTTGTTTTGCCAGCTTTTTTGCGCCTGGGATTTTTAACTGCTCTGCAATATCGAGGAGTTCTGGAACGAGCATGTCGTTCAATTGGAGAATATCGTACATAAAATGACTTGAGAGTTGAACACCATTATCAAACAGGGAGCCTGTCTAATTGAAAATGTTTGAAATGAATTTTGATTATTATGAACAGAATGAGTTAAAACTGACGAGCTGTGAGCATTGGAAAAGGAAACTAATCAGCTTAATTTCACTGCAATTTTAGCATAAAAAAATAAAAATAAAAAAAATATTTTGAAAAGCCCTGGCATTCAAGCATTTTGCAAGGATTTTTCCGTCTCTATTTCATGCTTTTCTCTCTCCAGCTGTCTTGTCAGTTCATCTTTCGAAGGCAGATATAGCTAATAAAATTAGCATTTATAGTTTACTCTTAAAGATTTTTCTCTGCAATTAGAATGGTACCGTTCTTATATTTGCAGCCCTTCAATGTTATGATATGTTCAACACAAGATCGAAAGTGAAAGATATTTTGAAAACGGAGCCCAATAAACAGGAAGTTACCGTTATGGGATGGGTTCGGACTTTCAGGAATAATCAATTCATTGCATTAAACGATGGGTCCACTAACAGTAATGTGCAGATCGTAGTGGAACTGGGGGCCCATGAGGAAGATTTTCTTAAAAAGATAACGCCGGGCGCTTCCCTCAAAATAAAGGGGCAGTTGGTTGCTTCGCTGGGCAAGGGCCAGACGGTAGAGGTAAAAGCCGGTTCTGTAGAGATCCTGGGCGAATGCAACCCCGAGAAATACCCGCTACAGCTAAAGAACAGGCCCAGTCTCGAATATCTGCGGGAGATCGCGCATTTGCGTTTTCGGACGCAGACTTTTGGGGCTGTCTTCCGGGTGCGTCATGCACTGGCATTTGCCGTTCACCGGTTTTTTAACGAGAATGGTTTTGTTCATCTCCATACACCCGTGATCACTGCCTCTGATGCGGAGGGCGCGGGAGAGATGTTTCGCGTCAGCACGCTTCCCCTTGACAATCCCCCCCGCCGCGAAGACGGAGCCATCGATTTCCGGGAAGATTTTTTCGGCCGCGCTACCAATCTTACAGTGAGCGGACAGCTGGAAGGAGAATTGGGCGCCATGGCATTTAGCGAGATCTATACCTTCGGCCCCACCTTCCGGGCGGAAAACTCCAATACCGCCCGGCATCTGGCAGAATTCTGGATGATCGAACCGGAGATGGCGTTTTACGATCTGGAGGACAATATGAACCTGGCGGAATCCTTTATCCGTTACCTGATCCGCTATGTCATGGAGAATAACCGGGAAGACCTGGAATTCCTGGCGCAACGACTGGCGGAAGAAGAAAAACAAAAGCCGCAGGCCGAGCGCAGCGAGCTGGGACTCATCGGGAAGCTGGAATTCGTCCTCAACGCTCCCTTCGAACGGATCACCTATACCGAGGCCATCGATATCCTGCTCCAATCGCCCGCGTATAAAAAGAAGAAATTCCAATATGAGATCAAATGGGGTGTCGATTTGCAAAGCGAACATGAACGGTGGCTGGTTGAAAAGCATTTTAAAAAACCGGTGATCGTCACCGGTTATCCGAAGGACATCAAAGCCTTTTATATGCGTCAAAACGATGATGGCAAGACCGTCGCCGCGATGGATATCCTTGTCCCGGGGATCGGTGAAATTGTCGGCGGCTCACAGCGGGAGGAGCGGCTGGAGCGGCTGGAGGCGAGGATGCGCGAAATGCATCTTCCCACGGACGAAATGTGGTGGTACCTCGACACCCGCCGCTTTGGAACGGTGCCGCATGCGGGTTTTGGGCTGGGATTCGAACGAATGATGCTTTTTGTAACCGGTATGACGAATATCCGGGACGTAATAGCCTTTCCGCGGACACCCAAGAGCGCTGAGTTTTAATATGCCTGCCAATTCTACATCCCGATCCAGGAAAATCCTGTATTATGCCCTTACGATCTTCCTTGTTCTGCTGCTGGCAGAGCTTTGTACAAGAGCATACTATTACCAGCAGCTTTCGCCGCATCCGGTGGCCGCCATCCAGCTCCTGAAGGACGTCAGAAAGCAGGTTGCACTTCATCTGTCCACGGACACCCTGACCAAAAGACTGCAACACAACCATTACCTGGTAAGACCCGGAATACCCAAAGCTGAAAATGACGAGATCAACCGGGAAAATGCAGAAGCCAACCGGGCCGTGTACGAACCGTGGGTGGAGTTTGCCTTTATGGATGTCCGGTCAAAGTATGTCAATGTGCATGATCATATCCGCCGTTCGGTGCCCGATCGTTCCGATACGCTGGCAAAAGATCCGTTCAGGATCCTGTTTTTGGGCGGCTCGACGACTTATGGCTATAACGTAACCGATGCGGAAACCATTTCTTCCGCCTTCATCCGGGCTTACCGCCAAAAATATCCGGCCGGCCGGGCGATACAGGCGATCAACGCAGGTATGCCCTTTTATTTTAGTTACCAGGAGCTGATCCAGCTGACGGACAAGCTCTTCCGGGATGAAAAACCGGATATGGTCATCATGTTGGACGGTTTGAACGATTGTCTCCAGGCAAATGCCGCCTTTGCCCGCGCCCCGGTCTTTGCACCGGGTATCCGCGATCTGATCAATCCGGGAGCCGCCGATGCCGGTTCGCAACAATCGGATTATTACGAATTACCGCAGGGAATGAGCACCGATTCCGCCTGCGCCATGGTGTACCGGCGTTATATTGACAATATCCGGCATGCCCGCGAAATAACGGCATTCAATCATATCCCTTTGTATTGCTTTTGGCAGCCGGTGCCCTATTACAACTACCCCAACCGGCTGAATGATCCTATCTGTACACACTCGGAACCCGAGCGGTTTGCAAAGATCTACCCGTTGGTCAAAAGCGCCGCCGGCGAAATCCCCTATCTGTTTTTCCTGGGCGATATGCTGCAGGAAGAGAAAGGTTTGCCCTTTATCGATCAGATCCATTATTCCCCACGCTTCAACCAGGCTATAGCGGAAAAAATGCTGAGCCGGATTGATTTTGAAAACCAGAAATAAAGTAAGTTGCGAGCAAAACCACGCATATGATACCCGTCGTCGACCTTGCCGGATTTTCAGGAGACAGCAAACAAAAAGCAACCTTTGTCGATCAGCTGGGCAAGGCGTACGAGGACGTGGGATTTGTAGCGGTAAAGAACCATGGGATACCCGACAAAACCATCGAGGGGCTTTACAGGAACACCAAGGATTTTTTTTCGCTGCCGTATGAAGTGAAAAAAGAATACGAGATCCCCGGTCTGGCAGGTCAGCGGGGTTATACGTCATTCGGAAAAGAACATGCGAAAGGCAGTACCGCTCCCGATCTGAAGGAGTTTTTCCAGTTTGGCCAGACAGTGGAGGATTCCGACCCCATCCGGTCGGAGTATCCGGATAACGTGGTCGTGAGAGAGATGTCCGGTTTCAATCCCGTCTTTTCAAGCGCTTACCGTTCTTTCGAAACATCGGGTACTTTATTGCTGAATGCGATCGCCCTCTATCTGGGCCTGGACGAAAAATACTTCGATCCTTATATCCATAACGGCAATTCCATTCTGAGGGCTATTCACTATCCGCCGATAAAAGAAGAGCCCCGGTCGGCTATTCGTGCCGAGCAGCACGAGGACATTAACCTGATCACCCTGTTGATCGGCGCTTCCGCCGATGGGCTGGAAATACTCTCCAAACAGCAGGAATGGGTGCCGGTCACTTCCCTGCCCGAGCAGATCGTTGTTAATGTGGGGGATATGCTCCAGCGATTGACCAATAACAAATTAAAGTCTACTACCCACCGGGTCGTAAACCCACCCAGGGAAAAATGGGGCAGCTCCCGGTTTTCCATACCTTTTTTTCTCCATCCAAAAAGCAGCATGAGCCTTGCCTGTCTGGATAGCTGTATCGATAAGGCACATCCAAAAGCCTATCCTGACGCAACGGCTGGGGAATACCTGGACGAACGACTGAAAGAGATCGGGCTGAAAAAATAGGGAATGGTCTGATCCTCAGACGTGAAAGGCGTACAGCAGCAGCAAGGCAGAGGCTGCACCAACTAAAAAGCAAAGGATCAGTTTCATTGCGAAGGCCATTTTTAGGGATACGGGTGAGACAAAGTTAGAACATTTGCCCTTCTTTTTTAACTGTTTTTTAATCTTATTTTAATATAGAAGACCGTTGTTTTGCGTTGCGACCGCTACTCGCCACTCATCCTTCCTATTTACCTTTTATCCATTTCGCAATTTTCGCAATACCCGTCCTCCGGCATTTTGTAAGCCGCGTCCATCTTGGATTACACGAAAAAAATCATTACTAGCCTATCAAAATTACCTTCCTTAAAACAGTACTTTGTGTTGCATAGTACTAAAAAGAATTTTACCTTTGGGTCATTATCTAAAAAGTAAGCGTATGAATATCGAGAATACCCAAAGCCAGATGCGTAAAGGAATACTGGAGTTTTGCATTCTCTCGGTGATCAGGCGCGGCGAAGCATATCCCTCC
>Ga0302324_100018576_pt1 | contig 13689 bp, 11 predicted proteins | sample Palsa_T0_1_FD_201949 | JGI IMG/M metagenome (GOLD analysis project Ga0302324, IMG submission 201949) | Peat permafrost microbial communities from Stordalen Mire near Abisko, Sweden - Palsa_T0_1 | ecosystem: Environmental > Terrestrial > Soil > Palsa > Peat permafrost | place: Sweden: Abisko...
CGCCGATCTCCAGGACCACGTCGCACGAACCGCCGGCGTGGCGCACGACGTTTCCCAAGAGTTCGGAGAACACGGCCTGGGCGTCCGCGAGTTCGGCGTCGCTCGCGCCGGCCGAAGCGAGCGACGCGCACATGGCTCGGCGCACTTCCTGCGCCGCGCTCCGATCCTGGCAGTCGAAGCTCCACTCCATGTTAGACGATGTCGACCAAGGAGCGGCCCCGATCCAGCGCGGTCCGCACGAGGCGGTCGATCAGTGCGTCGAAGGTGATTCCCGTTGCGGCGGCCTCGTCGGGAAACACGCTCATGGGCGTCATCCCCGGGAGCGCGTTGATTTCCAAAATATAGGGCCGGCCCGCGGGCGTGACGATGAAATCGGTCCGCGAGTAGTCGCGCAATCCCAACAGACGGTGCGTCGAGAGCGCGAGCATTTGCAAGCGGTGCGAGAGATCGTGATCGATGTGCGCCGGAACTTCGTGACGGCTGCCGCCCGCGGTGTACTTGGCCTCGTAGTTATAGAACTCGTGGCCTTGCGGCAGGATCTCCGCGACCGGGAGAGCCGCCTCGAACAGAACGCCGCACGAGAACTCGCGACCTTGCACGAACTCCTCGGCGAGGATAAACGAGCGCGTTTCCGAGAGCGCGATCATCGAGCGCGACCACTCTTCGTGCGTACGCACGATCGCGACGCCGGCGCTCGAGCCTTCGTTGCGCGGCTTGACGACGAGCGGCAGGTTGAGCGATCCGGGCAGCAGCGGCAGCGTCCCACCGTCGAAGTCGAAGGTGTCCCAGGCAGGCGTGGGCAGCCCTTCGGCGGACAGCAGTTTTTTGGTTAAGTGTTTATCCATCGCGAGCGAACAGCCGCGCAGGTCGCTGCCGGTGTACGGCAGGCGCAGCCACTCGAGAATACCCTGGATCGTGCCGTCCTCGCCGCCGGGTCCGTGCAAGGCATTGAAGACGACGTCGGGTTCGAAGGCCGCGATCGCTTCGACGAATCGGGTGTCGAAGTCGAGCGAGCGCCCCTCATAGCCTAAGCGACCGAGCGCCGCGAGCACGCCTTGGCCCGACACGATCGAGACCTCGCGTTCGGAACTCGTCCCGCCCATGACGACGGCAACCCGTTCGCGACTACTCACAGAAGACTCCGACGAAGTGCACTTCGAGTTCGAGTTCTACCCCGAAGCGGCCGGCAACTTCGCGCCGCACGCGTGCGAGCAAGGCCGCAACGTCGGCGGCCTTCGCGCCGCCTCGGTTCACGATGAAGTTCGCATGCAGCTCCGAGACCTCGGCCTCGCCTTCGCGCCAACCCTTGGCTCCGGCGGCTTCGATCAGACGTCCGGCCTTGTCGCCGGGCGGGTTGCGAAAGCACGATCCGGCATTGGGAAACTGCAGCGGCTGCGTCCGCTTGCGGCGCACGAGGCGCCCTTGCATCTCCTCGCGCACGACCGCCGGGTCGCCGCGCGGAAAGTCGAGCGTGACGCGCGCGACGACGGCATCGCGGGCGAGGGTCGTGTGCCGGTAAAAATATTGCGGCGTCACCGCATGAGCCTCCGGGCGCGACGGCGTTTGCACCCAGACGTCGCGCACGAACTCGCCGATCTCGCGATCGGTCCCCGCATTCATCCGCAGCGCGCCGCCCGCGCTGCCGGGAATCCCGGCGAGCGAGCCGATGCCGACCGCACCCGCCGACGCTCCGCCCGCTACCACGAGCGGCATCGAGGCCGACGCACCGGCGCGCACCGTCACGACCTCGTCCGTGCTCGACACGTCGATGGCCGCAAAGTCGCCGGTCAAACGCAACACGATGCCCGGGATTCCGCCGTCGCCGACGAGCAAATTCGATCCGCTGCCGAGCACGAACCACGGCAGCTTGCGTTTGAAGAGCAGTCGCATGATCCGCTCGAGTTCGGCCGTCGTTTCGACCTCGGCAAACGCATCTGCCGGTCCCCCGATCTTCCACGACGTGTAGGGAGCGAGCGGCTCGTCGAAGCGCACGCGCGCACCGAGCACGTCCATCAGCTCGCCGCGGTCGCTCTCCGCAAGGGCACTCGAGCGCGCTTCGGTCACGACGCGACCGCTCCGCTGGGTTCCAGCATTAGCGCGAGCTTCGCGGCTGCACCCGTGATCGATCCCGCGCCGAGCGCGAGCACGAGCGCACCGGCCGGCGCGTGTTCGTAGATGTACGCCGGCAAATCTTCGATCTTGCTCACGTACGCGACGTCCGCACCCAAGGCTGCGAGCGGCGCGCCGATCGCGGTCGCGTCGACGCCCGGCAGCACGGGTTCGGAGGCGCCGTAGACGTCGGTGAGCACGACGTGATCCGCACCGCGCAGCGCGCGTGCGAAGTCGGCCGCCAAATATTGCGTGCGCGTGTAGCGGTGGGGCTGAAACGCGACGAAGATCGGGCCTGCGAAGTTCTCACGCGCCGCAGCGATCGTCGCCGCGACCGCCGTGGGATGGTGCGCGTAGTCGTCGACGAGCGTCATCCGCGGGGTTCTCGCGAGAAACTCGAAGCGCCGGCGCACCCCGCGGAAGCTCGCGAGCGCCGCAGCGATCGTCGCAAAGGGCACGCCGAGGTGCAGGCCGATCGCAACGGAGGGTAGCGCGTCGAACACGTTGATCGCGCCGGGAACCGAGAGTTCGATCTCGCCCGCACGCCGGCCGTCGACGTCGAGGCCGAAGCGCGATCCGAATCCGGCGTAACGCGCGTTGACCGCGCGCACGTCGGCTGCGGCATCGAAGCCGTACGTACGGGTCTTCGCCGAACGTTCGCGGCCCGCAAGCAGCGCCGACCGCGGTTCGTCGATGCCGATCAGGGCGAGGCCGTGGGCGGGGACGTTTGCCGTAAATCGCTCGAACGCGGCGACGAGACGCGGCAGTTCCGCATCCGATGCGATGTGATCGTTCTCGATATTGCTCACGACCGCGATCTCCGGCCGCAAATTCAAGAACGAGAGGTCCGACTCGTCGGCCTCGCTGACCAGCCACGCACCCTTGCCGTCGCGGGCGTTGGTCTGCGTATCGATCCGTTCGCCGCCCACGATGACGGAGGGATCGAGACCGCCCGCTTCGAGCGTCGCGGCGACCATCGCCGTCGTCGTCGTCTTTCCGTGCGTTCCCGCGATCGCGATCCCGCGCCGGTCGCTCATCATGTGCGCGAGCAGCGCGCCGCGATGCACGACTTCGATGTGGCGTGCCTTGGCAGCGACCAGTTCCGGATTGTCGAGCGCGATCGCGGTACTGATGACCACGGTTGCAGCGTCGCCGACGTTGGCGAACTTGTGACCGATCGTCACGCTCGCCCCCTCGAGGGCGAGCCGCTCGGTCAGCGCCGTACGCCGATCCGACGAACCCGTCACGTGATAGCCGCGCTGCAGCAGGATGCGCGCCAACGCGGACATGCCGATGCCGCTGATCCCGATAAAATGTACCGTGCCGGCGCCCGCGCCTGAGGAGAATCTCACGGGGTGCTCCCGTTCGAATTCGACCACGACTTCACCCGTGCGACGATTGCGACACGCGGATCTGAGCGGGCAGCCTTCTCGGCGGCCGCCCGCATCGCAGCCGCGCGCTCGGCACCGAGTGCCGCCGCCAGTTCCAGCCGCAGGCGCCCCGCATCGAGTTCGGCATCCGGAATCACGCGCGCCGCCCCGCCGGCTGCGTACGCGCGGGCGTTCGCGGTCTGATGATCGGCCGTCGCGTGCGGGTACGGGACCAGGAGCGCGGGCGTTGCGGTTGCCGCAAGCTCACCGAGCGTCGACGCTCCCGCGCGAGACACGACCATGTCGGCCGCCGCATACGCGGGCCGCGGATCGTCCAAGTAGGCGATGACCTTCACGTGTTCGCGCCACCCCAGCCGCCGCCACATCTCCTGCCGATCGCGCTGTCCCGAGATCAGCACGACTTGCCAATTCTCCGGCATTCCGCTTTCGATCAGTTTCGCCATCGCATCGTTGATCGACTGCGCTCCCAAACTGCCGCCCATCACGACGACGGTCGTCCGGTCGGGCTCGATGCGCAGTGCCGCGCGTCCCTCGGCCGCCGTCATCGGACGCCGCATCGTCGAACGCACGGGCGTCCCGACGACCGCCTCGTGCGCGCCGAGCTTTCGTCCGCTCGGCGGCAGCGCGTACCATACCTCGTCGACGAGCGGCGCGAGCGCTCTGTTGGTGAGGCCGGCGACGGCATTGGGTTCGAGCACGACCAAGTGCGTCTGCGGACCCATGAGCCCGAGCATCTTCAGCGCGCGCGCGGCCGCGACGACCGGCAGCGTGACGTAGCCGCCGGTTGCGATCAGCACGTCCGGCCGCATCTTGCGCACGATCTCGAACGATTCGACGAAACCCACGACGTTGGTAACCAGCATCGAAAAGAACGAAGCCGAAAACTTGCGCTCCAGGGGCGCCGCGCGCACGTATTCGATGTCGACGCCCGCCTTCGGTACGATCTCGGACTCCATCCGATCCTTCGTTCCGACGAAGAGCGTCGTAAGCGGCGTAAAGTCTTTCTCACGCGAAAAGGTCTCCGCGATCGCGAGCGCGGGATAGACGTGCCCGCCCGTTCCGCCGCCGGTCAGCATCAGCCTCACGTTTGCAGGCGAACGGCGTGCGATCTTCGCATGCGGCCCACGTTCATGATCAGCGCGACCGCAACGAGCGACGCGACGAGCGACGACCCGCCGAACGAAATGAACGGCAGCGGAACGCCCGTCACGGGCCAGGACGACGAGACGACGCCCAGGTTCACAAACGCCTGAATGACGATGCTCGACATGCACCCGACCACGAGAAAAAATCCGAAGCGGTCGGGCGCGACGAGCGCGATTCTCACGGCGCGGTACGCGAACACAACGAACAGTGCGACCACGGCGAACACGCCGAGGAAACCCGCTTCTTCGCCCAAGATCGACGCGATAAAGTCGGTGAACGGCTCGGGCAACCAAAAGTACTTCTGATGCGAGAAGCCGAGCCCGACGCCGAACCACCCGCCGCTGCCTAGCGCCATCAGCGACTGCACGATATGGAAACCCTTGTCTTGCGGGTCTTTCCACGGATCGAGGAACGCGGTGATGCGGGCCCACTTGTACGGATCGTGACGGACCAAGACGTAGGCCGGCGGCGCGACGGCGACCAGGACCATCACGAGATGCTCGATGCGAGCGCCCGCGACGAAGAGCATCGTGCCCGCCGTGAACGCGAGCAAGCTCGCCGTACCGAAATCCGGCTGCTTGATGACGAGCATGACCATGAGTGCCGTTACGAACGCAAGCGGGAAGATGCCGTGCACGAGCGAGCGGATTCGCGTGCCTTTCGCTGCCAGGGCGGAAGCGAGATAGAGCACGAGCGAGAGCTTCGCGAACTCGGAGGGTTCGAATTGAACCGGTCCCGCGCCGAGCCAACGCGTCGCGCCGCCCGCAAGCTTGCCGACGTGCGGGATCAGCACGAGCCCGAGTGCCGCGAGGTTCGCGACGAGCGCGAACGGCGCGATGCGGCGCAGCTTCACGTAATCGATGCGGTAGGCCGCATACGCGGCGAGGACCGCGACGGCCAGCCACGCGATCTGGCGTTTGAGGAAGTACCCCGCGTCGTGATGGAGCGCCACCGCGATCACGCTCGAGGCAGAGAAGATCATGATGAGCCCGATCGCGACGAGCGTCCCGACCGTTGCGACGATGACCGGATCCGCACCCAAGCGCAGCGGCTGGGCGCGTTCGGTTGCCCGCAGCGGCGCGCGTTCAACCACGCGCGACCGCCACTGCGTTCACGGCCCGAGCGAACGCGTCGCCGCGCGCTTCGGCCGACGTAAACATGTCGAACGACGCACAGCCCGGTGAAAGCAGAACGACGTCGCCCGGCTGCGCGAGGCCGCGCGCGATCGCGACGGCTTCCTCCATCGAGGCGGCACGCGCGGCCTTCGTCGAGTCGACGGCGGCGGCAATTTCGTCGGCGGCTTCGCCGATGAGCACGACTGCCTTGACGCGCTTCTCGACGACGCGACCCATCGCGCGGAAATCCGTACGCTTCGATTTGCCGCCCGCGATCAGCACGATCGGCTCGGAGAACGCTTCGATCGCCGCGATCACCGAGCCCGGATTGGTCGACTTGGAATCGTCGACGAAGGTGACGCCGTTTTGCAGCGCGACCTGTTGCAAACGATGCGGGAGCGGTTGGAACTCGCGCACGGCGGCGCGCAGCGCCTCGGGATCGAGTTCGGCGGCGAGACCGATCGCGAGCGCGGCCAGCACGTTCGAAACGTTGTGCTTGCCCAGGAGCGGGATCTCGGAGACGGGCATGATCTCGACCGGACGCGGATCGCCCATCGGCGGCGCGAACGTGATCCGGTCGCCGCGCACGTACAGCGTCGACATGCGATGCGGCGCGAGCGCGAACCACCACGCGCGCGCCGGAATTCGCCGCGCCGATTCGCCCTCGGCGAGGTCGCCGACGATCGGATCGTCGAGGTTGCCGACGAAGGTGTCGCCCGGACCTTGATTGGCAAAGATGCGAAACTTCGCTTCGCCGTACTCGTCCATCGAGTGATAGCGGTCGAGGTGATCCGGCGACAGGTTGAGGATCGCGGAGATGCGCGGCTTGAACGAGCGGATCGACTCGAGCTGGAACGACGAAACTTCCGCGACCACCCAGTCGCCCGGTTCCGCGACGAACGTTTCCGCGATCAGCGCGTTGCCGATATTCCCGCCGACGTGCGTCGTCTTGCCGGCGCGCGCGAACATCTTGCCGACGAGTGACGTCGTGGTCGTCTTCCCCTTGGTTCCGGTGATTGCCACCATCGGAGCCTTGCCGATCCGGTAGGCGACTTCGATTTCCGAATACACCGGAATCCGCATCGATTGCACGCGGCGAACGAGCGCGCCGTTGAGCGGCACGCCGGGCGAGAGCACGCACGCCGTCAACTCGGTTGCGAGCGTCTCAACCGCATCCGGCGCCACGAACGCGGCGCCCAAACGCGCGAGTTCTTCGAGCGCTGGACTAATGGCGTCGATCGGCTTTTCATCCGTCGCATACACCACGGCGCCGCGCGCGCGCAAGACGCGAGCGCTCGCCAAGCCGCTGCGCCCGAGCCCGATGATCAGGACGCGTTCGCCGGCGTCGAAGCTCACTTCAATCCTCCATTAGCCGGCACGAGGGCGAAAGCTGCGCCCGCGAGCGAAAGCGTGAGCGATGCCGCCCAGAAATACGCCGTAACCTTCGTTTCGGGCCACCCCGAAAGTTCGAAATGATGATGCAACGGACTCATCTTGAAGAACCGCTTCTTCGTGCGCTTGAAGTACGAGACTTGAATGATGACCGACATCGCCTCGGCCGCAAAGACGCCGCCGATGAGGATGAGTAAGAGTTGCTGTCCGAGCTCGATCGCAATGCCGGCGAGAATGCCGCCGAGGAGCAACGCCCCCGTGTCGCCCATGATCACCTTTGCAGGATGCCGATTGAACATGAGAAAGCCGAGCGCTGCGCCCGCCGTCAGCGCCGCGGTGAAGCCGGCCTCGCTCGTCCCCGCGCCGTTGCACAATGCGGCAATCCACGCAAGCAACAGCAGCGGCGGCACGACGCTCCCGGCGGCCAAGCCGTCGAGTCCGTCGGTCAGGTTGACCGCATGAGTCGTCGCGAGGATCGCGACGAAACTCAGTCCGTACCAGAGCCAAACCGGTACGCCGATGCTCAGGCTGCCGAGCGCGATCGCTGGAACGAGAAACGGGCGTTGCACCATGAACAAAAACGTCACCGCCACGAGCGCGGTCAGTGCGAACTTCGTTCGCGCCGATAGACCGCGATTTCGACCGTGCACGACGCTCATGTAGTCGTCCGCGAACCCGACGGCGCCGCATCCCAAAGCGAGCCAGAGCAGCGGGACGTCCGCGAACAGCTTTTCCGGCGTGTGCGCGTAGCGTCCAGCCATCAGCACGAAAAAGACGAGTAACGCGAGGGCGAATAAGACGCCGCCCATCGTCGGCGTCCCGGTCTTCACAGCATGCGTCGCGGGGGCGAGCTCGTAGGCATGTTGACGAAACGAAAGGCGGCGCAACGCTCCAATAACGGGCAGTCCCGCTCCTGCGACGATGACGAAGCCGAGGACGACGTACGGCAAGACACTTTCCGCAACGTGGGCCGCCGACATCGGAAAGCAGCTGCCTGAGGTCATGCCGCCGTACCCAGCGGACCGCTTCCGCTTCCGCGCCACGCTAGCACGACGATCGGGGTCTGCTCGTCGCCGTTGCCGTGCGGATTGCGGCGCAGCGCCGCTTCAACGCGTTCGCTCGGGACGCCGGCGGATGCGCCGAGTACCTTGGCGATTCCGAGGTCGTTCGCATCGACGATGACGGCGCGAGCGCCCGTGCTCGCCGCAATCGCGCCCGCTGCCCCGACCGGATCGTTCGGACCGAGCACGATCGTCGTCTCGAATGGCGGCAGGGTGCCCGTGTATCCGTCGATCGTCGCGATCGTCTCACCGAGGATGCGGTAGAAGAGGCCGCGGCGGCGGATCAGGATTCCGAACACCGCAGCTGCCGCAGCAAAGAGCACCTTCGGTGCGCCGGCTTCGTCGATGACGAGCTGCAGCGACTCCGGCTGATTGACGGTGGCGAGCGCTCCCGCACGCCGCGCGAGCGCGTAAGCGAGCCTGCTCGGGCGCACGGTCTCGGCCGCGATCATGCGATTTTGCGCGATCGCGACGGCCGTTTCCGAAACGGCGATGACGTCACCCGGGCGGGCGATGCCGTGCACCGCGGCGGCCACGATCGCCGCCACGTCGTCGCCCGCGCGGACGAGTGGTGTGCGCACCGGAATCGCGACGAATTCGGCGCCGAACGGTGCTCGCTTGCGCTCGGGCGCGGAGCGGCCGATCGTCGCCGGCAGCGCTTCAACGGCCGGCATGCGCACCTCGCAAGCCCTCGACGATCTCCTCGAGCTTGTATTTGCGTGAGGCCTTCAGCAGTACGACGTCGCCCGGCCGGCCGTTGTCCCCGAGCCACGCGACGGCTTCCGCGTTGGTCGCGTAATACACGATGCGCGAGGCTCGAAAGCCGGCCGCGCGTGCCCCGCGCGCTAGGTCGCCCGCGAAGTCGCCGCCGACGAGCAACCATTCGAGGTTCGTTTCCGCTGCCGCCGCACCGACGCGCAGATGCAGTGCTGCAGCATCGGGCCCGAGTTCCGCCATGCTGCCGAGCACCGCGATGCGGCGCAGCGCGGTCTCGCGGGCAAACGAGCCGAGCGTCGCCAGCGTCCCGCTCGCGGAGGCGTTGTAGGCGTCGAAGATGACGTCGATCGGCTCCAGATGGTGGCGCTCGTAACGACCGGGCGGAAGCCGTAAGGCCGCAAGCGAGCGCGCGACGTCGGACGCTGCGAATCCCAGCGCTATCGCTGCCGCGGCGGCGGCCGCTACGTTTTCGCGATTGTGTTCGCCGCCTACGTTGATATCGGCGTGGTAAAGGCCCGAATCCGGACCGATGACGGCGAGCGCGTCGCCTTCGATCGCGCGCAACAGCAATACCGTCCGATCGGCTTCGAGAGCGCTCGCGCGAACGGTGTCGCGCGCGGTGCCGAACCACGTGATCGCGCTTGCGAGCGAATGCGCGCGGGTTACCGAGACGCCGTCGGTCGCGTTGAGCACCGGCGTCGCACCGGTCGCAAAGATGCCCCACTTCGTTTCCGCCAGCCGCTCGGGCGTGCCGAAAATTTCCAGATGCGCGTCACCGATGTTGGTGACGACGGCGACTTCGGGCAACGCCGCGCGCGCCAGCGGCTCGATCTCGCCGTAGTGGCGAGCGCCGAGCTCGATGACGGCAAATTCCGTCTCTTCGGTGAGGCCGAGCAGCAAGTGAGCGACGCCGATCTCGTTGTTTTCGTTGCGCGGCGTCGCGACCACGCTCCCCGAGCCGGCAAGGCGTTCGAGGAGCTGCGCAACGAACGCGGTCGTCGTCGTCTTCCCGGCGCTCCCCGTGAGCGCTACGACGCGAACTCGCGAGCGACGCCGTGCTGCGCCCGCGATCGCGAGATACGCGACGCGGGTATCGGCAACGACGAGCGCTGCAGCGCCGTCGGGAACTGCAGCGGCATCGTCGACGACGAGCGCCGCGGCGCCGCGAGCAAGCGCTTCGCCGAGGTAGGCGTGGCCGTCGAAGCGGTCGCCGCGCAACGCGACGAACGTATCGCCGGCTGCGATCGTGCGCGTATCGGTCGCGAGCCGCAGCTGCGGCGGCAACGCGTCTGCGTTCAGTACGCTCGCTTCGGCTGCCGCGATCGCATCGGCCAGCGGCACGTTCATCGCGCCGGCTCGCTCCCGCGCTCCGCGAGCGCAGCGCGGACTTCATCGCGATCGTCGAAATGCAGGGTGACGTCGCCGACGATCTGATAGGTCTCGTGCCCCTTGCCCGCGATCACCACGACGTCGCCCGCCGCGGCTTCGGCGATCGCGCGCCGAATCGCCGCGCGTCGATCGACCTCGGCGCGGACGTTCGCAGCGCCGGCGGTTCCTGCGACGATCTCCGCTACGATCGCGTTTGGATTTTCCGAGCGCGGATTATCGCTCGTCACATACACGCGGTCGGCCAAGTCGCTTGCGATCCGGCCCATCTGCGGACGCTTTCCGCGGTCGCGATCGCCGCCGCATCCAAAGACGACGATGAGCGCACCGCGCGACGTTTCGCGCGCCGCGCGCAGCACGGCATCGAGCGCGTCCGGCGTGTGCGCGTAGTCGACCAGCACGTCGATTCCCGCGCCCGCTAGGTGCTCCATCCGTCCGGGTACGCGCTCGAACGTCGCGAGCGCATCCGCCGCAACCTCGTCGCTCACACCGAGCGTCCGCACCACCGCGATCGCGGCCAACGCGTTCGCCACGTTGAAGCGAGCCGGCAAGCGCGTCGTGAAACGGCGGCCGTCGACGACAAACGTGCTCCCGCTCGCGCTCAAGGCGACATCGACGGCTCGCACCTGCGCGTCCTCGGCGAACCCGTAGGTCGAGACCGGGCGGCCGGCAGCGACGATCTCGCGCGACCAACGCCGCCCGTGTTCGTCGTCGATGCCGAACACGCAGTGCTCCGCTCGATCGAACAGCGTGCGTTTCGCGGCGGCGTAGGCTTCGAAGCTTGCATGAAAATCGAGATGATCGCGCGTGACGTTAGTGAGCGCCGCCACCGCGAAATCCACATCGGCCACGCGGTCGAGGGCGAGCGCGTGCGAGCTGACTTCCATCGCGACCGCGCGCGCGCCGCGGTCGCGCATTTGCGCGAACAGCCCCTGCAACTCGAGCGCGAGCGGCGTCGTGTTGTCGAGCGACCACATCGCGCCGCCGAAGCGCGCGCCGAGGGTTCCGATTTCGCCCGTGGCGATCCCAGCCGCATCGAGAATCGCGCGGATCACGTGCGTCGTGGTCGTCTTGCCGTTCGTACCCGTGAGCCCGACGATGCGCAGCGCGCGCGCCGGAAAATCGTAAAAGGCCGCCGCCAAGCGTGACAGCGCGCGCCGCGTATCGGAGACGACCAACGCCGGCACAGCGAGCGCCGAATCTCCCGCGCCCGCATACTCTTCGTCGACCACGATCGCACCCGCGCCCGCTCGCACGGCATCCGCAACGTACGTGTGGCCGTCAGAACGCTCGCCGCGAATTGCGACAAAAAGCGCACCGGGCCGCACCTGACGCGAATCGTGAGCGATCGCGCATACGTCGAGCGGCAGCGAGCCGAGCACGCGCGCTCCGTCGAGCGCCGCAACGAGCGGCGCCAACCGAGCGGTGCGACCGGGCGTTTCAGTCATAATCTGGGCTTCGACGGTGTTGCGAGGCGAACCAAGCGGGGACCCGCCGGAAGGACCCCTGCGTGGAGCATCGCGATCTTTGCGATCGCTGCAAACGCCGGCGCTGCAACGATGCTACCGTAGATCGCACCACGAGGTTTGGCGATTTTCACGAGAATGACGAATCGCGGCGATTCCGCCGGAATCATGCCGACGAATGAAGCAACGTAGTCGCCCGACGAATACACGCCGTTCTCGGCGACCTGGGCCGTGCCGGTTTTGCCGGCGGTCGTATAGCCGGGCACTTGCGCCGTGGGATCTCCCGTGCCGCGCACCACCACCGCGCGCAGGAACGTCCGTAAGGTCGCGGCCGTTTTCTCCGACATGACGCGACGCTCGATCTCCGGGCGGTAGCGGTAGACCTCGTTGCCGTCGGCGTCGAGGATCGCGGAGAGGATGCGCGGCCGCATCAGGAGGCCGCCGTTCGCGATGGCAGCGTAGGCACGCGCGAGCGCGAGCGGCGTCACCGCGATGCCGTGACCGAAGGACATCGTCGGTAGCGACGTCGCGCTCCAGCCGGCGAGCGCCGGAACGATGCCCGGATTTTCACCCGGCAATCCAACGCCGGTCGAGTTCCCAAAGCCGAAGCGCCGCATCGCATCGTAAAGCGTGCTTGCACCGATCCGCATACCGACTTCTGCGGCACCCACGTTATGTGAATACGCGATGATGTCCTCGAGCGTTTCCGTCCCGCTCTTACTTGCGATGAAACCGTCCTCGGCATTGTGTATCGTGCGGCCGCCGACCACCAGCTCGTCGCGCGCGGGGAACCGATCGCCGGCCCTAACCTTGCCGCTTTCGAGTGCGGCTGCGGCAGTGATCAGCTTGAAGGTTGAGCCCGGCTCGTAGGCATCCATGACCGCGCGATCGCGGCGCGCGTCCGCGGGATAGCGCCCGTAGTCGCGCACGTCGTAGTTGGGGGCGTTGGCCAGTGCCAGTACCTCGCCCGTCTGCGGATCGAGCACGATCGCGCAACCGCTTTCGGCATGCCACGCAGCGACCGTACGGTCGACGACGCCTTGTACCTCGAATTGCAAATACGAATCGATCGTGAGCGCAATCGAGTGACCGGCCTTCGCTTCGATCACGACCTTGGGTTGCGCGAACGGCAGCGCGCGTCCGAATTCGTCGGTCTCGAGCTGCATGCGGCCGGGTGCGCCGCGCAACACGCCGTCCATCGAATACTCAACGCCGTCGAGTCCGTTTTCATCGAACCCGGTAAAGCCGATGACCGATGCCGCGAGCCGTCCCGAGGGCACGAAGCGCACGCCGGTCGGTTCGGGAACCACGCTGATCCCGGCGAGCGCGAGCTTGGTCACGGCCGCCCCTTCGTCGTGCGTGACCTTATGGACGACCTGCACGTACGGCGCTTTGCTGTGCAAGGTCGCAAGCAGGTCATCGTACGAGCGATCGAGCGCCTTGGCGAGCGCTCGCGCCGTTCCCGGCGCATCTTGCACCTCATCGGTCGTGGCGTAGACGCTCTGCGAGGGCAGGGAGCGCACGAGCGCGTTGCCGTCTCGATCGAAGATCGCGCCGCGCAGGGCCGGGAAGTCAACCGTGGAGAGCCGTTGCTCGTACGCGTGATGGGCGAGCGATGGCCCGTCCTTCACTTGCACGAGATAAAAGCGCACGACGATGAACAGCGCGAACGCGAAGAAGACGTAGAACACGATCTTCACGCGCAGCGCCTGCGCACGCAGCGACGCCTCGTCGTGCCGGCGCCGGCCCACGTTTATTTCAGCCAGCTAAGAAAGACGATACCGCGGGGTTCGGGGGCCCGCGCCGCTACCGGCGGCACGACGACCGCGGCGAACGTCTGGGGATCGTGCATGCCGAGCTTCGCGGCTAGAGCGGCAAGCCGTTCGCGCGATTCGAGGCGCGCGAT
>Ga0302324_100018578_pt1 | contig 13688 bp, 10 predicted proteins | sample Palsa_T0_1_FD_201949 | JGI IMG/M metagenome (GOLD analysis project Ga0302324, IMG submission 201949) | Peat permafrost microbial communities from Stordalen Mire near Abisko, Sweden - Palsa_T0_1 | ecosystem: Environmental > Terrestrial > Soil > Palsa > Peat permafrost | place: Sweden: Abisko...
AAATCCGGGGCTTCGCAACCCGCTTGACTCCTCCGTAGACTTGATCGGCGCGCAGGCGCGCCGCGACGGTCTTCGGGCACGAGGCGCCGCCACAATGCGCTTCTTCTCAGTGCGCCGGGACTTGGCATGCACGCAGCGCCGTCGTCTTACGTAACGTTTGCCATGCATGGCATTCCTTTGACCACCGTACTGGAACGGCGTAAAAGTTGAACACTGATTCTCGATTACAAATGAATAACGCTCTGTCAGGGGGATTAGCGTCGCATCCGATTTCGTCGGGCCGCGTCTACGCTCGAAGTTCGTAGGTGGACTCCATCTCCAGTGAATCCATCGATCGAGCATTTTCCATAAAGTGAGATAACGATGACCACCGTGTACTACTACGACAACCGCACCGGCACTGCCGGCAGCAACGGCGCCTATATGAAGCCCGTTGGCACGGCGGGGGGCTCTGGGGGCGTCGGCTACTACGTTTCTGCGGTGACGCTGGCCAACTACGCCCACTTCGCTGGCGGCAATGGTGGCCGTGGCGGCGACAGCGCCGCCGGCGGCACTGGCGGTGTGGGGGTCGATGTTTTGTCGGGCGGGCTGACCAACTCGACAAGCGCTAGCATTATTGGCGGCGACGGCGGCAACGGCGGCCGCGACTTCGGCGGCGCCGTCTACGGCGGCGCCGGTGGCACTGGCGGTGCGGGCGTCGATCTGTCGGTGGGTACGCTGGCCAACAACTATAGAACCGTCGCTGGCGGCGCTGGTGGTACTGGCGGCTACGGCACCTACTTCGGGGGCGCCGCCGGCGTCGGCGGCGCGGGTTTTTATATGGCCGGAGGTGCTCTGACCAATACGAGCAGCATCATCGGCGGCGGCGGCGGCGCCGGCGGCGGCGCCCACCGCTTCGCGGGTGTGGGCGGTGTGGGCGGTGTGGGCGTCGCCCTCTTGTCCGGTTCCGTGACCAACAGCGGCAGCATCACGGGTGGCGCCGGCGGCAACGGCGGCCTCAGCCAGGGCCTCTACTATGGGGGCAATGCAGGTGCCGGTGGCATTGGCGCCAATGTAAGCGGGGGCACGCTGACAAACAGTGGCACCATCACGGGTGGCGCCGGTGGCTTCGGCGGGAATGGAGGGAACGGACACGGTGGGGCTGGCAGCGGTGCTGCGGGTGTGAACCTCTCGCCATCGGGTTCAGTGACCAATAATGGAACGGTCACAGGCGGCGCCGGCGCCACGGGCGAGTTTGTGCGCGGCAACAGTGGCGGCTTCGGCGGCGGGGGTGGCGCAGGTTTCCTCGTTACCGGAGGTACGCTGACCAATAATGTCAGCATTACTGGCGGGGCCGGCGGCGCGGGTACTGTTGGCGTCTACAAGCACATTTACTTCGCTGGAGGTGCCGGCGGCACCGGCGGCGCGGGGGTCATCCTGGAGGGCGGTACACTCATCAACTCGGGCACCGTTACCGGCGGCGCGGGCGGCACGGGTGGCACGGGTGGCTCCGGGTACGTAGGGGGTTACGGCGGCAACGGCGGCGCGGGGGTCTATCTGGACGGTGGTACGCTGACCACCTCGGGGACCATCTCGGGTGGTGCGCGTGGTGCGGGAGCGAAGGGAGCGCCGAATGGCCCCGGCGGCGCCCCGGGCGATGCGGTGCAGTTCGGCACGCTGGCCAGTACATTGGTCGTCAATTCGGGCGCGGTGTTCAATGGGGCGACTGGCGCTTTTGGGTTGAACGACACGATTGACGTGGCAAACCTGACGCCAGCTGAGGTGCAAGCGGATTTCAGTTCCAGCACGCACACGCTCACCACAGCGAGTGATGGCACGCTGCACTTTGCGGGCAGCTTCAGCGGGGATGCGTTTCTCTTCTCGAACGATGGCAGCGGCGGCACCGATATTACTTTGGTCGTGGGCTCAGCGATCTCCTCGATCCTCGCAAGCACGGTGACTCTGGGCAATGCCGCTCATCCAAGCCCGCTCACCATCAGCAATGCCGGCGGCGTGGAACCTACGGTTGCGGGCGCAACCGCCGTGCTGAGCGACATCGCAACGAATAGTTTGACGAACCACGGCGCCATCAAAGGCGGTAGTGGCGCAAGCGCCGGTACGGGTGGCAAGGGCGGCATCGGCGTGAACTTTGAGAAGGGCGCGACACTTACCAACACAGGCAGCATCACCGGCGGCACCGGCGGCAACTCCAGCAGTGCCTCCGGCGGCGGTGCCGGTGGCATCGGGGTCAATTTGTTGGCGGGTACGTTCACCAACACAGGCAGCATCAGCGCCGGTAACGGCGGCACCGGCACCGACACCAACGGTCAAGGCGGGGCGGGTGTGTTGTTGAACGGCGGCATACTCATCACCTCGGGCACCATCAGCGGTGGTCAGGGTGGCGTAGCGGGCGATGCGGTGCAGTTCGGCGCGACCGCGAGCACGCTCATGGTGGATCCGGGTGCGGTATTTAACGGCCAGGTGGTCGCCGATGCGTCCTCCTCCGTGCACGATGTGCTGGAGCTTTCCGGCACACAGTCGGCAGGCACCGCCATCACCCTCGGTACCCAGTTCCTTAACTTCGCAACGCTCGAGTTCGCCTCAGGTGCAAGCGCCGTGGCGAAGGCCACGACCGCAGACCTCATCAACCATCCCCTCACGATCCAAGGCTTCGGCAGTGGCGACACGCTCGACCTCACCAATCTGCCCTTCGCCAGCACAACTCAAAGCTCCAGCTTCAACGCCGGCACCGAGATATTGAAGATCATGCACGGCGCGACCACAGTGCAGTTGGGATTCACCAGCGCCGCGGCTGAGACGTTCACTCTGAGCTCCAATGGCCATGGCGGCACCGACGTCACGCTGCAGTCGAGTCCGGCTGCGCACGAGATGAGTGGCCACGGCTTCTCGTCACACTCGTTCAGCGATCATGGCATTGCTCATGCGAATGTCATGCTCAGGTAATGCTCGCAATTTTATGTAGATGAACGGCAGCCCGTAAGCACTTCAATAGGCTGCCCGTGAGCGGACTGTCACGGAGGACAGCAACGGGTCCAAGACCGGTCGTAGAGGTCAATCCGTCTGCATGCGGCCACGGCCCGACAGTGGACTTCCAATTTGTCTTGCCCGTTACCCGCCATTCGGGAGTGCATCGCGTAGTGGCGTTCCGGGATTCAATACGCCAAAGAGTTTTGCGACGCGCAAAATGGATTCGCCGGGGCCGGCAATTCGCCGCAAGGCCTACTCCTTTCGTGTGAGGCCTGAATGTCTGGCTTGGAGAGGAAAACCGGACAATCGTCTACACTCAGGTGCGCGGTGCCGCAAGCACCCACAACGTTCATTCACTAAGGAATCGGGCCATGCATCGATGCTGTTCTGCCGTGCTGATGGGACTGGCGTGTCTGGCCGCGACCGACGCCATTTCCGCAGACAGCGCCATAGCGCCGCCGCCTGCCAGTGAACTGCTCCGGGAGCTGGTGGAGATCAACAGCACGCACGCGCACGGCTCCACCGAAGCGGCCAAGGCTCTGGCCGCGCGCTTTCTCGCCGCGGGCTTCGCGCCGCAGGACGTCACTTTGCTGGCACCCGCCGATCATCCGAGCAAAGGTAATCTCGTCGTGCGCCTCCACGGTCGCGGGCACGGGCGTTCCGTTCTGTATATCGGTCATCTTGACGTTGTCGAGGCCAAGCGGGAGGACTGGAATTACGATCCGTTTAAGTTGACGGAGCAGGACGGCTGGTTGTACGGCCGCGGTGTCATCGACATGAAAGGCCAGGACGTGGCCATGGCGGTCGCTCTGATGCGCCTGAAACAGGAGGGTTTCCAGCCGGCGCGCGATCTGATAGTGGCGTTCACTGCTGATGAAGAGGCGGGCGGCGACGCCAATGGCGTCGGTTGGCTGCTGGCGACGCATCGAGACCTCATCGATGCACAGCTCGTGATCAACCCCGATGGCGGCGAAGCCGGCATGAAGCATGGTCGCAAGCTCTATGTTGCCATCCAGACCAGCGAGAAGGATTTCCTGACTTTTGGCGTCGAGACCACCGACAAGGGCGGGCACAGTTCCCGGCCGACCAACGATAATCCGATCTACCGGCTGGCCGCCGCGCTCACGCGCCTATCGCAATATCGCTTTCCGGTGCATTTGACCGAAACCACCAGGCAGTACTTCGAGCGCCGCGCCGAGCTTGAAGCCGGGCAGACACAGGCTGATATGCGCGCCGTGGGTCAGGGGAGCGCCGATCAGGCGGCAATCGAGCGTTTATCGGCCGTCGTGGAGACGAACATCATGCTGCGCACCACCTGCACAGCAACGCAGATCGAAGGCGGCCACGCCGAGAACGCCCTGCCGCAGCGCGCCCGCGCCACCCTGCAGTGTCGAGTCATACCGGGCGAATCGCCAGATTCGGTCCAGGCGGCACTTCAGAGCGTACTGGCCGACCCACTCGTCACATTCAGTACGATCACGCCCGCGACACCCAGCCCGGAATCACCCCTGACCCCGTCTCTCGTGCGCGAGGTCGAGAACGTTGTGCACGGCATCTGGCCCCAGGTCATCGTCCTACCGGAGATGTCCCCGGGCGCGAGCGACAGCCGCTACACACGAGCGCTGGGGATCCCCAGTTACGGGATAGACGCTATGTTTGATGACTTGGACGACGGCCGCGCCCACGGACGGGACGAGCGCATCGGAGTGCGGGCCTTTGATCAGGATGTCGAGTTCACCTACCGCTTGATGAAGGTGCTCGCCCGGAGTTGACCCGTCCAACTCGGCTCGCCGGGATATCCGCATCGTTCCACAAGGGCAATGCTACTGTAACTGCGCGTCCGAGGGGCACGTTGGCGTAAATCCCAATAGCCGCCGCTTGCGACGGGCAGCTACGGGAACACCGGCCAAACGTCAATGGGGTGCCGGCAAACATCACCAACGCATTGCCGTGGGCAGACCGGCGGCTCTTGCCTCGAATCGCCACGCGCCAATTGAGACCCCATCGACGGCATGCCCGAAAGGTAACTCGGCTCCCTCTATCTGTCCTTCTGCCAACCGAGCCGGAGCGAATAGTGGGAATAAAAAAGTCAGCTCCGCAGTCTTACAGACGGACAGAGTCAATCAGAAATCGAGCGGCGCACAAAGATGAGCCATTCGAACATCGGATGCGGACTGCAATATTTTAACGACAGTTCTAAGGAGCAAATGCCATGAAAGAGACTATAAACAATAGGTCTTCGAGGTTTGTACGCCGAGCGGTGATCGCGATCGTTGCAACTGGCACCCTCGCATCTCCAGCCGCTTATTCCAGAACCTCCAACAATCTTGTTGTAGTCCCGCCAGCCGATCTGCCCGAATTAGCGCGGCACACAGGCGAGGCGATGTTCCTCCACGATACAATCGATGGTAGAACGCATCTTTACATCGAGCAGAATGACGGCGCTCAGCTGGCCATCTTTGATGTAACTGACCCAAGTCATGTCAAAGGCGAGGGCTCGGCGCAGATTGACGCTCCTGGACCGTTTGACTTTGTTTCCACTCTTGGAGACCGGGCGGAAGTTGTCAGGTTCCGGCAAGGCCAGGGAAGCGCGGTTTTGGATTTGCATAAGGTCAACGTTCCGACCCTCACTAAGGTTCAAGGACTGACGTTGCAGGGTGCGCCCATGGCTCTGGGCGATGCTGGATTCATCGTTACCAGCCGGGCCGATTCTGATGCGCAATCGGCTCGAGACGTTCAGGTGGTCGTCACAGCAAGTTCAGGTGATCTGAATCGTGTCGTTGATGTGAAGGAGGTTCGCCAGGAGCTTACGAAGCACGACACGGGAACAACGTTCCTGCTCGCGCAGAGCGGCCTGTACGTTGTCAGACGCCCCGTCGTAGAGAGGCAGAACGAGCTTCGTGAGCGGGATCGTATGGCGCGGTATGCCGGTGGATGATCCGGTGGAGGGATTCGAGGCTACGGCCAGAAGATGCGGCGGCCGCAACAAGTGAAGGTGCTACCCTATGCAGGTAGCGCCTCACTGGCCTGCCGGCTGATTCTCAAACACTAAGGAGCCGCTACCATTGGACACTTCCGGTTTGCACTGCCTAATTCCCACCGGACGCCGCTGCGAACCCCCAGGCCTCGATGCCATTACAGATTGCGGGAATAAATCGGACGCGCCGGGAGTCTTATAGCTAGGTCCCGGGCCGGTTCGACGCAGTGAATGTAATGTGCGATCTGATCCATGGATGACAGGCGCAGTCGCTTCGAGGCGCAGGTGTTACCGCATCTGGACGCCGCGTACCGCTTTGCCAGGTGGCTGGCGCGTTCGCCCGACGACGCGGATGACGTTGTGCAAGAGGCCATCCTGCGTGCTTATAGGGGTTTCGACGCCCTGCGAGGCTCCGATGTGAAGGCCTGGTTGCTAACGATCGTCAGGAATTGCCATTCGACCTCCCTCAAGCAGCAGCAGCGACGAGCCCAAGTCCCGCTGCCGGAGGAACACGATACGCAGGATGGATATGCCCTGATCGCGACCACGCCCGATCCGGAAAGCGCCTCGATTCGCCGCGACGAGGAGCACACACTGGAGAGCCTCATAGCGAAGCTGTCCGATGACTATCGCGAGGTCTTAGTCCTAAGGGAAATCGAGGACATGCGTTATCGCGAGATCGCCGCGGTGACCAACTTGCCGATGGGAACCGTGATGTCGCGGCTGGCGCGCGCACGATCGGCGCTGAAAGAACACTGGTTGCTACAAGCCAAGGGAGAGCCCCATGCAGTGCCCTGACTCCCTGCGCGTGCAGGCTTATTTAGACGGTGAGACCGACGCGGTGAGCGCAGCCGACATTGAGCGACACATGGAGCGCTGCGCCGAGTGCTGTGCGCTGCATAGGGATCTAGAACAGCTTCGCACCGCGCTGCGACGGGACCTGCCCCATACCCCGATCCCACCCGCGCTACGCGCTCGGGTCATGCGAGCCCTCGATGAGGAAAGCTCGATCGACACGCCGCCGCGCCGCGCTCGGGCCACTTGGCGCACGCGGCCGTTCTGGATGGGCGCCACCAGTGGTGGTCTTGGTATGGCCGCAGTCGCGGCGACACTTGCGTTCTTGTTACTTTCGCCGCAGCTCACGTCCCCCGTGGTTGACGAGGTGTTGAACGCCCATGTGAATTCGCTACTGTCGACGCATTTGATCGACGTCGTGTCCACCGACAAGCATACCGTGAAGCCGTGGTTTGCCGGCCACACCGATGTTTCACCGCTCGTCGCCGACTTCGAGCCACAGGGCTACAAGCTCGTCGGTGGCCGTGTGGACTACCTGGAACATCAACGCGCCGCGGTAGTCGTCTACCGGCATGGAGCGCACGTCATCAACGTGTTCAGCTGGGCCGCCACACAGCGATCCTTGCCGGGCAAGCTGACGCGCAATGGTTATCACTTCGTCTTTTGGAAGGCGGGCGATCTGCAGTATTGCGCCGTCTCGGATACCGGTTGGGATGAATTGCTTGGACTCGTGCAGCTGTTGCAGGATCTTGGCGGCCGAGACGCTGGCTAATGCGAAGTTGAACTGCCCCCGGGAATAAAACCGCCCCACACGAAGTCTTCTCTCCTGAATCACCACTTCGGGAGACGGCCGTGTCGGACGATAAGAAACTGCTTTCGCGTCGCAACGCGCTCAAATGCATGGCCTATGGCGGGGCCGGCACGCTATTCGTACTGGCAGGCGGCGTCTTTGCACCGGTGGATCTGGCCATCGCGGCTGATGACAAGCTAGGGACCGCAAGGCTGGGCAAACCGCTGTTCGTGCAAATCAGCGACACGCATATCGGCTTTAAGAAGGACGCGAATCCCGATGTCAACACAACGCTCACCCAGACCATCGATCTCGTGAACGGGATGGCCGAGCAGCCGGCCCTCATCATCCACACCGGCGACATCACCCACCTATCCAAGCCCGCGGAATTCGATCTGGCGCAGCAGATGCTCTCGCGTTTGCGCGCCACCGAGCTACATACGGTACCGGGCGAGCATGACATCAACGATCCGACCGTCAGCGAATACTTCAACCGATTCGGCAGACCGTCTTCCAACAGGGGCTATTACAGCTTTGACCACGCCGGTGTGCACTTCATCGCGCTGATCAACGTACTGCAATTCAAGCCGGAGGGCCTCGGCGCATTGGGTGCCGAGCAGCTCGCCTGGGTGGCCGCGGACCTGAAAGGACGCTCCGCCAGTACGCCGATTGTGGTCTTCGCCCACATGCCGCTCTGGACGATCTATGAGCCCTGGGGCTGGGGCACTGGAGACGCGGATGAGCTCATGGAATACCTGCGTCGCTTTGGGTCCGTTACGGTGCTGAACGGCCATATCCATCAAATCGTGCAGAAGGTCGAAGGTCACATGACCTTTCACACCGCTCGCTCCACCGCCTATCCCCAGCCGGTCGCGGGAGTGGGCGCCGGTCCTGGGCCGCTCACGGTGCCAGCGGACGAGTTGCCCAAGATGTTGGGGATCTCAAGCGTATCGTTTGTGAAACATCCCCGCTCATTGACGATCACCGATACGACGATTGACTAAATCCGGAAAATTCCGAAGTCATTACCCAAGAAAGAATCTATGAAGCGACCTTTCCTGATCAACTGCTTAGTGGCTTGCGCATTGGCCGCGGCAATAGACGTCGCTGGAGCAACGCAAGCGCCCGAAACGGCCCCCCTTCAGGGTGATCCGGCTCATGGGAAGACCCTCTATCAAGCGTGCCAGGCGTGCCACTCGATCGACGACAACGATTTGGGTCCGAAGCACCGGGGTGTCGTCGGGCGCCGTGCAGGAAGTGTTGCGGATTACAACTACTCGTTGGCTCTGAGGAATTCCGGCTTGACCTGGGATCCGACCACGCTCGATCACTGGCTATCCAACCCGAGCGCCCTGGTTCCCGGGACAAAAATGTACTTCAAAATTGATGATGCTCAGACCCGCGCCGATATCATCGCCTATCTCGCGGAGCTGAAGTGAAACCCAGTGAGTAGTCAGGACTGGCTTGCGTGCATCGCGGTGGCCTCGCGGACACCGTTTGCAACTGACATCGCTTGCGCTGAATGCGTAAGGCCAGCTCCCCGCATATGACCGCCATGACGGCAGCCAGCGAAGGCCTTGGAAAACTCCTGCACCCCTCCGGGGAGACCGACCTCGGCAGCCGCATTTATGAGGACCGAGGTTCGCTGGAGGGGGTATGGTGCTACGGCTCTCTCAGCCCATCTAGCAGGGCTTTGTGGAAGGCCGCTGGATCCTGAATCATGGGTGCGTGGCCTAATTCTGGGAATTCAATCAACTTTCCGTGCAGTAGCAGCGCGGCGGCGCGCTTGCCGAGCTCGTAGTAATGGCCAAGCTTTGCTCGAACTGCGGGTGGCGAGAAGTCCTTGCCGATAGCGGTCGTATCCTTGTCGCCAATCATCAGTAACGTGGGTACCGAAATCTGCTGAAATTCGTATATGACCGGCTGGGTATAGATCATGTCGTAGATTGCAGCCGAATTCCAGGCAACGAGTTCCTTGCCAGAGCCGGCATTTAGCCCTGCGAGCATATCGACCCATTGCTCGTACTCCGGCCTCCAACGTCCGGTGTAATACGTGTCGCGTTCGTAATTGCGAATCGTTTCCGCACTGGTTTTAAGTTCCCGCGCGTACCATTCATCGAGCGAGATCGACGGTACACCCATGGCTTTCCAATCCTCGAGACCGATAGGATCAACCAATACCAATTGGTTTGTCTCAGCCGGATACATGAGTGCGTAGCGCACGGCAATCATGCCGCCGGTGGAATGAGCCACTAAAGTCGCCTTATTGATGCCCAGCGAGACTAGGAGGGCGTGGGTGTTGCGCGCCAGTTGCTGAAAGCTGTACTGGTAGTGCTGAGGCTTGGTGGACTTGCAGAAGCCGATCTGGTCTGGCGCGATGACGCGATAGCCCACCGCGACCAACGTCTGGATGGTGGTGCGCCAAGTGGCCGCACAATAGTTCTTGCCGTGTAAGAGAACGACTGCCCGACCGCTGTCTTCTTGCGGACGCACGTCCATGTAAGCCATATGCATTTGTTCGCGTTGCGAGGAGAACTCGAACCGCGTGACGGGGTATGGGTACTCGAAGCCCTGCAATTCTGGTCCGTAAGCGGTAGCGCCGAATGCGAGCGCGGGAAACATTGCGAGACCAAGAATCTTGAATATCATATGCGCACTCCAGTAGGCATCGGCGTCTGCGATCAGTCTATCCGACCCAATCAATCTTCCAATCTTCGTATCCGCTGATCCGAACGATTCCCCCGGATGCCATGCGCTCCCACTCTAAGGGTACGAGAGCCCCGGCCCACTTGAGGGTGTTATGCTCGCGTAAGCCACGGAGAGAAGCGCATGCGTCGAATAACGATATCTGTCGATGATGCACTGGCCGACACCTTCGACCGCTTGGTCAAGGAGAAAGGCTACGGGAACCGATCCGAAGCATTCCGTGACCTGCTAAGAGGTGCGTTGGGAGACGAGCGTCTGGAGAAAGGAACTGCAAAGTTCTGCGTCGGGGCCTTGAGCTATGTGTACAACCACCATGAACGCCAGCTCTCCAGCAGGCTCACGAGCATGCAACATGACCACCACGACGTGACCGTATCCACGATGCATGCCCATCTTGATCATGAGAACTGCCTTGAGACGGTAATACTGCGTGGCCCCACGGCGGAGGTCCTGAAGTTTGCGCAAGCTGTGATGGCGCAAAGCGGCGTTCGCCATGGCAAGTTCTATCCGATCCCAATAGATGCGGCGACTTCCGGCTCGAAGCAGCACCGACACATTCACGCACGTCCCTATACATGATTCATCGTCGTCGTGTCCTCAGTCTAATTCCAAGCTGGCTGTTCTGGACCTCTCCGCTTTGATGCCGTAGCGCCTAACAAGCGCCACGCTGCATCCATTTGGCTCGCCATCCCGTAACCCTGGATATCACGAATTCTGGATATGTCGTACCGATGACGTCATCAGTAAGACATTTTTAAAATAGCTCTTACAGACTTCCAAGGCCCGGAGTCCCGATTGCCTACGCTGAACGGTGCGATGCGGCAAAAACAATACCGACGGCAATGAAGGCGCGGCTCACAGCGGGGCACGACAACTCATGCGTATTCAAGTAAACGAGAATCCACGCGCGTTTGCGTGGCTGGACCGCAAATCGACGTCCTCGCATGAGGTCCTGAAGCCCATCCGCCGGCAATCGATGGCCGTCTTGTCGCCCGAAGATGCGGCGAGCCGTCAGCCGATTGCTCGATTTGTCCGGAGTGCGATCTGGCCGGGCCGCCACGTAACCCTCGCTTGCAGCATTGGCGCTATTACCCTCTGCGGCTCGTGGGCGAGCGCTGAGCCGTCGCCCGACACGCAACTCCCAGCGCAAGCTTCGGCTTCATCGCTCGAGCAGGTTACCGTCACCGCTAAACGCATAGAGCTTCTAGGCACCGCGGAGACCGCAAGCGTCGGCGTCTTGGCTGATGAGGAGATCCAGCTGACACCTGCTTATCGTCCGGGTCAGTTGCTGGAAACTGTTCCGGGGCTGATCGTGACTCTGCATAGCGGCGAGGGCAAGGCCAACCAGTATCTGATGCGCGGCTACAACCTCGACCACGGAACCGACCTCGCCACATTCGTCGACGGCATGCCGATCAACCAGCCGACGCACGCGCATGGGCAAGGCTACACGGATCTGAACTTTATGATCCCAGAACTCGCGAATGAGATCACATACACGAAGGGGACGTACTACCCAAGCGTCGGAGACTTCGGCGCCGTTGGTTCCGTTCATGTGATCTATCGAGACACGATGCCCGATCAGGTGAACGCCACTGTCGGCACGTTCGATTTTCAGCGCATCCTCGCCGCTGGCTCCGCTGCGCTTGGCAACGGTCATCTCCTGGCCGCATCGGAGGTGCAGCACTACGATGGCGCTTTTGTGACTCCAGATGATGCCCGCAAGATCAACGAAGTGCTGCGCTACAGCGACGGGGACGAGCGCAACGGCTACTCAATCACCGGAATGTACTATCACCAGCTCTGGACCAACACGACCGACATTCCGATCCGTGCGATTGAGGAAGGCATCATTCCGAACCGCTTCGGCACGCTCGATCCGACCGACGGCGGCCGTGCGCAGCGCGCCAGCCTCTCATTTGAGCTTCGTGAAAGCCTGGGCAGCGGGCAATTCTCGGCGAACGCGTTCTACATCTACAATCAACTACATTTGTACAATGACTTCACGCACTACCTGGTCGATCCCGTTCACGGCGACCAGGAAGATCAATTTGAGAACCGCCGCGTGCAAGGTGGCGCGGCGGACTACACCTTGCCGCTGCCCTTGGGCGCGATTGCCAATGAGATTTTGGTCGGTGTCTTCACGCGCTACGACGTCTTAGGCGTTGGCCGCCTGCCGAGCGAGGATCGTGCGCCGCTCGCGCCGCAGAATGATCCCCCGTCCTTCTCCAATTCCGATCAGGCGTATCTCTACGCCGGCGCGGCGTATCTGCAGGCGACCACTCACTGGAGCTCGACCTTTCGAAGCGTACTCGGATTTCGCGAAGACTATCAGCACGGGACCGACATCGACTATTTGACGGGACTGCACGAGACGGCCGGGTATACCAACGCCGGCACGGCGCACCAGTCGCTGCTGCAGCCTAAGGGAAGCCTGATCTATACGCCGACCAACTACCTTGAGTTCTACTTAAGTGCCGGGGAAGGCTTTCACAGCGCTGATGTGCGTGGTGTCAATCAGGACACGAGCGTCGACTTAGGTCTTCCTCGTACGCCGCTGCTCGCGAAGCAGGACGGCCAGGAGGTGGGCCTGCGCGCGCAGGTTCAGCGCGATCTCACACTGACGTTCGCGGTCTACAACTTGTGGCAGCAGTCTGAGACCATCATTGACCCGGACGTCGGCGCGGATTCAGCGGGTCCCCCGAGCCGCCGCTATGGTTATGAAGTCAATGTGACGTACAAGATCAATCGCTGGCTGGAGTTCTACGGTAGCTATTCGGGAGATCACACGCGCTTCACTCACAACTTTGATGATGGCACCGGCCATCTTGGCAAATTCATCACCGATGCGCCGTATGCGACCGGCGCGTTCGCCCTGTATCTGACGAATCTTGGGCCGTGGAGCGGCGGCTTGGAATATCGGTATCTTGGGGATTACCCGCTCTCCTCTGGGCCATGCGTTGATTCAGCGGCCGCCAAGGATTTCCCCGCCACCCCGAGCTGTGCCACCGCGCCGACCGCTGCCGGCCAAGTGAACGGCAAGGGTTTCGGCGAATTAAATATGGACGCCCGTTATGCCTTCTCGGGCGGCTGGGGCGCCGCTCTCGGCGTCTATAACATCCTGAACACTCACGCGAGTGCGGCGCAGTTCTGGTACGTCGACCGCCTGAAGTCCGAGGTTGCGACGTATCCTAGCGGGCGAGCCGATATCCATGAACATCCGCTCGAATCCATTATGGCGCGGTTCACAATCTCAAAAAGCTTTGGCATGTAACGGCTGCAATCCGCTCGGGTTTGCGTGCCAGCCCTGCTGCGCGCACCGAACGAACGCTCAATCAGTGTGGACGCGCTTGATTTGGCGACGCTGCTTTGGAAACGATTCGCGCACGGCAGGTATTTCGCCTAGGTGATCGTCCGGGCTCTGCGGATGCCGAGGCCACACTGAGCCTCGTG
>Ga0302324_100018580_pt1 | contig 13687 bp, 9 predicted proteins | sample Palsa_T0_1_FD_201949 | JGI IMG/M metagenome (GOLD analysis project Ga0302324, IMG submission 201949) | Peat permafrost microbial communities from Stordalen Mire near Abisko, Sweden - Palsa_T0_1 | ecosystem: Environmental > Terrestrial > Soil > Palsa > Peat permafrost | place: Sweden: Abisko...
AAACTTATCGGATACCGCGTGACCACTAACGTCACCCTGAAGCTGAAGGATTTTTCCAAAGTCGGTCCCATCACGCAACAACTTGCCGACGCCAACGTCAGCGAAAGCCAGACCCTGAACTACACTCTCGAAAACATAGACGAAGCCAAGGACAAAGCTGTGGAAGATGCCTACCGCCGGGCTCGTAACTCCGCCGAAACTCTGGCCCGCGCCAGCGGCCGCGCCCTCGGCGAACTCGCCTACGCTTCGGTCGATACTTTCGAAAGCCAGCACATTATTCCGCGCATGAACCGTGCCATGACGGCCATGGCCGCTCCTGCAACTCCCGCGCCCACAGAGGAATTTACTCCGCAAACGGTGACCGTAACCGCCCACGTAAACACTCTCTTCAATCTGAAGTAAACGAAATGAAATAAAGCAAGTGAAGATTGAAGATAGCAGTGAGATCGGGGATCGTGATAAAGGTGTGGTGACAGCCGCCTCGGCTGTCCCGCCAGGGCCAAGCCCGGCGGAACCATGAAAATCTCGATTTAGGAATGTTTACCCACCCAGCTCGCTAAAGAATCGCCGGCGCCGGCGTACCCGCAGCCGAAGTCGCTCCCAAAGGTTCCACCTGCAGGGTGAGTCCATCAATGCGGCGAACCACAATAAGCTGACCCGGCGGAAGGGAAGAAGTCGCCACCGCATCCCACAGTTCTCCGTGCACGAAAACTTTGCCCTCGGGTGAGAGCAGAGTCTGCGCCACTCCCGTCTGCCCGATCAAACCTTGCGCGCCGGTCACCACTTTATTGCGCCGCGCTCGGACCGCGATCGTCATCAGGAAAGCAGTGATCAGGCCAAGCGGGATACTTACAGCCAGCGCGGTAACCAGGTGCACCCGCGTCTCCGGAATCGGGGAATCGACCAAAAGCAATCCCCCCAGCGTGAGCAGCACAATCCCGCCGACGGTGAGGACACCGTGAGTGGCGAACTTGGCCTCGGCCGCGAATAGCGCGAATGCTCCCAGAATCAATCCCAGAGCGGCAAACCGCGTGGGTAAGAAATTCAATGCGAAGGCCGCCAGTAGAATAAACACAACTCCCACGGTCCCGGGAATCACGGCGCCGGGATGATTAAACTCGAGGTAGAGCGACAAGGCCCCGACCGCGAGCAGCAGAAACGCGACGTTGGGGTCCATCAGCGTATCGAGAATATTTTCCTTCAATGTCATGCCAAACGGAACGACCGCCTGCCTCGTGAGGTCCAGTGTGGCCGATTCTCCGTTGAATCGTTTGAACGTTTTCCCCTGCATCTGCCGAAACAGATCCTCCGGACTCGAGGCGACATAGTCGATCAGGTGCTGCGCCAGCGCCTCTTGTTCCGTGAACGACTTCGATTCGCGCACCGCGCCCTCGGCGGCCTCCACGTTACGTGAGCGCCTGGACGCAACCGAGCGAATGAGCGCAGCCGCATCATTTTCGATCTTGCGATTCATCTCCTCATCCGGCTTCACCTGCACGGGCCCGATCAGCGTCACCGGATGCGCCGCCCCGGCAGCCGTTCCCGGGGACATGGCCGCGACATCGGCAGATTCAAGAATGAAAATTCCGGCGGACCCGGCATGGCCTCCCGTCGGTGTTACATACACGATCACCGGAACAGCGGATGACGTAATCTTTTCGATGATCTCGCGCGTCGAACTCACCAGTCCGCCCGGCGTGTTGATCTCAATCAATAAAGCTTGTGCATTGCGGCGATGAGCCTCGTCGATGGCACGTGAGATGTACTCGGCACTGATCGGCTGAATAGTGTCGTTGACCACGACCTTCAATACTTCAGCAGCGCCAGGCAAAGTGCAGAGAATAACCGCCATGACGCCGGTCAGTATTCGCACCGCCAGTTTCAAGAAATAGCGCATAGACTGCCCACCGATCACTAGCCCCTAGCCCCTAGCCCCTGACCCCTGACCCCTGCTCCTACACCCTATTGTCCACCTATTTCATCGATGCAGCGTGAATTTCTTGCCCCGAGCCTTCTGACGCTGCCGGCTTCGCATCGCTTGCCGGTTGCGTCCATCCCGGCAAGAAAGTACTGCCAGTAATCAGCCGCGCCCCACGTTCATATGTGACGTATGACCACGCCCACTGAATCAGAACCAGCACACGATTTCGAAACCCGATAAGAAAAAATATGTGCACGAATAACCAGGACAGCCAGGCAATCAACCCGGAAATATGCAGCTTGCCAAACTCCGCGACCGCCGCCGCGCGGCCAATAGTAGCGATGCTGCCTTTATCCCAATAGTGAAACTTGCGGCGCGCGACCGGTGCATCGTTCGATCGGCGCTTCGAGCGCTGGTGCTCGATCTCCTCGCGAATCACTTTCGCCACGAATCGCCCCTGCTGAATCGCGACCGGCGCCACTCCCGGAAGCATCTTTCCGTGCTCATCCTTCAACGCCGCCAGATCGCCAATCACGAACACTTCACGGTGACCGGGGATGCTAAGGTCCGGCTGCACCTGCACCCGGCCGGCGCGATCCACCGGAGCACCCAGCTTCTTGCCCAGGTCGGACGCCGCAACTCCCGCCGCCCAAAGAATCACTGCCGCCGGAAGCCGCGTGTCACCGAACTGCACCAGGCCCGCTTCCAGATGGGTCACCAGGGTGGAAGTCCGAACCTGCACTCCCAGTTGCTCCAGTTGCTTCTGTGCGCTGCGCGACAGATCCTCGGTATAAGCCGGAAGCACGCGCGGACCGCCTTCCAGCAACAAAATGTGCGCCATGGTCGGATCGATGGAGCGAAATTCGTGCGCCAGAGCGTGCCGGCAGATCTCCGCCAGCGTGCCCGCCAACTCCACTCCCGTCGGCCCCGCGCCGACCACCACAAAGTTAAGCGGATTTGACGATTCTCCGGTCGCCACCTGCCGCTCCGCCAACTCAAACGCGAGCAGCACCCGCCGCCGAATCTCCAGCGCGTCTTCAATTGTTTTCAACCCGGGTGCGAACGGCTCCCACTCGTCGTGGCCGAAATATGCGTGACTCGCCCCAGCGGCCACAATCAGGTAGTCGTAAGGGATTTCCGCATCCGGCGTCCGGACCATCCGGCGCTCGAGATCGAAGCCCACGACCTCCGCCATCAACACTTCCACATTCTTGTCCGAACGGAAGATGGAGCGGATGGGCTGGGCAATCTCTCCCGGAGAAAGGCCGGCAGTCGCCACCTGGTACAGCAGCGGCTGGAAAGTGTGGTAGTTGCGACGATCGATCAGGGTAAGCCGGACGCGCGCCGTTGCCAGCGCCTGCGCGGCATTCAGTCCGCCGAAGCCTGAGCCGACGATGACGACTCGCGGGGAGTCATAGTTAGTTACGGCGTTAGTTACAGCGCCAGTCACGCCACTGGCTAAGGAGCCGGTCTTGCCTGCTCCGGTCACGCTGCGGTCTTGCTGTATCGCTTCCACCTCTATAAGATTCAGCGCGATGCCAGAGGGTTCCAGAAGTTCTTCGTTCGGTCATTTTTCGCCAGAACAAGCAACGCCGGTATGGCTAAGCATCGCCTTGCCCTCGGTCGCAGATCTAGTTTTTGTGGCGCTGCTATGTGTGCTCATGTTCACACCTCTTTCGGTACGCCTGTTAGGTGACGCCGGGATCGGCTGGCACATCCGCACCGGCCAGCAAATCCTGGCAACCCACGCCATCCCGCGCGTGGACTTTTTTTCCTCAACCATGGCTGGCAAGCCTTGGTTCGCCTGGGAATGGCTCTATGACCTGCTGGTGGGAAAGTTGGAAGCCACGCTGGGATTGAACGGCGTTGTCTGGTTCGCCGCAGCCGTAATCGCGACCGTCTTCGGCTGGATGTTGCGGCTTTTGATCAAGCGTGGCACGAGCTTATGTGTCGCGCTGCCGCTGGTGATCCTCGCGATGTCCGCGTCGATGATCCACTTCCTGGCGCGCCCCCATGTGCTGAGCTGGTTGCTCACACTGGCCTGGTTCTGGATTCTCGATTCCTCCGAACGCGCATCTTTTAGCCCGAGCCAACGAATTAGGCCCGTATGGCTGCTTCCCCCGCTCATGCTGCTCTGGGTAAACCTGCATGGCGGATTCCTGCTCGGATTTGTGTTGCTGGGGATCTTCTGGCTGGCCGCAATCTGGGAGTGGTTCACAGCGAAGGAGAACCGCCTCGAAGACTCGCTTCGAAAGAGCGCCGCCGCCCAGCGATCCCGAACCCTGATGTGGATAGGCCTGCTCACACTCGCGGCAAGCTTCGTCAATCCTTATGGATGGAAGCTGCACGCCCACGTCTACTCCTATCTTTCCAATCGCTTCCTGATGGATCACATCGATGAATTTCAGTCGCCAAACTTTCATTTCGTGGCGCAAAAATGTTTTCTCGTGCTCCTCCTGATCACGCTGGTAGCACTGGTCCTCCGTGGACGAAACCTGCGATTGAGCGCAGGACTCATTGTACTGTTCGCCGTTTACGCGGGACTCTACGCGTCGCGTAACATTCCAACGTCCTCGGTACTGCTGGTGATGGTGATCGGCCCATTGTGTTCCACGTCGGACGACCCGAAAGGCTACTTCGCCGGCTTCTTTACCCGAATGACCGCAATCGAGTCGGGGACGCGAGGCCACATATGGCCGATCGTCGCATTGGTTGCGACATTCCTGATCGCCGCTAACGGCGGACGATTCGGATCGACTCGGCCCGGATCACGTCAGCTGATGAATGCGCATTTCGATGCCAACCGCATGCCCGTCGCGGCGGTAGACCGTCTGCGGAACGAACTTACGGGCCCGGTGCTGGCCCCGGATTACTGGGGAGGCTATCTGATTTACCGGCTGTATCCCAACACGCAAGTGGTTCTGGATGATCGTCATGACCTATACGGCGAGCAATTCTTCAAGTCGTACTTGAAGATGATTCACGTCGAGCCGGGGTGGCAGGATTTCTTGCGCGAACACCCGAGTTCGTGCGTTCTCCTGCCAACGCAATCACCCTTAGCGGATCGCTTGAAAAGCAGTCCCGAGTGGAAGACCATCTATGCCGACGACGTTGCTATTGCCTTCCTCCCAACCGCAGAAGATCGAAATTAGTACGAACAACCTTCAATTCCGCAAGAGCTGGGCACACCGCGCCGAAGCCTGCACATTGACAGTCTGCACATCACACGGTATCTTCAGCGATACTCTTGCTACTACACCCTGTAGTTCGCCGCGAATATCCCTTCGATTCTCGGCGGAATCAATTTGGCGATTCACTCTGCCCACTCGAGGAAAGATTCCAAATGAAACGATCGCTCTCAGTTTGTGGAAGCCTGCGCAGCCGAAGCATGTTCTCGGCCTTCCTGAGTATTGCGCTTCTTTTGGCTCCACTCGCCCTGACTGCGCAGGTCACCCTGACCCGCATCAGCTTCGATCCTTTTACGGTCGAGCCGGGACAGCACGCTACGCAGGTCGAGCCGCATGTGCTGGCCCACGACTCTACGCTGGTGGCGGCATTTCAGACTGGACGCATTGTGAACGGTGGCGGAACTGACATCGGATGGGCTACTTCCACCAACGGCGGCACTACCTGGACCCACGGATTCCTCCCCGGCCTGACTAAGGGTGCAGGCGGCGGTCCCTACGACGCCGCCAGCGATCCCGCCGTGGCTTATGACGCAAAGCATGCGGTCTGGATGATTGCGTCGCTGCCCATCTCCAACACTTCGCAGACCCCTGCCGTCGTGGTAAGCCGCTCCACCGATGGCGGCCTTGCCTGGGAAGATCCGGTAAGCGTCGACCCCACCGCCCCCGACTCCGACAAGAACTGGATCGCCTGCGATAGTTGGTCCTCCAGCCCGCACTACGGCAATTGCTACATGGAGTGGGACAATCCCGACTCCGGCGAGATCATGATGAGCACCTCCACCGACGGTGGCAAGACCTGGTCCGCCGCGATCGGCACAGTGAACCAAGCCACCGGCATCGGCGGACAACCGCTGGTGCAGCCCAATGGTACGGTTGTGGTCCCCATTGAAACCGATTACATGTCCGCCTTCAGTTCCACCAATGGCGGCACGAGCTGGTCGGTACCGGTGGCGATCGGGGTCATACAGACCCACACCGACGCGGGTGGAATTCGAAGTGGCCCGCTGCCCTCCGCCGCCGTGGATGGCGCCGGTAACGTCTGGGTCGTCTGGGAAGACTGCCGCTACCGCGCGCAATGCACCACCAACGATCTGGTTTACAGCACCTCAGCCGACGGCACTCACTGGAGCAAGGTGCTCCGGATACCGATCGATTCCGTCACCAGCGCGGTCGATCACTTTATCCCCGGCATCGGCATCGATCCTGCAACCTCGGGCACCGGAGCGCACGTCGCTATTCACTACTATTACTATCCGCAGACCAACTGCGTGGTCGCCAGCTGCAAGCTCTATGTGGGCTACATCTCCTCACCCAACGGCGGCGCAACCTGGAGCTCTCCTGTCAGGTTGGCCGGCGCCATGAAGTTGAGCGAGCTGCCCAATTCGCAAAACGGACTCATGGTCGGCGACTACATCGCCAGCGCCTTCACCAACGGGGTGCCCCACGGCGTCTTCGCAGTAGCCCGTGCCAGCGCCGGCGAGGCCTACAACGAGGCAATATTCACGGCCCAAGGATTGACTGTGCCAACCGAGGGCGCTGTACTGAGTTCTGCCGCCGATAAACCCCTGCATCACCTGTCCGATAAAATCGAGCGGGAGCGTCCAGAAAAGGGCATAACACCCCCCTCGCGCCGGGCAGCAAAGAGCCGCGCGAAATAAATTCGAGGTATTTTGGAGACTGTATTGAGGGGGCGCGGCTTAACGGTTTGCTGAAAACTCGCTTTTGGGTGGCGCAGCGTTTCCAGCGCTGCGATACAGCGGATCGCTTCTGACAGGGCTTTAGCCCCGGGGCAGCTGAAGTCGAGTCTTTTAGTGAATTGTTAAGCCGCGCCCTTAGCTGACCTTTTTCTCAACTGAACCTCTGCCTAATTTGATTGAAATTCCTTTCCTGGCCGCCGATCATAGATGCTGGCCTGTTTTCCCGAGAAACATCTCCGACGATTCCGTGATCAAGAAAAAACAAACCGACCTGCGCCTGGCCGCCTTGTATCTTTCGGTCCTATGTTTGACCCTGGCCCTCGCGGCTTGTTCTTCCTCGTCTCCCACGCCCGAAAATCCCATCGGCACGAACCTGACGCAAGTCAGCTCCGATCCCTATACGGTCCCACCCGGCCAACATGCGACCGAAGTTGAGCCCCATATGTTGTCGAACGGCTCAACCCTGGTCGCCGCCTTCCAGACCGGACGCATCGCACCCGGCGGCGCCACCGACATCGGTTGGGCCACCTCTTCCGACGGCGGTTCCACTTGGACTCATGGATTCCTACCCGGCCTCACCACCGGCGAAGGCACCGGCCCCTTTGACGCGGCCAGCGATCCCGCCGTCGCCTATGACGCCAGCCATGGCGTATGGATGATCGCATCCTTGCCGCTCGCCAACACGCAGACTCCAGCCGTAGTGGTAAGCCGTTCCACAGACGGCGGCATGACCTGGCAGAACCCAGTCAGCGTAGACCCCACGGCCGTCAGTTCCGATAAAAACTGGATCGTCTGCGACAGTTGGCCAACCAGTCCGCACTATGGCAACTGTTACGTCGAGTGGGACGACCCCAGCGCCGCCGACGAAATTTTCATGAGTACATCGACCGACGGTGGCTTGACCTGGGGATCGCCCGTTCCCACCGCGAACCAAGCGCAGGGAATTGGTGGACAGCCCCTGGTGCAACCGAACGGCACTGTCGTCGTCCCCATCGAAACCTTCGCACTCGCTCCCGCCGTGATGTCGGCATTCTCTTCGAGCGACGGCGGCTTGACCTGGACTGCTCCGGTAACCATTGCAGTTGCGCAAACGCATCTCGACGCCGGCGGAATCCGTAGCGGCCCGCTTCCCGGCGCGGCGGTGGACGGCGCGGGAACTGTGTGGGTGGTCTGGGAAGATTGCCGCTTTCGCGCCAACTGCTCGACCAACGACCTGGTCTATAGTACGTCCACAGATGGCGTGAACTGGAGCGCGGTCACCCGCATCCCTATCGATGACACCACCAGCACGGTGGATCATTTCATCCCCGGCATCGGCATCGACCCCGCCACTTCCGGCGCCAGCGCCCACGTCGCGATTCACTACTACTACTATTCGCAGAGCACCTGCACGCTCGCTACCTGCCAGCTCATCGTTGGATTCATCTCGTCGGCCAACGGTGGCGCTACCTGGAATGCTCCCGTGACTCTCGCCGGGCCCATGCAACTCTCATGGCTGCCAACTTCGCAAAACGGATTGATGGTCGGGGACTACATTGCCACCGCCTTCACCAACGGCGTCCCCCACGGACTGTTCGCCGTAGCCGCCGCCAATACTGGTACGACACTCAACGAGGCCATCTTCACCGCGCACGGCCTCACCGTAACTGCCGCAGGCCGGCAGCTCTCCTCAGCCGGAGAAAAGCCGCTGCACAAATTGTCCGACCCCATCGAACGCGAGCAACCAGAAAAGGGCAGAGTGCCTCCGCTCAAATCAAGACGCCGCGCGAAGTAGTCGTCCTCGGGGCGAAATGTTGGCGGGGCGAAATGTCTTTGGAGTGGAATGTGCGGGAAATGCGCGAGAGCGAAATGCCACGGGAACGAAGTGTCACGGGAGTGGAATTCCCCTGGAGTCGAATGCCACAGAAGTGGAATGCCACAGGAGTGGAATGCCACAGCGGAATGTCATCACAGCGGAATGTCATCCTGAGCGCAGCAGGACGGTGAGCAACGCGAACCGTCCCGCGAAGTCGAAGGATCCCTATTAGTCGTGGACTGCCGCGCTCGGTACGCCAAACTTTTCCACAACAAAATTTTCGCCATGTGACGAACAACCATGACTGAGGATTCAGTTCTCTCTAATGTCGACAGTGCAGGCCAGATGTTCAGCCGCGCAGTTCTAGACACCTCGCGGACCCGTGTACGCACCTTCGGGAGTGACGATGCGGGACATCTTGTAGGCGGGCGCTTCAGATAAGTCACCTTGGATGACTCAAGGCTGGCGCCCGTGGTGGGAGTGATCGCTCCCCAGCTATAAAACACCACGCAAGGCCGAAAAGATAAACAGAGAAAAAGAAAAAAGAAAAACGAAAAGAAAGCTAAGAAGAGAAGAAAGAAGGAAATTCACCAATCCGCCGCGATTCAGCAAGAATCTGCTCTGTGTCCCCTGTGGTTAGCCTCAGGAAATTACCACAGAGAACACGGAGGACACTAGAACCGGTCGTTGGTATCGATATTGAATCCCAGGATGGCGCTGACTTCCACCGCCTGATTGCCGCGCATCGCCGGCTGAAATTTCCAGCCGCGCAGCGCGGCCACCACCTTTGCGGTCATCTCCGCCGGCCCCGGTTCGAGCACACGAACATTCTTCAGATTGCCTGACGCGTCGAGCGTGCAAGCGATCATCAGCCGCGCCCGCGGCAGACCGTCAGGCAGCGCGGTTCGAATAGATTGGGGGCTGGAAAGCGTTCCCCCGAAAGGATGCCCGGTTGCGCCCTCGTCGGCGAATTCCATGACCACGGTTCCGATGGACGTATCGAGGTAAGTCGTATATTTCTCGCCGTGCAGCAAGTTCTTGTAAGGCTCGAAGGCTCCCCCCGAAGTCGCGGTAGCAACGACGGTTACGCCAAGTGTCTGCGCTTGAGTTTTGGTCGAAGATCGCCGCGCCGCCGCGGGGTCACTCGCCGCCGCATCGGCTCCGAAACTGGGCAAAGTGACCTGACTGCTTCCTCCGCTGATATCCACTCCCGGCACCGGAGGCTTGCCCCCACGAGCGTTTCCTGCGCCACCCGGACCGGGAGCTGGCGAAATTCCTCCATGCGCATCCGGGTCCGCGCCATGCTCTGCCCCAGTCTTTCCCGCACCATTTCCCGCCTCGCTTAATCCACTGCCCGTGCCCTCGCCTCGGCCAATACTAGATCCCCCACCCGCGCCCCCGAGGCCGGGCTTGTCCCCTCCCGCGGGCGACATGGACATCGCTCCATTTGCGCCTGAGGCCGGCAGTCCAACCGTAGATCCGGGCTCGCTCGAGATCACGATGGCAGCTTTGTTGCCGCTGCCGCCAGCGGTCGGGGGTGCGACCGGAGCGCCCGCCTCCAGCGGCGCACCCAGACCCGTGCCCTTGCGTCCTACACCGGACCCCGATGCGTTCGCACCGCCTCCCAGGGAAGGCGGTGGAGGAACCACATTGTTCGCCAGCAGCGTTCCCGACGAAGCTCCGTTGCCTCCCGCGTTGGTTCCGGTCCCGCCGCCGGGTCCCGAGAGTGCCGGTGGCGGAGGAACCACGCTGGGCATTCCGATGACCGGGGCCGTGGATGACGCCTGCGAGCGCGTGCCGCTTCCCCCGGGCATTCCAGCCGTGGGCGGCGGTGCGATCACGTTGCCGCCGAGCGATGCTCCCATACCTTTGCGGCTGCCGCGTGGGTTGCCGCTGGCAACGCCTGGGTTCACATTCGGCGGCGGGGCCACCACGTTGGCGGGAAGCGCTGCCACTGTATTGGCGGTACTGTTCGATGAAACTGTCGGCGGCGGCGGGACAACCTCAGATGCGCCAAAAATTCTGCCAATCAGGCTGCTCACGTACGATCCACTGCCATTCTGCGTGGGCGGCGGAGGAACCACCGTCCTCGCAGGATCTGGAACGTTCCCGCTAGCCAGCCGGTGCAGATCGCGGGCCATGTCTGGCGACGGCGGAGGTGCAACCACCGAAGGCGCGGGCAGGGTCGCCGCGGAGTTGCGGCGGCTGGCTCGCTCCGGGGCGGAAACCGGCGGCGGTACGACTGCGGCGTTTGCCATCTGCACCGGCGCGCTGGAAATTTCCCGGCTCACCGATGCGGGTGCAGGAGGAATCACGTTACGTGCCAGCGCGTTCGGGGCCCGGCTTCGATCGCGAGTCATGCTGGGCGCCGGCGCTACAACCTGAGCATTCAGAGTTGGCGCGATCAGCGTGTGCTCGCGGCTCACACTGGGCGCGGGTGGAATCACGGTCGGGCTCAAGGCGGGCGCTACCAGGACGTGATCCCGCTGCAAATCCGGCGCGGGCGGGACCACCGTCGCGCTGAAATTTGGAGCCGTTTGCCTCTGCTCCCCTGGCAATGTGGGAGCCGGAGCAATCACTCCGTCGAGCCTGACGCCGTTGCGCGTAAAGTCCCGAGTCACATTCGGCGCGGGCGCCACCACGGTCGTCGCCAGATTCGGAGCGCTGCGGCTCGAGCGCAGCCCCTCCAACGGAGGCGGACCGGGATTCGGATTCACCGCCAACAGGTTCGCTACCGCGTCCCGCGACGAGGGCAACTTCAGATTGGGCGCATCCACGACTCTGGGAACCAGCGACCCGCCGCGCGCGACCCTGATGGTCTGCGTTCGGTTATGAGCCTCTTTTCCACCCGCCCGCCCGGTTTTTCCAGCGTCCGCTCCGCCCAGATCCTCGATCCGCGGAAGTTCGTCGCCGGAGTAGTAGATCACATCGTGGCTGGATAATCTCGGTGCCACATAGGGCCGCATCTGCGCCAGCTTCACCGGAATAATGATCACGGCAAAGATGAGAAATGCCTCCAGCACATACGTCGGCACCGCGATGCGATAGGGAAGCAGCCCGAACGGTGCTTCGCCCGCCAGCCGGGCTTCGGAACGCCCCAGCGCCGGGCCAATCGAAGTGACGAACTCATCCCATCGCGAGGTCCACTCCACCAACAGCTGCGGCGGCTCGGGTTGAAGCTCGATAACCCTGACTTCTTCGAGTTGGAGCGTCTCACTCACGCGGGCAGCACTCCGGCAGCTTTCTCGGGCGTTCGCATGGTTAGTGTTTCTATGGCAGTTCTTTCGGGGGTTATTTCAATTTTATCCCCGACTTGAGTCTTCGTTTCGGCAGCGGTGTTACACGGTAGTTCCAATACGGAGACGGCCTGCATCCGCACCGCGGCGAAGCGCCAGGGCCGCAGCGCGTGCTCCACATGCACTACGGTAAGAGTCGGGTCCAAATAAACCACATCAATGGTAAAACCCATACCGAGAGTATGAACGCCATGGCAGGGAAGAATCCAGAGCCCGTATCCGTTACGGAAGTCATCCGGGCCAAGCCCAAGCAGTCCTCGCAGCCGGGTCCAGTGCGTGTCGGCGACGGACAGAGCAGTAGCCAAAGTTGTCCGCCGGGTCCGGTTCACTACTTCGGTCCGCCTGAAAAGCATGGCCATAACGCTCTTTGAAGTCTCTCGTTTTTTACTCTTGCGTTAATTCCTGCGGACCTGCGGCCTTCGAGTGCGCGGCGTTAGTGCGCGGCGAATGACCGGAATGCCAGAATCACAGCCGGACCAACCGAAACAAACAAGAAGGGCACCAACACGAATACGACGAGGGGAGGGACCATCTTAATCGTAGTCTTGGCGGCCTGCTCTTCAGCGCGTTGCCGGCGTTCCGTGCGGAGGGAGTCGGAATGCACACGGAGCGCCTGGGCCACGCTGGTGCCGAAGCGATCCGTCTGGATCAGTGTACCAACCAGGGCGCGGATGTCGTCAACCCCTGTTCTGAGCACCAGGTTGCGCAGGGCTTCGGCACGCGGCTTGCCGGCCCGCATCTCCAGGTTGACCAGGTGAAATTCATCGCTCAAATCAGCGTGGGCATGGTGCAGGTCCTGGCCGACGCGAGTCAGAGCCTGGTCGAGCGCCAGCCCGGCCTCCACGCAAATTACCGTCAGATCGAGCGCGTCCGGTAAGCCCAGCCGGATGCGTTGCTGGCGGTCTTTAATCATGCGCTTCAGAATGAAGCGCGGCAGAAAAAAGCCCAATCCCGGGATGCCTGCCAGCAGAAAAATATTGTCAAAACCGGAGAACAGGACCACGCCGGCGAATCCGATCGCGGCCATCAACACCCGTGCGCCAAAGTAATAGTTAACGTCGACCGCATCCCGGTATCCGGCCTGAATCAGCCATGCCCGCGTCCGCGAAACGTCCGCCGGAGACAGCGGGATGGCCTTGCTGATCGGCCCAATCGCCTGCTCGAAGCGCTCCTTAAGGTCGGGCTTGTTTTCCGCCGTTTGCTGCCGGCCGCCCAGGGCCCGCAGCCGCGCCCCCAGTACGGAGCTCGGCGTCACCACTGCCGCGCCGAAGGAAAATACCACCAGCACGATGGTTACGAACACGACAATCGGAATGAGTAATGGCAGCATGACTGAACCTGAATTCTGGAACTTACTCTTGTTATCTCTTAAATCCTAAAGCACCTAGACCTGTATCTTAATGATTTTGCGGATCACAAAATATCCAATGGTTTGCAGAGTAATGCCCCCCACCAACAGCGTGTGTCCAATCGGATCGTAAAAAAGCGGCCTCACAAAATCCGGACTGAAGATCAGGAGCAGGCACACAACGACCGGTGACAAAGCCATCAGAAAAGCCATGGTGAGGCGTCCCTGGGCGGTATAAACGCGGACCTGGCGCTGAATCTTGAAGCGCTCGCGGATCACGTACGAAAGATTGTCCAGAATCTCGGCCAGGTTGCCGCCAGTCTCGCGCTGCAGCATGACCGCCGTGACGAAAAACTTCACGTCCACCAGTGGGACGCGCTCAGTCAGATTAATGAGGGCATCGCGCACCGGCATGCCGAATTTCTGTTCTTCATACAATTGC
>Ga0302324_100018581_pt1 | contig 13687 bp, 10 predicted proteins | sample Palsa_T0_1_FD_201949 | JGI IMG/M metagenome (GOLD analysis project Ga0302324, IMG submission 201949) | Peat permafrost microbial communities from Stordalen Mire near Abisko, Sweden - Palsa_T0_1 | ecosystem: Environmental > Terrestrial > Soil > Palsa > Peat permafrost | place: Sweden: Abisko...
GAGACGCTCAATACAGGTATCGGCCAGGGCTATGTGCTGGCAACGCCGATTCAGCTCTGCACAGCCGCAGCGCGGATTGCGAGCGGTAATGCGGTCAGCCCGCGCATCGTGCGTGTTGTCGGGCACAATGTGCAGGGCCGCCCGGAGCTCAAGCGCCTCGAACTTTCCGACGCCGCGCTCACGGCTGTGCAATCCGGCATGAATGCCGTCACGAACGAACCTGGCGGCACGGCATTTCAATGGCGCATCACGCAGCCAGGGTTCGAGATGGCCGGAAAGACAGGAACCGCACAGGTCCGGCGTATCTCAAGGGAAGAGCACAACGCGGGTGTGAAGAAAAACGATACGCTTCCCTGGAAGCTGCGCGACCACGCGCTCTTCATCGCTTATGCTCCGGTGAGCCAGCCGAAATATGCGGCGGCTATCATTCAGGAGCATGGAGCGACCGTTTCGCACCCCCATGTCCAGATGGTCCGCGACATACTTCTCTTCACCCAGCAGCGCGATCCCGCGAAGCTCCCGACGGCCTATCCGGTCAATGCGGCAGCGGACAGCACGCCCGGGACGCGCACATGAGCTCCAGACCTTACGCCGCCGCGCGACGCACGCTCACGCTGGGCGAAAAAATGCTCGAAGTGAATTGGGGCCTCGTGCTGCTGATCGCGGTGGTCGCCTGCATCGGGCTTGCCATGCAATATTCTGTCGCCGGCGGCCATCTGCAGCCGTGGGCGCAGCCGCAAGGCATCCGGTTTCTCATCGGCCTGCTGATACTGGTCGGCACCGCGCTCATCGACATCCGCTTCTGGATGCGCGCTGCCTATCCAGCCTATGCGATCGCTTTCCTGCTTCTGATCGTCGTCCAGGTCGCGGGCCATGTCGGTCTTGGGGCGGAGCGCTGGATCCAGATCGGGCCGATTCAGCTGCAACCCTCCGAACTGATGAAGATCGCGCTCGTGCTTGCGCTGTCGCGCTATCTGCACGGGATGAGTGTGGAGGATGTTTCCAAGCCGCTTCGCCTGATCGTGCCGCTGGTCATGATCGTCGTGCCCGCGGTCCTCGTGCTCAAGCAGCCGAATCTCGGCACGGCGACGATCCTGATGGCCGACGGTTGCTCGATGCTGTTTCTGGCGGGGCTATCGTGGTGGTGGATTTCGCCGACAATTGCGAGTGTGCTCGCCTCGGTGCCGGTCGTCTGGCATTTTCTTCACGATTACCAGAAGCAGCGCGTGCTGACGTTCCTGAACCCCGCATCGGATGCGCTGGGCGCCGGCTGGAACATCAGCCAGGCGGAAATCGCCATGGGCTCCGGCGGTTTTGCCGGCAAGGGTTTCGTGCAGGGCACGCAAAGCCGGCTCAATTTTCTGCCGGAGAAGGAAACCGATTTCATCTTCACCTCGCTCGGCGAGGAATTCGGCTTCGTGGGCTGTGTGGCGCTGCTCCTGCTTTTCGCGCTCGTGATCGGCTACGGTATCCGGATCGCGATGTCCTCACGCAGCCAGTTCGGCCGGCTGCTCGCGATGGGGCTGACGCTCAATTTCTTCTTCTACATCATGATCAATGCGGCAATGGTGATGGGCATGATTCCGGTGGTAGGCATCCCCATGCCGCTGATCTCCTATGGCGGAACGGCGATGCTGACGGTCATGTTCGGCTTCGGCCTGCTGATGAGCGTGCATGTGCATCGCCAGGTAGAAATTCCCCGCTCGACGGGCGCCATTATTTGAGCCGCAGACCAGGGTTGCGGGACCCGCTTTCCGAGCATGGACAGGGGGGAAACCCTCTGCTATAGGCCCCCTCCTTCCAGCGCCGGGCCAGCAGCCGGGCGCGCAACAGGGCGCATAGCTCAGGTGGTAGAGCAGCTGACTCTTAATCAGCGGGTCGCAGGTTCGAGTCCTGCTGCGCCCACCAATATTGTCAATACGTTAGTTGCCAACAGCGAGATGGCACTCCGACTGTCTTCTGGGCTTGAGATGGGCTGACCTACACCGGCAGCGCCCGCAATTCCGGGTCGCGAATAATTTGCCGTATTGTGTTCATGCCTCCGGACCGCCCACGCAATTTGGCGCAAATTAGCGCGCTGATCATGTGAAACAGGCGCGAATTCTCAGAAATTGAATTTCTCGCCGGGGTTTTGAAACGACGGAATGCCATCCGCCTTCAATCTGTCGAGCACGCCGCCTTTGCGCAGCAGAATGCCGATATCCACGACAGCGACAGTGCGTCCGCCATCTGCAATCGCCTCATTTATCGCGGCGACCGTGTCGTCGATCGAGCGCGAATCGATCGCGGTGGCATGCGGTGATAGCTGGATGAGGCATTCATTGAGATTCGACGGGGACCAATTTGCTATCATCCCTTCGATATCGCCAATGGCCCAGGCCTCGGCGGCAGCCGACACATGCCGGCTCTGAAAATCGATATCGCGGATGCTGGCGTCGATGCACCTTCCTGTTACGGCGGCCGGCAGTTTCAAGAGCTCTTCGCCGCTCGGGATCAAATCGTAGGTCGCAATGCGGCGTACCGCCACGCGCCGCGCGCGTGCAAGCGCAGCAATCGAATCCTCAGGCTCGTGTGTCGTCAGAAGATAGACATGCCGGAAATCGCTGGCCAGTTGCCTGGCGGCGAGAATGGGAGCGTCGTCGCTGTATCGCTCTTTCGGCTCATGCAGAAATTCGCATTCACGTGCCAGTTCGGCCGCTACGCTCTGATCAAGAACGTCTTTGAGCGCCTTGTTACGGGGCGGATGCAAGAGATCGCTCTCGGTGAGATAGAACCAGCCGCCGCTCAAAATGCCCATCTGGATGCGTGGCGGCAGCAGCACGCGTCGCGCTCCGCTCAGAATCGCCTCAAGCGGTCTTGTGTTCCAAAAGAAATTGTCGGGAAGCGGCTCAACGATTCCCAAGATGGCAACACTGGCACCGTCTTTCGTCGCGAACCAGATGGCCGGCCCTTTGGGGTGGGCCGTGACGATGACCGTCTCGGCCGGCGGCGGCGCGTCGGCTGCCTGCGGCACGCCCTGCAGAGTGAAACCCGCAAGAAAAACGCTCGCTGAGAACAGGGGCCAGCATCGCATGCCAGGATCACGCTTTGGGCACACGAGCCGTTCCGCGTGCCGCCTAGCTTCCAGATTAACAGAAAAGTAGTTCATTTTTGGGTAATCTGAAAGTCGGAACGCCGCAGAGTTGGACTCCATGCGCTGTCGTCTTCTCGTCGGTTACCTCGACGGCGCCTCATATGTGATTTTGATCGTCGCCGGGTGAGCAGGAAGCGCCAGAATCGACGCGGCTTGTGCTTCGCGCGAACGTGCACGCCCTACCCTGTTAAACGACAACGGCGAAGGTTGCAGAGTTTTCCGAGGCTATGAAGAACCGCACGGCAGATTCAAGAATTGCCCTGAAGCCAGGTTGCTCGCCGAAATTGCGCCGGGTTTCGCGGCATCCTGGGCGCGGTACGAGGTTGCCTCCTCTTCCGAAAAGCGATCAATACAGAACGGCAAGGCTGTAATGGCGCCCCGTGGGCGGCCAGCGAGAACAGGTCACCAGAGCCAACGAGCGCGCACTCCCCCTGATCGAGCGCCTTACGAAGCTCTTCTGGTCCGTCCCGCGAATATTCGATGCCGGCTTCCGAGCGGGCCTGAAGAAAGAGCGATCTGAACGATGGTCATTGGTGACTAGCTGTCCCCGCCGTGGTCAATCAGGGCCCGTCAGGGACGCGGCCTTTGGGTTGCCGGGTGGAGAATTTGCTATATTCTGTTCGCGGCGATCGACTGGAACTCGGGTGATCGGATTCCGCGGCGCGCGAATCATTGGCGTCGCTCCGATCGACCAGCAAGAAGCTGGAATGAAACGATTGAGGGACGCGCTGTATAAGGCATCCTCCCACAAAATAACCATCGATTTCGTATGCGTCGCGCGAGGTTCTTGTCACAACTTTGTCGCGCTGATAGTGTTTGTGTTCGGCTCGGCCGAAGCAGGAGCGCACTTTGGGGGCATTGGCCAGTGGTGAATATTCTTCGCTTGTCGAAAAGGGGATTCGGAGCTTTGCAAAGGCGCGAGACCTGAAGGCGTTTGTCCGTTTCTGACGGCTGGCCGTCGATGCCAGCAATACGAGAGCCGACGTCGCGAGGTACCCACCTCAAGATCGTCTGCCGGAACAGCGTTGAACAAGGCTTGAGATGGCGGATGCTGGCATCGATGCGCGAAAAGATTGCAACAGCAACGGAAGGGACCGCCATCGTCGCCAACGACAGGCTTGCCGATTGGCCTCCTCGCTTTCCCGAAAGCTGTCGCGCAACCGACGCGGCTACTGAGTTGGACATCATTCTTTACAATGGCAACGTCAAGCTGACCCGGAAGGCGGCCGATGTTTACGGCGCAAGATGGGTCGACGAAGAGACGCACGATCGCGACCGCGTGATCGCAAAGGACACCGCGTTTCGCGAGGACGATTCTTTCGATTGCGTCGGCGACGCTATTTGCTTCGCATACCGGGCCGGAGCGGTAACCGTGCCGCGCGGGCGGATCTTCGATCATGCGCGGCAGGATTATTCTCGAAAGGCGGCCTTGAGGATGAAGCAATGATTCCGCAGACCGTCAGTCTCGTCGCCGCGGCCTGGTGGGGCATTTCCCTCCTCTCTCTGGTGTTCTCGTCTCTCGCCGCCCTGGTATTTCCGTGGCCGCGCCGGTACAGGCACACACCCGCAGCCTTGCCGAAACTAACCGCGATCGTGCCGATCAAGGAGCTGGACGGCTGCTTCGAGCAAGCCCAATCCTCGCTCTTCTCGCAAAACTACCCAAATCTCGAAATCCTGGTCGCGTCCGCCGAAAAACAATCGCCCGCGCTGAACGCGACGAAGTCCATCTGCGAGAGACATCCGGAAGCCGATTCACGCGTTGTCTGCTCGTCCGTCGAACGCGCTGTAAGTCCGAAGCTGAACAATCTCTGGCTTCCCATCGTCGAAGCCCGGCACGATGTCATTCTGACGAAGGATTCCAATGTCGTGCTTCGCGAGGGCGACGTGGCGAGTTTTGCGCGTCACCTCACCGACGGCGTGGGTCTTGTCAGCGCCGTTCCGACCGTGACTAACCCCGCATCCTTCGCTGCGTGGGTCGAGGCCTCCACGATCAACGGCTATTTCGCGCGGGTATTGATGCTTGCCCGGCTTCTGGGCATGGGGTTTGGATGCGGCAAGATCATGCTGTTTCGACGCTCGAGCATCGAACGGGCGGGCGGGCTGCAAAATCTCGCATGGGCACTGGGTGAGGACGCTGCCATGACGGCGGCGGTCGCGCATCTCGGCCTCAAGACCGTGCTCGCGGACCGTGTAACCGAGCAGCCGCTGGGGAGGCGGAGCTGGTCCGAGGTGTGGAACCGTCAGTTACGCTGGCGCCTGATCTGGCGCTTTCAGGCTCCTGCAGTCTTCGCAGGCTCTCTGTTGACGTCAGCCATGCCGGCGGCGATTGCAGCTGCTCTCGCAGCGCCGGTGTTGGGATTTGCGCCCGCAATCTTGGCGGGCCTGACGCTTACTGCGTGGCTCGGCGCCGAGGTGGCACTCAGTCTGGCGCGAGGCTGGCCGGTTTCATTTTGGTCGCCGCTCGCCTTTCTGGGCCGCGAAATTCTGGAGATGCTCGTCTGGCTGCGAGCCCTGACGACTTCGGAAGTGAAGTGGGCGGGCGTCGTTTACCGTCTCGGCAAGCCCAGCGCCGAGACAGCGACGCCGGCGTCGCTCAGTCCAGCTTTTCAGCGCGACGTGGGGGCCGGCAATGATTGACGCCGCCCTGTCGATTGTTGAGCCGGTCGTGATCGTGTCGCTCCTGGGCATGATTCTTGTGGGGTTAAGCTATCTCGCGCTGCCCTGTCTTTCGATGCTGGCGCGCAGGTCCGGATCCGGCGCAATCGACGGGAATTGCGACACGGATCGAACGCCCCCCGACGGCTTGCCCGATGTTCTTATCCAGCTCCCCGTGTTCAACGAGCCCGCCGTCGTGGCGGAGCTCCTCGACACCGTCGCCGCCATCGACTGGCCCCGCGAGAAACTGCATATCCAGTTGCTGGATGACAGCATCGATCGCACCGGCGAAATTGCGCAAAAGAAAATCGCCGAGCTGAAGGCACGCGGATTACGCATCGATCATGTCTGCCGAGATCATAGGTCCGGCTACAAGGCGGCCGCGCTCGCCTATGGTCTCGAGCATAGCGCGGCACCCTTTGTCGCCGTGCTGGATGCGGATTTCCGTCCTCCCCCGGACTGGCTCAAGTCGGTCATGCCCCGCTTGCTGGCCGATCCGTGTGCCGGTTTCGTGCAATCTCGTTGCGAATTCTCAAACGCGAACTTGAACTGGCTCACGCGGACGCAGGCGCTGCTGTTCGATGCGCATTTCGTCATGGAGCAGGCCGTCCGCGAGCGCGCAGGTCTCGTCATTCAGTTCAACGGCACCGCTGCCGTCTGGCGCCGGCGCGCCATCGAGGACGCAGGCGGATGGTCCGACGATTCCCTTTCGGAGGACCTGGATCTGACGATCCGCGCAGCACTTTCGGGCTGGCATGGCGTGTTTTCCATGAATCCCGCCGTGCCGGGGCTTGTTCCACACAGGGTCGAGCATTGGCGCGTCCAGCAGGGACGATGGGTTCAAGGCTTCGTGCAAACCGCCCGCAAGCTGGGGTCAGCGATCTGGAGTTCAAACTGGTCCTTGATCCGCAAGACATCGGTGTGGTTTCTTCTGCTCTACCAGCTGATTTTCCCCATCATGGTCGTGGCCGTCGCCTCGGGACTCCTCGATTTTGCGCTTCGTCGCGGGCAGCTTCCGCTCTTTCCGTCCGTTCTCGCCGCCATTGTCGTCTCGATGATTCCGCTTGTGGCACTGAGCATGACACTACCGCCCTATCTGGCGCTCAGGCGCGGCAGTCTCGCGCAGTTCGCATGCACGCTCGTTATGATGCCGCCGCTGATCATGTACCTCGCCTTCGCCAATATCGCGCCGATGCTGGCCGCGATATTCGGCCGCAGCGGCCCGTTTCACCGCACGCCGAAGGGCGAGCCGGAGTTGCCGCCGGAAGAGGAGCCGGTGTCCGCCTGGGTGCCGATCGAGGCAAGATTTGGCGGAACGCAATCGACCGGACGGGCAAAGACGTGATCGGGAATTTCCCAGGCATGTTACTCGTCCTTGATCACGGCGCATTCCTCGCGTGTCTCGCGATTTACTGCTTTCTGGGCAGCACCTATTTCTGGGTGCTGTTCGAGTATCTGCGCAACCGACAGCGCGGCGAAGCCAACGAATCGCGTATCCTTTCGTCTCCACTTCCACCCGACCACGAGCTTCCAAACATGCTCGTGCAACTGCCGACGTTCAACGAGGGGCGTCTCATACTGAGGCTCGCAAGAGCGGTTGCGGAGCTCGACTGGCCGCGTGGGCGGATGCGCGCACAAATCCTGGATGACAGCACGGACGGCAGCTTGGCCGATTGCGAGCGAGCCGCCGAATACCTGCGCGAGCGGCACATCGCTGCCGAGGTGCTGCATCGCGGCCGGCGGACCGGCTTCAAGGCGGGAGCGCTCGCGGAAGGATTGGCAAAATCGGACGAGCCCTTTATTGCCATGCTTGATTCGGACTACATTCCTCGCGCCGATTTTCTGAAGAATATGATGCGCGCCATGCTGCGCGACGATCGGCTGGCTCTCGTCCAGGCGCGCTGCGATTATTTCAACGGCGATGAGAACCTCGTCACGCGCGCGCAACAGCGTATTCTCGACGCGCATTTTCTCCTTGAGCAGGCGGCGCGCTGCTGGTCCGGCCAGGTGGTTCCGTTCAACGGCACGTGCGGGGTTTGGCGCCGCACGGCGATTGAGGACGCCGGCGGCTGGAATGGCGATACCCTGGCCGAGGACATGGACCTCAGCTATCGCGTTCAATTGCGCGGGTGGCGTGGTCTTTTTCTGGCGAGCGTAACGGTGCCTGGCGAATTGCCAAGAACACTCGATGCCTGGCGCCGCCAGCAGTTCCGCTGGACCAAAGGATCGGCGGAAGTCACCCGCAAGCTTCTCGCGGCGATGTGGGCATCGCGCCTGAGCTTGAGGCAAAAATTGGTTTCTACCTTGCATCTCGGCGGCGGGTTGTTTGGCTCTCTTTTCGGTCTTACTGTGGTAGCAGGGTGCATCGATTTCGCGCTGGGCAAAGGCTTGTCGGCTGCGGCGGTCGCATTGCTGACGATCCTGGCAGTTGAGGTCATAGGTGGCCCCGCCGTTCTTCAGGTCGTGGGGCAAAGATTTGCGAGAGGCGCAGGCATGGTGGACGAGTTGGGCTATCTTCCCGTGGTGACGGCCTTGCGGCTGGGCGTGGGGCTCGTCAACGTGGGCGGTGGCATGGAAGCGATATTCGGCCGCGGAACCGAATTCGTCCGGACGCCCAAAAGCGCCATGGTGCAGCCACAACATCTGGAACGCTATGATCCAAGATGTGAATCATAGGGCCCGCAGGGCTGAAATCCTGCGCACAATGCCGGAGATCCGGGCGCTCTTCGGTCCCCATCCGGGCGTCGCGGCATTCGGCGTGGCAATGATGGTGCTGCAGTTTGGGCTGGCATTCGTGGCAGCGCGACTTCTATGGTGGGAAAATCTGCTTCTCGTGCTGTGTGTCGGCGCTTTCGTCGCGCACGCCATAAACTGTGTCGTGCATGAATGTACGCACGGGCTGGTATTTCGGACGCCGAAAGCCAACAAGGCTCTTGCGTTGATGGTTACGCTGCCGAGCCTCGTTCCGTCGGCGGTCGCATTCCGCCATTACCATCTGCTGCATCACAGTTTTTTCGGTGTCCGAGGAATGGATTCGGATGTGCCAACGCGCTGGGAAGTCCGCGTGGTCGGTCGAAGCCGGTTTCGCAAGCTCATGTGGCTCTTGCTGCTCCCGATCAGCTACAGCGTGCTACACCCTCTGTTCGTAAAGAGACGATTGCCCGTAGACGGCTGGCTCGTCGCGAACATCGCCACGATCGCATTGGCGTGGGCCGCAGTCCTGTGGGCCGCCGGGTGGCCTGCTGTCGGCTATCTCGTTGCCTCGACCTATTTCTCCGTCGGTCCCCACATCGCGGGCGCCCACATCTTACAGGAGCACATAGCCTTCGACGGCGGTAGCGGCATGGCCTCCTATTACGGTCCTGTAAACCTGATCTCGATCAATCTCGGCTACCATCTTGAGCATCACGATCTGCCCGGCATTGCCGGCTGGCGCCTGGCCGAGGTGCAAAAGCTGGCGCCACAGTTTTATTCTGGTCACGTCCGGCACGAATCACGTGCGTTCGGCCTATGGCAGTTCGTGACGAACCCCGCTGTCGGCCTCGACAGCCGGCCCATAAGAGATACCGATGGATCAATTGCAAGCCGAGTTTGACAGTCGTCGGACGCTTCGGATGGGTGCCGTCCAAAGTGGCCGCAAGGTTCGCCTGGGCGGCTCGATCTTCGTCGCGCCGTTCGAGAGGGCATGGCATTTCCGCGAGCTTATCAGGGCCATCCTCTCGCGAGAGCTGGCTTCGCGTTTCCGCGGTTCGGCGTTCGGCTGGGCATGGGCTATCGCGTCCCCGCTGGTGATGATGATGGCGTATACGGTCGTGTTTTCGGGGATCATCACGATTTCAAAAGCGGCGAGCCATCAAACCTTCGGATCGCGTGCATTGGTGATCTTTTCCGGCATCACCTTCTTCAATTTCTTCGCGGAGCTGCTCTATCGGGGGCCGAGCCTGTTGCACGAACATGCCTCGTTTATCAAGAAATCGATCTTTCCTACCGAGACCCTCGCGTGGATCGCCGTTCTGCGCGCGCTCGTATATGCCGCGATCAGTATCGCCGTTCTCCTCATATTCGATCTCGCGCTGACGCGGCACGTTCCCCCGACCGCCCTGCTGATCCCCTTTCTCGTCGTTCCGCTCGTCATGTTCATGCTGGGCACGACCTGGTTCCTGATGGCGTTCGGCGCGTTCTCGCGCGACATCGTTCACCTCATGGCGACCATCGTTCCGCTCTTCATGTGGCTTACGCCCGTCTTCTACACCTTCGCGGACGTTCCCCCAGCGATCAGACCGTGGATGCACGCCAACATCCTCGGCGATTATATCGACATGTTCCGCGATCTCGTGCTCAGGGGGAACCTGCCTGACTTCGAGCTGTACGGCGCCTGCGCTGCTGTATCGTATGCGGTTTTCATCCTGGGCTATGTTTTCTTCACCCGTTACAAGTCGATCATCGTCGATGTCATCTGAGACCATCATCACCTGCCGCAATGTGGGCAAGGCGTTCCAGCTTTACGTGCGGCGAGAGGACAGACTGCGCCAGGCGTTGTTCGGATTCATGGGCCGTTACTACAAGGAGCACTGGGTGCTTCACGACGTCTCCTTCGACGTCAAGCGCGGGGAGTGCCTCGGCATTGTGGGGCGCAACGGCGCGGGAAAGACGACGCTTCTGCAGATTCTCTGCGGCATTACGAAGCCGACCCATGGCACCGTGGGCGTAAAGGGCCGCGTCGCCCCGATACTCGCGCTCGGCTCCGGGTTTGACCCCGAGCTCTCTGGGCGGGAAAATGTGTCGATCGGGGCCGCAATTCTCGGCCTCAAGCGGCGGCAGATCGACGCCCAGATGCAGTCAATTCGCGATTTTGCGGACATCGGTGAATATTTCGATCAGCCGATCAAGCTGTATTCCAGCGGCATGGTTGCGCGTCTGGCATTCGCCGTGTGCGCTCATGTGGATGCTGACGTTCTCATCATCGACGAAGCGCTATCGGTGGGCGACCAGGCATTTCAGGCTAAATGCGAAGCTTTCATTGCAGACTTCGCAAAACGGGGAACGTTGCTGATCGTGTCTCATGCGCTGACCTATCTGGAGAAAGTCTGCAATCGTGTGCTCTGGATCGAAGGCGGCTACGTACGGGAATGCGGAGCGCCTCTTGTGGTGCTTGCCGACTATGCGCGCGAATCGACAGGGGCACCCATCGCCCAGTCCGAAGATGAAGCGCCAAAGGCACGACGCAAGGCCACGACGTCCGGCGTTCTCGCCGGGCTGGCTGAGAGTGCTGATCTCTAGCCTTGCGGATTGGCCACCTTTGGGAGAGCGCCGAATTGATTGAATTGAACACACGTTACGGGGCGCTCCAGGTACCCAATACGAGCACGGATGTTATCGGCCGCTTTCTCGCCAGTTACGGGGAATGGGCCTGGGACGAGGTTGTGTTCGTTGCTTCCGTGCTGGGCGAAGGTCAGGCCCGCGTTCTCGACCTCGGTGCCTTTATCGGCACTTTCGGTCTCGGGCTGAGCCTGGCGCGACAGCTCGACTTCGTTTGTTTTGTCGAGGCAAACAGCGACCTGATCCCGCTGCTGACGGCCAATGTCAGCCGCAATTGCCGTGCGCCCAACGCCGTCCTTGAAGCGCTGGTCATCGGCCCGAACATTCAGCCTACGGAGGGTCGATATGCCTTCGACAATCTGGGGTCGACGTCTTTTACGTCCGTGTCCGATCCGGCCGGGTCGTGCAGGGCCGTAGTCCCTCTGCCGGGACGCAAACTGAGCCTGGCGGATATTCGCTCCGAGTTCGGCGATTTCGACCTGGTCAAGCTGGATGTCGAGGGAATGGAGCTTGACATCCTGCGCGGCGATTCGGATCACCTTGCCAATGGCGGCACGACGCTCTGGCTCGAATGCAATGAGACGCCCCAGTCGCTCGAGACGGCGGAGTACCTGCTCTCTCTGGGATTGAGTCTCTATTACTTCGCATTTCCGTCGCACAATCTGGACAATTTTCGAGGCGATCCGGTTCCGATTTTCCCGTTCGCCTATGAGGCAGGCTTGCTTGCGGCGCCGCGCTCGACACCCAAGCTCGACGAGAGGCTCAGCCGGCGTCAGTGCATCTTGCGGCCGATCTCGAATCTGGGTGATCTCAAGAGCGTGATGTGGCGTACCCCGAGATGGGGTCTGCTGGAATGGCTCGATGCACCGGCCGAAGAGCTCGCGGCGCTTGCAGGCAGGTCTATGAGGGGAGAGTCTTTCCAACAGTATCTCATGCCGAGCTGGTCGCCTTCCGGCGCCCCTCTTGATGTGGTCAAGCGTCAACTTGACGAAACCAGAATTGAACTGGCTGCTGTCGCACAGGCCCGCATCTCAGACCAGGAGCGCGCCGGGCGAGCGGAAACAGAACTGGCCCGCATCGGCGTCCTCCTGAAGAGTCACAGCGACGAGATTGCGATCGAGAGAGCCCGCGCAGACCGTGTTGAATCCGTCCTGGCGCAGACTTCGGCACAGCTGTTGAACCGGCTTTCGGAGACCGGCGTGGAGCGAGAGCGAGCGGAGCAGGCCGAGGCTGCGCTGCACGTGGCGTTGCCGAGGATTTCCGAGCTGGAACAGCATGCCGCAGAACTGGAGCGCCGTATCGCAGAAATCACGATCCGTTGTGAAGCCATCGAAAGTAGCCTAGGTTGGCGGACAGAAGCATCGGTTCGCCGCCTATTCGGCGCGCAGCGGCCGGAGGCAGGCGCCAAGCCAAACGTCGCGGCAAACTAGCATGTGGAACGGGGATCACAGCCGCTTGAGCAAAACGAAGCGAACGTCGATGCGCGCAAAATGGCTGTCCGACCTTGCGGGGCTCGCAAGACGCGGGGGGTCCCGGGGCACGCTGCTGGTTCGCACCACACTTCTCAACGCCACTTCTGTGGCAACCAGGGCCGTCGCGCACTACGCGCGCACAGGCAGATGGGAAATCAGAGAACAGAATCGCCTGCTCGCAGCATGGCGACGGCAGCTCGATGCGGCGGCTTCGCCGCGCGTCCTGGCAAGCGGCTGGGACGGTGGCAGAAACCGCTCGAAACCCATGTCCACGGAAGCGTTGACGCAGGCTCTCGAAGCGACGGTCGCCGGCGCGAACGGGCTGATCGTATCTTTCAGCCACGACGACTACGGCCGCAACTATGGCGGCGTGCAAAACGTCGTTCGCGATGAGCAAAAGGCTTTCGGCCAGGTCGGATGGATTTATCTGCATCTGTCTCCCGCCGGGCCGTTGCCGATGCTCTCGGACCCCATGCCAGCTGACGAGTTCCGGGTTTCGTTACGCCTCGATGGGGCCCTGCTCGGGGTCGCCACGGTCGCGAGCCTCATCAGCTTGCTCGAGCGGCTGCATTCCAAATCCCTGGCCATACATGCCATCGTCCATCACCTGATGGGCTTCGCTCCCGAATTGGTGCTCCAGATGATACAGGCTGCGGGCGACCGGCGTCCTGTCATCTGGGCGCACGACTTCTTCTCGGCCTGTCCGAGCTATGTGTTGATGCGCAATGACGTGGCGTATTGCGGCGCCCCGCCGGTCGACTCCCCAGCGTGCGGGATATGCTGCTATGGGACGGAACGCCCCGCGCACGTCGCCCGGATTCGCAACTTTTTTGAGACGGCCGACGCCATCGTCGTGGCTCCCTCGGAGTCGGCGCTTGAGGTCTGGCGCCGGTTTGAGTTGCGTCACGCCGAGACAGCTGTCGTACCGTTGGCCAAGCTGCTGCTCTCCGGCTCGGAGATAGACCGCAACCACGATGCTGACGAACGTCCCCTCAGGATCGCGCATGTCGGCGCGCGCGCATTCCGCAAAGGATGGGCCATCTTCGAAGAACTGGCGCTCCGCTACGCAGACGACAAGCGCTATGAATTTTTCCAGCTCGGTGTGACG
>Ga0302324_100018582_pt1 | contig 13686 bp, 12 predicted proteins | sample Palsa_T0_1_FD_201949 | JGI IMG/M metagenome (GOLD analysis project Ga0302324, IMG submission 201949) | Peat permafrost microbial communities from Stordalen Mire near Abisko, Sweden - Palsa_T0_1 | ecosystem: Environmental > Terrestrial > Soil > Palsa > Peat permafrost | place: Sweden: Abisko...
CTTCTTCTTCTGGTCCTTCGTGCCCCAGCGGTGAATCTGGTTGATGCACAGATTGGAGTGCGCGCCGTAAGACAACCCCACAGACGCCGAGGCGCGGCTGATCTCCTCCATGGCAATGCAGTGGGCCACGTAGCCCAGGTTCGCGCCGCCCCACTCCTCGTCGGCGGTGATGCCGTGCAGGCCAAGGTCGCCCATCAGCGGCCACAGGTCGCGCGGAAACGTGTCGGTGCGGTCGATCTCCGCGGCTCGCGGCGCGATCTTGGCGGCGGCAAAGTCGCGGATGGTGGCGCGGAGCATGTCGATCTCCTCGCCCAGGCCAAAGTCGAAGATGGTGGAGCGATCCAGGCGGTCCACTGCTGCCATAAGGTGCGATTCTCCAGTCAAAAAGGAGGTGTGCCGCCCCTCAGGCGGCAAACGGCCCCTCGAAAACATCCCACTTTTGGCCTGCAGTAGGCAAGTGCGTCCCGAGCCATGCGTGCAGCCAGTCAGATTTGATGCCACAACCCTTGATTTTGCAACGGAATGCCCCCATCGGGCGTCTTATTATTTGAGAGACTTCCACTGGCGGCGCGCCATTTGAGCTGACGGCGGAAGCCCGAAGAGGCAGGAATAAGGCGGCTTGACGGCATCGAAGCTGTTTTTGATGGGCGCAACCCGACGGGTATGATATTCTAAGTCTCTCTGTGAGGACGCGCGCCCCTCTGCCCCAACCATGAGCTACGGCTCGCGGGCGACCCAGGCGAAACCCTGAAGCGCAAACGTCCTGATCCGAGCATTCACCTGAGACCGCTTTTTTGCGGGAAACCGCAGGTCCCTGTCCGCGTGCGCGCAAACATTTTCATGTGTATTCCCCCATGAAAATATTTTTTGCGGGCTCGGGAACGGACCCCGCACCGGCGCGCGAATTCGGTGCGCGCGACGTCACTTTCGCGCTGGAGAGAAGGAAACCATTGGCAATCGACGACAAATTTGAAGACGACATTCATAGCCTGATCGAGGTCGGCAAAGAGAAGGGCTATCTTACCTACGGCGACGTCAATGACATGCTGCCGGAGGAGATGGGCTCGGCAGACGATCTTGACGATCTGATCACCACCATTGGCACGCAGGGCATCGACCTGTTGGATGGGCCGAAATTCGGCGCCGACAAGGACTTCGAGCTCGAAGAGGGCGAAGACGTCGAACTCGACCTGACCCCTGGCACGCTTGAGAAGACCAACGACCCCGTCCGCATGTACCTGCGTGAGATGGGCACGGTGCCGCTGCTCACGCGCGAGGGCGAGGTAGAGATCGCCAAGCGCATTGAGCGCGGACAGATGCGCGTGCTCAAGGCGATTTCCCGCTCGCCGATCGTGATTCGCGAGATTGTAGCGCTGGGCGAGGACCTGAAGCGCGGCGTGCGCAATGTCAAGGAAGTGGTGATCTTCGACGAGGAAGAGCTCACCGAAGACGTGGTGCAGACGCGCGTGAAAGCGACCGTGGCCCGCATCGACGCGCTGGTCAAGCACCAGAAGCGCATCGCGCAGCTTGAGGAGAAGCAGGCAGCCGCGACCTCCAAGAGCAAGGCGCGGGAGATCCGTCACACCAAGTGGCTCATCGCGCGGGAAAAGGTGCTCATCTCGCGTATTGTGCGCGAGCTCAAGTACACGCCCATCGAGCGCAAACGCCTCCTCGACAAGGTCAACAAGACCGTCGACACCATGCGCACGCTGGAGCGCCAGATCCGCTCGCTCGATCAGAAGTTCGAAGCGTCGAAGAGCGAGGAGCTGAAGAAGGAGTACCGCCGCCAGCAGAAAAACTGCCGTGTCGATCTCGAGAAGATCGAGGGCGACGCCGGCGTGATGATCGCCGAGCTCAAGCGCACCCAGCGCGAGATGATCCAGGGCGACATGGACGCCGAACAGGCCAAGCGCGAGCTGATCGAGGCCAATCTGCGGCTCGTGGTATCGATCGCGAAGAAGTACACCAACCGCGGCCTGCAGTTCCTCGACCTGATTCAGGAGGGCAACATCGGCCTGATGAAGGCCGTGGACAAGTTCGAATACCGGCGCGGCTACAAGTTCTCGACCTATGCCACCTGGTGGATTCGCCAGGCGATCACGCGCGCCATCGCGGACCAGGCCCGCACCATCCGCATTCCTGTGCACATGATCGAGACCATCAACAAGCTCATTCGCACCAGCCGCCAGCTGGTGCAGGAACTGGGCCGCGAGCCATCGAGCGAAGAGATCGCGCGCCGGATGGACATTCCTGTCGCAAAAGTCCGCAAGGTGCTCAAGATCGCGCAGGAGCCCATCTCGCTGGAGACGCCGATCGGCGAAGAGGAAGACTCGCACCTCGGCGACTTCATTGAAGACCGCCAGGCAGTGTCGCCCTCTGAAGCCGTGATCAGCGTCAACCTGAAGGAGTACACCTCGCAGGTCCTGCGCACGCTCACGCCGCGCGAGGAGCGCGTCATCAAGATGCGCTTCGGCCTCGAAGACGGTTCCGAGCACACGCTCGAAGAAGTGGGACAGAGCTTCCAGGTCACGCGCGAGCGCATCCGCCAGATCGAAGCCAAGGCGCTGCGCAAGCTGCGCCATCCCTCGCGCAGCCGTAAGCTGAAAGCGTTTGTCGAGGGCGTCAAGGAGATGTAACTATTCGCGCGGCGGAAACGCTCCGTAGATAGCATCAATCAATAGATACAAGCCGGAGGATGGATTTCTGTCCTCCGGCTTTATTGCGCCATTTCTGTCGTGTGTCTGCTCCATCTCCATCGCCCTGATCTTTGCCGCCTGATATCCAACCGCTATCAACGAGTCGGTGTCACGCAAATGCTTTCCACGGCCGGCTTGCGCTATCCCAAGCTCGATACACCGACGTTGAGCGGCGTCCGAGTCGATAGGAGCATTCTGAATCGCACAGTGCCAGTAAAGCCAGACCTCAAAGCACGGATTTGATATTGCGCACTTGACTCCGGCTTGTTCCGCTGCGTGAATTGCGTCTGTCAAACCTGGCCGAGCCATTTGCGTGATTTTGGCTTCCACATCGAAGACGCACCAGACTTCGTCAAATGGGTCTACCTTTCTTGCGGCATCCTTGATCCTCTTGGCGTGATTCACAATTCCGATCGGATCGGTGTACTCATGTTCAATGCGGACTTCGACGCTTTTCATCCGGCGCGATCGTTTGACGCCTTCGAGGTACTCCCATTCGGTAACTTTGCCTTCCACGACAACGAGGAATCGCTTCTCTTGCTTGAGTTTTCGTGCGGGCCGGCGAAATCGATCCCTCTCAGCCACGACTAGACCTCTCCTGAGAATTGCAGAGAGGCTTGTGTTGGCTCACTCGGAATGAGCGATTCCCGAAGCAATTGCCCATCCAGAAAAGGAATGGCGCCAAATCGCCCTCCCAGATAGCCCGCTTCAATGTTTTGGTTGGTTCGCGGCTGATAATCGGATAGCGGGTAGAGCCTTGTCGCTCCATCGCGGCTCTTTTCGGTAAACCATATCTGGTCGCGACGCAGCAATTCGAGATCGAGCAGGGTCGTGCTGTGCGTTGTGAAAATGATCTGTGCCCCTTTCGGATTCAGATCCGGCGAGTTGAAAACTCGAACAAGCTCTCGTGCAAGGGCTGGATGCAGGCTTGATTCGAGTTCGTCTATCAACAGGACTCGTCCATCTTTTAGCACATCCAATAGAGGCCCTAGGATTGAAAAATAGGCAATGGTTCCGTCGGACTCCTGTGAGGCCTCCAACTGGTACGGTCTCGCTCCTACCCCCTGGTGGGTCATTCGAATCTCAAAATCTGGGGGAACCGTGAAACCATCGGGCCAAATTCGAGAGAAATCCTCAATGTGTTCCTCCTTCAAGGCTGAAAACAACGCCAGAATTGGTCTTTTTACTCCGTCTGGTACTTCCTGCGAAGAGACTGCAAGACCGTTGATTCCTGTATCGGCGAATTCCATCATCTTCGCGATTTGCTCTCGACGACTACCCTCGGAGCACATCGCTGCCGTGCGCGCCATAAGCCCCGGGATATCTTGGCCGCGGATAGCCTCCAGACCATCGCTCAGATAGGCGCATATCCTAGAGAGTATAGGATGGTTCCTCTGCGCCGAGGCGGAGAGAAATAGACTATTGGGTCTCACGTCCAGCCGAATTCCCTCGAGATGGCGCGATTCTTCCAGGGTCTTCCCGAGATTCTTATTCGGAAATGAGACCCGGGTTTTTGCCCCTTCCGTCGTCCTCCGGAATAACACCTTGTCTCGATTCGTCGTATCTGTCAACCATTCATCGCGTATGGTGGTCTTATCGAAGCGGAATCCATATCTATAGATTGCTGAATCAACTAGGAATCTGACCTCAAGTTCTGTATCCCCATTTCGAGATGTCTCGTCGAGAAGGAAGGGGGCATACGCCGGAATCGGCCCATTTGGCTTCCAGAGGCGTTGTGATTGCGAAACGATCTGACTAAATGCGGAGAGAGCTGCCAGCACATTGCTTTTCCCCGACGCATTCGCGCCGTAAATCGCGACGCAGCGAAGCAATTTGAGATCCTCAAAAGGCGTGCCAATGAGGCTCTCGCTTTTCTCATCGGTACGCGTCTTGGCGGCGACGAGGGAGATCTCCTGCTCCTCGCGGATGGACCGGAAGTTCTTGCAGCGGAATCGCAAAAGCATGAGGAAATCATACAGCGAAACGGTAGTTTGCGCAGAAAGTCAACGCAAAATAGCGTTTAGCCTCCCGGGCAGCGCCTCCCTTGTGAGATGAGAGCCGCGATTGACAGCCAGCGGAGCGTTCAACAACAATTCGATCACTCTAGTTATTCTTCCCACCCCTTACAATCTCCAGTGGAACCAGCGCGCCAGCCTGCTGGCAACCGCGATCCGATCTTAAGCGGCGCTTAAGCCCTGCGGCCGCCCGGCGCTCCCGGCTCCCGTTTACAATTCTGTTGCAGGGGTGCGCCGGTGCATGGCCAGGCTGGAGCCGCGCTTATCCTGATGCGAGGAGTCCTCAACATGAAGCGGCTGATGGCGGCGATGGCGTGCCCGGCGATCTTGCTCCTGGTTTGTGCGGGCGGATCGCAAACGCGCGCGGCTGCCGTCGGAGATTCAGCCGCGACTGCGTCCTTCAGGCTCGGGCCCGTAAAGCAGTTGCGCAAAGGCGTGGATCTTTGGCCGCTGATCGTGAAGCCGGACACTCCGGCCGAGGAGCGCGTCAACGAACTCCTGACTCGGCTCAACACGCGCCTTGCACACGCGGTGAAAGACTGCGACACCGGCTACACAGAGTCAATCAAGGATACTGACACTGCGGCGAAGAAGAAGTATCCGGTCTCGGAGGACTGGTCGCGCACCGTCAACGTCACCATGGATGGGCCGCGCTTTCTTAGCCTCCTGGCCAGCGACGCCATCGACTGCGGCGGCGTGCATCCTGACAACGGGCAGATGGCGATGGTCTTCGACATGACCACGGGTACGCCGGTGGACTGGACCAAGATGGTGCCGGCCAGCGCAGGCGCCAAGCCCTACACCGATTCATCCACGGACGGCAGCACCATCGGCGCGCTGATCATGCCGGCGCTCAAGAAGATGGCCGTGACCAATTCAAGTTCCAACTGCGCCAATGTTTTTGAGGAATCGCAGTCGTTCCTCCTTTGGCCGGATGCGGAGCACGGAAAGCTGGTGGCGCAACCCTTCGACCTGCCGTACGCGGTGCAGGCCTGCGGTGACGAAATCGACCTGAGCATGGCGCAGGCGCGCAAGCTGGGCTTCGACGAGACAATGCTTACGGCCATCGAGCAGGCACATCGCAGATATGCGGTCGCGAGGCGGCCCTGAGCACGCAACCGCTCGTCGAGAACAACTCCTTCGGCATCCAACCTGCCAGAGGAGCTAAGAATGACGAGAGACGGAAATCCAGCCAAAGTAACGCCCGGTGAGTTCATCGAACGGCAACCCGCCGATGAAATGGTCAACGATTCCCTGGGGACGGTCGATCTGGCCGATACCACAGACACCGATCCGGAGGACGATCCCGAGTCCGGCGGCAAAGGAATTGGACCCAAAAGCAACGAAGCGTAGCGCCGCGCCTCCCAGCGCAGACTAGCCAGCGGCTGCCGCCTCAACCGTCGCCCACTCCGCAGCTCCGACCCTTAATTCCGCCGCCGCGATGTTCTCTTCCAGATGCGCGACCTTTGAAGTGCCCGGAATTGGCAGCATCGCCGGCGAGCGCTGTAGCAGCCATGCCAGCGAAAGCTGCGCCACCGATGCGGAGTGCTTCGCGGCAACCCGAGCCAGCGTCTCCGCCGCCGGGTTGTCGGGCTTGAGGAGCTTGCCGCCCGCAATCGGATACCACGGCATGAATCCGATGCCCACGTGCTCGCACCACTTCAGAGTCTCCTCATGACGCCGGTCGGCCAGACTGTATCGATTCTGGACAGTCACAATCGGCACGATCTTCCGCGCCGCCTCAACCTCGGCCGGCGTCACCTCGCTCAACCCAATATGGCGGATCTTGCCCTGCTCCTGCATCTGCCTGAGCGCGCCAAGGCTCTCATCGAGAGGCGTGCGCGGATCGATGCGATGCAGCTGATAGAGGTCGATGCAGTCGAGGCGCAGCCGGCGCAGGCTCATTTCGACGCATTGGATCAGGTAACCGGCGCGGCCCACGTATTCGGTTTTGGCCGGTCCCTGGCGCGTGATGCCGCCTTTGGTGGCGATAACCAGCCCGGCCGGATACGGGTGCAGCGTCTCGCAGATCAGGCGCTCGGCGATCTCCGGGCCGTAGGCGTCGGCGGTGTCGATCAGGTTGACGCCAAGCTCGACGGCGCGGCGCAGCACGCGGCGGCATTCGGCCGCATCGGCAGGCTCGCCCCAGGCGCCATCGCCCACCAGGCGCATGGTGCCGTAGCCGAGGCGGTTCACCGTGAGGTCGCCGCCAATCGAAAACGTCCCGGAGGCGGATGCGGAAGTTGCGGTCATGATGGATAAGATGCTACGGCATGGGTCCCTGAATCAGGCATCGACGGCCCCCATTTGGGTGCTAAAGACTGCGCCGAAGACAGGCGCCCCAATTCTGTCGGAGGGAACACTGTCCCCGGCGCATGCGTATCTTGTAAAGTGAGAGCAAACCAGGAGAATCCCCAATGAGCACCGCACCTTATCCGAATGTGCAAGCCATCTTTTACCAGCACTATGAAGCGGTGCGCCGCGATGAGGTCGTCGGCATCCTGCTGGCGCTGTTTCTGGGCACGTTTGGCATTCACCACTTTTATCTGCGCCGCACCGGCCTGGGAGTTCTCTACTGCTGCTTCTCCTGGACGAGCATTCCAACGTTTCTCGGCTTCATCGAGTGCTTCTTCATGCCCGGCCGCGTGAGGGAGTTCAACGCCATCCAGGCGGCCGGGATCGCCGCGTCGCTCGGCATTGCCATGCCGGGGTGGGGCCAACCAGTACAGCCCGTCAACGTGACCGTCAACATGCCGCCCAGCGCCATCACCACCACAGCGCAGGCGCTGCCCAGCACGCTCACCGCCTGCTCGCGATGCCAGCGCACCAACCCGCCGGGGGCCCGCTTCTGCTCCGGCTGCGGCGCGGCGTTGTAATCGGCATTCGGTGGAGCCCAGCGGTAGGTCGGGGTTTCAACCCCGACATTCAGAGGCGCAAATCTGAACGTTGGCTTCAGCCCCTGAGGTCTGCTCTTTGGGCATTGCGCGCAGCTCCACAAATGCCGGCAAGACCTACATATTCGCCTGACCCGACCGCATCGACTCGTTGAATTGCGGCTTTGTGAAGTTGAGCGCCGCCTGCAGCTTCTCCTGGTAATCGGCGGCGCGCTCCATCAGCCTGGGCGTGGCCGCCGCAAACTCGCCATCCAGCACCATCATTCCCTCGCCGGCCTCGTGCCCGGCCATGCGCTTGAGGTCGGCCTCGGTGGTGTTGAGGTACTGCCCATCCCGCGGGTCGGCGATCCACACTGGCTTGCCCTCACCCAGCACGCCGGAGAGCCAGTAGACCTTGCGCAGCAGGTACTCCAGCCGCTCCTCGTCGTTGGTCTCGGTAAACAGAAACTTCTTCTGCCAGCGGCTGTAGTAGCGCGTGGTCACGGGCACCGGCTGGCGGTTGCCGCTCTTCACAAACTCAAGCTGGCCCAGGTCCACCGTCTTGCGGATGGCGTTGTACACAAACGTCTCCGCGTAGGGCTGCTCCATGGCCGGCACAATCTCGGCAAAGGTCACCGTTACCGAAGCAGCCACCTTGGCGTGCAGGTTGTGCGCGCCGCCGTCGGCCAGGTGAATCTCGCCGTGCACGATGTACGTGTCCGACCCCGACTGCGAGCGGTGAAAGGGCCACTGAAACTGGCCAAACGCCAGCGGCAGCCCATCCAGCGTCACATAGCACTCCGGGCGCGGATTGCGCAGGCGCTTCGCCTCGGCCGCCAGGTGGGCCGTCATGTCCGGCAGCAGATGCGGCTTGTCGAAGTCGAAGGTGTCGCTCAGCTCCAGTTGCAGCGTCCGCCCGGCGTTGGCCGGTCCAACGTTTGGTCGTCCAGCCAGGCTCAGGCGGAAGACGGCGGTCGGCTGCCCGTGCAGATCGCTGCCCTGGGCTGAAACCAGCACCATGCCGGCCTGCGCAGCCGCAGCTTCCATGTTGCTGACTAGGTTTGCTTTCAATTCAACGCTCATGGTTAGGGAATCCTGTTCCAAGATCGGTGCCAATCCATTCTATGGGATTGGAGCGGGTTTCGGCTGCGCGGACTGTGGGGCTCAGCGTGTGAATTGGCAACTCAATTCACCGATGGGTGATCGTATCTAGCAGAAAAAAAAAGGGGTGGGAGGTACCCGTATGAATACAAATTGGCTATGTCTTCGTCCGGATCATGCGGGCCAGGTTGCGGCGGTGCCAATTCAAGAAGCGCAGGAGGGTGGAGTCCTGGAGGCGAGTCGGGCAATCGACTGGTAACTCCAGCTCATTTCTTACTCTGCCGGCCAATGCATGGTGCGAAATCGGATAAAACTGGTATTTCATGATGAGCGAGAAACCGCCCGCCCTGCGGACCTCCTCGATATATGTTCTCGGCATCATTCGCGCAATGAAAAGAGGAACGAGGTTCAGTGCGACGCACATTTTGAGCTTTGAAACGAACTCATCCTGAGGAATGTATCCAAGGCGGTTCTTTATTTCAGTGCCGTAGTTGATTCCGTCGCGGTGAAACACTCGGTCCAAATCGTGATTGGTCTCGGACCAGTTTTTCCCCTCCCAAGAACGCACGGTGTCGGCCATTGGTTGAAATCCAGCCCTTGGAAGCCCGGCATCGACCATGAGTTCCCCTTGTACGCCAAGTGAGCGGGTGAAGGCTTGGTCGGAGAACGACAGCACCAGCTTTCGGACCTCTTCTGCCTTCCGCTTCCAATAGCGAAAGCGTCGATTAAAGTAGAAGCGCAGCTGGGTGTTGGGAGTTAGCGCCTCAAGCGATGAACCGATCTTTTGGCCTTCTCTCAGCTCCTTGAGCGCTCGAACCGTGACCCAGTGGAAGAAATTGTCCTCAAAACGCACGGCTAACTGGGATTCGTAGAAAACTCTTTCCGGGTGATCGTCGAATAGTGCCAGGAGCAGCGGTTCAAGGCGCTGGACCGCAGGATCGTCGGCGGGGCCGGGGCGCGCCTCTTCGGGATCTGGCGGCGCATCCAAGTTGTGGTCGTCCCAGTTCATATCGTCCTGAACATTCTCGCTCATGACTCCGTTCTGCCACCTAATCCAAAGAGCGAGCAAATTCGAATTGAGTCGCCCGTTACCGGGGTGGAAACTCAACCTCTTGGTACACGCAATTCAATTTCTCCAATGGTTTGCTTTTCTCGCCCGGGGTGTGTGGCCGCTCCCCTAGCCGTGCTTTGGGTCTGAATGTCGCGATCTTGAAACACAGCTTAGGGCTGGCGCATTCTGTCCTGGGGGCAGCGCGGCGAGGTTGGAACGAATGGAATGGTTTGTTCGGTCCCGAGGCGAGGAAAACGGATGAAACTCGAATCCGCCGCGCGGAAATCATGGGCCGGAGGTGAACCCACACTAAGGCCGCCGGACGAGCTGAATTATTGGACGACCTCCGTCACAGCCGCCGATTCAGCGGGAGCGTGTGTCTTGTCGCCCAGACACCACTTGGCCAGTTCGTACGTTCCAGCTGCCCGCTTTTCACCGAACGACACTGCGCCGCTGCTGAGGGTCGCTTCGGCCAGCACTGTGCTGCCCATCTTTGAGCTCCAGCTTGCCGGTCGGCTCTGTTGATCCGCCTGCCACCTTCACGGTGACGTCGAGCGCCTCTCCCGCCGTGGCCGGGTTGGCCCTGTGGCTCAGGATCACGACCGGCATCTTGACCACCGCGACTGAGCTCCAGAAAGCAGAAGACGCAGCCGGGAGACCGGCCGCGTCTTCTTCTCACCGAATCTCAATGGCTCGCCGATGCCAGTGCCAACCCAACTCGCCCCAGCTATCGCTTTTCTGCGAGTGCGGGTGTAGGCGCGGCCGGCATGGGCCGTGGGCCGGCGGTGCCCAAGCTCACCGCGCGCAGCGGCGTTACCGGCTGCGCCGCCGGCGCCTGGTGCATGGTGACAATGATCGCTCCGGCCGGCTTTTTGCCCGCGCACACATAGGAGTGCGGCGTGCTGGCGTCAAAGTACACTGAGTCGCCCTGCTCCAGTGTGCACTCGTGCTCGCCATGACGGATGGCCAGCTCGCCATCCATGACATACAGGAATTCGTAGCCGGGATGCATGTGCGCCTTGGTCTCCACATTCTTGGCCGGGGGGATGAACTCGGCAAAATAAGGATCCATGTGCCGGTCGGGAACCATGTATCCCAGGCTTTCAAAGTAATAAGTCGGCGCCTCGGTTCCCGTCTGCGGAAGCCTCACGCGATCCTTGCGCCGATGCACCCGAAACATGGCGTGCGGCTCGGTGTCAAAGAAGTAAGAAAGGTCCTTGGAGAAGACCATGGCGACCCGCGCCAGGTTGCGCAGGGTCGGCACCACCCGCCCTGTTTCCAGTTGGGAAAGAAAGCTGGCCGATAGCCCGGTGTGCCGCCCCAGTTCCACCAGACCCATCGACTTCTTGAGCCGAAGCCTCTTGATCCGCTCGCCAATCCGCTTTTCGGCGATGAACCGCTCGGTCGTCTCCGTATCCACCTGCGACTTTTGCGTCTCTTCGCTGCGCACTACCGCCAACTCAGCCATCTCTCCTCCGGCCCAATTTATTGGATGCACAACTAAGGCGTGTTGTGCGTATCAAAAATATTCTTCATGGTACTAAAGTACGGCAGCTGCCGCAAATCGAATTTCTGTCTTAACCGGGAGAGACAAATCATTCTTGTCTATATGGCTCGTGCTTTCGCCGGCGCTAAACAGTCTGATGCACCTCGACCCGGTTTTTGTCTCCTGAGCGGTGCAACTGGAATGGTTGGTAGTGAGGTTCAGCGTGCGCTGACTTCTCGTGGCGCCCGCGTGGTGCAGTTGGTGCGCCGCACGCCGGCCCCTCCGAGCGAGATTCGCTGGGATCCCGGAGCCGCGCTGCCCATCGCTCAGCCTGATGCGCTCGAAGGCGTGTCCGCCGCTATTCATCTCTCCGGCGCGAGCGTGGCCGCCCATCGCTGGACTGCGGCGTACAAGCGGGAAATAGCTGCAAGCCGCATCGGCTCCACGCGCTCCCTGGCCACCACTCTGGCCGGCCTGCGCCGCCCGCCGCATGCGCTGCTCATCGCATCGGCCACCGGCATCTACGGCAACCGCGGCGACGAGCTGCTGGACGAGTCCTCCGCGCCTGGCTCGGGCTTTCTGGCCGGCCTGTGCGTCCAATGGGAGGCGGCCGCGCAGCCAGCGGTTGACGCCGGCATTCGCGTAGTCCATCTTCGCTTCGGCGTCATCCTTGGCAGCGCGCCGGGCTCGGCGCTGGGCAAGATGTTGCCGATATTCCGGCTTGGGCTCGGCGGCCGGCTTGGCAGCGGCAGGCAATGGATGAGCTGGATCAGCCTCGAGGACGCCATCGCGGCCATCCTCTTCGCACTGGACACGCCCGCGCTCGCCGGCCCCATCGACGTGACTGCCCCCAATCCGGTTACCAATGCGGACTTCACACGCGCGCTGGGACGGCAGCTGCATCGGCCCACTGTGCTGCCCGCGCCCGCCTTCGCACTTCGTTTCGCTCTGGGAGAGATGGCCGACGAGGCGCTGCTGGCCAGCGCGCGGGTATTTCCAGCCCGTCTCAGTGGTGCTAGTTTCGCCTTCATGCATCCCACCGTCGATCAGGCCCTGGCCGCCGCACTCCCGTAGAGCCGTGCGCCTGCCGATTCGCAGACAATCCGGGTACGATCTGGGTACCCCATCCTTTCCGCGCACTTTGCGGAAAGGGTGGGATACCGCAAATGCGCCCCCAGCCGTCCTCCCAACCCATCCGCGTTATCCTAAAGAGTCCGGCGGCTGCGCCAAACCAGCCGCCCAAGGAAGCCATGCCCGAAGAATCCGCCACCGCCAGCACCCCCGCCGCACAGACTCCGCCCGTCGCTACCATCGCCACGCTCGCACAGCACGACGGCCAGACCGTCACCCTGCGCGGATGGCTTTACAACCTGCGCGAGAGCGGCAAGCTGCTCTTCCCCATCTTTCGCGACGGCACCGGCACCGTGCAGGGCGTGGCCCACGTCAAGAGCGTGACGCCGGCTGTCTTCGAGGCGCTCAAGACGCTCACCCAGGAGTCGAGCGTCATCGTCACGGGCCGTGTTCGCGCCGACCAGCGCGCGCCAGGAGGCTTTGAGCTCGACGTGGTCGATCTCCAGGTGGTGCAGCGCGTGCCCGAGTCCGCGCCCTACCCCATCTCGCTCAAGGAGCACGGCGTGGACTTCCTCATGGAGCATCGGCACCTGTGGGTGCGGTCGCCGCGCCAGTCCGCCATCCTGCGCATCCGCGCCGAGATCATGCGCGCGGCTGCGGAATACTTTGACCAGAACGGCTTCATCCGCACCGATCCGCCCATCCTCACGCCGGCCGCGTGCGAAGGCACTTCGACGCTCTTTCCGGTGGACTACTTCGGCGATCCGGCCTTCCTCACGCAGTCCGGCCAGCTTTATATCGAGTCCACGGCGCTGGCGCTGGGCAAGGTCTACAGCTTCGGCCCCACATTTCGCGCGGAGAAGTCGAAGACGCGCCGCCACCTGACCGAGTTCTGGATGATCGAGCCCGAAGTCGCCTTCATGGACCTCGACGGCCTGCTCGTGCTCGCGGAAAACTTCCTCTCGCACATTGTGCAGAGCGTGCTCAAAAACCGGGCTCCGGAGCTCGCCGTCATCGGCCGCGACCGCGCCAAACTCGAAGCCATTCTGCCGCCATTCCCGCGCGTCACCTACGACGACGCGGTAGCCCTGCTCAATGCCGCCCACAAGACCGGCCAGCTTGAGAGTCCGTTTGAATACGGCAACGACTTCGGCTCGCCGGATGAGACCTGGCTCAGCTCGCAGTTTGACCGCCCGGTGATGGTGAATCGGTATCCGGCCAACGTGAAGGCCTTCTACATGGAGCCCGACCCCAAGGACCCGCGCCTGGCCCTCTGCGTGGACGTGCTCGCCCCCGAGGGCTACGGCGAAATCATCGGCGGCTCGCAGCGCGTGTCCAGCTACGAGCTGCTCTCCAGCCGCATCGGCGAGCACCAGCTCCCCCGCCAGGCCTT
>Ga0302324_100018584_pt1 | contig 13685 bp, 7 predicted proteins | sample Palsa_T0_1_FD_201949 | JGI IMG/M metagenome (GOLD analysis project Ga0302324, IMG submission 201949) | Peat permafrost microbial communities from Stordalen Mire near Abisko, Sweden - Palsa_T0_1 | ecosystem: Environmental > Terrestrial > Soil > Palsa > Peat permafrost | place: Sweden: Abisko...
TTGCGTCGTCACTGTCGTGATCATGGCGGGCTGGTCGGTTACGACCGCCACGTATTTTGCATTCAGCAACGACGTCATCAAAGGCGTGATAGCGCGGCAGGCCGAACAACAGTACGCCTATGAAGACCGCATTGCCGAGCTTCGCGCGCTGATCGATCGCACCACCAGCCGGCAACTTCTCGATCAGGAACAGTTTGAGCAGAAGCTCAACGAACTGTTGCATCGGCAGGCGACGCTTGAATCGCACGCCTCGGCGCTGAACGGCATTACCGATCCCGCCGCTACCGGATCGATCAATAGCCAAAAGCCGTCGCCGATCGGCGACGCCCTGTTGCGCCCGCAGCCGCTCGATCGTGGCAGTTCGCTGGAGCCGTCGCACATGCCCGGAGGGCACGGCAATCTCAAAGACGCCGATATCGGCGCAAAACTTGGCCGCATCGAGGCTTCGCTCGATCGGATCGATCGCCGGCAAGCCGCGGTGCTCGCGCAACTTGAGGATCGCTACGAGAGCAAAGCGCGCAAGATGCGGAGCGTGCTCTCCGAACTCGGACTGAAACTCGATGCCGCTCCGGCCGGAGCCGTCGGCGGTCCCTTCGTGCCGGTCAAATTGCCCGCTGCCGGACAGAGCTTCGAGCGCGCGGTGACCGCGGTGAGCATCGTCCGCGCCTACGCCGACAAACTCAGCGCCTCACTGGTCAACGTGCCATTGCACGCGCCTGTTACGGGCGAAATCGACGAAACATCCCCGTTCGGCGTGCGCGTCGATCCGTTCATGCACGTGCCAGCAATGCACACCGGAATCGATTTTCGCGGCGAGATGGGCGAGCCGATCCACGCCACCGCAGCCGGAACCGTGACTTCGGCCGGCTGGAGCGGCGGCTACGGCAACATGGTCGAGGTCAACCACGGCAACGGGCTGGCGACTCGCTACGGTCACCTGTCCAAGATCGATGTCACCGTCGGCCAAAACATTCGCCTTGGCCAAGTTATTGGCCGGCTTGGCTCGACCGGCCGCTCGACCGGGCCGCACGTCCATTACGAGACGCGGGTCAATGGCGAAGCTGTCAATCCTTCGAAATTTCTGGACGCCGGCGCGAAATTGTTCAGCGGGTCGTAAGCCGAGCAGCGGCTGATCTTTCGCGCGCCGCTAATCGACGTCCTCTACATTCTGCGGCGTAGTGCCAAACGCCTTTTGCGCCAACGCGGCTTCGGTGAACTGATCGAGATCACCGTCGAGCACGCCTGCCGTATCTGAAGTCGAAACACCGGTGCGCAGATCCTTCACCATCTGATAGGGCTGCAACACGTAGGACCTGATCTGGTGGCCCCAGCCGATATCTGTCTTGGCGGCTTGGTCCGCAGCGGCTTTTTCTTCGCGCTTCTTCAGCTCAAGTTCGTAAAGCTTCGCGCGCAGCATCTGCCAGGCTCTCGCACGGTTGCGATGCTGTGAGCGATCCTCCTGACAGACCACGGCGATATTCGTGGGAATATGGGTCAGCCGGATTGCGGATTCCGTTTTGTTGACGTGCTGGCCGCCCGCGCCGCCAGAACGCATCGTGTCCGTGCGGACGTCGGACTCGTTGATGTCGATTTTGATCGTGTCGTCGACAACCGGATAAACGTTCACGCTGGCGAATGACGTGTGGCGGCGTGCGTTGGAGTCGAACGGCGAAATACGGACCAGCCGGTGAACGCCGTTTTCAGTCTTGAGCCAGCCATAGGCATTGCGGCCCTTGATTTCGATCGTCGCCGATTTGATCCCGGCCTCTTCGCCCCGGGTCTCTTCCAGGAAGTCGACCTTGAAACCGTGCTGCTCGGCCCAGCGCGCGTACATGCGAAGCAACATCGAAGCCCAATCCTGGCTTTCGGTACCGCCGGCGCCGGCGTGCACTTCGAGGTAAGTATCGTTGTTGTCGGCTTCGCCCGAGAGCAGCGCTTCAAGCTCGCGGCGCGAGACATCGGCCTTTAGCTTGCGTAACGCATCTTCCGCCTCGGTAATGACGTTCTGATCTTTCTCAGCTTCACCGAGCTCGATCAGCATGACCTGATCGTCCAGTTCCTGATTGATCCGCGTGAGCGCGTTCAGGTTGTCATCGAGCGCGGTCCGCTCCTGCATGACGCGGCTGGCGCGTTGGGGGTCGTTCCAGAGATCGGGGTCTTCGGCCAGCCGGTTCAGTTCGGCAAGCCGGACGCGCGCCTTGTCGACGTCAAAGATGCCTCCTCAGCAGTCCTGCCGACTGCTTGATGTCATCGACGATGGCGGAAATCTCGGCGCGCATGAAAATTCTCCAGCCGGCGATTTAATCGCTTGCTGCCTTAAGTGCAATGCGAACTCAGTAAAGTCCGCCGGTGCTGGAGCGCACGGCGCCGGCCGCCGCGTCAGGAGAGACCGATACCGACGTGTCGATCGGCTTGCCGTTCGCAGTCTCGTTACCGATCAGTGAATAATTGTCAGGGGGCGCGGTACCGGGCTTGAACGCTTCAAGAATCACATTGGTGTCGCCGGGCGCCGCGCGCATTCCGGTCTTGGCATTGACGCGGATCAGCTTGATGCCGGGCGGCACGCGGAATGGAATCGGCGGTTTATCGGCCAGCGCCTCTTTCATGAAATCGCGCACAATCGGCGCGGCCAAGCCACCGCCGGTCGCGCGGGGACCGATCTTGCGCGGCTTGTCATAGCCCATATAGACGCCGGCAACGACGTCTGGTGAAAAACCAACGAACCACACGTCCTTTGAGTCGTTGGTCGTGCCGGTCTTTCCCGCGATCGGCTTGCCAACCGCTTTCAACGCGGTGCCGGTGCCACGTTGCACCACGCCCTCCATCAACGACGTGATCTGGTAAGCCGTCATGGGGTCGATCACCTGCTCGCGGTGATCGATCAGCGTCGGCTCTGGATTGTTGTTCCACGAGGGGGCGTCACACCCCTGACATTCGCGGGTGTCGTGCTTGTAAATCGTGTGGCCGTAGCGATCCTGTATGCGGTCGATCAAGGTCGGAATAACGCGCCGGCCGCCGTTGTCGAACATCGAATACGCCGTGACCATACGCATCACGGTCGTCTCGCCGGCGCCGAGCGCGTAGGACAGATACGGTGGCAGCTCGTCATAGACGCCGAACCGCTTCGCGTATTCGGCAATCAGCGGCATGCCGATGTCCTGCGCCAGCCGAACCGTCATCACGTTGCGGGACTCCTCGAGGCCGAAACGGAGCGTCGAGGGACCGTAGAATTTACCGCCGTAGTTTTCCGGCTTCCAGACTCCGCCGCCGCCGGCGCCGGTGTCGATGTCGATCGGCGCATCCATGACGATGGTAGAAGGCGTGTAGCCGTTATCCAGTGCAGCCGAGTAAACGATCGGCTTGAACGATGAGCCCGGCTGTCGCAGCGCTTGGGTCGCGCGGTTGAACTGGCTCTGATCGAACGAGAAGCCGCCGACCATCGCGAGGACACGGCCCGTGTGCGGGTCCATCACCACCATGGCACCGGAAATTTCCGGAACTTGGCGCAGCCGATACTTGCCGTCTTGATCGGGAATCGGTTCAACGTAGATCGCATCGCCAGGCTGCAATACTTGGGCGACGTTCTGAACAGGCTTCGACGGACCACCTGCCAGCTTGGCCCACTTCACGCCTTCAAGCGAAATAATGCCGGTTGCGCGGTCTTTGAGCACGTTGCCGCCGGGATCGCGCGCCGGCTGCAAACCAATCCGCGCCGACTGGTCGGACACTTCGAGTACGACTGCCATACGCCACGGATCGATATCGGCGAGCGATTTAACATCGGCGAGCTTGACGCCCCAGTCGCCTGAAATATCGATCTTGGTGACTGGCCCGCGATAGCCTTGAGTCTCGTCGAAGTTGACCAACCCGTTGATCATCGCCTGGCGCGCTTCGGCCTGGATCTTGGGATCGAGTGTGGTGCGCACGGAGAGGCCGCCCTCATAAAGCTTTTTCTCTCCGTAATTATCGAAGATGTAGCGCCGCACTTCTTCGGTAAAATACTCGGCTGCAAATATGTGGGCGCCGGTCGGCCGTACCGTGATTTCGAGCGGCTGTTTCTTGGCCTGCTCGGCGGCATCGGCGGGGATGTAGCCGTCCTCGGCCATGCGGTCGATCACGTAATTGCGGCGCGCAATTGCCTCTTCCTTGCGCCGGAACGGATTGTAGTTGTTCGGGCCCTTCGGCAGCGCCGCGAGATAGGCTGCCTGTGCGATCGTCAGCTCATGCACCGATTTGTCGAAGTAGAGCAGTGACGCAGCAGCGACGCCGTAGGCTCCGAAACCCAGATAAATCTCGTTCAGATAGAGTTCGAGGATTTTGTCTTTTGAGTAGGTGCGCTCGATACGCAGCGCCAGCAGCGCTTCCTTGATTTTGCGCTCGAACGACACCTCGTTGGTCAACAGGAAGTTCTTGGCGACCTGCTGGGTGATGGTCGAAGCGCCCTGCGGGCGGCGCCCACTGCCGTAATTCTCGACAAACAGGACGCCGGCCCGGGCGATGCCGGAAAAATCGATGCCAGGATGCTGATAGAAATTCTTGTCTTCCGCCGCGACGAACGCGTTGGTGACGAGTTTCGGGATCGCCTGGATCGGCAGGTAGAGCCGGTGCTGATTGGCATACTCGGCGAGCAGCGAACCGTCAGCGGCATGAACCCGCGTCATCACCGGCGGCTCATAATCCTGAAGCTGGGAATAGTCCGGCAAGTCCTTGGAATAGTGCCACAATAGCGCGGAAATACCGGCCACGCCGACGATGAAAACCACCGTACCCGCCGCAAACAGGAAGCCCAGAAGTCGCAACACGAATTTCATTGGCAACATTCCGCCGTGGCGCGGCCGGCGCCAGCGCCTTGCCGATTCACCCTATGCCGCGTGCAGTTTGGCAGTTTTAGCGTCCAACCGCCACAACCCCTGTCGTCATTGCTCTGGTCGCCTTGTTTTTTGTTCAAACTGAGGCCGCGACCAGCCTAGCCTAATTGGAGCCAGCATGAACGCCGGCTACATGAGCGGCAAAATAGCCGTCGATCGCATGAGCCACCGCGTCGGCCGTGTGATCGCGCCAGCTATCGGACAACAGCGACGCTAAATCCTGCTTGTTCGACACGTAGCCTAATTCCACCAGGACTGACGGGACATCGGGATCCTTGAGCACACGGAAGCCGGCTGATTTCAAAGGGTTTTTGTACAGGCGTGTGACACCCTTCAAATCATCCACCAGCTTGTGGGCAAATTGTATCGAAAACGTCTTGGTTTCGCGCTGGGCTAGGTCAAGCAGAATGCCAGCAACATCGTCGGGCTCGTCCTTGAGATCGACACCTGCGATCACGTCAGCCTTGTTTTCCTGCTCGGCGAGCCGCTCGGCCTCGGGATCGGTCGCCTTGTCCGACAGCGTATAGATGGTCGCACCCTGCGCATCGCCTTCCTTCTTCGGCAAGGAATCCGCGTGAATGGAGACGAACAGCGACGCGCCGGCGCCGCGCGCAATCCGTACCCGATCGGGCAATGGCACAAACGTGTCGTCCGTACGCGTCATCAGGACGCGGTACTTGCCCGCTTTTTCGATCCGGTCGCGAAGCCTCTGTGCGAAATCGAGAACGATGTCCTTCTCCAGCTCCCCATTCGGCCCCTTGGTGCCGGTGTCGACACCGCCGTGCCCGGGATCGAGCACCACCAGCGGCCGCGAATCATTAGGGTTAGGCGGGGGCGCGACAGAAGCCGCACTCGCAGGAGCCGATTTGCCCTCCAGCGCCATCTTCTTCAGAAAACTATCGCGATCGGTCGGCGCAAGATCAAGTACCAAGCGGGCCGGCGCGCTATCGGTCGCGTCGACGACATAGGCATTGTCAATGCGAACCGGCTTGGTCACGTCGAAAACCATGCGCGAGCCGCCGGGCATCATCACGCCATACCGAAACGCCTTGATCAGACCGCGCCCGCTGTCACCAGCTTTGGGCGGCAATTGAAACGTCACCTCGGGGATATCAACAACGACCCGATAGGGATCGGCAAGCGTGAAGGCGTGCAGATCGATCTTTCGGCTCAAATCCATCACGAAGCGCGTCTGTGCTTCGTCGCCGGCGAGGCGGACGTCGGTCGCCACCGGATATGAGTCGCCCGGGGTGCCCCTCGCCGGGCCTTCCGCGGCACAGACGACCCCGGCGAGGACCGCCCCGAGAAAAGCCCAGCCCGCAGCCCGGACAAACATCGGTTTCGACCCCATTGGCCTCCGTCCTTACTCCCTTAGGGAGGCGCGGTTAACCGAATCTTAAGGCTGCGGACCTGGCACTATCCCTAGAAAACAGCCCGAAACAGGCCCATTTTATATGCAGCTTGCCAATTCACCGTCAGGCGCTTTATGAAGAATGGCTGACGGTGACAGGTTCCGGTTGTGTCGCGTTAGGGCATCCGGCAGACGCTTGTTGAAAGCACCCCGCCGAAATGGCTCCCAAAAAAGGTAAGGGACCCAGGCGGAAGCAGGCTTTTGACCCCCTTCGGCGCCGAAACGCGCAGACGAAGGCTCCAGCAAGCGACGTCGATACCCTTAAGGATAAAGGACAACCGAAACCTCGCGTGCGACGCATGTGCCAGCAGATCAAAACTGCCGGCAGTGTTTCGCGCCGATACCGTAAGCAATTGAGAGAAATTGCGATGGCGCCACGCGCTGTCGCCTTCATCGCGGTTTGGAATTTATGTTCGAGGCGCAAGTCTTGCCCAAGCAAGTCTCCCTAAGGCGAGTCTTTGCAGGGGAAGTCGAGGTTCGATCGGTTTGGCATGGCATGTTTGCCGGTGCAGCGATCGATACCGCCTGTCGCGCTCGTCCGATCCGATCCGTCCCTTTCACCGACAATTGGGCTGGCGCCCGTTCCCTGTCGCCGACACGGCGCGGAGCGGACGGCACGCCGCCCATCGCGAGATTATCCCATGGCGAACAAAATGCTCATCGACGCGACCCATCCCGAGGAGACCCGGGTGGTCGTATTGCGCGGCAATCGCGTCGAGGAATTCGACTTCGAGTCCGCGCAGCGTAAACAACTTCGTGGCAACATCTATCTGGCGAAGGTGACGCGCGTTGAGCCGTCCCTTCAGGCGGCATTTGTCGATTACGGCGGCAACCGCCATGGCTTCCTGGCATTCTCCGAAATCCATCCGGACTATTATCAAATTCCGGTCGCCGATCGGCAGGCGCTGATCGACGAGGAAGAGCGCGCGCAACGCGCCGCCGACGACGAGGCCGATCGGCGCCCCCGCCGTCATCGGCATCGCGGCCGCCCCGCCCGCCGCAACGACGAAGCGGTGCACGGTGACGCCGCCGAAGCACCGGCGGGTGGCTTCGCCGGTCCGGATCAAGTTGCCGAGACCCTTGAAGGCAGTGAACCGCCGTCAGGTGAGCCAACACAAATCACTGCGGTAGAGGCGCCGGAATCGCGGGGCGATATCGCTTTGGAAACCTCGGCCGAGCCGCACGAAGCGGAAGGCGACGACGCTTCCCATGAATCCGCTTCCGATGACACGGATGAAACCGACGAATCCGGGCCGGCCACGATCGAGCTGACGGCGGTCACGGCTTCCGTCTCAGGCCCCACGGAGATTGAAGCGACGCCCGAAGCAGGCGGCGAAACCAGCGCTGAAGCAAGCCAGCATGAAGCAGGCGACCACGGCGAAATGGACGACCAAGGCGACGCAGAACATGGCGGCGCCGACGATCATGGCAGCGTCGAAGAGGTCAATGGCGCCGGCAACGAGCATGAAAACGGCCATGACGAAGAAGTCGTAGAGTCGGTCGGCGGCAGCGACGCCATGGAAGAGGTTCCGGACCGGGCGCCGCGCTATCGCCGTCAGTACAAGATTCAAGAGGTCATCAAGCGCCGGCAGGTGATGCTGGTGCAGGTGGTTAAGGAAGAGCGCGGCACCAAAGGCGCAGCGCTGACGACCTATCTGTCTCTCGCTGGCCGTTATTCGGTGCTGATGCCGAACACCGCCCGCGGCGGCGGCATCAGCCGCAAGATCACCAGCGCCGAAGATCGCGCCCGGCTGAAGGAAGCAGCCGCCGATCTAGAAGTGCCGGAGGGCATGGGCGTCATCCTGCGCACGGCGGGTGCGAGCCGCACCAAAGTGGAGATCAAGCGCGACTTCGAATACTTGCTGCGGATGTGGGAGACCGTCCGCGACCTCACGCTAAAGTCCACCGCACCAAAGCTCGTCTACGAAGAAGGCTCGCTGATCAAGCGTTCGATCCGCGATCTCTATGGCAAGGAAATCGACGAAGTCATCGTCGCCGGCGATGACGCCTATCATGAAGCCAAAGACTTCATGCGCATGCTCATGCCGAGCCATGCCAAGAGCGTCAAATCTTACAGTGATACCCAGCCGCTGTTGTCGCGCTATGGCGTTGAGAGCCAGCTCGACGCCATGTTCTCGCCGGTCGTGCAGTTGCGCTCCGGCGGGTACATCGTGATCAACCAAGCCGAAGCGCTGGTGGCGATTGACGTCAACTCAGGCCGCGCCACACGCGAGCATCACATCGAGGACACTGCGCTCAAGACCAATCTTGAAGCGTCGGATGAAATTGCCCGCCAGCTTCGGCTGCGCGACCTCGCCGGCCTCATCGTGATCGACTTCATCGACATGGATGAGAACCGCAACAATCGCTCGGTCGAGCGGCGTCTCAAGGAAGCCCTCAAGCACGACCGCGCCCGCATCCAGGTCGGCCGCATCTCGCATTTCGGCCTTCTGGAAATGTCGCGCCAACGCATCCGCACCAGCGTGCTGGAAAGCTCGACCGAGAAGTGCCCGTATTGCGGCGGTTCCGGCCACGTCCGCTCGGTGTCGTCGCTGGCGCTGCAAGTGCTCCGCGCACTCGAAGAGCAGTTGATGAAGGGCGCCACCCATAACCTCATCGCGCGCACCCGCAGCGATGTGGCGGCTTACGTGCTTAACCAGAAGCGCGCGCATCTGCGCGCGCTCGAAGAGCGCTTCGCCATTACCATTATGGTAGTCGCCGACGAGACGGTCCCAGCACTGCAGGCTTTTGTCGTCGATCGCGGTGAGCAAGTGCATTCGCCCGAGCAGGCGCGGGAGATTGCCGAGCAGCATCAGGCCGAGGCCGCCGCCGCCCCGCTCGAAGAAGAGGACGATCTTGAAGACGAGAGCATCGTCGACGAGGTTGAGGAAGAACAGGCCGCCGAGGCGGAAGCGTCTTCAGCACCCGCCGAAAGCAGTGACGGCGAAAGCGGCGAACCGCGCCGCCGGCGCCGCCGGCGCGGACGCGGCGGGCGTAATGGGCGCGACAACGGTGAGCAACGCCGATACGAGCAAATTCCAATCAACGACGACGGCAGCGAGCCAGCGGGCGAACACTTCGTGTCGTCCGACGACGCTGTCGCAAGCGACGATGCCGCGGCCGAGCCGCACGGTGAGCCCGACAATGGTCAACGCGAAGAGCGGCCGGAATATCACGGCGAACGCCAAGGCCAAGACGCCGAAGGAAGCGAACATGATGGCGGACGGCGCCGGCGTCGGCGCGGACGCCGCGGCGGACGCAATCGCCAGGAGAATCGCCAAGAAAATCGGCAAGAGCGCAACGGCAATGGCGGCTCTTCCCGTGACGAGCAGCAGCCCCAACATGACTTTGCGCCGGGGGATCAGTTCCCAACTCCGGCCACAAGCGAGTCGGTAACGCACGACACGATGGCCGATTTCGCTGTGTCGCCTGCTGCCGCGCCTGCTCCGGTGATCCCTGAGCCGTCCATGCCGGAGCCCGAGGCGCCACGCCGGCGGTCGACCGTGCGCGAACCGGCGCCGGTTTCGAGCAGCGAAAGCTTTGCGCCGACGCCTTCACCCACACCTGTGACGCCTGCACCGGAACCGGCTGCGGAGACAATTACGACCGAAGATGCCAACAAGCCGCGCAAGACCGGATGGTGGTCGAAACGGTTCGGCGGCTGATCGAAAAGATGATCCGCCGGGGGCGCTATGAAAAGCGGGTGGATCGAACGCGACGCTGAGGCCCTCGTCGCCGGATTGGCAAAGTCGGGCATCGACCGCGACTTGGCGCTTCGCGTCTACACGACGCGTCTGCTCGGCCGCGATCCCAAGCTCGTGCTGCATGGCGGCGGCAACACCTCGCTGAAGCAGCACATGCGCAACCGCCTCGGCGAAGAGGTCGAGGTGCTGCGCGTCAAGGCGACCGGCGCCGACATGGCGACGCTCGACTCTGCCGGCATGCCTGCGGTGCGCCTTCAACCGCTGCGCGAGCTGCGTGCACTCGAAAGCATCGGCGACGAGGACCTCGTCGGCATCGAGCGCGCCAACCTTATCGACCCGGCCGCGCCCAATCCCTCGGTCGAGGTAATGCTGCACGCTTTTCTGCCGCAAAAATTCATCGATCACACCCACGCGCGCGCCGTGCTCAGCCTGATCGACCAGCCGGGCGGCGAAGAGAAATGCGAGGAGGCATTCGGCAAGCGGCTTGCGTTCGTGCCCTACGTCAGGCCCGGCTTCGGCCTCGCCAAGAAGTCCATCGAGGTGTTTGAACGGTCAAAACCGACCGACGGCCTGATCCTGAGCAAACACGGTATCGTCACCTTTGGCGACAACGCGCACGAAGCTTACGAACGCATGATCGAGATGGTTACGCTGGCCGAAGAATTTCTGGAGGGCCGGTGCATGCCTCGGGTTATTGTGACCCGGTGGCGCGATCCCGCGCCCATCGCTACCGTGGCTCCGATCGTGCGCGGCGCTTGCAGTCTGAAAGACGAAAAAATCGAAGGCGCGTGGCGTCGCTTGGTGATGGAGTTTCGCTCCGGGCCGGATGTCTTGAGTGTGCTTCAGTCGGATCTGCCACGGTTGAGCGAAGGCGGCGTGGTGACGCCCGACCACACCATACGCACCAAAAACTGGCCGCTGGTGCTGCCGCACGCCGAGGAGGATAAACTCGACACGTTCGCAACAGCGGCACGCGAAGCCATCGGCGCATTCGCAACACACTATCGTGACTACTTCGCCCGTAACAACAAACGCGTCGGCGGCATCAAAAAGGAACTCGATCCTCTACCGCGCGTCGTTTTGGTGCCCGGACTTGGATTGTTCGGCCTCGGCCGGACCAAGCGGGACGCCATCATTGCCGCCGACATCGCCCAAGAGTGGATGGCGGTTGTGTACAATGCTGAGCTCACCGGTTCATTCGAATCGATCTCCGAAGCTGATATGTTCGACGCCGAATATTGGCCGCTAGAGCAGGCCAAGCTCGGCGTCCGCAAGGAATTTCCGCTCGCCGGCCAGATCGCCGCGGTGACCGGCGCCGGCGGTGCCATCGGCGCCGCGACGGCGCGGGCCTTCGCAGCGGCCGGCGCAGAGGTCGCGCTGCTCGACGTCAATTTCTCAGCGGCAAGCGAACAGGCGGACAAGATCGGGCTCGATGCACTGCCGGTGACCTGCGACGTCACCGGCGTGGAATCGGTGCGCACCGCGTTCGATAAAATCGTGAAGCATTTCGGCGGCGTCGATATCGTGGTGTCAAACGCCGGCGCCGCCTGGCAGGGGCGCATCGGCGACGTCGATGAGGACACCATGCGAAAAAGCTTCGAGCTGAATTTCTACGGCCACCAGCGCGTCGCGCAGGCCGCCGTGAAGATCATGCTCGCGCAAGGCACTGGCGGTTGCCTGTTGTTCAATGTCTCCAAACAGGCGGTCAATCCGGGTCCGAATTTCGGACCTTACGGGATTCCTAAAGCGGCGGAGCTGGCGCTGATGCGGCAATACGCACTCGACTACGGCGCCGACGGCATCCGCGCCAATGCGGTCAACGCCGACCGCATCCGCTCCGGTCTCCTCACCAGCGACATGATCGCATCGCGTTCAAAAGCGCGGGACTTGAGCGAAAAAGACTACATGAGCGGCAACCTGCTCGGCCGCGAAGTCACCGCCGAGGACGTCGCGCAAGCCTTCGTGCATCATGCGCTCGCGCTCAAAACCACAGCCGACGTCACCACGGTCGATGGCGGCAATATCGCCGCCGCGATGCGCTGACCGTGGCACAGGACCAGCGAAGCGCCGCCGCACTACGCGCCAGGATCGACGTCCACCGTCCGGCGATTGCGATGGCGGCGCATAATCCGCTCGCCGCGAAACTTGCCGCCAATGCCGGTTTCGATGCGATCTGGGGCAGCGGTTTTGAGCTGTCCGCATCCTTCGCTGTGCCTGATGCCAATATTCTTTCGATGAACACGCATCTCGACATGATGCGCGCAATCGGCTCGGTGCAGGACGCGCCGGTGATTGCCGACCTCGATACCGGTTTCGGCAATGCCGTAAACGTCGCTTACGTGGTCCCGCAATACGTGGCCGCCGGCGTCGCCGCGGTGGTGATCGAGGACAAAACCTTTCCCAAAGACTCGAGCCTGCGCGCCGGCGGCCGTCAGGAGCTGGTGCCGATCGAGGAATTCCAGGGCAAAATCGCAGCGGCCAAGGCAACCGACAACGTGCTCGTCATCGCGCGCACCGAGGCACTGATTGCCGGCGCCGGTCAGGACGAAGCGCTGCGCCGAGGCGCGGGCTACGCGGAAGTCGGCGCCGATGCCGTGCTTATTCACAGCAAGCAAAAAACGCCCGACGAGATCGTGGCATTCTGCAAAGCGTGGCCGGCCCACGTCCCGTTGGTGCTGGTCCCGACCGCCTATCCGCAACTTTCGTTCGCCGCTATCGCAGCCCTCGGCAAAGTAGGCCTGGTGATCTGCGGCAATCACGCGATCCGCGCCGCCGCCGCGGCAATGCGGGACGTCTTTCGCCGCATTCTGGCCGAAGGCGGTATCGCCGGCGTCGAGAAAGATATCGCTTCAGTCGCCGACGTGTTCGCGTTGCAAGGCGACGCCCTCATGCGCGAAATCGAGAAGAAGTATTTGCGCTGAATAGAACAGTTATTTGTCGACCGGGCCGCCGCTATCAGCCCAATCCTTAAAGCCGCCCATATTGAAGACTTTCTCGTAGCCGAGGTCCTTGAGCAGCTTCCCGGCCAGCGCCGCACGGCCTCCGGAGCCGCAGTAGAGAACGATGTTCTTGTCCTTCGAGAAATTCTTGTCGTGGGTTGGGGCTTCCGGATCGGCCTTGAATTCAAGGAGCCCGCGCGAGACGTGAACCGCGCCCGCGACCTTTCCGCTCGCGGCCACTTCGGTGCCGTCGCGCACGTCGACGACCAGCGTATCGCCCTTGGTGATCATCTCTTTCGCCTGCGCCGGCGTGATTTTCGGCACCGCGGCGTTGGCGGCTTCCATCATTTGCTTAACGCTTGTGGCCATGTCTTATTCGTCCTCGGTTCCAGCCCAAAGGAAGACTATCCGGTTTCGTGGATAAGGAAAACGCGAGCAGCGTGCCGGCTCAGTCGCTCGACAGGATCACGTTCTTCAAGATCGGATAGATCTGGTTCTCCCAGCGCTTGCCGGAGAACACGCCGTAGTGGCCGACGCCGGGCTGCATGTGGTGCCGCCTGAGATAAGGTCGGAGCTTGCTGCACAGGTCGTGCGCCGCCACCGTTTGTCCGACGGCGCAGATGTCGTCGCGCTCGCCTTCCACCGTCAGCAGCATGGTGCGGCGGATCGCACTCGGATCGACCTTGTCGCCGTGCCATTCGAGCTTGCCGAGCGGCAACGCATATTCCTGGAAAATGATGCGTACTGTTTCCAGGTAGAACTC
>Ga0302324_100018585_pt1 | contig 13684 bp, 10 predicted proteins | sample Palsa_T0_1_FD_201949 | JGI IMG/M metagenome (GOLD analysis project Ga0302324, IMG submission 201949) | Peat permafrost microbial communities from Stordalen Mire near Abisko, Sweden - Palsa_T0_1 | ecosystem: Environmental > Terrestrial > Soil > Palsa > Peat permafrost | place: Sweden: Abisko...
AGCCCTCTGGCTCAGGGCCGAAGGGAAAGCTGTCTTTGCGCCCTTCCTGTTCTTCCATATAGCTCACCAACCTCCACACTCCGACGAGCTGAGAAGCAATAGTCTTTGGGGGCTGCGCCACTGCGTACGATTGCTCAGATCCGCTCATGCTGCAACTCCACGGGGCGCGTAGTCGGTATATCCATGAGCTCCACCGCCGTAAAACGTCGAACGATCGGCTGGATTCAGGGGCCTATCTTCTTTGATTCGTTCGACAAGGTCCGGATTGGCGATGAACAGGCGTCCGAAGGCTATTCCATCTGCATGCTTCTTCTCGATTGCCTCTGCCGCACTTTCTGGCGTGTAAGCGGCTGCTGAGAACAGAGGTCCTTCGAAAGCGGGACGGAACAAGGCGGCATTGTTCCGGGCATTTTCGTGGAGTTCATCGGTCAAACCGATCTCCGAGCCCCTGGCCTCGATGAGGTGCAAATAGGCGATTCGGCGCTTACTGAGTTCCTTGATCACAAAGGTGAACAGCTCCAGAGGATTGCTGTCGTGGATCCCGCCATATTGGCCAAAAGGTGAGAGGCGCACGCCAAGCCGGTCGGCCTCAATGGCAGCCGTCACTTCGTCTACGATCTCGAGCAGGAACCGCGCGCGGTTCTCTTGCGACCCGCCGTAGGCATCGGTGCGCTGGTTGGTTCCGTTCTCCAGGAACTGCTCAATCAAGTGGCTATTCGCGCCCTGTAACTCCACTCCATCAAATCCGGCTTCAATCGCGTTCAGCGCGGACTGACGGAACGTGCTGACAATGGCCGCGATTTCAGAGGTCTCCAGGGATCGTGGAATCTCAGCTTGAACCTGTCGAAAGTCTCTCGTCAGGGCGGGAATTGTGGGAGGAATGGCCGAGGGCGCAACGGGAGAACTTCTATCGGGCATAAGCGAGGAGTGAGAATTCCTTCCATTGTGCGCGATTTGCATGACGATCCGGCCGCCGCAGGCATGGACGCCATCGGTCACAGTGCGCCACCCGGCAATCTGGGCTGCTGTGTAGATTCCCGGAGCATTCGGATAGCCTTGCGCCTGAGGACTAATCGCAGTTCCTTCCGAGATGATTAGCCCTGCTGAGGAACGCTGCGCGTAGTATTCAGCGTTCAGGGCGGTTGGCACACTCGCATCGCCGGCGCGCATGCGCGTCAGAGGGGCCATGATGATCCGATTCGGGAGCTCAATTGCACCAAGACGCAGTGGACTAAATAGAGTTTCGTTGAACATGGTGAGCCTTTCGCGTTTCGCTAATCCTTAAGTCACTAGAGCGGCTGACAGTAGCTGTCCGCTTACGGGAGCGGCGGCGAGCGGCGGATAGTCGGTATACCCATGGGCATCGCCGCCATAAAAGGTCCTGCGGTCGTACCCGTTCAGGGCTGAACGCGTTCGAATACGGGACACCAGATCGGGGTTAGAAATGAACAGCCTGCCGAATGCAATGGCGGCTGCTTGGCGCGCTTCGAGGGCTGCAGCTGCGGTCTCGGGCGTATATCCGCCGGCCGAGATCACTGGACCATCGAACAGATGGCCGAACAGTTCGGCGTTGTTAGCCGCACCCATCTTCAGGACATCAGTACGACCCAAGCCGGATGCCCGGCCCTCAATCAGATGGAGGTATGCGAGGTTCCGCTTGCTGAGTTCCGAAATCGTGAAGCTGTAGAGTTCCATTGGGTTGCTGTCGCTCATGCCGCTTGCAGTTCCGTATGGGGAAAGTCGAACTCCCAAACGTAGAGCGCCGATCGCGGCTTTGACCGCTTCGACCACTTCAAGCAGCAACCGGCATCGGTTCTCATAGCTACCCCCGTAGCGGTCAGTGCGCTGGTTTGACCCATCTTCAAGGAATTGGTTGAGCAGGTATCCGTTCGCTGCATGTAGCTCTACGCCGTCAAAACCCGCTTCCATGGCGTTCAAAGCCGCCTGGCGAAACGATTCGACAATGGCTGGCATCTCTTCGCCATCGAGCGCTCGCGGGGTCTGGTAATCGGCGAAACTGAAATCCGGCATATAGACGGCGCCCGCGATCGCAATCGCGGACGGGCCGACCGGCAGCGAACCATCCGGCATGTAGGCAACGTGCGATGCTCGGCCATTGTGGACGAGCTGAAGGACAATTCGGCCTCCTCGGGCATGGACCGAATCGACAACGCTCCGCCATCCCTCGATCTGGGCGTTTGTGTGGATCTCGGGCATGTGAGGAATGCCTCTACCCTGAATACTGATGGCCGTCGCTTCCGTGACGATCAAAGCGGCCGAGGCACGCTGCGCATAATACCCGGCGTTCATGGCTCCGGGGACGCGGTCGCTGTCTGCCCGCATTCGGGTAAGCGGCGCCATGATAATCCGGTGGGGCAGTTCGATCGCACCGAGCCGAATGGGAGTAAAAAGGGTATTGATGGACATTAGGAGAGAGTGATCTCACCCATATCGATTGAGACCAGGAGAGGCTCCTTGACGAGCTGGTAGTCCCCTTCGTATGCATAGATTCGGCGCTTTGTTGGCACAGTGATTCCGTCGACGTCACGGTACTCCGAAGCATAGTTGAGTCCTGTTGCTCCGCCGAGGATGTCTACCGTGTAGTCGTGCCGGCGCAGCAAACCATCCGGTCCAAAGCATGAGATCTGTTCGCGTGTGTGGCTCTTCACATGATCTGGGAAAGTGACTTTCAGGCGCCTCCAGATTTCGCCCTCAACCTGAATCGATGGGATCTCATAAGTCTCGAATCCCTCATGGGTGTAGAGGAACGGAGTGTTGAGGTACGTCCATAAAGCTTCGCCACAGAAATAAGCGACCTGGATGTCATCCCAAGGCGTTTCTCGCAGTTGACCTTTGAAGGATTCCTCGGGGTTATCGCGAGACTCGATGAGCGTCCCGTCAACCTTCTCCATCATGATGCAGTTCGGCTCAAAAATCGATCGTTTATCCTGGCCGGGGAAATCCGTGACCAGACGCTCGACCTTGGTATCAACTGTCATCACGACATTCTTGAGAGCGTCGCCCTTGTTCTTCACGAACCAGATCGCTCCTGTAATCGACGCGGCGACTTTCACCGACTTCACTTTATTCCAACGCTCAAGACCGCCGTGCGCCTTTACGGCCAAGTTCAGTAACTCATTCATTGAGACTCCTTTGTGTTTATCGATCGCGAATGATTGGCCGCGCCACTTACGCGGCGCGGCCAACTGTTACCTCATCGCTACTGCCTTGGCGGCTACTGATGCCTCCACAGCTGCTCCGATAATGTCGGCGACTTCCTGGGGATGCGAGACCATGGATGCATGGCTGGATGCGACCGTGCGAACCGTGGCCCCCATCCGTTTCGCCATCAACTCCTCAGCTTGCGGCGGGATCATCTGATCATTCGAGGAGACCAGGTACCAGGAGCGAATGTGTTTCCACGCCGGCGGACCCGACTTCGCGATGAACGACTTTATGCTGAGCGGTTTCTGCGTCGCCGCCATGACGCGCGCTTCTACCGGGTCCGCATCGGCCGCGAAGGCTTGGGCAAAACCATTGCGATCAATCCAGAGAAAGCCGTGCTCATCCGGGCGAATCTGCGCGGCGCCGGCCGGAGCTGGGCCTTGCTTACTAAGGCCCTCGATACTTTCGCCTTCATCGAGCCCAAACGCCGCGATGTATACCAGGGCGGTGACGTTCGGCGCATCGTTCGCAGCCCCCGAGATCACCATGCCGCCGTAGGAGTGGCCGACGATGACAGTGGGCCCCTTCTCCGCCGCCAAGGCGTTTTGCGTGACCGCGATATCGTCATCGAGCGAAGTCAACGGCAGTTGCACCGCAATGACGTTCAACCCTTTGTTATCGAGGAGCGGAATTACTTTGCTCCACGATGATCCATCCGCCCATGCTCCGTGCACGAGCAGAACGTTTGTCTTCGATTCCATGTCTGTCTCCTTTAGTGGTTGTAATAGTCGGCGGTTGCCGGCTCTGTAAGGTCGCGCGAATTGTTACCGTGATCTTTGGCGACCCAATCGTTTATGTAAGGCGAACAATTGACAAGATTCATGCCTCTTGCCTGCTCGTGAGGCTTCACGAGCATTGCCGGTGATCGCGCGGAGAATCAAGTCCGTTTCGTGATGCGATTCCTGCACACACATGGCGCCCCCACCAAGGCGTCCTCTTCCTAGTCTCTGGTGTTTGCCCAACAGCGTTGAGGAATACGCCGTCAACCCACGATATGCGCCACGATTACTCGACTTAGATCTCGTGAACCCGATTGCAACTTCATTGTCCCTCGTTTCGCACCAGGGCGCGATACCCTTTCGAGGTAATTGCCGCTACCACTGCCAGGGGACCAGCCGGACGGTTGTGGCATCGTTGGCGGTTCCTTCTTCGCGGATACGCGGCGCCGCGCTCTTACACGCGCCTGTTGAGAGTTGCGTCAAAGGTCTGCGATTCTTTGTTGGCGCGCAGCGATGGTAGTGCGTAATTGGCTTCACAGTGAAGCAAGGCGCGTTGGTTCCAGAAGAGCGAGGCGGTGGTAAGAGTGGCCTCGTGCTGCCCGCGGGAGGCGATGCCGATGATGAGGCCGGCACTGATGCGCAAGACGGAGGCGAACGCGGCGCATCAGGGTGGTGGTGCACCCCGGGCAGAGCTGATCGAAGACGAGCCACATGCGCCGGTCCCTCGCCGTCGCGGCTCTGTGTGCGGCTCGGTGCGACCGGCAGCGCCGGGAATGCGGGTGTATACTTCGGCCATGAAACTGTGGCTCTTTGTTCTGGCATCCGGATTTGCTCCCGCGCTTCTGGCGCAGCCGCACGGCTCGGTGCAGCGCGTGGTGGTTCACGGGAAGGGACTCGAAGGGAATCTCGAAGGCGATTCTCCGGATCGCGACGTCGCGGTTTACTTGCCTCCCAGCTATAGCGCCGGCGCCACGCGGCGGTATCCGGTCGTGTACATGCTGCACGGCTTCACCGATGATGTGGATCACTGGTGGGGAGTCAAGCAGCACTTCATCGATATCCCGGCCGTCATTGGCAAGGCCCTGGCGAATGGGAATACGCAGGAAATGATTGTGGCGATGCCCGACTCTTATACCCGCTATCAGGGGAGCATGTATTCCAACTCGGAAACCACGGGCGATTGGGAAGACTTCGTGGCAAGCGAGTTGGTCGCATACATGGACAGTCACTACCGCACCATTCCGGACGCCGCCAGCCGCGGGCTCACCGGTCATTCCATGGGCGGCTATGGCGCCGTGCGGATCGGCATGAAGCATCCGGAGGTGTTTTCCAGTATCTATGTTCTGAGCCCCTGCTGCATGGCTGCGAACATTCAGCCGCGGGACATGGCGCGCGCGGAGGCGGTTCATACGCCGGAGGATATCGCGAAGGCGGATTTCGGCACGAAGGCGACCCTCGCATCGGCCGCCGCCTGGTCTCCGGACCCGAAGAACCCGCCGCTATACTTCGATCTGCCATCGAAGGGCGGCGAATTTCAGCCGGCTATCGCGGCCAAATGGGCGGCCAATGCGCCGCTGGCGATGGTCGACCAATACATCTCGAATTTGCGGCGGCTGCACGCGATCGCCTTCGACGCCGGCGCGCAGGACGCGTCAATCGCGGCCACTTGCAAAACGTTGGACGAAATACTCAATGCCTACGGAGTTCCGCATAAATTCGAGATCTACGAGGGCACGCACACCAGCCGCATCGCGGAGCGGGTAGAAACGAAAACGCTGCCATTCTTCTCCGCCAACCTGAAGTTCGCCCAGTGACCCGTGTACGACGGGCCTCCCGGCCTGTCGCCACCCCTGCCACATTCCGCTGTTACTCAAAAATCTGCAAACTCCAGCGTTACGGCAGGGCGGCTTCCGCGGACTGCAACGCCAGCCGCAAAGCGCCTTTGAGCTGCGCCTTAGTGCCAAGCTGTGTAATCGCCAGCCGAGGATGCGCGAAATCGTGCTCTTCCAGGCGCGCGCTGGTCGCCTGAAGCAACGCCGGATGCACGCCTAATTCGCCCCCGAAGACAATCAAGGAACAATTCAGAATCAGACTGAGATAAGAGCATACCATCGCCAAATACTCGGAGGTCTTATCGACAATTCGCTGCGCCCGCGGGTCCCCTTGCGCGGCTCGATCCAGAATTTCGGCGCTGCCCAGATCCGCCGCCCCTGCATCGCCGTTCTGGGCCGCCAGCTCGCGCCATTGGCGCTCAATTCCGCTGGTACCGATCGCCGCTTCGAGCGCCCCCACTTGCGATTTGCGAACCGGTTGCAAGCTGCCGCCGCACACCAGCAGATAACCGATCTCGCCCGCCGTCCATTCCGGGCCGTGGTGGACCTGGCCGTTGATGATCAAGCCGGCGCCCACGCCGCGCCCGATGTGCACGAAAACGAAATTCCGCTCTCCCTGCGCGATGCCGTAAGTGTGCTCGCCCAAAGCGGCCAGGTTCACGTCGTTTTCCACGATCACCTGCACGCGAAGCTTCTCGGCGAGCAGCCGGCCCAGCGGTACATTTTCCCAGCCCTGCATGCTTGGCACAGAGACCACCATTCCGGCATCCACGTCGGTTATGCCCGGAGCCGCCACGCCCACGGCCAGCAGGCGCTTGGCCGGAATCCGCAGGTCCTCGCGCAGCGCCGCCAGCAGCGAAACCATCCGCTCCACCACGGCCATCGGCCATGTTTTTTCGCCGATCTCCCCGGTGGATTCGCCCAGCAGTTGGCCGGATAGATCGGAAATGCCCACGCGGATCAAGTTCGCGCTGATATCGATTCCCGCCACATAGCCGTATGTCTCGTTGAACCGGAGCAGGTGCGGCGGACGCCCGCCGCTCGACGAACCCTTACCTAGCCGTTTGGCCAAGCCCATATGTTCCAGGCGCGCCATGCTGCTGGCGACCGTGGGTACGCTGAGCCCGCTGTAACGGGCCAGATCCGAGCACGAACACGGGTTGTGAACGCGCAGCAGTTGCAGAACGGCGCGCAGATTGATATCGCGCAGCACGCTCGGTCCGCGGCTCGCCGCCTTCGCTCTGACGCCGTGTTCAACGTGGGGGGAAGGCAATCGGCTCGGCACGCAACTGTCCTGGTCGCGGAGTGGTCAGAGTAACGCAGTACATTTAAAAAATCTTTAACAAAGTACTTACAACATCGTATACGTAACGGCAGCGGAGATGCAAGCCTGCTCTACGTCCACTGGCCGGTCATGCCAGCGCCCCATCTCACTCGCTCGCCGCACTTCTGAAATCCAGAAACAGCACCTCTGCCAGTCCGATACGAGCCTTCGCAGGCACCGGCGCTTCCACGTTGCGGTCGCGCTTTTCGCCTTCTGCGAACTCGATGCTGGAAGGCGCCTTTTCGCCGTTGATCGTGGTGCCGAGGCGGCTCAGATCCTTCAGGAAAAACTGGCCCGTCGCCGGGTCGCGGCGCAGGCGGAAGTGCTCGCGGGAGACATCGGGAAGAGTTTCCAGCTTGAGGTCGGTCCAGTAATCGCGGCCGCCGCGGCCCACCACGATTTGATCCTTGGTCATGCGGTAAGTCTTGCGGCCGCCGGCGTCCTGGTATTCGATAATGGCGAATGCGCCGTCGTTCGCAGCCGCAGCCGGCGCGGCGGCAACAGTATCGTAACTTTGCGACGCGCTCTCGGCCCCGGCCAAACGGCGGGTGGAGATTCGTTTGGTCAAGGACCCGGCGCCGAATTCGGCTTTGGCGGGCATGGCCAGCTCGGAGTGGATCACAATATCGCCAGGCGCCACGCCATCGTCGGTGTTCTCGATGATGCGGATCTGCCAGCCGCCTTCGGGCGCGGCAACGGGGGGCGACGATTTGGAAAGCTTCAGCTTTTCGGCGATGGAAGGCTTGCGAAAAGACTCCAGTTCGGCGTCCAGCGCGCGGCGCGCCTCATCGGTGATTCTAGGGAAAATTCCGCGCAGCCGCTCCATGTCGTCGGGATGCAGATAGACGTGATAGATTGCCGGAGGCAGCGTCGAGTAGTGCAGCGGCTCGAGGCCCTCCCGCATGTTCCTGAGGATTTCGTGGATGATGTCGCGTGCGGTGGCGGTGCGGTCCATGGTCATTCCGTCGGCGCTACGGGTGGGCGTCTTTGGCGCAGCGAAAGCCGATGTTCGGCGCCGTCCAGCGGGCGGGAACGGTGGTGGACTCCCAGATCACATTTTGCGCCAGCGGGTCGTCGTAAGACTGTCCGCGGATCTGGTACCAGGGCTCATCGGCTCGCGGCGCGGGGGTGAGCTTGATACGCATGTTTTCCATGGCTTCCTCGCTCGGCTGGCTGAGTTTCTCGATCAACTCCCACACGTTGCCCACCATTTGCAGCGCGCCGTAGGGGCTGGCGTCTTCCGCATGAGCGTTCACCGGCTGCGGCTTGCCCGTCCCCACGTTGGCGCGCGCAGGGTCGTTTTGATTGCCCCACGGAAACGGGCGGCCGTCCTCGCCACGGGCTGCTTTCTCCCACTCCTGGTCGGTGGGCAAGCGCTTGGCGGCCCATTTCGCGAAGGCGTGGGCGTCCAGAATGGTCACGTTGCCCACGGGATAATCGGGTTTGTTTTTTGGAAAGCCCTTGGGCAAGGGGCGGCCGCTCGCCTTGCAGAATTCGGCGTAAGCCGCGTTGGAGACCTCTGTCTTATCGATATAGAAGTCCGGTAATGAGACCCGCTGCTTGGCTTCGCCGGACTCGAAATCGCCCGCCGGAATCAGCACCATCTCACCTGTGGATGTGGCGATAGTTTTCGCCAACGCGGCAGACCCGGTCTTGCCCGGCACAACGGCGGCCCCGGATTCAGCCGCCGCGTGCGGCCGCAGCGCGAGATAGAGTGCCCCGCCAACCACCAGCACGGCCGCGATCATGGCCGGAATCAGCCAACCGCGGCTCGAAGCGGCCCGTCGTGGTGCAATCGCCTGTGGCGCAATCGCCTGCGGCGCGTGCGGTGCTGGACGCACTGGCGCGGGCGCTAATGAGGGCGCCTGCGGCACTGGATCGCGGCGCTCCGGCATCAGCACCGTTACGGCATCCGGTGTCGCGATCATCTGCTCCAGTTCGGCGCAGACCGGGGCGAAGCCCTGCGGCCGGTCCGCCGGACTCTTGTTGGTGCATTTCGCGACCAGGTTGCAGACCGCCTGCGGCACGCCCGCCTGGTAAAGCGGCTCGAGCTTGAGCGGTTCGTTGAGAATGCTGTAGAAGATGCGCTCCACGGTGTCGCCCGCGATGGGCTTGGCGCCGGTGAGCAGCTCGAAGAGCAGCACGCCGAATGCGTAGACATCCACCTGCTCGGTGATGTTCTGGCCGGTCACCTGCTCGGGCGACATATAGTACGGCGTGCCAAGCACGTAGCCGGCGCGCGTCATGGCCAGGCCTTCGGTCTTGGCAATGCCGAAATCCATCAGCTTCACCACGCCCGCTCCGTTCAGGTGGATGTTCTCGGGCTTGATATCGCGGTGGACAATCTTCTGCGTATGGATGTACTCCAGCGCGCGCGCGACCTGGAGCGCGATGCGGAGCTTGCTGCGAAGATCGCCGGTGTGGCCGTTCTTGATGGCGTGCCGCAGATCCTCGCCGCGAAGGAACTCCATCACCATGAACGGATGCTGCTTTTCGTCTTCGCCGAAATCGTAAATGCTGATGATGTTATCGTGCGAGATGTTGCCCGCCATGCGCGCTTCGGCGAGGAAACGCGCTTTGGCCTCGGCATCCTGGCATCCGGCTTCGGTGAGGATCTTGACGGCCACAGTGCGGCCGATCACGGTGTCGCGCGCGCGATAGACGTGAGACATTCCGCCGCCCAGAAATTCCTGCAGCTCATACTTGCTGACGCGCGCGGGCAGCTCCACTTACTTGGCCACCTCCGCCACGCAGCCCATGCCGGCGAAATAACCCTTATCGAAGACCGGCGGAGCGGCGGTAGCTTCAAATGTCAACATGATAGGCTGGCCCGCATGGGTAAGCGCCTTTTTCTCGAGGCCCGTTGTGGCAATCCATTCGAACTGGGACCCCACGTGCTTGTCGGATTCCTGGATAAAGTGGAATATGCCCCAGAGGCCGTCGTATCGAGGGAATTCATTGGGCGTCCCGTCCTTGAACCTTAACGCGACCTGAGTGCCGGAGGATTCTCCCGGCCACGAGTACTGGGCGGCGGATGACGCAGCGGCGAATTCGTGGGTCTCTCCGTCGATAGTGAATTTGATGTTGTCCTGGTCGGCCGACGGCAGAGCCTTGATACTGAACGTAAAATGGGGGTCGGACGCGCCGTTGGCATAGGCTGCGTCGGTAAAAGCCGCGGCGCGATTCATCATGGCGATGAAGGCGGCAGTAATCGTCATACCGGTGTTTGGGACGGGGACGAATTGCGATCCCTGTTTCTGCAGATACTTCTCCATTTTGGCATCATCGTAGAACTTCCAGATCGACCCTTCCTTCGGCTTGAAGACCGAATTCACATCCTGAAGAGTTGCGTCAACCTTGCTGTCGGCCTTGAAGGGGAATTTGGCCATCAATGCGCGCACGGGCCCGCACAGGTCTTTGCCGGCTTTCGCGTTCAGCTCGGCCGGGCCCAGTGAGCGCACTAGTGGTTCGATGGACGTGATGGGATCTTCGAGCAGCTTCTGCGTAGTGCCTTCGACGTGCCCATCCTTATCGATATTGAACGCCTGCGCCATCTGGCGCGTTGTGGTCTTGGCTTGAGTAGCGGCAGTGAGGACGGTGGCCGCAGCTGTGTCGCTGGGCTGGCCGGGCGTATCCGCGACGCCTTGTACGGCCGTCTGCAGCGCAATCAGCGCATTCATGTAATTCTGATTGGGCGGGGCGATGAACTTGTCGGTACTGCCGGAAGGAACCACGGTTTGAACCGGCTGAAAGACGCCCTTAACCACGGCGTCGTCCACGTCGGTATTGGTGGAAGCGAGTGAGAACAATTCGAGCAGCGGCGATTGATTGCCGGAAAGCTGAGTCAGTTTCTCCGCGGCGTCCTTGAGGCTGGCGTAGCGGGCCACTGAGGCGGACTTGATATAGGTGCGCCACTGTTGCATGAAGTCGGCGTAATACAGCGCCTTGATGTCCTGAGTCAGCTTGGCTTGGTCGAAATTGACGGACGCGTAATCGCCCAGTACCCAGCGCTCGCCGCTGACATAGCGATCTACGTGGCCCATGGCGTCTTTCATGTAACCCCATCCGCCCTTGCTGAAGGCGCCCGGCACTATGTACGCTTCCACAACTACTTTGGCCGAGCCTGCGAACTGGCGATTGAAATTGATAGGCGGGTTGCCTTTCCCAGCTTCGGAAAGCATGTAGGCATAGACGCTTTTGGCGCCGGCGAATTGAGAAAGGTAGCGGCGGGACTTCTCAACGGCAGCGCTGTCGTTGTCTCTCGAGTACGGGTTCTCTTCCGCCAGCTCTTCGGAATAGAACTCAAATTGCCTTTGCGCCAGCTGTTGGCGGTCGTTGTCGGCCGTGCGCCCGTTCTGCCACCACTTCATCAGCACCGGCGCAAGGTAAGCCTTTGTGCTCTTGTCGTGATTGGAGGTGGTGATCAGGTAAGACTTGAGTGCATCGTAAGTGGTCGAATACTCCGGCGGCGCCGAGGCGGGAAGGCCATTCAGGAAGGCAAGGGTATTAGTCTGTGTCTGGGCCAGCAGTAACTGCTTAAAGCGCGCGAAGTAGAGGCGGCGGGCTTCGGGATACAAGTCATCTCCCACGTAGAGGCCCCAGCGGTACATCAGCGGCGCGCCTTCGCGGTGATAATAAGTCAGAGTCTCGACGGATTGCCGCAGTGTATCCAACTTACGGAGAGAATCGACGGAAGCCAGATCGGCGCCCACCGCCTCACCCGAGCCAATGCCCTTGGCAGCGTCGCGAACCTGCGATTCCAGCCCGTGGTTCTTGAAGAAAGAGACCGTGAAGAAGATGGCGAACAGCAGGCAGATCGATGCCGCTACGGCAAACAGGATTCGCCGCGCGCCGCTGGTTTTGGTGCTGGCGCCGCTGGCGCCCATAGCGGTCCGGTCGGCCAGCAGGACGCCGGTGAAGAATTGGCCGAGGAACATCCATTGCGGCACCTTGCGCGAACCGGCGGCCACCTGCTGCGGCGCCTGCATGGGTTGATTGGCGCCCACGCGGAAGATGCCGGTGGCTCCGGCCGGCGCGCCGTAACTGGCGGCCTGCTGCTGCGCGGCCTGCACGGGTGCGGCTTCATTGATCACAACCGGGCGTACGCCCGTGAAATAGAAGCCGCGCAAAAACGGGCCGGTGGTCAACTGGCTGGGGCGGCAGAGATCGATGAGAAACTGTACCGCCGTCTGGCGCGTCTTGCGAAACTCGCGCGGAAATTCATATTCGGCGGGAAGCTTGCCAGGGTCGTTCTCGCGCGGCAGAAACTCGATGCGGGCATCGGCCAGGGAGCGGAAGAGGCTCTCAAAGCTGCCGCTGAGGCGGGCGGCTTCCTGCTCCGCGTAAACGCCTTCCGGGCGCGCGCCGAGCATTGGGAGAGTGACGCCGAGAACCTGCGAAGCTTCGTCGTTGCTGAAATTGCGGACATACTCGGTGAAGAACGGCAGGCGGTCCATCTTGGTGAACAGCGCGTAGACCGGCAGGTTGATGCCCAGGGATTGCGAGATTTCGCTCAAGCGGGCACGAAGGCTATGGGCCGCGGCGGAGGCAAGTTCCAGGGCGCCTGGCTTGGTGAAGTTCTCACAGTCGAAGCAGACTATGGCCGCGCGCGCCGCTTGTTCGCCCTTGCCCACCACGGAAGACTTGGGCTGAAGCTTCTGAATGAGTTTCTTCCACTTAGGCGCATCGCCCAATAGTCTGCCGGCGGCTTCCACGAAGATAGCGCGGCGCGAGTACCAGAAATTGGCGGTGCGCGTGGAAGTTACATTTCCCTGCTGGTAGACCTGTCCGGCGAGTAACTCCGGGTCCAGGCCGGAATGCAGCATCACGCTGGTCTTGGCGCAGCCCGGGTCGCCCAGTAACAGGTAAACGGGTAGCGTGGCGATGCGGGCGCCCTGTTCCAGCTTGGCGCCGGCAAGCTTCTTCTCCGCCTCCTGGATGAGCTGCGATATTTCGTCGTCACCCGGCGCCGCTTGTTCGCCCGATTCGGCGGCGAGGGCTCGCTTCTTCTTCCTTTGCTGAACGAAATAGAGAATCGTAAGTACGATAAGCGCAATTACAACCACGCCGATAACGATATAGAGGGGAGTCATGCGGCGTGTACTCCATTACCTAAGACCAATTTGTAAACCACAAATAGCAGAATCATCAATCCTGCACAAACGGCGGCGATGATGCCGAACCTTCGTACCCATGGGTCGACCGAAATGCGCGCCTTTTCGGGCGGCGGCGTCCAGTGGGAGGAAAGCTGGCCGAACTGGCCGCGGATGCGGTGGATTTTCTCCGCCGTCGCACCGATCACCTGGCCCAATTCGCCGCGATTTCCCGCGCTGTAGCGGCCGCAGAAGCCGAGCAGCATGCAGAGATGATGGACTTCGAGAACATCGGCGAGATCGGGCGAATCGTTGCGGCCCAGTAACTGCTGCAGGTTCTGGAAGAAGGTTTCGCCGGCGATATGGGTTCCGAAGAGCTCCTCCTGCAGCGGTTTGCGCAGCCAATCGCCGAAGATGGGATTCTGCGAATTGAGGATGGATTCGTCGAGGAAGGCGACCGCGGCGAAGGTGGCGTAGCGGACGTCGTCGGCG
>Ga0302324_100018586_pt1 | contig 13682 bp, 10 predicted proteins | sample Palsa_T0_1_FD_201949 | JGI IMG/M metagenome (GOLD analysis project Ga0302324, IMG submission 201949) | Peat permafrost microbial communities from Stordalen Mire near Abisko, Sweden - Palsa_T0_1 | ecosystem: Environmental > Terrestrial > Soil > Palsa > Peat permafrost | place: Sweden: Abisko...
TGTAGCGCTTGAGGTGCATGCGGTCTTCGTCATCGACAGTACGCTCCCTTCTTATATTGCGTACGGCTTTTTTTATCTGATGCGTACGCGCCTTTGAACGTAGGGAAGGCTTTGCGGTTGCAAAGGTTTTTGCCTCTGCAGCATCATCGGCTTCACGCTTCATGGTTTCACGGTGAAGAAAATCGTACGCTGCAGGTAAATTTTCGGGGTCATTTTCGAGGTCGCTGTGAAGATCGATCTTGCGCGCCATGCCTACTGGACCGCGTGGGCCTTCCACCATCTCGATCTCGATTTGGCCTAGCTCCTCCAGCTTCCTCAGCGCGACATGAACCAGCTTGCGTAAGCCGTTCGGTTTGAGCGGTTTGCCGTCAGAAAGACGATACTGAAACGCCTGTTGGCGGTTCTTTTCGATCTTCTCCACCAGCTCTGCCACCGGCATCCAGACAGCGGTCAACAACCGCATGACCGCGCTCTCGCGTGAAACCTCATTTCTCATCATCTCTCGTTCCTCCCAGCGCTTTAGCCTGTTGCGGCGGCTTCGTTCGCGCTCCTTTAAGAGGCGGTTCTCTTTCTGCCTCCGTTGCACTTCCTCCCACGTCACGTCATTGGTCGGAGGATATGGAACCTACCCGCTTTGCGCTCGTCGTAACTGCATTTGACCACTGTCCCGATGTCGTACCAGTTTATTCGACGTGCTTTGCGTCTCAGCTTTGGTAGCTCGGCGCGATCTAGCCACGGCGCGTCCGTCATCGCGTCCTCGTCTTTGAGGCTGCACCGCAGGAGCGCGAGCAATATGGCGCGGCCATCGGAGCTATTGGGAACGAACGTACTGCCGTATCGCATCGCACAGAGTCGGCTCAACTGTTGGCGGCATCGGTCTGTTGCTTGACGAGTCGGCCCTCTTTTCGTATTTTGCTTGAGCACTGACCTACTGCCTTTCTCGACGACCACCGTCGAATTGGGTTCTGCAGAAGAACCGGCCAGCCCGTACTGGCCGGTTTTTTTATCTGGCATCCTATCTTAATCGGTTGCCTCGTCGTCTGATGGTTTCAAAATCATCTCAGCATCTTGTGCCGAAGGTTCATTCGGCTACTTGAGCGGTAACCTCATTGCTTCCCGCTTGCCGATAAGAAGAAGTTCGTGCTCGTTGCGGACCCAATATCCCGTGCCGGGTCGGTCCTTGATCCAACAAATGTGCGAGACGTAGGAAAAGCCGCTCTCGTGGTTGTCCACAGCTTTTGCCGACGTGGTCCCCGGCGTTGGTGATGGCGCTATAGTTTCGTCAGCCCGGTCTTGGCCGTCATAAACCGAGAAGGTATCCTTTGACGTCGCACTGATATTGAGTCTGGAACACCTTAGGAACAGACTCCACGGATTCTCCACGCATCGAAGCGTGATCTTCGCGTTTCGTTCCGTTCTGAAATGTCTTGAAGGATGAGATCGCGAATAAAAAACATCGCAAAATGCTGGCAAATTGGTGGGCGCTGTAGGGATTGAACCTACGACCTCTCCCGTGTGAAGGGAACGCTCTCCCGCTGAGCTAAGCGCCCGTCCGATAAGGCGCGGGATTTACGGCCCGGCTTGCCAGAGTGTCAAGCGAGCGGCCGTGCAGGTAAAACCGCCTCTCACCGTAGCGCCGCTGCCAATTCCTTCGCCCCCGGCTTCTTTACCTCCTGGTCCATCCGCGCGTCGGTCGCCGCGATCAGCTTGCCGACGACATTGTTGCGCTGCGCAACCGGGTTGTCCTTGTAGCCGCTCTTTTGAAAGAAATTCGCGGTCGGCACCTGGTCGCGCCAGGCGCGCGGCATCGTGATCATGTCGAAGCCGTTGCCGTCACCGGTGAGGTTCATCATTTCCAGCTCGGCGGCCGTGAGCGTTTCGGAAAACCCCTTGCGCCGCGCGAAGACGACGGAGTCCATCAGCTTCTGCGTTTGCAGAAGCGGTCCGACATCGATATCCAGATTCAGTGCATGGACGCCGACCCCTTTCGGGGTGTTCGCCAGCGCTTGATGCTCGTTCCAGTCGTCCGGAACGCTCTTTCCGAAATTGACCATCTTGCGAACGATCCCAATCTTGGTCTCCAGCGCGCCCTTCTCGTTGTCGGGTAACGCGGCGGCGCGCGCCGACAGGTTCCTGATAAACCGATCGCCGCTCTCGGCGATGATCTCGACGGTGTTTGTCGCCAACAACTGGTTATAGCCGAGCGCCGTGGTAATCGCCCGCGCCTGCTTGTTGTATTCAAGCCCGGCCTGGACGGCGTAATCGCCGTTGCCGCCGGCCTCGAAGCCGTAGATGCGGACGATTTGTTCTTTCGTCAGTCCCGCCGCCGCGGCCACCCTGGCGTAAGCGCGCTTGAATTCGCTTTCGCTTTGCGGCGTTCGTGGAACGAACTTGAATTCCTGCTGTGCCGCGGCGAGAAAATCCGCCACCACCGGCACATAAGCCATGCGCGGCGGCGTCTGTTCATTCGGCTTCGAGGGATCGCGCGGTTTCGGCGGCCCGGAATAAACCGGCGGCTGGGTGAGCACGTAGTCGTCGATCGAAATCGGTTCGTGGTTTGCGCGCTTGGCCGTGCGCAGGTGGCGCTTCTCGGCGATCCAGCCCCAATACGCCGCGGCCACGGCAGCATATTTCTCCTGCGCGTCCGTGTACTCGGCTAACGCGCGGCGATACTGCGCCATTGCAGCCGCGGGGGCCGGCGCATCGGCGGCCAGCGTTGTCACCGGCGCTTTCCGTCCGTTGGCTGTTTGAGCGTGCAACACCTGCGGCGACAGGACGATCGCTGCCGCCAGCAAATATCCGAGGCGGCGATCGAGCGGCGCACATGCCAATCCACTTACCTCCGACTGGACAACTAACGCTTCTGCCCCCGCCCACCGGGATTTCCCCGGCGCGGAGGCGCAGCCAGCGCCCCGCCTGGACGGACATTTCGGTTATTCGGTTGTCGCTGATGGCCGGGTTGCTGTTGGCGGCCCGGTTGCCGATTGTTCGGTCCAGGCCGGTTGGGCCCGCGCGAGCGCAACCGCTCATGCGTCATCCGCCGCCCGATATTGTGCGAGACGAACAGGCGCTGCAGCACGCCGCGGTCGCGCGCCGCTTCCTGCGGCGGAATCAGGAAAGGCACGGCACGCAGGCTTCCCCCCGCACCGCGCTGGATGGTGAATGCGCTCGCGCCTTGCGTCAGCGCGCCGAGCCGGCCGCCTTGCGGATTGAACACTTCGATACGGCCGACATGGCCATCGGCGTCCGGATAGAGCTTGATCCTCGGTTCGGCGCCGGCAGCACCGCCCTGCGGCACGTCGACGACGCCGGTGGTGCCGCGGATCCCGAGCGTGGCGGTGGGCGTAGCGATCTTCATGGTGCCGGTCTTGGCCACAAGGCTTGCGACGAAGGCGGCCGTGCCGATAGCGACATTGAACGAGGCCGCGTTGGCATTGCCCCCTTCCTGATAGACGAACTCGTTGACGACGATGCGCGTGTTCGCGGAAAGACTGAAGGTCGTCTCGTCATCGAAGGTGATACCCAGCGAAGAATCCGCGCCGGTCGAGAGCGTGTCGTTCTGGAAGACCGGATCGTTGAGTTTTAGCGCGATCGGGGTAGCGGCATTGCGACGGACCACCGTGGCGCTGCCTTGGAGCGTGCCGACCTGGCCCACTTGGCCCGCCTGGTCCGCCGTGGGCTGATTTGCACCTGGCGGATTTTGGGCTCGCGCCGCGAACGGCCAAAGAAACGGCAGAGGCACGGCACCAGCCGCCGCACTACCCCCGAGGAGCATGATGAATTCGCGCCGTCTCATGTCCGCCCTCACAAGCAATAAGCAAAAGGGAAGCCCGGCGTGCCCGCCGACACGCCGCTCGTCAGCTTCCCCGAATCGATGAGGAAGCAGACAACGCCCTCGCGGCTATTTGTTGATCGTCCCGGCGCCGGCCGTGCACACCACCTCGTCCTGCGACCCCGTGGCACCCGAGCAGCCGATGGCGCCGATGATCTTGCCGTCCTCGATCAACGGAATGCCGCCGCGCGAAGCGATCACGTCGTCGAGCGTCGCGATGTAAATGATGCCTTTTTGCACCGCATCTTCGAAAACCCGCGTTGGCCGGCGGTACCTTGCGGCGGCGCGCGCCTTGTGTTCGGCAATGGAAATCGAGGCCAGTTGCGCCCCGTCCATGCGCGCGAAGGTGACGAGATTGCCGCCGGAATCGACCACGGCCACGTTGAGCAGCCAGCCGTGCTTGTTGGCTTCCGCGACAGCGGCGACGATCGCGTCTTGCGCCTTTTGCAGCGAGATCGGCGCGCCATAGGGAACATTGAAGGGCATTTTTCTCCGGAACGACGTCGAGCGGATTTTGCGCGGGCGCCGCCGGTTGCTGGGCTTTTGCTCCACTAACCACGAAGAATCCGGCCGCCAGCATTGCCGCGGCCCAAGCATGCGCATTCATGTCTTCCTCCTCGCGTGGTGACGGATCGTTTCGCGCGGCGACTTTAGACCAACGGCCGCCATGCGCGCCAGCAGCCGCTCGGCGTCGTCGCGTCTGACGCGAAGTGTTTGCGAAATCCTGATGCCGAAAAGCGAACGGCCCTGGCCCTGAGGGAACACGGGCCAAGGCCGTCCTTATGTCGGCAGGACCCCATCGAATGCCCCTCCCCGACACTCTCTCGATCGTAGCGGCACGAAGTTGACCGATCGTTACAGGACGCATGACGCCACTCCAAGAGCCTCTTTCTGCCACCGGTGGGAATTAACAGCGCCAGCGCGAAGGAACGTTTCGCGGCGCGGCGGGTTCTCTTAGACACGCACGACCATCAGCTGGCCGATCATGCTGAACCCGCGCGAGCCAGATCCCTCCTGTCGCCAGCTTGTGAGAAATCCTGAAGGGTCGAAGACACCCCGGCAGAGTAAAAACTAGGGAGGAAGCGATGTCCGACGACGTGCCCCCGACGCGACATGAAGCGGGCGTCGGATGGGGGTTCGCCGTTTTAGCGGCTGTGATCGTCATGATCATACTCGGCTGGGGAAGCGGTGGCCACGGCCACGGCTGGGGCCGCAGCAATGAGCTCGCTCACATGATGCCGCCTGCGGTCGACTCGGGCGACGGACCGGCGACACGGGCCTGGATCACGGGTCCGCCGAACGGGCGCTGACTGCACCGCTCGCCAAGAATCTCTACCCAGCCGGAACGCGCGAGAGATTCTTTTCTTTCAGCTCGTCGAGATATTCGCGCCAATATTTGTCGCGATATTGGCCGAGCTCGAACAAATATTCCCAAGTGAAAATTCCGGTCGAATGCAGATCGTCGAATGCGATCCGCACCGCGTAATTTCCGATCGGATGCAGCTCTAGAATCTGCACGTCGTGTTTACCTCCGATAACGCGGCGTTCGGCCGGCGAATGGCCCTGGACCTCGGCGCTGGGACTGCGGACGCGCAAGTATTCTGCCGGCAGATCGAACCGTTCCCCACTATCAAACGCCACCGCGAGGGCCTTGCGGTCTTTGAGTAAACGCAGTTCCGTCGGCCAAGGACTACCCATCGACAATTGCCCATGCTTGATTCGTGCCGCCAGTTGCGGCCGACTTGCCGGCAATTTTGCCGAACACCGCGCCGGACATGAGCCCGGTGCCGCCGGGATAGTTGAAATAAAACAGGCCGCCGACAAGCTCGCCCGCGGCATGGAGACCGCGGATCGGCCGGTGGTCGGTATTGAGCACCTCGGCGGCGTTGTTGATGCGCAGGCCGCCGAAGGTGAAAGTGAGGCCGCAGGTAACAGCATAGCCCTCGAATGGCGGCGTATCGATGGTGTTGGCCCAGTTGCTCTTGCCGACCGCGAGACCTTGCGTGCAACGGCCGTCCTTGACGTTTGGGTCAAACGGGATGTCAGTGCGTACTGCCGCGTTCCATTCCTTGACGGTCTTGAGAAACCCGGCGGCGTTCACGCCTTCAAGCTTTTGCGCAAATTCCTCGATCGTGTTCGCTGCCACCTTGGTGATCTGCCGGATTTTGTATTCGTCGCGCAGCAGGTGCTTCACTTTCCGGTCGAATATCTGCCAGGCGAACTGGCCCGGTTGCTCTAGCACCACGCGGCCGTATTTGGCGTAGGTGTAGTTGCGGAAATCCGCGCCCTCGTCGATGAAGCGGCCGCCAGTCGCGTTGATCAGGAGGCCGAACGGATAAGAATGTTTCTGGAATTGGTCGCCGACCGCAAGATCGCCGAACTCCGGCGCGTTCATCTCCCACTGTACGGCGTGACAACCGGACCAATTGCCGCGCGGACTTGCCCCGATGTCCAGCGCCATGCGGATGCCATCGCCGGTGTTGAAACGCGAGCCGCGCACCTTGGCAAGATCCCATCCTGGCCCGAGGTAGCGCGTGCGCCATTCCGGATTCGCCTCGAAGCCGCCGCAGGAGAGCACCACGGATCGCGCGCGAAGCTCGTGCAGGGTGCCGTCGTGACGGACCCTTATACCTTCGACGCGGTTGCCATCGTACAGGAGGTCGAGGGCGCGGGTCCTGTAACGGATGCCGATGCCGCGCTTTTGCGCGGCTCTCGTCAACATGGCGACGAGACCCGGCCCGCCGCCGACCGATTCCACCGTCAGCCCGCCCCAGAACTTGAACTTGCCGTCGATCTTGAACGCCTGGCGGCCGTAGATCGGAATAAACCGTACGCCCTTCTCACGCATCCAGTTCAGTGTCGCAAAGCTTCGCGTGACCAGAAGCTCGACAAGGTCGGGATCGGCGCGATGCTGGGTGACGCGCGCCATATCGTCGAAGAATTGCGTGGCGGTGTAGGTGCCGAAATCCGTGCTCTCGACCTCCGCCGCCGTGAGATCGGGCACGAGCGTGTTGATATCGCCGACGCCGTTATAGACCACGCGGATCGAGCCGGCCGTGAAGCGGCTGTTACCGCCGGACTCCTCCTCCGGGGCGGCTTCGAGCATGAGGACCTTGGCGCCCTCTTCCTGGGCCGCCAGCGCGGCGCAGAATGCGGCGTTGCCGGCGCCGACGACGATCACGTCCGCGGCTTGACTCAGCACAAATCCTACTCCGCCGCCTGGGCGGCGCCGCCATGCGCCTTCGACCAGCCGGCCGGATCCTTCATAAATTTTTCAGCTTCCCGCAATCTGCGCTTGTCGAAGCGGCCGCTCTTTTTCGCCGCTTCCAGAACATCCCACCAGGTGGCGAGCGCATGCAGTGTGACGCCGAGATCGCCGAGGATTTTTTTGCCCTCGGGAAAGATGTCGTAGAAGAAAAACACAAAACAGTGCTCCACCGTGGCGCCGGCCTCGCGCAACGCGTTGCAAAAATTGATCTTGCTGCGGCCGTCGGTGGTCATGTCCTCGACAAGCAGCACGCGATCGCCCGCATCGAGATGCCCCTCTATCTGGGCGTTGCGGCCAAAGCCCTTCGGCTTCTTGCGCACGTATTGCATTGGCAGCATCAAGCGGTCCGCCATCCAAGCGGCAAAAGGAATGCCCGCCGTCTCGCCGCCGGCGACCCCGTCGAATTGCTCGAAACCGATCTCGCGCTCGATCGTGGCTACGCCAAAATCGACGAGCGTCCGCCGCACACGCGGAAACGAGATGAGCCTTCGGCAATCGGTATATACCGGGCTCGCCCAGCCGGAGGTGAAGATGAACGGCTTGTCGGTCATGAAGCGAACCGCCTCGACCTCGATGAGCATTTTCGCCGTCAGTTCGGCGATCGTTTCTTTATCGGCGAAGCCGGTCATCGTCATTTCCTCTTCTTATTCCTCGACCACCTTCCACTCGATGGTTTCGCCGCCTCGATAGACCAGCGTACGTTCATCGGGTCCGGCGACTTTGACCTCGACCGGCGCCGTCCACGGCGACTTTTCCAGCGCGATTTTATCCTCGTTCGGCGGCAGGCGATAATGCTTTGCGCCGTTAAGCGACGCAAAAGCCTCAAGCTTGTCTAGCGCGCCTTCTTCCTCAAACACCTTGGCGTAAGTCGCAAGCGCCACCGGGGCGTTAAAGATACCGGGAACGCCGCTGATCGCGATCTTCCGCGCGAATGGATGCGGAGCGGAATCGGTGCCGAGAAAATAGCACGGCGCGCCGGAAGTGGCGGCCTTGCGCAACGCGGCACGGTCGTTTGCGGTCTTGATGACCGGCATCGCATACATCATCGGCTTGATCCCCGCGCCGAGCCAGTCGGTTCGGGTGAGGTTCAAGTGGTAGGGGGTGATGGTCCCGCCGACCTGCGGCGCCGCGCTTTTGACGAAGTCGGCGCCGTCCTTCGAGGAGAGATGCTCCATAGTCATGCGCAGGCTCGGAAATTCCTTCACCCATTTCGACAGACGGCGATCAATAAACGCGGCTTCGCGGTCGAAAATGTCGATGTCCGGGCCGACCTCCTCGCCGTGCATGAGGAAGGGCATGCCGATCCTTTCCATGCGCTCCAGCACGCCGGTGATTTTTCGATAGTCAGTAACTCCAGCCGCCGAGTTCGTCGTCACGTTGGCCGGATAAAGCTTGGCGCCGATGAACACGCCGTCGCGAAAGCCGCGTTCGACGTCGTCGGGATCGGTCTCATCGGTGAGATAGCAGGTTATCAGCGGCGTAAAGCGCGATCCTTCAGGCAACGCGGTCATGACACGCGCGCGGTAGGCGGTCGCGTCCCGCGTGGTGCACACCGGCGGAACGAGATTCGGCATCAGGATAGCGCGACCGAAATGCTGCGCCGTAAAGGGCAGCACGGCCTTGAGCATTTCACCGTCGCGGACGTGTAAATGCCAGTCGTCCGGCCGGCGGATGGTGATGCGGGTGGTCATCGGCGCACCAGTAATCACCGAATGCCCCGGCGGGCAATGCCGCGCCGCCCGCGATGCACACGTCCGTCAGTCCGATCCGTCGTCGCCGCTCACCGTGCCCCGCTTGGCGCGCTCCCGAGCGGCGGAACCGGGCGACTCATCGATCAAGTTGTCGAGTTCGGCAACCGGCATCCGCGGAAAAGCAGCAGCGGTGCCAACCAGCGCCATGGCGCAGCCGAGCAAACATATCGATGACCCGTTCCGGCAAAAGCTTGGCGATCCCCTGCGCGTCAAGCTCCGCCAGATCGTAGGCCAGCGACACCAGGAGCGCGATCAACGCCGTATGCAGCCAATAGCGATTGGCGAGATGATGAGGAACGAGCGGGGCTACTACCAGAATGCAAGCGCAGACGACCGCCACAGAGTGAAAGCCCATCGTAATCATCCACGCCGCGAAAACGCCGGCGAAGGTGCCCGCGATACGCTCGACGATGCGGCGATAACTCGCGCGCGTCCGGCTGCGTAACGACAAGCGTGGTGGTGACGACCCAGATGGTGTGAATCGGATCGAGCGTGCCGCCGAGCCACAAAGCGGCGGTCGCGGCGCCGGCGAAGGCAACGGCGAAGCGCAGCCAGCCGACGCGTCCGGACCGCGGTAGCAACGGCGCACCCGGTTGGCGCGGCAACGGGCCCGCGATCAGATGGTCAACCGTGCGCGATGCGGCCGTGACCAGCACCACCCGAGGAGATACCAGACTTCGACAATGCTGAATGTCGGTATGGCGGAAGCAACGACGAATGCCATCGCCGTATGCCGCCCGGCGAGCAGCAACTCCCATCCAGCTTTCGCCGCCATGCCGACAGCCAGGGTGATGACGACGAAGACCGGCCAAAGCAGAGCGGCGTTGCCACGCGACAAATAGCCGACGAGACCGCCGGCGGCGATGCAGCCGGCATCCAGAACCAGAAGCCGCAATCGGCCCGGCAGCGGTCGTCGTTGTCGGCAAAACCAAACAGCATGCCGACGACCACGGCGGCGAGCGCAGCTTGTGATTCTCCGCGCGTGGCGCCAACCAGCAGCGGCATGCCGATATTGACCAGAAACAGCGCCCCGCGGCGGACCTGCCCGGCGTCAACCGCGAACCTGCCGCTCATGATCGCGGAGAGGTTTTGCAGCGCCGCAGACACCTTTTTGTTTGCCATATCGCCAGAATAACGAGTCGTTATTGGGCAGATCGTTAAGTTCACGTCCTTGTGGCGGCCGTTATTAGGCCGTGACTGAAGCCGCCGGGCGCGCTAGATTGCTGTTTTTAAAGAAGGCGGCTCATATCCTTGCCGTAGCGCGCAACTGGAGGGGGAACCATGACCGCGCAGCCGAAATCCGCGGAGCTCCAAGCGAGCACACCGATCGTTGGGCAAAAGGTGATCAACCTTGCGCTCCAGGGCGGAGGCAGCCACGGCGCCTTCACGTGGGGTGTGCTTGATCGCCTGCTCGAAGACGAACGCATTGCATTCGACGGCATCACGGCGACCAGCGCCGGCGGCGTCAATGCCGTGGTGCTTGCCGACGGACTGGCTTTGGGCGGCCGCGAAGGGGCCAGAGAGCGGCTTCGCATTTTCTGGAAGAAGATGTCCGAAGTGGCTGCGTCCAGCATCATCGCACCCTCTTTTCTCGACGAGATGAACCCGAATTTCGGTCTCGATCACACGCCCGCTTACGTCTTTATCGATGTGCTGAGTCGCATTCTGTCGCCCTATCAGCTCAACCCGATGGACATGAACCCGCTCAAGGACCTGCTCAATGCGGAAGTCAACTTCGAGCGAGTGCGCCAGCAAAAAGTCGTCAAGGTGTTTCTGTCCGCGACCAATGTACGGACCGGCAAGGTAAAAGTTTTCGCTCGTGAGGAGCTTGCCGCCGACCACGTGCTCGCCTCGGCCTGCCTGCCTTTCATGATGCGCGCGCCCGAGATCGACGGGGATGCCTATTGGGACGGCGGCTTCATGGGGAATCCCGCGATCTTCCCGGTCATCTACGGATGCGAGGCCCCCGACGTCCTGATGGTTCACCTCACGCCGACCGAGCGGCCGGAATTGCCGACCAACTCCCGCGCGATCATCAACCGCATGCAGGAAATCAGCTTCAATTCATCGCTGATGCGGGAGATGCGCGCCATCGCCTTCGTGACCCAGTTGATCGACGAAGGCAAGATGGCCGGCGGCAAACGCATGTTCATGCATTTGATCGAAGCCGAGGACGTGATCCGGGATTTGGCGGGTTCCAGCAAGATGAACGGAACCTGGAAATTCCTGACCCATCTTTTTGAGATCGGCCGCGAACGCGCCGACCAATGGCTTGCCGCCAATTACGACTCCCTCGGCGTGAAGAATACCGTCGATCTGCAAAGTCGATATCTTTGATACTTGTTTGATCGACGCGGAAACGGACACTCAATCTATTGGAGTGCTTTGTTCCGCTTGTACTCGGCCCGGCGCGCGTGAAGGATGGGCTCGGTATAGCCGTTCGGCTGAACGGTTCCCTTGAATACAAGATCGCAGGCCGCCGCGAATGCGACCGATTTATCGAAATGCGGCGCCATGGGAGAGTATTCCGGATCGCCGGCATTCTGTTTGTCGACCACGCCCGCCATGCGCTTCATCGTTTCCATGACCTGAGACTCGGACGTGATGCCGTGCTGCAGCCAGTTGGCGATGTGCTGGCTGGAAATGCGCAACGTCGCGCGGTCCTCCATCAAGGCAATGTTGTTGATATCGGGAACTTTCGAACAACCGATGCCCTGGTCGATCCAGCGCACGACATAGCCGAGTATCCCCTGCGCGTTGTTGTCGAGTTCCTGCTGCACTTCCTCGGACGACCAATTCACGCCGCGGGCGAGCGGGATGGTCAAGATATCGTCGAGGCTGGCGCGCGGCCGGGACGCAAGCTGCCGTTGACGTCGAAAGACATTCACCTTGTGATAGTGCGTCGCATGCAGCGTCGCGGCTGTTGGTGACGGGACCCAGGCGGTGTTGGCGCCGGCTTCGACCTGCGCGATTTTTTGCTCGAGCATCGCTGCCATCAGATCGGGCATCGCCCACATGCCTTTTCCGATCTGAGCGTGACCGGGAAGACCGCAGGCCAGTCCGATGTCGACATTCCAGTCCTCGTAGGCCTTGAGCCAGGGTTGATTGCGCATCTCGCCCTTGCGGATCATCGGCCCGGCTTCCATGGCGGTGTGGATTTCGTCGCCGGTGCGATCGAGAAAGCCGGTATTGATGAAAAACACGCGCGATTTCACGGCGCGAATGCATTCCTTGAGGTTGACGGTCGTCCGTCGCTCCTCATCCATGAGGCCGATCTTGACGGTGTTGCGCGGCACGCCGAGCACATCCTCGACGGCGGCGAACAGGTCGTTGGCGAACGCCGCCTCTTCAGGGCCGTGCATCTTCGGCTTAACGATATAGATCGAGCCGGTTCGGCTGTTGCGCGACGGGCTTTGGCTCTTGAGATCGTGGAGCGCGATCAGGCCCGTGATCGCCGCATCAAGGATGCCCTCGGGAGCCGGATGCCCGTCGCGGTCGAGAACGCTCTCGTCCACCATCAAATGACCGACGTTGCGGATCAGCATCAGACTGCGGCCCGGCAGGAGGATCCCGCTGCCGTCGGGCCGGGTGTAGGCGCGGTCTGCCGCAAGCCGCCGCGTCAGCGGCTTGCCGTCCTTTTGGAAAACCTGGACAAGCGTTCCCTGGCAAAGACCGAGCCAGTTGCGGTAGGCCGCAACCTTGTCGGCAGGATCGACCGCGGCGATCGAGTCCTCAAGATCCATGATGGTCGTAAGCGCCGCTTCGAGAACGACGTCGGCGACACCCGCGGCATCGGTGCGACCCACCGGACGCGCGCGATTGATCACAATCTCGATATGGAGGCCATTGTTGACGAGCAGAATGGCCTCGGGCGCGTCCGGCCGGCCGCGATAGCCGCGCAACTGCTGCGGATCCGCAAGCCCGGCCGTGGTGCCATCGCTGAGGCCGACCACGAGCGTCCCGCCTTTGACCGAATAGCCACGGACATCGGCGTGCGAGCGTGAGGTCAACGGCGCGCTTTGGTCCAGGAAGCGTCGCGCCCAGGCGATCACCTGCTTGCCGCGTTCGGGATTGTAACCTCCGATCTCGTCCGACTGGCCGTCTCGCGGAATGGCATCTGAGCCATAGAGGGCGTCGTAGAGCGAGCCCCATCGCGCGTTCGCGGCGTTGAGCGCATAGCGCGCGTTACTGATCGGCACCACCAGCTGCGGTCCGGCGACCACAGCGATTTCGTCGTCAACGTTCGCCGTATCGACCTGGAAACCTGGCCCTTCGGGCACGAGATAGCCAATCTCCCCAAGAAACGTCTTGTGAGCGGCCTCGTCAAAGACGCGACCCCGTTGCCCTCGATACCAATTGTCTATCTTCGCCCGCAGGTCGTCCCGTCGTTGCAAGAGAGCGCGGTTTCGGGGAGCAAGATGATGGAGAATGCGATCAAGCCCCTGCCAAAACGACGCGGTCTCGATTCCGGTGCCAGGAATAACCTCATCGGCGATGAAATCGTGCAGGATCTTGGCGACCTTCAGGCCCGCGACCGATACGCGCTCGACTTCAGACATCCAAACGCTTCCATATATGCCGGTATTGGCGCGGAAAATGTTGTGCCCCAAGTAGGGCCGGCAGTCTACCGGACCCGCGCAGGACTGGCAGCCGCCGGTGCAACACCAATGGGCTTTCGACAGTCCGGGCAATCGAAGCTGATTTTTCAGGCGGGAGGTTTGATGGTCGGAGTGGCAGGATTTGAACCTGCGACCCCCACGTCCCGAACGTGGTGCGCTACCAGACTGCGCTACACTCCGACATAAGGCGGCGCTTATACAATCCGCGTTCC
>Ga0302324_100018587_pt1 | contig 13681 bp, 11 predicted proteins | sample Palsa_T0_1_FD_201949 | JGI IMG/M metagenome (GOLD analysis project Ga0302324, IMG submission 201949) | Peat permafrost microbial communities from Stordalen Mire near Abisko, Sweden - Palsa_T0_1 | ecosystem: Environmental > Terrestrial > Soil > Palsa > Peat permafrost | place: Sweden: Abisko...
GCTGCAACCGAAAAACCACACCTGGTTTCCGATCGACAAGGGACGTGCCTTCGCAGGTACCATGGGCAAAGTAGCAGTGTCCTCCACGGTAGTGCTGCGCACCTTCAGTGGTAAAATTCACCTCAGAAAACGCTCCGAAAACAAATAACCAAAGCGAAGAGCAAACCGGATCGGCGCAAACGGCGTGCTAAGAAGCCGGCCAAAGCGACTGGGGTTGGTGCGTTTAGCCGCCCGGCTCGGGCGACAAGCCGACGGTCTCGGACGAGGGCCGTAGTCCTGATCGGCTTCATGGGCGCTGGCAAGAGCAGTGTGGGCCGGGCTTTGGGCGAACAACTGGGCTGGGCGTTTGAGGATCTCGACGAGCGGATTGAACGCCGAGAGCGGCGGAAGGTAGCGGAGATCTTTCGGGATTCCGGAGAATCGGGCTTTCGCCGGGCGGAACATGCGGCTTTGAGAGAATTAGTGCAGGGGTTGAACGCCGGGGCGGAGAAAATCGTAGCCCTCGGTGGCGGGGCTTTTGTGCGGAAGGAGAATGCCAGGCTGGTCGAGGCGGGAGGCTTTCCCACGGTGTTCTTGGATGCGAGCGTGGAGGAATTGTGGCGGCGTTGCCGGCAGCAGGTGGAGCGGCAAGGAATTGAGCGTCCGCTCCTCGGCAGTCTGGCAGGTTTTCAGGATCTTTACGAGGCGCGGCGGCCGCATTACCGGAAGGCATCACTCCGGCAGGAGACCGGCGGGAAGACCATCGAGGAGATTGCGGCAGAGGTGGTTCGAGCTCTGGGACTAGATCGAAGCCGCAGAAGACGGGGAGAAAAGCAGTGAATCTGATGGCGCGGGTGCGGTGGGGAGCGGTGGCGGTTCTAGCGTGCACGGCTTTGTTGTGCGCCTCCGACAAAGCCTCCGACAAGAAGGACCGGCCGAAGGGCCCCCAACAGGTGGATTCTGGCTCGTTCGGCGTCTTCGTCAGGGGCCAACGCGTGGTCACTGAAACTTTTAGTGTGCAGCAGGACAACGGCATCAGCTTGGTTAAGTCGCAATTGAAGGAAACGGACGGTTCGGCATCGTCCGGTCAAAGGTCGGAGCTGCAGATGACTGACAGCGGAGAGCTGGTGCGTTACGAATGGAGCGATGGCAGCGGTTCGCTGGTGGTAACGCCCAAGGACGAATTCCTGCTGGAAAAGATCACCACCGCGGCGTCCGTCAAACCGGCCGAACAGCCGTTTCTGATGCCGAAGACCTCAGCGATTCTGGACAACAATTTTTTCGTGCACCGTGCGGTGTTGGCGTGGCGTTATCTGGCAGCCGACTGTCACGCGGAGACCAGTGGTCTGAAGTGCCAGAAGGGGCCGGTAGAATTCGGCGTGTTGGTGCCGCAAGACCGATCGTCGATGCGGGTACGCATGGAACTGGTGGGAAGAGAAAAGGTGACCATCCGGGGGACGGAGCAGGAATTATTGCGGCTGAATTTGTTGGGCGAGTCATTCTCCTGGGCTCTTTGGGTGGACGACAGAGACCAGTTCAAGCTTGTGCGGGTGCTGATTACCGACGCTAACACCGAGGTAGTGCGGGACTAGCGAGACGCGGCAGTTGCGCGACCCTTAATTCGGAGCCAGGTGGGCCACGATGCCGGTGACGGATGGACGTACGGCGCGGGTTCTGATCACGGTGCTGCTGTTTGCGCTGGGGCTGGGGTTTCTCTACGTGGCGCGGCAAACCCTGATAGCCTTTTTGTTCGCGATTTTCTTTGCCTACCTGATGAGTCCTGTGGTGTCGCAGCTGGAGAGATTCCTGCATGGGCGCGGCCGCGCCATCGCCCTTATTTATCTATTGTTGCTGGGCCTGGTGGTGCTGTTCTTCGTTTCCATGGGACCGCGGATCGGCCGCGAAGGGGCGCGCTTGGGCCAATCGCTGCCGGCGCTGGCTCAGCTAAGTTCCGGCGAGATCGCGGAACAACTGGGACAGCAGCATGGCTGGAACCACAAATTGGTCGATCTGCTTCGGGACTACCTGGCCAGCCACAGCGAGGAAATCGCGCAACTGGCGCAGAACCTGGGACTGCATGTGGCGCAAGTGGCGAAGCAGGCGTGGCTGCTGGTGATCGTTCCGCTCTTGTCGATTTTCTTTTTGAAGGATGGCCGCGCCTTCAGCGAAATCCTCCTTGATTTGGTCCAGTCGCGGCTGCAGCGCGAACTGTTGCAGGGCGTGCTCAGCGACTTGAACCAGATGCTGGCCCATTTCATCCGGGCACAACTCACCCTGGCGGTGCTGACCCTGGCGATCTATTCGGGGGGGCTCGGTCTGATGCGGGTGCCGTATGCCCTGGTGCTGGGTACGCTGGGCGGGTTGCTGGAATTTATTCCGGTCGTGGGACCACTGGTGGCCGCAGTGATTATTTTAGGCGTGGCGGTGCTCATGGGTTACAAGCACTGGCTGGTGCTGGTCGTCTTTCTCGGCTGCTGGCGGCTGATTCAGGACTATGTATTGTCGCCGCGCATCATGGGCCACAGCATGGAACTGCACCCCCTAGCGGCAATTTTTGGCGTGATGGCGGGGGGCGAGGTAGCCGGCATTCTGGGTATTTTTCTTTCCATTCCGGTGATGGCGAGCTTGCGGATTGTCTTTCGGCGCTGGCGGCTGTATGCGCAGAAAAGAAAATTCGGCCCGCTCAATGAGTATGTGCGGGACCACCAGGTTGAACAGGAGAAGTAGCCCGAACATTTCTCGTTCTCAGTCTCAGCTGACAGGCCTCAGAACTCAGCGCTCTCGGTTTCGACTTCCCTTCAAGCCTCCTATCTTGTCTTCTCCATTCGTTTCGTCAGCGGAGGCGCCTGCTCCACGTCTTTTCCTGCGCTTATGTTGCGGAAGCAATTCGACGGTCGCTTCGGGCAGAACCGTGTTGATGAACCTGCCCGAGCCCGGTTCGAAGCCAGCGACTCGGGGCGTTTGGTGCGTTCTGTGGCGATAAAAACCTATTCCCGGTAAAGAAATTCTGTCCCCGTTCCGCATTGGTAATCCTTGAGCTTCGTCGATCAGGGGCGAGGGCACGGCCCTGCGATGACCGAAGACTCCCAGCTTTCGCCGGAGGCGGCGAAGTGACTGTAGTTTCCGCCATTTGCAGGTTCTTGCCCGGGTTTTGACCCTGAGCCGGTAAGCTTTTGTTAATACAAGCTGTTGTAGAATCGAGGGACCCTCTTATGAGCAAGAAACTTTCTATCGGGATTCTGGGCGCTACCGGCGTGGTTGGGCAGAGGTTTATCCAGATGCTGGAGCACCATCCGTGGTTCGAAGTGTCTTGGCTGGCAGCTTCCGACCGTTCTGAAGGCAAGACCTACTCCGAGGCCGCGCGCTGGCGCCTGAAGACGCCGATTCCGGAAAACGTGGCCGCAATGAAAGTGTCCCCGGCCACGCCCGAGGGCGCGCCGAGGATTATCTTCGCGGCGCTCGATGCTTCGATTGCCGCCGAAATGGAGCCGCGCTTTGCCGAGGCGGGCTGCGCCGTGGTTTCCAATTCCAGCGCGCTGCGCATGAAGTCCGATGTGCCGCTGGTGATCCCCGAGGTGAATGCCGGGCACATCAAGCTGATTGAAGGGCAGGCTTGGCGGAAAAAATCGGGTGGTTTTGTAGTGACCAATCCCAACTGTTCGGCCATCGGGCTGGTACTGGCGTTGGCGCCACTGCAGCGGAGCTTTGGCCTGGAGACCGTGATGGCCGTGACCATGCAGGCGGTCAGCGGTGCGGGCTACCCGGGCGTCGCTTCGCTCGACATTCTGGGCAATGTGATTCCCTACATCCGTAATGAAGAAGAGAAGATGGAGGAGGAAACGCTGAAGCTGCTCGGACAACTCAACGGGACGAAGATTCTGCCGGCGACATTCGCCATGAGCGCGCAGTGCAACCGGGTCGCAGTCGAGGACGGGCACATGGAATCGGTTTCGGTCCGGCTGAAAAAGAAGGCCAAGCCGGAGGAGGTCATCGCTGCATGGAACAGTTACCGCAGCGAGCCCCAGGAATTGAAGCTGCCCAGTGCGCCGGAGCGGCCGGTGGTTTATCTGGAGGCGAATGACCGTCCGCAACCGCGATTTGATGTTGACCTGGGAGCCGGCATGACGACTGCTGTGGGAAGGCTGCGGCCTTGCGGCGTGATGGATTGGAAGTTCACTGTGCTTTCGCACAACACCATCCGCGGAGCCGCCGGCGCGGCGGTGCTGAATGCGGAACTGCTAAAGGCGAAGGGCTACTTCCTGACCTCCTAGAATGAAAGCCGAGCCGTGCTTCGATAACCCGCACCTCGGTAATCCCGCAAGGAAGCAACGCCGATGATCGTGATGAAATTCGGCGGCACCTCGGTGGAAGATGCGCGGGCCATCGAGCGCGTGGCCGCGATCGTTAAAGGCCGGCTGCCACAGAGACCGGTGGTGGTGGTCAGCGCCATGGCCAACGTTACCGATACGCTGCTTACCATGGCGCGCGCCGCGGGAGCGGGGGAGCGTAAAGCGGCGCTTAAGCTCTGCCGGTCGCTCCAAGAACGGCATTACAACACCGCAAGCGAACTGTTGGGCACGGCGTTGTTCACCGATTTCCACTCGGAACTGGGAAGCGACTTTGAAGCGCTCGATGAACTGCTGCGCGGCATTTCCGCGGTCGGCGAGTTGACCCCGCGGACCACCGATCATGTGGCTGCGTTCGGCGAGATGCTTTCCAGCAAGATTGTGGCGGCGGCGTTTTCAGCCCACGGTCTCAATGGCGCGCACGTGGACGCGCGGGAAGTTATGGTTACCGACAGCGGCTACATGGAAGCGGTGCCGCAGCAAGAAGAGACGAACGAGCGGCTGTTGAGCAAAGTGAAGCCGCTGCTCGATGTCGGCCAGGTGCCGGTGATGGGCGGGTTCATTGGTGCGAACCGTGCGGGCGTGACCACAACGATTGGACGAGGCGGCTCCGATTTTTCCGCCGCGATTGTGGGCGCTGGATTGGGCGCCGAGCGCATTGAAATCTGGACCGACGTGGACGGGATTCTTACGACCGATCCGCGCATTTGTCCGGGTGCGCGGCGCATCAAGGTGATCAGCTTCGATGAAGCGGCGGAGTTAGCGTATTTCGGCGCGAAGGTTCTGCATCCGGCCACGGTGCTGCCCGCCATCCAGAAAAACATCCCCGTGTATGTGCTGAATTCTCGTAATCCGTCCTGTGAGGGGACGAAGATTACGACCCGTGCGCCCAAGGGAAAAAACATTTTTAAGGCGATTGCAGTGAAGAAGCGTATCACCATTGTGGATGTTGCAGCGCCGCGAATGTTGCTGGCTCACGGCTTTCTGCGAGCGATTTTCGAGGCCTTTGACCGGCATAAGGTCGCAGTCGACGTGGTCTCGACCTCCGAAGTGAGCGTTTCGCTTACCGTGGATTCGAACTACGCCCTCCCAGCCTTGGCCGCCGATCTGGCCAAGCTGGCCGACGTGAAGTATGAGGGCCGCAAAGCGATCGTGTGCCTTGTGGGCGAGAGCTTGCGAGATAAACCGGGTGTGGCGGCGCTGGTGTTTGGCGAACTCAAGGACAAAACAATTCGCATGATCTCGCAGGGGGCGTCGGAGATCAATCTGACATTTGTGATCGAAGAAGATGAAGTACCTGAGGTGATCCAGCGGCTGCACGGCACGTTTTTTGCCGAGTTGGATCCGGAAGTGTACGCGTAGTTGGAGAGAGTCAGCCCCCTGAACCGCAACGATCGCAAAGGAATCTCTGTGCGCGCTTTGCGGCTTTTCATAGCCACCTTTGCGGTTAAAATGTCTTGACTCATGAACATTCTTCTTCTCGGCCGCGGCAAGACCGGAACCCTGGTGGCGGAGGTAGCACGCCGGCGCGAACACGACGTTCAGGTCGCGGGCGCCGCGGAGAATACCGGAGGAGCAGCCCTTACCGCGGAGAAGTTGCGCGGAATTGATGTGGTGATTGATTTCACGGCTCCTTCTAACGTCGTCGGACACATCGAGGCCTGTGCCATGGCGGGCAAGAACATGATTGTCGGCACCACCGGATGGTACGGGGAACTGGGTCGCGTCCGGAAGTTGGTCGAGAGATACGGAACGGGATTCCTGTACGCGGCAAACTTTTCCGTCGGCGTGAATCTGTTTCTTGAGGTTGCGCGCGCGGCCGCCGCAGCCTTAAGGCACGATTACTCTGGACAGATCTTCGAGCGGCACCACGCTCACAAAAAGGACGCACCGTCGGGCACGGCCATCGCCATCCAGCGCGTAATCCGCGAAGCCAGCGGCAGGGGTGAACATCTCGACATCACTTCCTTTCGCGAAGGCGATGTCGTGGGTATGCATGAGGTCGTGCTCGATTCCTCCGCCGACCGGATTTATCTCTGTCACGATGCCAAGTCTCGCCAGGGGTTCGCCGATGGCGCCGTGCGCGCTGCGGAGTGGCTCGCCGGCAAGAAAGGCTTCTACGATTTCAACGATGTGTGGCGTGAGTTGTAGGTTGGCTAACCTGCGCACGCAAACCCCTTTCGCGTTATCTTATTAGGATGCAACTCCGTGGCTGTGGTACCGCGCTGGTCACTCCTTTTCATCAGGATGGTTCTATTGACGACGCTGCCCTGCGCAGTCTCGTAGCTTGGCAGGTGGAGTCCGGCATCGATTTTCTCGTGCCCTGCGGAACGACCGGCGAGACGCCTACGCTCACCCACGACGAATCGCTGCAGGTCATCGATACGACCATCGAGGTGGTCGCGGGGCGCGTGCCGATCATGGCGGGCGCAACGTCGAACTCCACCCACGATGCGGTGGAAAAGGCGAAAGAAGTTGCCTCGCGAGCTGGCGTCGACGCCATTCTCACCGCTTCCCCCTACTACAACAAGCCCACGCAGGAGGGCCAGTACCGGCACTTCAGGGCGATCGCGGAGGCTGTAGGCGACAAGCCGGTCATTCTTTACAACGTGCCCGGCCGCACGGGAGCGAACCTGGAACCGGCGACGCTGGCACGGCTGGCGGAGGTTCCAAACATTGTGGGCGTAAAGGAAGCCAGCGGGAACATGACGCAGATCGCCGAGGCCATCAATTCGGTGCCTGAAACGTTTCTGGTTTTTTCCGGAGACGATTCGGTCACCTTGCCCGTGATCGCATTGGGCGGCCTGGGGATCGTCTCGGTGGCGGCGAATGAGATTCCGCACGAGATGGCGACGATGACGCGGGCTGCGCTCAACAATGACTGGGCCACGGCCCGCAGCATCCATCGTAAGTATCTCCCTTTGATGCAAGCGAACTTCATTGAGTCAAGCCCGCTGCCGGTGAAGGCGGTGCTGGCGATGATGGGCAAAATCGAGGAAAACTATCGCTTGCCGCTGTTGCCCATGCGCCGCGACACGCGATCGAAGCTGCAGAAAATTGTGATGGAAGTCGGACTGATCGCCAAACCGGCCGCCCCCGCGCCGGAGGCAGCGGAATTCTACATCTACGAAAACTGGGCCGCCGGCCCGCATAAAATCGTGCTGCACCGCGGCTCGTGCGGGCAGTGCAACCAGGGCAAAGGCCGTCCCACGGGACACGATGCCAACCACGCGCGCTGGCACGGACCCTACGCGACTATGGCCCAAGGGCGTGAGGTCGCACATGCCATGACCGGAGTGCTCATTCGCAGCGAGTGCAAGTGCGTATAGCAATTGCTGATTGTTGATTTTTGATTGTTGGATTTCAAAGCCATCCGAGGTGGGTTCTTGATCAACAATCAGCCATCAACCATCCACAATTCCATGTCATCTCTGAGAACTTCCATCGAACGCCTGGCTGCGCTGGGCGAGGTCGAGCATAATCCCGAAGCGCGTCCGGCGTTTCTGGAATTCCGTGACGCGCTTACCCAGGGCAAGATCCGCGCGGCGGAGAAGATCGGCGGCCGCTGGGTGGTCAACACCTGGGTGAAACACGGCATTCTGCTGGGGTTCCGGCTTGGCGAACTGGCTGAGACGGGTGGCGGCGGGTTGACCTTCGTGGATAAGGATACATTTCCTGCCCGGCAGTTTTCTGTGGCAGACTGCGTCCGCATCGTTCCGGGCGGATCGTCGGTGCGCGTGGGAGCTTACGTGGCCCCGTCGGTCATCTGCATGCCCCCGATGTTCATCAACGTGGGAGCCTATGTCGACGAAGGCACGATGATCGACTCCCACGCGTTGGTGGGATCGTGCGCCCAGGTCGGCAAGCGCGTGCATCTGAGCGCGGCGGCGCAGATTGGCGGCGTGCTGGAGCCGGTGAATGCCGTGCCCGTGATCATTGAAGACGACGTGCTGGTGGGCGGCAATTGCGGGGTCTACGAAGGCACGCTGGTGCGCGCGCGAGCCGTCTTGGGTGCAGGAACGATTTTGACGCGTTCGACGCCGCTCTACGATCTGGTGCGCGGCGAAGTTTACCGCGCGATGCCGGAATCGGGGCTCGAGGTTCCTGAACGCGCTGTGGTCGTGCCGGGATCGCGCGCGGTGAAGCGAGGCGCGGCTGCCGAGTTAGGAATTTCCCTATATACGCCGGTGATCGTAAAGTACCGCGACGAGAAGACTGATCGTGGGATCGAGTTGGAGGACTGGCTACGGTGACTCGAAATATAAGGCTCCTCAACCTGCGCAGCTACCCGATGTTGATCGCTAGCTTCCCCGCCCCGATGGGAGCAATCTGAATTTGCCCGAGCTTCTGCACTACGGCGTCGGCTTCGCTCAGTGCTGACGCTGGATGACTGCTGGTCAGTCCAATCGCTTTCATCCCACCTGCGTGCGCGGACCGGATTCCGGCAGGTGCGTCTTCGATTACCAAACATTCCTTTGGGTCGACGCCCAATAACTCTGCGCCTTTCAGGTATGGCCCCGGATGCGGTTTTCCATTGGCAACATCATCTGCGGTGATCATGACCTTCGGAACTGGTATGCCGGCGAGCCGGAGCCGTGCGTATGCCAGATGGCGAGTTCCGGATGTGACCACGCCCCAGCGGCCCTCAGGAATCGAGCGGAGGAGATCGATGGCGCCGGGCATCACGGCGACGCCGTCATGATCGTCCGCCTCGCGGCTTTCCAACTTCCGAACTTCCGCTTCTGTGTCGAGATGAGGAGCGACGGCGCGAATCACTTCGACCGCGCGGGTGCCGTGGCCGATGGCGACCACCTTCTCTTCGTCAATTCCGCACTCGCGGGCCCAAGCGCGCCATTGCCTCTCCACGGAGCGCGTGGAGTCGACAAGGACTCCGTCGAGATCGAAGAGAACGGCGGCACAGTGGAAGATGGTCATTTTTTTGCTTACCACAGAGGGCGCCAGCAGCTCGGAGCCGGTAGAATCTGCGGCGCTGCTGGCATCCAAGGCCGCCAGGTGGGCTTGCTGGCGGAGTTGCAAGTGTCGGTCGCGGAAGTGGGCCTTGGCGCGCTCACCCCAGGCGCGTACGAACCAATAGTTCAGGCCGGCGCCGATGGCGGAGCTGACAACAGGAATCATGCGTCCCGCCCACTTCTCGACCACCTCAGCGCTGGCGCGGGCGGCGATCCGCTGGATCACGCGCGGGACGAACCTGTTGACGACTTCTTTCTCCAGAAGTTCGCGACTGATGTCGACTCCGGCCGCGCTGGCGGCGGCCATCCAGAGTTCGGCAATTTCATGGTCGGTGTTGAACTGAAAGCCATATACCAGACTCAGTTTCTGGATGGTCCGCAGAGTGATGGCTGACAGGATTCCGAGATCGGGGAAGATGGTGATCAGGCCGCCGAGGCCGAAACCCGCGCCCTCGAGGGCAGCGAGTTTCGTTCCGCTGCGGATGAGGTCGTCGGCCACCACATCGAGCTCGTGCATCTCGAGCGAATACAGTCCGTGATAACCGCTGATGGGTAGCCGGTAGGCGGTGCGGAGTTGCAGCAGGAACTTCCCGGGATCGACCCGCACCGTAGAGTAGGCGCGCGTCAGCCCCTTGACCAGCGTCTTCTCAACGCGGCGGCGAAGCCAGGACTTGGATTCAGCATCGGGCATTATCTCAACCTTAATTCAGTGCGCCAGAGAATGCCACAGGGCCTGCACTCAATAAGGAGCGGAATGCAGTCTGTGCTAGCATCATCAGTATCTAATGCCAACTGGAAAATTGCAGATTATCCCCTTGGGGGGCCTCGGCGAGTTCGGTATGAACTGCATGGCGGTCCGCTGGGGCGACGACATTATTGTGATCGACGCGGGCCTCATGTTTCCCGAGGCTGAATTGCTCGGCGTCGATATTGTGGTCCCGGATATTTCCTATCTCATCGAGAACCGGCAGCGGGTTCGCGGCATCGTCCTCACCCACGGCCACGAGGACCACATCGGCGCGCTGCCGTGGATTCTTTCCGAGCTCAACGTCCCGGTGTGGGGGACGGAGTTCACGCTGGCTTATGTGGAAGACAAGCTCGACGAGCATGGATTGCTGGACGACGCCGACCTGCGCGAGATTCGCGCCGGCGAGCGCTTCAAGGCGGGCGCGTTTACCATCCATCCCATTCGCGTGACCCACAGCCTGGTGGACTGTGTTGCGCTGGCGATTCATACTCCGCTGGGGGTGGTGATTCATACTGGCGACTTCAAAGTCGATCCCACCCCCACCGATAATCATCTTTTTGACCTGCACGCTTTCGCCGAATATGGCAAACAGGGCGTGCTGGCGCTGTTTCAGGACTCAACCAACGTTGAACGCAAGGGTTACACGCCCAGCGAGCGCGCCGTGCGGCGCAAGTTTGACGAAGTGTTCGCGCGCACCGAGCGGCGGCTTTTCATTTCTTGCTTTTCCTCTTCCATTCACCGCATCAAGCTGACGGTGGAACTGGCGCACCAGCACGGCCGCAAAGTGGCCTTCATTGGCCGATCCATGAACAACTCCGCCGAAATCGCAGAAGATCTGGGCTATCTGGAAATTCCCGAAGGACTGGTGATTAATCCCGGCGAGATGAAGAATTTCCCGCCGGAAAAAGTCTGCGTGATGATCAGCGGGACCCAGGGCGAGCCGATGTCCGCTCTGTCGCGCGCGGCGGTGGACAACCACAAGCACGCCAAGATCGAGAAAGGCGACACGGTCGTGCTCTCGTCGCGCATTATCCCTGGCAATGAGAAGACGATTTACCGCATGATCGATCACTTGTTTCGCCGCGAGGCGTATGTGATTTACGAAGACGGCACCTCGCCTCCCATACATGTCAGCGGACACGGCAGCCAAGAGGAATTGAAGCTGATCATCAACCTGGCGAGGCCGAAGTACTTCATTCCAATCCACGGCGAGTACCGTCAGTTGAAGCTGCACGCCGAGATGGCGGGAGCGATGCACGGCTCGGTGGGCAAGGTAATCCTGCTCGAGAGCGGCGACGTTCTTGAGTTCGACGAACACAACGCCCGCAAGGCCGGACGCGTCAACGTGGGCCGCGTCTGCATCGATTCCGGATCGCGTACGGATGTGGTCGAGGACTTAATTATTAAAGACCGGCGGCATTTGAGCGAAGATGGCATCGTGCTGCCAATCATCGCCATCAACAAGCTTTCAGGCCGCGTGGAGACTACGCCGGAGATCGTGACGCGTGGCTTCAATCCCGGGGAAGACGGCTTGCTGGACGGAGCCCGGCGCATCGTCGAAGACACCTTGGCGCACTCCAGCGAAGAGGAAAAAGCCGATTACGGCGTGATCAAGGAAAAGATCCGCGCCGACCTGAAGCGCTACATTTCCAAACAGACGCAGAAGCGGCCGCTGATCATGCCGGTGATTTTGGAAATCTGAGATTTGCCGCGTAAACCCTTGTGGGTCGTCGCGGTCACGCATGGACGTCGCAATCCCCGCATCATGGCCGCGATCCTGAGAGGCAGGAAGTAAGCGTGGTCACCATCGCCGAAATCCGCTCCGCCCAAGCCCGCCTGCGTGGCATCGCCCTGCGCACGCGCCTGATCGAATTCAATCATCCAGAAGCCGGAGTTCGCCGCCTCTTCCTGAAGCCGGAGAACCAGCAGCCCATTGGCGCCTTCAAACTTCGCGGGGCTTACAACAAGATTGCCTTGCTGTCGAAAGAAGACCGCAAGCGCGGAGTCATCACCTATTCCAGCGGCAACCACGCACAAGGCGTGGCCTATGCGGCGCGGGCGCTGGGCGTGAGGTCCGTCATCGTGATGCCGGGGAACGCTCCGGCGATCAAGCGCCAGGCAACGGAGGCGCTGGGCGCGGAGATCGTCATCGTGGGCCCAGCCAGCGCTGAGCGTCAGCTCAAGGCCGAAGAACTGGCAGCGGCGCATGGATACGTGATCGTGCCTCCCTATAACGACGAGCAGATCATCGCCGGCCAGGGCACGATGGGACTGGAAATTCTCGAAGACCTGCCGGAGGTGGAAACGGTGCTCGCGCCGGTCGGCGGTGGAGGCATGATCAGCGGGGTGGCTGCGGCGATTAAATTGAGCAAGCCCTCGACCAGGGTAATCGGCGTGGAGCCGCAACTGGCGGGCGATGCGCAGGCCAGCTTGCGCGCCGGAAAGATCGTCCAGTTCCCTGCCAGTGAGGTTTCGCGCACCATCGCCGACGGCCTGCGCACGCAAAGCATCGGCTCCATCAACTTCGAGCACATCCGCCTCTACGTGGACGATATCGTAACCATAACCGAAGATGAAATTCGCCAAGCGGTCCGCCTGCTGGCTTCAAACCCCGCGACCGTGGCCGAGCCCAGCGGAGCCGTGGCGGTGGGCGGCTTCCTGTTCCGCAGCGACCAGCTTCCGAAGACGAATCTGAATGTCGCCATCATCAGTGGCGGCAACATCGATCCTGAGATGTTGGAACAATTGCGTCGCGGTTGAATGTGGGAGATGACGGAGAGTACAAGATCCAGCATACGTCTCCGCTTTCTGGCTGGAACGTTAAATCAAGCGCGGGGCTCTAACCAATATAACCGCGGCGAAAATAGCGGTGTCGCACGGCCAATCAGGGATTACTTGGAACGGACGGCCAGCGCCCAGCGCCGTATCGCGACCACAGACCAGACGGCCTCGACTAATCCGAACGGCCACGCTCCCTGCAGAAAGCCGTAGACGGAACCGAGCGCGCAAGCTCCGGCAAAGGCGAGGATGAACCATCGGCTCCGCTCTTCCAAGGCGTAGCAAACCAGCATCGCGGTTACGGCAAACAAGCCGAATATCGATAAGGATGTCATCGGAACGCAAACCACGGACCTGGTTAGCAATCCTACCAGTTGCTAACGCATTCGAACCGGCGGCAGGCCCACTGGCCGCGGCGGCCGATTCTGCTTGACCAGTGTGAAACACGAGCACTAACCTGTACCCGTTGAACATCCGGCGGCGGGGACGCAAAAATAAAAGCGAACGGTTTTGCAACCGCGTCCTACCCAAGCCCATTCTTACGCAGTGGTCAGATTCACCGCACTCCAAGCACCCGAAATGTCATGAGACTACAATCCGCACCGCTTTCAACGTTAAGGATTGCTGCGGTTACGATCGCCACAGCCATCCTCCTTTCCACCCCACTCGCCATGGCGCAGGCCCAGCGCGGAACGCTGGTGCATGAAGAAACCATCCGCGTCGCACCCAGCGCGGACGCCGCCAAGCTGGGCGAGGCGGGACGTGGGCGCGAGCTGATCCTTCTCGAGACTACCCGCGACTGGGTTCATGTGGAAGCGATCCTGCTCCCGCCGCGCCACGACGAAGGCGCCACCGAAGAA
>Ga0302324_100018588_pt1 | contig 13681 bp, 14 predicted proteins | sample Palsa_T0_1_FD_201949 | JGI IMG/M metagenome (GOLD analysis project Ga0302324, IMG submission 201949) | Peat permafrost microbial communities from Stordalen Mire near Abisko, Sweden - Palsa_T0_1 | ecosystem: Environmental > Terrestrial > Soil > Palsa > Peat permafrost | place: Sweden: Abisko...
AGCGAGGGATCGCGCACGTCCACCGCTTCCCGGCGTACGATGCGCGCTTGCAGCATGCGTCCGTCGATGCCGCGTTCGGCGCCGAGCTCCCGCGCCGACGGTTCGCCGGGATTGCGCGGTTCGTCGAGCGGCTCGAAGGTGCCGTGAAGCAAGAGCCCCGCGCCGATTTCCGGCGCGCTCCCCGCGACGAAGACCAGCACCCGCCGTCCGTCGTCCAGACGCACGGTGAGCTCCGTTCCATCGAACTGACCGGACGCTGCCTCGCGAACGGTACCGTGGAAAAGTTGGGGATGACTGCGCGCCGGCACGAGCGGCGCTCCATGCACGCGCGCGACCAGCACGCCGCAAGCGAGGGCCGTCGCGACAGTCGCCCGAACCGCGGGCGGCAAGCGGCGCACGGCAACGAAAGCCCCCGCGAGCAGCAAGAGCGGGAGCGCGAGGCGGCACTCTTGTCCCGCGATGCCGGCAACAAAGGCCAGCGCAGGCAGGACCAAGCGCGCGCGCTGCACATCCTTTGAATCGCGACGTCGCGGCACGCCGTCAAGGAGATCGATGCGCATCCTCGTTACCGGCGGCGCCGGATTTATCGGTTCACACGTCGTCGACGCGTATCTGGCGGCCGGTCACGACGTCCTGGCGGTCGACAGCCTTTGGGAACACGGCGGAGGCCGGCGCGAGAACGTGCCCCCGGCGGCCGGCTTCCTGCAGCTGGATATCCGGGACGCCGCCCTCGCCGGTGCCTTCCGGGATTTCAGTCCGGAGGTCGTCAGCCATCATGCGGCCCAGCACAGCGTTGCGATCAGCGCGCGCGACCCGCGCTACGATGCCGACGTCAACGTCAACGGCTTTCTGAACGTCCTTGAAAACGCGCAGAAGAGCGGCGTCCGCAAAGTCATCTTCGCATCGAGCGGCGCGACGTACGGCGAGCCAAACCAGCTTCCGATCAGCGAGGCGACGCCCCAGCTTCCGGAGTCGCCGTACGCGATCACCAAGCTCGTCGGCGAACACTACCTGCGTTTCTATAACCTGCAACACGGCATCGACTACACGATCTTGCGCTACGGAAACGTCTATGGGCCGCGCCAGGATCCGAACGGCGAGGCCGGCGTCATCGCGATCTTCATCGCGCGTTTTCTCAAGCACCAGGGGATCAAGATCTTTTGGGACGGCGAGCAGACGCGCGATTACGTCTATGCGGGCGACGTTGCGGCGGCGAACGTGCTGGCGCTCGAGAACGGCAGCCGTGCCGGCTTCGTGATCGGCACGGGCGTCAAGACGAGCGTCAACGCGATTTATCGCGCCTTGGTCGAAGTGACCGGTTTCGCTGCGCCCGTCGAGCGGCTCGAAAAACGTCCCGGCGACGTTCGCGACGCTCAGTTCGACGCATCCCTTGCGGCGCGCGAGCTGGGTTGGACGCCGGCGACGCCGTTGCTTGAGGGAATGAAAAAGACCGTCGCATATTTCCGCGAACGCCAACCGGCATAATGCCAGCAACGTTTATCGACCTTTCAGGCCGCGTCAGCATCGTGACCGGCGGGAGCCGCGGCATCGGAGCCGCCGCCGGCCTCGAATTGGCTCGCGCGGGCTCGGCCCTGGCGCTTTTCGATCTCGACGGCGACGAAGCGGGCGCAGCCGCGGCCCGTATCGCGAGCGAGACGGGCGTCAAAGCGCGCGGCTACGCCGTCGACGTCCGCAAACCCGAGTTGCTGCGCGGGATGTGCGACGCGGTCGCCACCGATTTCGGTGCGATCGACCATCTCATCAACAACGCGGGCGTTCAGTTCGTCGCTCCCTTCGGCGAGTTCCCCGACGACAAGTGGGACTTCGTCACCTCGATCAATCTCGACGGCGTCTTTCACGCGACCAAAGCCGTCTGGGGCCACATGGTCGCCCACAAGCGCGGACGTATCGTCAACATTGCCAGCATCCACGGCCTCGTCGCCTCGCCGTATAAGGTTGCGTACGTCGCGGCCAAGCATGGCGTCGTCGGCCTCACGCGAGCCTCAGCCGTGGAGGGTGCGCCTTTCGGAATTACGGTGAACGCGGTCTGTCCGGGCGCCGTCCTCACCGATCTCGTGCGCAATCAGGCTCCCGCGCTGGTGCAGTCGTACGGCGGCGGAATCTCCGAGGAGCAAGCCCTCGAGCGCGCGTTCTTGGAGGCGATGCCGTCGAAGAGATTTATCGAGCCGCAAGAAGTCGGTGAGCTTTGCGCGTTCCTGTGCTCCGATGCCGCGCGCTCGATTACGGGAGCGCCGATCTCGATCGACGGCGGCTGGTCGGCTCATTGAGCGACGATTTGCACACGCCGCTGATCGCGCTCGCCATCTTCGTCCTCGTGCTGATCAGCATCGAGATCGGCTATCGCTACGCTCAGTCGCGTCGAGGAAAGGAAGCCGACGAGACCTTCGGCGTGGTCGAAGGCGCAGCTTTCAGTATCGTCGGATTACTGCTCGGCTTCTCGTTTTCGCTGGCGGTCTCGCACTACGACGCGCGCCGCTTACTCGTCGTGCAAGAGGCGAACGCGATCGGCACGACCATGCTGCGCAGCGAAATGCTCCCGCAGCTCGAGGCCGCACAAATGCGAGCGACACTGCGCGAGTACGTCGATGCGCGCATCGCTTTCGCCTTGGCCGATCGCGATACCGACGCGCAGGCGCGTGCCGCCGCCGGCTCGGATCGCCTGCAGCAGCGTATGTGGTCGATCGCTCGTTCGGAATCGCGACGCGATCCGCGCTCGACGATAACGCCGCTCTTCATCTCGACCTTAAATGACGCGATCGATGCCTCGGGCGAAGAAGCCGCCGCGTTAAACGCTAATATTCCCGACGTCGTTATCGCGATCTTAGGGCTGGTCATTTTAGCCGGCTCGGCCCTGCTGGGCTACGGTTTCGGCAAGAAGGGCCGGCATACGGTAGCATCGGTGCTGTTCGCTGCGATGCTGGGACTCGTGGTTTCCGTCGTCCTCGATCTGGATCAGGCCCAGAGCGGCTTCATCCGCGTCAGTCTCGTTCCGCTGCGCGAACTCCAGACGTCGCTGGCCGCACCGCCGCCTTAGACGACCAAATTCAGCAGCTTGTCCGGAACGAAGATCTGCTTACGGATCGCTTTGCCTTCGAGGTGCGCTTGCACGTTGCGGTCTTCGAGTGCGAGCGCGACTGCTGCGCTTTCGCCGATGCCGGCGGCAGCCTTGATGCGCCCGCGCACGCGGCCGTTGACTTGCACCACCATTTCGACTTCGGCGAGTTTCAGCGCCGCAGGATCGTAATCGATCCAACGCTCCAGATGCACGGAACCTTCGTGGCCCATACGGTGCCAGAGTTCCTCGGCGATGTGCGGCGCGAACGGAGCGAGCACGATCGGAAGCGCATGCGTCGCGTAGAGCAGCGCAGGATCCTCGAGCGTCGCGCTTTGGGCGAACTTCGTCATGGCGTTGATCAACTCGTCGAGCCGCGCGAGCGTCGTGTTGTAGTGAAAGCGTCGCGTTGAGGTCTCGTCTGCGCCGGACTTGAGCGCCAGGTGGAGCGCGCGCACGAGCTCACGCTGCGCATCCGTTTCAAGCGGCGGCAACCGGTCGAGCGCCACCGTTGCGGCACGTTCGGCGATCGGCGCGGCGGCGCGCCAGACGCGATCGAGGAAGCGCACGCGCCCCGCAATGCCTTCGTCGGTCCACTCCATCGTGTCTTCGGGAGGCGTTGCTTTGAGGAGGAATAGGCGCATCGCGTCGACACCGTGTTGGTCGACCGTCTCGTCGATGCCGACGACGTTGCCCTTACTCTTGCTCATCTTCTCGTTGAAGCGCAAGACGTTTCCCTGATTGAAGAGGCGCTCGAAGGGCTCGTCGGGGCCGCCGACCCAACCCTTATCGTGGAAGTACTTGTAGAAGAAGCGCGCGTAGAGCAGATGAAGGACCGCGTGGTCGGCGCCCCCGATGTACTGGTCGACGTTGAGCCACGGATTGACGGTGTCGGGCTTCCACGCGGCGCTGTGATCGTGCGGATCGAGATAGCGCACGTAATACCACGACGAGTCGAAAAACGTGTCCATCGTGTCGGTCTCGCGCCGCGCAGGTCCGCCGCAGCGCGGGCAGGTCGCGTTTACGAACGCCTCGTCGAGCGCGAGCGGCGAACCCTCGCCCGTTATCGGGAGATCCGGCGGCAGAATGACGGGTAGCGAAGAATCGGGCAACGCGACTTCGCCGTGTTCGGCGCAATACACGATTGGGATCGGCGTTCCCCAGTAACGTTGGCGCGAGATCAACCAGTCGCGTATGCGGTAATTGACCGTGCGCTCTCCGATGCCGAGCGCTCCCAAACGGTCGCCGATCGCGCTGCGCGCGCGGCCAGAGTTCATCGCATCGTAGTCGCCGCTCGCAATCAAGCGCCCGTCTTCGACGAAGGCCGCCTGTAACGGAACGAGTGGAGTGCCGGCCGGCGTACTCGCGTCTTCGATCACTTGAATGACGGGCAGACCGGCGCTGCGCGCGAATTCGAAATCTCGCTCGTCGTGCCCCGGAACGCCCATCACGGCGCCGGTGCCGTATTCGGCGAGGACGTAGTTGGTGATCCAAATCGGGATGCGCTCGTTCGAGAGCGGATTGCGCGCATACGCACCGGTCGGTACGCCGGCCTTTTCCATGAGGCTGGTTCGTTCCAACTCCGACTTGTTGCGAACCGACGCGGCGAAGGCTTCGACTGCCGCGCGATGTTCCGGGTGACGCGCGACGATCTTGGAGACGAGCGGATGCTCGGGCGCGAGCGCGAGATAGGTCACGCCGAAGAGCGTGTCGATGCGCGTGGTGTAGACGGAGATGCGTTCGGGGAGGTGTTCCACTTCGAACGAGAACGTCACGCCTTCGCTGCGTCCGATCCAATTGCGCTGGATCGTACGGATCTTGTCGGGCCAGCCGTCGAGCTTGTCGATCGCGGCGAGCAGGCGATCGGCGTACGCGGTGATCTTCAGGAACCACTGCGAGAGATTGCGCCGTTCGACCAGCGTGCCGCAACGCCAGCAGCGCCCGTCCTCGACTTGCTCGTTCGCGAGGACGGTGCGATCTTTCGGGCACCAATTCACCGGCGCTTCGCGTTTGTACGCGAGTCCGTCTTCGTAGAGGCGCAAGAAGATCCACTGGTTCCAGCGGTAGTAGAGCGGATCGCAGGTTGCGAACTCGCGCGTCCAATCGTAACCGGTGCCCATCAGGCGAATCTGGCGTTCCATGTTCGCGATGTTGTTGCGCGTCCACACGCCGGGATCGACGCCGCGCTCGATCGCCGCATTCTCCGCCGGCAAGCCGAATGCGTCGAAGCCCATCGGGTGAACGACGTTGTACCCGCGCATGCGCTGCATGCGCGCGACGGCATCGCCGAGCGTGTAGTTCTTGGCGTGCCCGACGTGCAGGTCGCCCGACGGATACGGCAACATCTCGAGGACGTAGTATTTCTCGCCGGGTGCGTCGTCGCGCGCGCGATAGATGCCGTCGCGCTCCCACGCCTCTTGCCAGCGCCGCTCGATCGCCCGGTAGTCGTAGGTCTCTGGGGACCGCTCCTCGATCATCGTTTTCTTTTGTTCCTTTGCCCGGAGCGCGGTCCTCGCCGGGGCCTTGCCGTAAACGGCAACCCGCGTGATGGAACGGCGTGGACAAACGCATCCTCTTTACGCTCGCGCTCGTCGGCGTCGCCGCGGGGGGCGCACTTTTCCGCTCGACTCAAGCGGGGCACGCTCCGGCCGCCGCCTTCGAATCTAGCGGCCGGAGTGCGGCGCCACGCGCGCCGGAATCTCGAGTTTTCCAGCCGGGCGCGGAGCGGCACGCTCGTGGGCGTGCGTCGCGCGTGGTCGTTTACGTCGCCGGCGAAGTCATGCGGCCCGGAGTCTACGAACTAGCGCCCGGGGCTCGCGCCGAAGCAGCGATTCGCGCGGCCGGCGGATTGCGACCCGACGCAGATGCGCTGGGGGTGAACCTCGCGCGTCCGCTTGAGGACGGCGAAGAGCTTGCGGTGCTTGCCCGTGGCGAGGTCGCGAGCGCACGCGGGGTGTCCGCGGGCGAGCGAACGCCTCGCGCAGGACGGCATCACGGCCGGCGGCTGCGCGGCGTTAGCGGCGCCAGCGGCGCACGACATCGTTCGCACAAGGCGCCCGACGAGCCGGTCGACCTCAACACCGCCGACGCCGCAGCACTTGAAACGCTTCCGGGGATCGGACCGGCTCTCGCCGCGCGCATCGTCGAGTTCAGAGAAACCAACGGTCCGTTCGCGTCCGTCGACGATTTGCTCGACGTCGCGGGTACCAGCCCGCGCCTCGTCGAGGAACTTGCGCCCTACGCGCTCGCGGGCGGGCGCTAGCTACCAGCCGCCTCCGCCGTCGCCGCCGCCACCGTCGAAACCGCCTCCGCCACCGGCATCAAAACCGCCGCCGGAATCACCCCAGCCGCCGCCGCCGGCATTTCCCATGTCGGCCTGGCCGGCGTCGGATTGCCAACCGGACGCGTCCGCGCCGGCGTTGGGATCGACGCCCATTCCGGCCATGCCGGTCCCGCCGCCGAACGACTGGTTGCCGCGAAAGAGTTCGTTTCCGAGAAAGGCGCCGCCGAGGCCGCCGAGCAGGCCGCTGAAAAAGCTGCCTCCTCCGCCCATACCGCTCCCGTAGCCGGCTCCCATGCCCGCGCCGTAACCGGGACCGCCCATCATCGGAGGCTGGCCCATGCCTTGCCCCGGGCCGTAGCCCGGCGGTGTGCGCCGGCCGAAGAGCGCGCGGAAGATCGCGCGGATGATCAAGAAGCCGACGAGGAGGATGACACCGAGCCAGATGAGCGACATAGAGCCTCCGAATGACTGACTGTTGGTCGCGGCCGGAACGCGCTGCTGTTGCAGGGCGCCGGCGGACCGCAGACTGCTTTGATGGCTGCGGTATTGATCGAGGACGAGATTGACGCCGGTCGTTATGCCGCCGTCGAAATCACCCGTCGCAAACGACGAACGCATCGCGTCGTGGATCGTCGCGAAGGTGCCGGGTGGGAAGAACGCGCGCGACGCGCGGTCGCCGACCACGTTGAATTTCTTGTCGGTTTTCGCAATGAAGATCAGGACGCCGTTGACTTGCTTCTCAGCGAAGGCGTGTTCGGTCGCATCGTTCAGCGGCGTTCCGTTCAGGCTCGGAACGGTGACGACGACGACTTCTTTTCCGGTCGCCTGATTGAAGGCCGTGATTTTCGAATTGAGCGCGGAGACCGTCGCCGTGCTGAACATCCCGGCGCCGTCCATGACGAACGAGTCGCGCGCCAGCGCCGGCGAGCTGAAGCCCGCAAAGGTCAGAGCGAGGGCGGCGAGCGCGCCGGCAATCTTCGATGAGGTCTGCATGAAACGCACGTCCTTTGGTACCCGGGAGGGGCGCGATTGTTTCCGGGCTAGCGGCCGATGGTCACCAAGGCGACCCCCACGATGCTTGCGACGAAGCATGCGAGGAAGATCCAGATTCCGGCCTTTTTCAGCAGCTCGACCGTCTGGCGCGAGCGTCGCGAGCGCCGCGAACGCGGCCGGTCCTTCACGAACCTTGCGCCCGGCGCGCCTCGGGCGCGCCCCAGAGCCGTTCGAGATTGTAGAAGCTGCGCGATTCGGGTGTGAACACGTGGGCGACGACGGAACCTAAGTCGATGAGAATCCAACCGCCGTCGGAATATCCTTCGATTCGGGCGACCCGGAACCCGGCGGCCTTGACCGCTTCGGCGATCGAGTCGGCGATCGAACGCGTCTGAATTTTCGAGCGTCCGGTCGCGAGGAGAAATGAGTCCGCCACGATGGTGCGGCCCTCGAGCGGAAGGATAACGACGTCCTCCGCCTTCTTGTCGAGCGCGGCGGCTTGGACGATGTCGATCAGTTCGGTCAGGTCGTTGCTCCTTCTGTTACCGCGAAGCTCCGGTAACGGTCGAGTGCGGCGAGGGTTTGGGGTGCGGCTTCCAAACCGCGCCCGGCGAGGTAGGCCAGGCTCAGATCCAAGGTCGCGAACATGCCCGACGAAAGGCTTTCGAACGCGACCTTTTCGAGCTCGCCGCGCTCGGCAAAAGGACGTCCCGGTTCGAGGCTGTCCGCGAGGTAGACGACCTCATCGAGCGGCGACATGTCGGCGCCCGCTAGAGTATGCTTGCGTATCGCCGAGAGCACGCCTTCGTCGGTTACTCCGAAACGCTCGCGTGCGAGTTCCGCGCCGAGGCGCGCGTGCAAGACGATCGGGTTGCGCGACTCGAACTCGTCGACGGCGAGCTTGCGCTGAGAGCATTCCTTCAGCAAGCGCTCGGCGGAATAAAGGCGAGCGAGATCGTGCAGCATGCCGGCTAACCGCGCGCGCTCGGGATCCACGCCGTGCGCGCGGGCCAGACGCTCGGCCAACTCCGCGACGCGCACGACGTGTTCGTAGCGGTGCTCGCCCGCCAACTGCGCGCGAACTTCTTCGGCGAGCGCCGTAGAATTCAAGCGTCCGGCGCCGCAAGCGTGCGGGTCAGCTGTTCTTCGAGCGCCGCGAGCCGGTTGCCGTATAGCTCGCCACGCAGGTTGCCGGCCCACATGACGACCGCATTCTCTCCGTTGTCGCTGTAGTACGCGCGCCGCGTCGAGACCGTCACGAAGCCGTACTTGCGGTACAGATTTTGCGCGACGAGGTTCGATTCGCGCGCTTCGAGCGTGATCCAAGACGCACCGCGCGCGATCGCCTCGCGCAGCAAACGCACGAGCAGCTGCTCGCCGTATTTTTTGCCGCGCCAATCGGGATGCACTGCGATCGTCGTCACGTGCGAATCTTCGAGGATCACCCAGATGCCGCCGTATGCGACGATCGGTCCGTTCTCGGAATCGCCCGCGCGTCCGACGAAATAGTGCGCGAGCTTATTATCGTTCAACTCGCTATGAAATGCGCTCGGCGGCCACGAGGTCGTAAACGAGAGGGACTCGATGCGCATGACGGCGCGTACGTCGCCCGGTTGCATCGGAACGATCGAAAGCGGACCATTCCCGGCGAAACGCGGATCGAGATCGGCCCTCATGCGCGTCGCGACGGCCTCGGCTGTGGACTGCGCTCGGCGTAGTTACTCGCTTCGCCGTAATCCGCGCGCACCGCATGCGGGCTCGCGGCCGGCTCTTGCCGCAGGGCACGGAGCGCGATCGCGAGCGCGGGAGGCTGCTCGGCCGGGGGGCACGGACGCACGATGATCCCGCGTTCGCCAAGCTGCAAAGTCACGCCCTCCAGCTCGCCACAGACGTGCAGCTCACTTTGCGGCGGAAGCGTTGCGGCGAGGGTGTCGGCCAACTCGGCGTACGGTGCACACAAGGACGTATTCCCGTTTTCCGTGCGGAGCCGCACGCAGGCGAGACCGGCCCGGGCGTGCACGAACGTCGCGACCGGTAGCGGCGTCCCGGCACGCTCGAGCGCGTCATAGGACGAGACTCCGGCCAGCGGCACCCCGGCCGCGAACGCGAGACTCTTCGCATAGCTCAAAGCGATCCGCAGCCCGGTAAAGGAGCCGGGTCCCACGCCTACCGCCAGCATCTCGAGCTGCGCGAAGGACGTGCCGGCCAGCACCTCGTCGACGATCGTCAGTCCTCGCTCGAGCGCATCGCGCCCGGCAGTCGAAGCGCAGCGCGGCGGGAGGCTCGCGTCGCGAGCGATCAGCGCCGCCGAAAAGGCTCCGAGTGCGCCGTCGATGGCGAGAACGAGGCCCATCAGGGGTGCTCGAAGGTCAGCGATCGCGGTTCGTCTCCGGCGCCTTCGATCTCGACGCGCAACGCGTGCGGCGGGATGAGCGCGGGCAGACGTTCGGGCCACTCGACCAACACGATCGAGCCGAGGTCGAAGCTTTCCTCGAGACCTAATTCGGCCGCTTCGGCGGGCCCCTCGATGCGGTAGAGGTCGAGGTGTTCGATCGGGGGCTTGCCAGGGTAGCGATGCCAAAAGACAAAGGTCGGGCTAGCGACGCCGCGATCGTGGCCGTGGAGTTCGCGCACGACCGCACGCACGAACGTCGTCTTTCCGGAGCCAAGTTCGCCGGCCAGCGCGACGACGTTTCCGGGAGCGAGGGTCCGGGCAAATTCCGCAGCGAGACGCTCGAAGGCGTCCAGCCCTTGGGCGCGCATCCGACGTTGCGTCACGGAGAAGAAACCCCGTTCGCGAGCGCGAAGCTCGCAAGAATGATTCGAGTCAGCGGCGTCCTCATCGGCGTCATTTCTGGCGTGGTTTCGGCCGTGATCGCGGCGCTCGTTGAAGCATTTTTCTTCTTCCAGCGCGTAATCACGTTCGGTGCGAACGGCGGAAATTGGGGAGCCGGGCTACCCAAGGTGGCACTGATCGGAGCGGTCGTCGGAGCGATCGTCGGCGTCCTCATCGGCTGGCTCCTGCGACCTCGTCACCCTCAAGCGCATTAGCCATCGCGCACAACTTTCGTCGGCACGCGCCGCCTTGCCCGCGCGTGAGCATCGGTATTGAATAGAGATCGTACCTCCCAGATAAACGTCGAAGATGAGATGCGGGAATCGTATCTCTCGTATGCGATGTCGGTCATCGCGTCGAGAGCCCTTCCCGACGTTCGCGACGGACTGAAGCCCGTGCAGCGGCGCATCCTTTACGCGATGCGCGAAGAGAACATGACTCCCGACAAGCAGCACCGCAAGTGCGCCGGAGTCGTGGGCGAAGTTCTCAAGAACTACCATCCGCACGGCGACAGCTCCGTCTACGACGCCCTCGTTCGCATGGCGCAAGACTTCACGTTGCGCTATCCGTTGATCGACCCGCACGGCAATTTCGGCTCGGTTCACGGCGACGGACCGGCGGCATACCGCTATACCGAAGCGCGGCTATCGCGCATCGCGATGGAGATGCTCGCCGATATCGACAAAGACACCGTCGATTTCGTTCCGAATTTCGATGGTCAGGGAACCGAACCGGCGGTGCTCCCTTCGCGCCTGCCGCAACTGCTGGTCAACGGCTCGAGCGGCATCGCGGTCGGCATGGCGACCAATATTCCACCGCATAACATCGGCGAGATCAGCGACGCGATTGCGTATTTGGTGGACCACGAGGACGACTCGGCAGAAGAGCTCGACCGCGCCCTAACCGACATCGTGCAAGGTCCCGATTTCGCGACCGGCGGCTTCTTGATGGGGAAAGAGGCGATCCGGCAGGCGTACGGCACCGGCCGCGGCTCGATCCTCATGCGCGGCAAGGCCGAATTCGTCGAGGAACGCGGGCGCAACCGCATCGTCATCACCGAAGTTCCGTTCCAAGTTACGACGGCGCGCATCGAGATCGCGATCAAAGAAGCCGTCGAGGAAAAGGTGATCGTCGGCATCACCAATCTGATCAACGAATCGGACCGTAAGGGCATCCGGCTCGTCGTCGAACTGGCGCGCACCGCGAACCCCGCCGTGGTTCTGAACCTGCTCTACAAGCACACGCCGTTGCAGTCGAGCTTCGGCTTCAACATGTTGGCGCTCTTACCGGTGCCCTCGAACGTGCCCGGGCGGCCCGGTACGCTCGAACCGCAAGTTCTCTCGCTGCGACAAATGCTCCAGCACTTCGTCGCGCATCGCAAGACGGTCATCCGGCGGCGCACCGAGTACGAACTCAACAAGGCTCGCGAACGCGCTCACATCCTCGAAGGCTTCCGGATCGCGCTCGACAACATCGAGGAAGTCATCGCGATCATTCGCGACAGCGAGAACACCGAAATCGCGCGCGAGCGGCTCGTCACGCGCTTCTCGCTCTCGGTGCTTCAGGCCAACGCGATCCTCGACATGCGCCTGCGAACGCTGGTCGGCCTCGAGCGCGCCAAGATCGAAGACGAGTACCGCGAGCTGCTCAAGACCATCGCGGAGCTCGAAGACATTCTCGCCAGTCCGCGCCGCATCTCGGCGATCGTGCGGAGCGAATCCGAAGACCTCAAGAAGCGCTTCGGCGATCCGCGCCGCACGCAGATCGTGCCGCTCGAAGACGAGTTCGCAATGGAAGACATGATTGCGGACATCGACGTCGTCGTAACGTCGACGGTCGGCGGCTACATCAAGCGCGTGACGGTCGACACGTTCCGCGCCCAAAACCGCGGCGGACGCGGCGTCACCGGCATCTCGAACCTCAAGCGTGAGGACGTGGTGCAGAACTTCTTCATGGCCACGACGCACCAGCACGTGCTGTTCTTCACGAACAAGGGACGCGCGTACCGGCTGCGGGGCTACGAGATTCCCGACAGTACGCGCCAAGCACGCGGGACCGCGCTCGTCAACCTGCTGACGCTGCCGCTGGATGAGAAGGTCACCGCCGTTTTTCCGGTCACGACGTTCGATGAAAACCGCTTCCTCGTGATGGTGACGAGGCGCGGCGTCATCAAGAAATCCTCGCTCTCGGAGTTCGCCAACATCCGTAAGAGCGGTCTCAACGCGATCGATCTCGACGAGAACGACGAGCTGCTCGCCGTCGATCTCTCGGACGGTTCGCACGACATCATCTTGGGGACGCGCGACGGCATGGCCGTGCACTTCAACGAGAAGGACGTCCGCTCGATGGGTCGCAACGCCCGCGGCGTTCGCGCCATCACCCTGGCTCCGGGCGACGAAGTCGTCGCCATGGACGTCGAGGAAAAGGAACGGCGCGAAGTCCTCATCGTCACCTCGCAAGGCTTCGGCAAGCGTACGCCGATCGACGACTACCGGCACACGTCGCGCGGCGGCAAGGGCGTCAAAGCCTTCGCTCGCGAGAAGAACGTCGGTCGCGTCGTCGACCAGATCCTCGTCAAGCCCGAAGACGAGATTCTGCTCATGACGTCGGGCAACCAAGTCATCCGGATCCGCGCCTCGGAAATCCGGAAGGCCGGCCGCTCGACCAAGGGCGTTCGTCTGCAGCGGGTCGAGGAGGGCGACGAAGTGATCGCCGTGACCAACCTGGGCGAGCAGACGAAACAGGTCGCCGAAATCACGGGCGAACCCCCGGCGCCGGGTACGTAACGCTCCGGGCGGACCGGCACCGCAACCGCCGGGAGCTGGCCGCGGTCTCAAATTTTCGGAGGTATGGATTAACTTTATGAGCGCTCTTCCCGACGTCACGCAGGCTACGTTCCAGCGCGACGTTCTCACGAACGATCGGCCGGTGCTGGTCGACTTTTGGGCCGAATGGTGCGGCCCGTGCAAAATGCTCGGACCGGTCGTCGAGAAGGTTGCCTCGTCGTACTCCGACCGCATCAAGTTCATGAAACTCGATACGGATCGGAATCCGTCGCTGGCCGGCGAGTACCACGTCTCGGGTATTCCGTGCCTCATCTTGTTCAAGGGCGGTCAGCCGATCGACCGCATCGTCGGATTCGTCAGCGAGAAAACGATCACGTCGATGCTCGACAAGCATCTCACGGCCGCCTGATCCCAACCTGAACGCCGCGGACTCCGCTTTGCGCGGAGTACCCGCGGTGCATCGGCTCATGGCCGAACCGCTGTTGGCCGGATTCTGCGCGTTGCTCGGAACCGGAACGGTCAAGTCCGCCGTCGCGGACGTGCTGCGCGAAACGCGCGCTCGCTCGGACGAAGGCGGTGCGCTTCCGGCGTTTGATGCGCTCGTCGCCGAGATTTGCGCGCGCTTGACGCGCGTCGAGTCGGACGGGCTCGTCGAGGTGCTCAACGGTACCGGCATCCTGCTGCATACGAACTTCGGCCGCGCGCCGCTG
>Ga0302324_100018589_pt1 | contig 13681 bp, 11 predicted proteins | sample Palsa_T0_1_FD_201949 | JGI IMG/M metagenome (GOLD analysis project Ga0302324, IMG submission 201949) | Peat permafrost microbial communities from Stordalen Mire near Abisko, Sweden - Palsa_T0_1 | ecosystem: Environmental > Terrestrial > Soil > Palsa > Peat permafrost | place: Sweden: Abisko...
GGTGACCGGATTCGCCACCATCGTCGAGTCGGCGGCGCTGGCGGCCGTCTACGCCCTGGTGGTGGAGGTCGGAATCTTCAGGGAAATCAAGCTCGGCAACCCCCTGGCGCGCGTGATGGCCGACGCCGCCACCCTGGTCGGCGCGGTCCTGATCCTTCTCGGCGTGGCGCTCGGGCTCACGAGTTATCTGGTCGACGCCCAGGTGCCGCAGGCGCTCCTGGCCTGGGTGCAGGTGCACATCCACTCACAGGCGGTGTTCCTGCTCACCCTGAACGTGATGCTGCTGGTCCTGGGCTCGGTGCTCGAGATCTACTCGGCGATCGTGGTCCTGGCGCCGCTGCTGGTCCCGCTGGGCAAAGCCTTCGGGGTCGACCCGCTGCACCTCGGGGTGGTGTTCCTCGCGAACCTCGAGCTGGGCTTCCTGTTCCCGCCGATGGGGCTCAATCTCTTCCTGTCGGCCCAACGCTTCAACAAGCCCCTGCCGACCCTCTACCGCCGGGCCCTTCCGTTCCTTGCAATTTTGGGGGTGGGCGTGCTCTTGATCACTTATGTACCAGCCGTGACCACGGGAGTCGTCAGCCTGTTGGGCCACCGCGGATAGAGGTCGTCATGGTCAGAGCTTTCGGGGTGTGCGCTGGGATCGCGTTTACCGCGGCCTGCGGCCTGTCTGAAGAGTACGCGTTGCCGACCGGCGGAGCCGGCGCCGGCATCAGCGGTGGCAACGGCATCGGTGGCAGCGGCGTGAACGCCGGGACCGGCAACACCGGGAACACCACCGGCGGGAACGGGGTCAACGGCACCGTCGGCTCGAGTAACGGCGGACCTCCAGGCACTTCCGGGGGCAACAACGGCAACGGACCCGGCGGCAATGGACCGGGGGGCAACGGAACGGCTGGCAACGGGCCCGGCGGCAGCGGAACGGCTGGCAACGGACCTGGTGGCTCGATCGGCACGGGAACCGGGAACGGCGGTTCGATTGGGACCACCGGCGGGATGGGCAGCACCTCGGGCGGTGGTGGCGGAGCGTGCGCGACGGAGCTCGAGCCTTGCAGCGCCAAGGCTGACTGTTGCGCCAATCTGACGTGTGAAAAGGAACCGTCGGCTGGCGGGTCCTTCTGCGAATCGTCCTGCAAGACGTCGGGCTGCGCGAACGCCCAGACCGTGTGCACCGGCGGCACCTGTGTGCTGGACATCTGCGGGGGCAACTCGGGGAACGGCAGCTACAACAGCACGTGCTCAGCCGGCGGCCAGGCGGGTACGTGCCAACCCAAGATGCCCGGCATGGACGAGTACGGGATCTGCTTCGTGGGGGGCACGGCGGATGGTGGTGGCTGCTCCGAGACCGCGCCGACCACCGATCCTTCGCAGCTTTGCATCGCCGGTGAGTTCTGCGGAAACAACCCCAGTGGCCCGGGCGAAGAATGCCACGTGATCTGCGATCCCGGCCTTGGCAGGGGCGGCACGGCGGTATGCAAGGCTGCGGGTTACACCACCTGCGTCGCGACCAACGGGGATGAGGGCGAGTGCCTCAACTTCTGAGCCCGGTCGCGCGAGCTCCCGAAAGACAGCCACGATGTTGAGAGCAGCCGGGATGTGTTGTGGGATTGCCTTGGCTTCGGCCTGCGGTTTGTCTGCGATCTACGGGGAGCCGACCGGCGGAGCCGGTGCGGGCAGCAACGGCGGTAGCAGCACCGGCGGCAGCAACGGCGGTAGCAGCACCGGCGGCAGCAACGGGGTGAGCGGGGGCACCGCCGGCACCGTCGGCGGCACCAATGGGCCGCCCGGCACATCCGGGGGCAGCACCGTCGGCGGCAACGGACCCGGCGGCGCAACCAGCAGCGGTGGAATCATCGGGACGGGCAGCGGCGGCATGGGCACCGGCGGCTCGACCGGAGGCACCTGTGTCAAGGAGCTTGGCGCCTGTGATCCCTCGGTCGGCTGCAACTGCGATGCCTCCACCTGCGATTGTCCCTCGCTGAGCCTCAGCTGCGTGTACGAGCCGCTCGAGAACGGGTATGCCTGCGAACACCTCTGCCAGCAGACGTCGGATTGCCCGACGGACTACACGGTTTGCACCGGCTCCAGCTGCACGCTCGCGCTGTGCGGCATCGGAATCGGCGGGCCGGCGAATGGCACCCTCGACGGCACCTGCAATTCCGAAGGGCAGAACGACGGTACCTGCTTCCCCGCTTCGGCGAATGACGGCGGTGTCTATGGGATCTGCCAGCAGGGCGGGACCGCGGTCGGCAACGAATGCGTGTCGGGAGCGACGGCGACGCGTGATGACCCCGGGGAGCTCTGTCCGGCCGGGAGCTTCTGCGGCCAATCGAACATGGGACCGGGCGACACCTGCTACACGCTCTGCAACCCGGACAAGGGCGGCATCGAGAGCTGCGCCGACGCCGGTTTTAGCGGCGGCTGCTTCCCGCTGAGCGAGGATCCGCCGATCGGAGCTTGCTACTAGGCGGGCACGGTAATCACGGTGGCTGGCAGCTGAAGGTCATGTTGACCGAGACGTCGCACCAGGTGCCTGGGCTACCACCGGCGCAATCCGCGTCCGTGAGGCACCCGAAGCAGTAGTGGTGATCGGGCGTCAGCGCCGGAAGAACCGCGCAGATTGGCTTGTCGGCCGGGCAGGAGATGCGGTCGCAATTCGGCAGGCAGACGCCGTCAATCAGTCCATATTCCGACCAGAAGGCTGAGCAGATGTCGTCGGGTGGGCAGTCGGAGAGGTTTGGGCCGTACGTGCCAAACGGGAAACGGCAGGTGCCGCAAGTGCGTGTTTCGGAGTTGCAGCCCTGGTCGCCTGGGCAATCGGCGGCGGTCAGGCACTGGAAGCAGGTGCTGAATCCAGAGCCGGCGACGTTCTCGGTGTCGCAGACCAGCCCGGCGGGGCAGAACCCGGCATCGCAGGTCTGCCTGCAGGCGCCGTTGGTGCAGTACTCGTCGGCTGGGCACTCCGTGGTGTTGGAGCAGCTTCCGCAGGAGTGTGACCCACGACTGCAGCCCTGGATCAGCTCTGCGACACCAACAACGACACCGGCGAGAACTCAGCCCCGACCGACCTGGTGCTTCGAGTGTCTGCAGGGCAGCGATTGCCCCGAGGGTCTCGGGGGCCTGGCAGGCATGCCCCTGATCGCATCGAGGCCGGCAGGTGCCGTCGGGGGCGCAGAAGAAGTCGGTGCCGCAGTTCTCGTCCGTGAAGCACTCTTCGGAGCCCGGGTAGCACCTGTCACGGCCGCAGACTTGCCCCGGTGGGCAGTCAGCCGACGAGCGACAGCCGCAGCTGCCGTAGATGTCGAGATCCGGGTCAGTCACGCAGTGGCTTCCGGCGCTGATACCGATACAGCCCTGATCGGAGCTGCAGCCGCACCTCGCGGCTCCGGCATCGTCGAAGAGGCAGTTCACTCCGAGGCTGTACCCGCCATCCTGGTGCTCGCAATCGGCATCGTTTCGGCACAGGACGCAGGTTCCGGTCGCGGGATCGCAGTAGTCGTCGCCGAAGAAACTGTGGGAGCAGTCGTAGTCGTCGATGCAAGGCTGGTCATTGCTGCCACCTCGGAGCGCGCACTCGCCGCTGTCCCAGTCGCACCAGGCGCCGCCACAGGACTCGGGGGAACAGCGCTGGGGGCGGGGCACGCAGGTCGGATGGTCCTGAGTGGACAATTGACAGGCCTGGCCTGACGGGCAGTCGCTGTCCATCGCGCATCCGCACCCTCCGCTGCTCAGGCAGCTTGGGCCACCGGTCTCGACGCCGCTCTGGCACTCCTGATCGGTCGCGCAGGGCTCGCACAGGCCAGTAGTGGAATCGCAGATGGGAGTGTCCGCCATCGGCGGCGAAGGCCAGAGAGCAAAACACGTAGCCGCCGTCCCAGTAGGGGCTACCGGTCGTGGTGCCCGAGGTGCCGGAACTTGCGCCCGTGGTGGCCCCGCCAGTGCCGGTGCCGGTCCCCGTCGCTCCCGAGCCCGAGGCGAAAACGCCCTGAGTGGTGCCGCCCGATGAAGCGCTCGACGACGAGACGCCGCTCGATGTTCCGCCCGTGCTGGAACCGGTCGAAACACCGCCACTGGCTATCCGGGAGATGTCCCGGCCCTGACAGGCGCTAGCCGCGAGAACGACCAGCGCCGCGGGTGTGGTCAGCCTCATGACTCACTGATTGCGCCAACGCGCACCGATCCGTCAGTGAATCGTCGGGTCAGCCGGCGCCGTAGCTGTGCAGCCCCTCGCCGGTCAGGCCGAGGTTGACGCCCATGTAGCAGAAGAGCACCACCGCGAAGCCGCCCACCGCGATGAAGGCCCCGGGCTTGCCGGTCCAGCCGAGCGTGATGCGGGTATGCAGGTACACGGCGTAGACGAACCAGGTGATGAGGGCCCAGGTCTCCTTGGGATCCCAGCCCCAGTAGCGGCCCCAGGAGTAGTGGGCCCAGACCGCGCCGAGGACGATGCCGACCGAGAGGAAGGGGAAGCCGACGGTGATGACCCGGTAGATGATGTCGTCGAGCTTCTTCGCCTCCGGCAGGTCGAGGTGCATGCGGCTCTGGAACTTGGTGATCAGGAGAAACGAGACGCTCCCGATGAGCGTGATGATCATGAGGCCGATGGCGTCGGGGTTGCTCTGCAGCGCCAGCCGGTAGGGGCCGATCAGATCGGCCTGCAGCTGTCCGTTGACCCGAGGCAGGACGACCTCGTGCACCCGCGCGACCTGGACGATGATGGCGAGCATGGCCAGGGCCAGCATGGCGGTAGCTGCGAGCGTGACGCCGTAGGCCGGCCCGTGCGCGCCGAGGTCCACCTTGGCCCGCACCTGCCGGAAGTAGAGCACCGCTCCAACCAGGAACAGCAGCGCCGAGACGACGAGGATCGGCCCCACGTACGGGACGTCCACGAAGAGCCGCACCGCCTTGTCCTTCCCCTCCGGCATGTAGTGCAGCGGCGCCAGGCGGCCCTCCATGTTCAGGCCGACCGGGCACATCTGGAAGGCGAGACGGGTCAGCAGCGAGCTCGCGCCGCCGGCGAGGAAGACCACCGGCGCCGCCAGGCTGGTCATGAAGACGCCCACCTCGCTCGAGGGGGTCTTCACCTTGAGGAGGAAGGCCATGCCGAAGCCGCAGGCCACCAGGAAGCAGGCGTAGGCGATGAACAGGTTCCAGACGTGGATCAGGATCCAGTAGCTCTTGAGCGCCGGCACCAGCGGCTCGACGCCCGGATTGGGGACCAGCAGCGCGCGCCCGAGCAGCAGCAGCCCGATGCCCACCGCCACGACGCCCATGGTCTTGAACTTCCAGCGCCGCTCCGACACGAAGTAGATCAGCACCACCAGCCAGGAGAGGAAGGTCAGCGATTCGTAGAAGTTGGTGTAGGGCGGGTGGCCGAAGGCCGTCATGGCCCACTCGATCCCGTGCAGCTTCTCGCCGGTGGCGGCTTCCATGGCGGACAACTCGGCCTGCCCGGTGGCGATCCAGCGCGTGATGAGCGCGCCGGTCTGGAAGGCCAGCCCCACCCCCACCGCCGCCGGCCCGATGATCCTCCAGATCTTCTTGGAGGACACCAGATTCACCACGTAGTCGCTGAAGGCCAGGACGTAGGTGAAGAAGCTCAGCTCGAACAGCGTATAGGACATGGTGCTCCTGTGCTCCGAAGGCCGGGAACGCGTGGGGTGACGCCTATCAAACGCGCGGCACGGGTTCCGCCTTCATTTTGAGCGCCTACGTTCGGTATAAGGCGCGGGAGGCGAAAACTCAAACGAGGACAGGGTGGCATTGCCGCGTGCGGTCGGTTCGATGGCTGGGCGCTGCTTCAGAAGCAGCAACGGGACGCGCCGCTTGTGTTTACTTGCGGCCCTTCCCCATCCGAGACGCCGCGCTCTCGGCCTCGCGTTGCATCTGTGCGATCAAGGTGCGCGGGTCCTCTTCCGCGATCTCGTCGACGGCGATGCGGCCATCGTCGGCATACTCGACCTGGGTGATTCCGGGGTTCTCGTCCTCGAGCGAATCCATGATCCGGCCCTGGCGCCGCGTGGCATCGAGCAGTCGCGAGCTGGCGTGCAGCAGCTTCTTGATGAGCAGGGCGTCGCGGATGGTCTGGGCGAGCTGCACCGGGGTGCAGGGCTTGGTGAGGAAGCGATAGACCTCGCCCTCGTTGATGGCGCGAATGGTGGCTTCCAGGCTGGCCTGCCCGGTCAGCATGATGCGCATCATCGACGGATAGCGCGTGCGGACCTGCGCCAGCAGCTCCGACCCGGACATCCCGGGCATGCGCTCGTCCGAGATGATGACATCCACCGGCTGCTGCGCGAGAAGCTCGAGCGCCTCCGCGCCGGAGGTGCACGTGACGATGTGGTAGGGCTCCTTGCGGAGGTTGATCGTCACGTTCTCCAGCAGCGCCGGCTCGTCGTCGACGAACAGGACCATCTCTTCAGCGCTGGTTTCAGGTGTGGCGCGATCTGGCATAGGTCCCTCAGCTCACCGTCCAGGTCTCGTTGCCCGACAGCAGCTTCTCGAGGTTCCCGGCGCCCTTCGAAGCCCGCACCTGCTGCTCCTGCTCGTTGATGAGCGCGTCGAAGGCCGGCCGGTCGACGGCCCGGAAGACGCCCAGCGCGGTGGGGAAGTCAGGGGGGCCGAGATTGGCGAGGATCCACCCCAGCAGCTCGCTCTTCTCGTCGTGGACGATGGCCTGCGCGAGGTCGTCGGGGCCGGCGATGTCGAAGACCTCGGGCTGCAGCTTGGCGTTCAGCCGGATGCCCTTTTTGCCCTCGGAGAAGACCCACGGCTTGCCGTGCTCGACGCGCAGCTGCGTCTGGGCCTTCTGCGCCCGGTCGGTGATCGCTTCGAAGGCCCCGTCGTTGAAGACGTTGCAGTTCTGAAGGATCTCGACGAAAGCCGAACCCTTGTGCGCGGCGGCGCGCCGCAGGGTTGCCAGCAAATGGGCGGGCTCGACGTCCACCGAACGGGCCACGAAGCTCCCGCCGGCTCCCAGCGCCACGCGGGCCGGCTGCAGCGGCGCATCGATCGAACCAAACGGCGTGGACTTGGTCTGCTTGCCCAGCTCGGAGGTGGGCGAGTACTGCCCCTTGGTGAGGCCGTAGATGCGGTTGTTGAAGAGCAGGATCTTGAGGTCGACGTTGCGGCGCAGCATGTGGATGGTGTGGTTGCCGCCGATCGAGAGGCTGTCGCCGTCGCCGGTGACGACCCACACCGAGAGCTCTGGCCGGGTGGCCTTGAGGCCGGTGGCGATGGCCGGGGCCCGGCCGTGGATGGAGTGCATCCCGTAGGTGTTCATGTAGTACGGGAATCGGCTCGAGCAGCCGATGCCGCTGATGAACACGGTGTTGTGCCGCTCGATGCCGAGCTCGGGCATGAGCTTTTGAACGGTGGCCAGGATGGCGTAGTCGCCGCAGCCGGGGCACCAGCGAACTTGCTGGTCGGTCTCGAAGTCCTTCTTGGTGAGCATCATGAGGCCGCCGCCCGGGAAGCTTTGGCGTCACCGAGCTTGGTCACCATCAGCTCTTCGACCCGCGCCACGATCTCGGCCACCTTGAAGGGCTTGCCCTGGACCTTGCTGAGCGGAATGCAGTCGATGAGGGTCTCGGCCCGCAGCACCTTCACCAGCTGGCCAAGGTTGAGCTCGGGCACCAGGACCTTGCGGTAGCGGCGCATCAGCGCCGGCAGGTCGGGCGGCAGGGGATTCAGGTAGCGCAGGTGGACGGCGGCCACCGAGCGCCCGTTCTCGTGGAGCTGCTTGACGGCCTGCGTGATCGCGCCGTACGTGCTGCCCCAGCCCACGATCAAGACCTCGCCGCTCTCCGGGCCCAGGACCTTGGTGGGCGGGATCTCCTGCGCGATGCTCGCCACTTTGGCGGCGCGGGTCTTCACCTGCCGCTCGTGGTTCAGCGGATCGTACGAGACGTTGCCGGTGAGGGCGTCCTTCTCGAGGCCGCCGACGCGGTGCTCCAACCCGGGCGTGCCCGGCTTGACCCAGGAGCGGGCCAGAGTCGCGGCGTCTCGCAGGTAGGGATGGAAACCTTCAACCTCGGTCCGGAAATGCACCGGAATCGGGGGGAGGGCGTCGGCGCTCGGAATGGGCCAGGGCTCGGAGCCATTCGCCAGGTAGCCGTCGGACAGAAAGATGACCGGCGTCATGTACTTCACCGCCAGCCGGAAGGCCTCGTAGGCGGTCTCGAAGCAGTCGCCGGGGGTCTTGCAGGCGATGACCGGCACCGGCGATTCGCCGTTGCGTCCGTAGAGCGCCTGCAGCAGGTCGGCCTGCTCGGTCTTGGTGGGCAGGCCGGTGGAGGGGCCACCGCGCTGGATGTTGCAGACCACGAGCGGCAGCTCGAGCATCAGCGCCAGCCCCATGGCCTCGGTCTTGAGCGCGATGCCCGGTCCGGAGGAGGTGGTCACGCCCAGCGAGCCGCCGAAGGCCGCTCCGATGGCCGCGCAGATGCCGGCGATCTCGTCCTCGGCCTGGAAGGTCATCACCCCGAAGTTCTTGTACTGCGACAGCTCGTGCAGGATGTCGGAGGCCGGGGTGATGGGATAACTGCCGAGGAACAGCCTCAGCCCGGAGCGCTGGGCGGCGGTGACGAAGCCCAGCGCGGTGGCCTGGTTGCCGGTGATGTTGCGGTACCTGCCCGGCGCGAGCTTGGCGGGCTTGACCTCGTACTTCTGCGTGAAGATCTCGGCCGTCTCGCCGTAGGCGAAGCCGGCTTCGAGCACCTTGATGTTGGCGTCGGCGATGGCCGGGGCCTTGGCGAACTTGGCCTTCAGATCTGCGATGGGTCGTTCCAGCCTGCGGCTGTACATCCAGAGCACGAGCCCGAGCGCGAACATGTTCTTGGCGCGCGTGATCTCCTTGTTCCCAAGCCCGGAAGTCGCGAGCGCCGTCTGGGTGAGCTTCTGGATGTCGACCGGGAAGGTCCGGTACTTGGTGAGCGAATCGTCCTCGAGCGGGTTGTGCGCGTAGCCCGCCTTCTGGAGATTCTGCTCGGTGAAGGCTCCGCTGTTGACGATCAGGATGCCGCCGGCCTCGAGGTCGGCCAGGTTGCTCTTGAGGGCCGCCGGATTCATGCAGACCAGGACATCCGGGGCGTCGCCGGGCGTGTAGATCTCGCGGCTCGAGAACTGGACCTGGAAGCCCGACACGCCGGGGAGGGTGCCGGCCGGCGCGCGAATCTCGGCCGGGAAGTCGGGATAGGTGGCCAGGTCGTTGCCCGCCAGCGCCGAGCTCTTGGTGAACTCCAGGCCCGTGAGCTGCATGCCGTCGCCGGAATCGCCGCAGAAGCGGATCGTGACCGCCTCCAGGTCCTCGGGGGGGAGGGCCTGGCGCGGCACCACGGGAAGCGGGATTGTCGATGGCGGAACGGCCATTGGGGCGCGGACGGTACTTAGCGAAGCTGGGGCCCGGGTTCAACCCTTCGGGGCTTGAAAGGGCCTTAGCGGCCGGCCTCTGTTACTGGCACGAGCCGTCGCTGCAGCTCTGGCCGGCGGGACAGCCGGTGCCGACCGTAGGGTCGCAGGAGGTGAGCTCGCTGTCGAACTGCGCATAGAAAGCATCGCCCGCGCCAAAGACGCCGAGCATGACGCGCATGTCGGCGAGTCGGATGATGAAGTCCGCCGGCCAGGCGTTGATGCCGGCGGCGGTCAGAAGCTCCTGACCTTCGTCGAGCGCCATCGTGTAGTCGACCTGGTACTCCTTGATCCAGGTCGCGAGGTCTTGCTCAGACGCCGCGCTGCCCCCGGTCTCTCCTTGCTCGAGGACCGACACGACCAGCCCACCCTTTGACACCCAGTCCTTGACGTAGGAGCCGACGAGCTGTTCCGCCTCTACCTGGTCGTGCGGGCACCAGACCGCCGAGACATCGAGGTACGCATATCGAAACCCGTTGCACGACTGGTTGTGCAGCCATTCGAAGGAGAGGTTGGCCTGCCAGGTACCCGCGTCGGTCGGATCCCCGACTGCGGGCACCGCCGTGTTCAGAACGGCGCTGCCGCTGAGGGTCAGATCCGGAAGGATTTGCTGCAGCGCGAATCCCATCTGCGAGGGGTCCAGGGTGTCGTAGATGACGACCACCGGCACGAAGTACTGCAAGGCCGTGGTCTGAATGGAGACCTCGGTCGCATTGACAGCGAGCGCGTTGACGAGCGTCCAGCTGCCGGCAGCCCCACTGGGCGAGGTCAGCACGGTCACGTCGGCGGCAGTCGCGAGGGTGGCGTGGGTGGTGCACAGCCCGACGAGGCTCGCGGGATCGAAACTCAAGACGAGCGTCGCCGGCTGGGCAAGAGACGCTGCTCCCGCGGCGTAGACGAGCGCGCCGACGGGGATTGCCCCCTGGGGCAGCACGAAGTCCGGGGGTAGGCTTTCGGAGCCAACCTCGATGTCGGTCGTCACCGAAACGGCCCCCGCAGGAAGGCTGAGGGTCGCGGAGCCGTCCGCGTCAGCGATCTGGCCGCCGCGCTGCCCAATGGGCCCGGACAGGCAGTTGGCTGTCGCGGAACAGGGAGTCGGAGTTGGCTTGGCCGAGCCGTCACACGTCGTGAGTGACAAGAGCAAGCCCACGCTCAGTCGGATCGCATTCTTCATGTCCTAAGCTCCCTCTCGGGCATGGGCCTCACGGTCTCGCGCTAAGTTGACCCTCGCCGAAGGGATACTGCGCACAATTGATCGCCCGGCACAGATTGGAGTCTACCTGGTGGCCTGCCAATAGGACCCTGTTATTCTCGGCCCCACCCGGATATCGAGCAATGACAACCACGAATCGTTTCACATCCACGGGCGTGATGCTCGTCGCGACCGCTGCCCTCGCCGGCTGCCAGCCCAGCGGCGCGACCGAGCCTCAGACGGTGCCTCCGGTTGCGGTGGAGCTCGCCAGGGTCGCGGCTGCCCGCATCCGCAGCAGCAGCGACTACATCGCCACGCTCAAGTCGCGGCACAGCGTCACGCTGAGGCCCCAGGTCGACGGTTTGATCACGCGCATCGCGGTCCACTCCGGCGATCGGGTGAAGCGCGGGCAGCTGCTGATGCAGATCGACCCCTCGCGCCAGCAGCACACGCTGGCGAGCCAGCGGGCGGGGGCAGTCTCGAAGCAGGCCGCCCTCGACTATGCCGACCAGGAGCTGATCCGGGTGCAGCGGCTCTTTGCCATCGGCGCCGCCAGCCAGCAGGAGCTCGACCAGGCCAAGAGCGCCCGCCAGACGGCGCAGGCCGACGTCGAGGCGCTGGGGGCTCAGGTCCACGAGGACGAGGTCCGCCTCAAGTACTTCAGCGTCCTGGCGCCCGAGGACGGCGTGGTGGGGGATATCCCGGTCCGCGAGGGCGACTACGTGTCCCCCGCGAGCGGAACGCTGCTCACCACCGTCACCGAGAACCAGGAGCTCGAGGTGTACCTCTCGGTGCCCATCGAGCGGGCGGGCGACCTCAAGCTCGGTTTGCCGCTCGAGCTGACCGACGACACCGGCCGCGCCCTGGGCGCGAGTCGCGTGACCTACATCTCTTCCGAGGTTCAGCCCGACACGCAGTCGGTGCTGGTCAAGGCCGCGGTGCCGAACCAGGCGGGCGAGCTGCGCGAGGCCCAGCTCGTGCGGGCCAAGCTGGTGTGGAGCGAGGGCTCGGGGCCGGTGCTCCCGGCCACGGCCGTGAAGCGCTTCAACGGCCAGACCTTCGCGTTCGCGGCGGTCGAGAAGGCCGGCCACCTGATTGCCGAACAGCGGCCGGTCCTGCTCGGGCCGCTCGACGGCCCCACTTATCCCATCGAGAAGGGGCTCACGGTGGGAGAGAACGTCGTCGTGTCTGGCATCCAGAAGCTGCACGACGGCTCGGCGATTGCGCCGCTTGCAACGCCGGCCGGGTAGTGACTGGTAGCTCCGGCGTCCTCGCCGGAGTCGGGCGGCCACCGTCGCAGCTTCTTGCGCCCTCAAGCAGATAGGCGGAGGTGACCGAGATTGCCCTTCCCATGGCGCTCGCGAACGCTGATTTCCACGTCGTTGCCGAGCTTCAGGAGGAACCCCAGGAGCCTCTCCACCGAGAACCCCCGAAGCTTGCCCCGGAGCAGATCCGAGACCTTGGACTGGGGGATGCCGAGGACGGCTCCGGCCTCGGTCTGGGAGACGCCGCGGCTGCGGATGCGCCTGGTGATGAGCACCACCAGGTCCGCCTTGAGGAGGGCCTCTTCGGGGTTGGGGAACCCCAGGTCCTTGAAGATGTTATTGCTTCCGCTTTGAGCTCGAGTCTTGGCCATGTGTTCTCCTTAGCTGCTCCACGAGTTGCTGGCGGCGTCAATCGCGTTGGACAACCTCAACCCTCCAGAAGCTGCACGACGGGTCGGCAGTCGTGGCGCTTCAGACACCGGCTGGGTAGCGACCAAGCGACGTCCGTCGTCGACGATCGCACCCGCAGCGGCACGTCAGGAGCTTTGTCAAAACGACCAATGTAGCTGCTGGCGCGCAGGGACGATGGGTTGCTGGCGACATATGGACCTATCGCGCTCATCCCAGCTTTCGTCGGTGACGGACGCACACAGGAGCGCCTCGTATGAGGTCTTGTCGCGCAGGGATGATGCTCCGTCGGCGACGTAGATAGCTTCGTCGCTCACGTATGTAGTGTCGTCGCTGACGATGGCGCCTCCCTCGTCCTCTGAGCCGCCATATGAAGCCACAATGGCGCCTTCAGCAGCTACGAGAGAAGCTTCATGCGCTACGAAGGCGGCTTCGTCGTCTTCGAAGCCGCCATCGTCGACTAAGAAGCATTGATCGTCAGCTTCCAAGGCGCCATCGTGGGTTAGTAAGGCGCCATCGTAGCGGCCGAAGGCGCCAACGTGGGCTACCAAGCCACACTCATTCGCGACCAAGCCGCCATCGTGCGCTACGAAGCATGGTTCGTCCCCTTACAATATGCCATCGTCGTCGAGCAAGGCGCCAACGTAGGCGCGGAAGGCGCCAACGAAGCTTACAAGACTCCCTTCGTCGCGAACCAAGCTCCTGATGCGCGCGACAAAGCGACGCGTGTCAGCGACTCACCTTCACACGTGCGCCACAAACCAGCGTACGGCAGCGATTTAACGAAAGGACCCTCGCGAGGTAAGCGCCCAGCCGTTGGGGATTGCCCGGCGAACCACTACGTTTGCATCTTTGCTCATTCCGTTGCGCGGCATTCCGGCATGTGCCAAAATAGCACATCCATGAAGAGGCGCATTCGGTCGCTCGTAGAACTGGGAAATCGGCTTGCGGAGGCCAGGAAGGCTGCGGGCATGACGCAGGCTGACCTGGCGGCCCGGGCGCGACTCGACCGCACCGCCATCACGAAGATCGAGAGCGGCGGCCGCAACCTTGATTCCCTCGAGCTTTCGAGGATTGCCGCGATCCTCAGGCGCCCAATCGACTGGTTCCTCGTTCCTCCACCGCCGGTCGTGGTCAGCCGCCGCGCCGCCCTGGACGTTGCGACGGAACGGGAGGCCGATGTCCAGCTCGAATTGCTGGCCCGGGATGTCGAGCAGCTCACTCAAATGGACATCCTGAAGCTCGCGGACCCGGTGCGTCGGCCGGGCTCAGCGAAGACGCTCGCTGACGCCGAACGCTCCGCCCGGGCGGCACGTCAAGCACTCGGTCAGCCGGAGGGCCCCCTCGCGGACCTCCTACGCATAGCGGATCGCCTGGGATTGGTAGCGGCGTCGATCAATCTCGGCGACGA
>Ga0302324_100018590_pt1 | contig 13680 bp, 15 predicted proteins | sample Palsa_T0_1_FD_201949 | JGI IMG/M metagenome (GOLD analysis project Ga0302324, IMG submission 201949) | Peat permafrost microbial communities from Stordalen Mire near Abisko, Sweden - Palsa_T0_1 | ecosystem: Environmental > Terrestrial > Soil > Palsa > Peat permafrost | place: Sweden: Abisko...
AAACGCGTGAGAACCTACGCCTCGCCCTCGGTGTCGAACATCGCGGCACTCATGGCTTCCGCCGGGGTCTTGCCGGCCCAGACCACGAACTGGAACGCCGGATAATAGCGCTCGCAGGCGTGGATGGCGCTGACCAGCATGGTTTCGCATTGCGCGGCCGAGGCGGTGAGCCCGCCCGGCAGCACCAGCGCCTGCCGGTACATGATCATGCCGGTGTGGGTCCAGATATCGAAATGCCCGACCCATAATTGTTCGTTGATCGCCGCGATCAGCCGCTGCACTTCGGCGCGGCGCGGGGCGGGAATCTTCATGTCGAAGGCGCAGGCCAGGTGCAGCGCCTCGATCTCGCCCATCCAGGTGAAGGACAGCTGGTAATCGGTCCAGTCGCCCTTGGAGACGATGGTGACCTCGTCGTCGCCGGAGCGCTCGAACGACCAGTTGTTATCGGCGGCGATATCCTCGACGACCGCGAGCGGGTTGTTCCGGGAATCGATGATGCCTTCGAGGAGGGACATGCCGTCTCGACCTTGCCATTAATAAAATCGGATACGAGTGTGATACGCACGAGATCGGCGCGACACGCGCTGAGATGACGCGCCGTTGCCGGCTGCAATCCCCTGGTGGTCCGGAGCCTGCGAGGATCAACTGATGTGATTTGCGGAATCCGCGCAACCGCACCCCGAGTCCGTCCACAGGCAAACTCAAAATCGTCCACAGCTCTTCGCGCGCGTTAACGATTGTGATGAGAACAAACCGGAATCGGATTCGCGCAGGCGTCTTAATCGTTAATTTTCCCGGTTCGAATCCCGAATTGGCGTCTGTTCCCGGGTCTGGCGCCGGTGTCATGGGGCACATGCGGATTCCCGAGGGCAAGCCGCTTGCTGACATGTCGGCGGGTGGGCATAGTTCCCCGATGAGTCAGCCGCCGCAACAACCCGCTCAAGAACCCGTCGAAGCAGCCCCCGGAGCCGTCGAAGCGCCGCCGGAACATCCGCGCTTCGCCAAACCGCAACGGGTCGCCTTCGTGCAGTCGGCCTGGCATCGCGAGGTCGTGGAAGTATGCCGCCTTGCGTTCCTGGCCGAGATCGAGGCGCGCCACATCGCCCGCGCGCAGATCGATGTGTTCGAGGTGCCGGGCGCGTTCGAGATTCCGCTGCATGTGCAACTCTTGGCCAAGACGCGGCGCTACACCGCGATCGTCGCGGCCGGCCTCGTGATCGACGACGAATATATCGCCGAAACCGTGATCAAAGCGCTGATGGATGTGCAGTTGCGAACCGAAGTGCCGGTATTCTCGGCGGTGGTGACGCCGCAGCAGTTCCACGAGACCGCGGCGCATGTCGATTTCTTCCGCAAGCACTTTGCGACCAAGGGCGTCGAAGTCGCGGAAGCCTGCGCCAACACGCTGCTCAGCCTCGAGCGGCTGCGCGGCCAGGTCGCGGCGGGGATCGTGTAGGCCACATAGCGTTTTCGAGCGAAGTGGGTACCGGTTCGCGTGAAGAAAACGCGTCAAACAAAAACAAGCGTTTTCGAGCGAAAGCGCGTCAAAACGATATCGGCCGCGGTTCAGTCGGACCGAGGCGACAATCGCCAATTGTCATTTCCGCCGCCACACCTGTAAAGTCGGCGGCGGGAGGCGGCATGCCCGTGGAGACGGGTGGCCGAAACGATCATGTTCGAAGGACACGATCCCTATCTCGTCGCGCTCTCGGTGGTGATCGCGATCCTGGGAGGTTACACCGGTTTCGGCCTCGCGGCCCGCATCCGCGGGACGCCGGGCGTGAGCCGTCGCGTGCTGCTGGCGGGCGCGGCCGGCTTCCTCGCGGTCGGCATCTGGACCATGCATTTCATCGGCATGCTGGCCGCGCCGATCCCGGCGGATACGGTCTATCTGGTGCTCCCGACCATCATCTCGTTCCTGATCTGCGCGCTGGTGGTCGGTGTTTCCCTGTTTTTCGTCAGCGTCGGTGAGGAGTCGCAGCGGCGCGTGGTCTCCTCGGCGGTGCTGCTGGGGGCCGGCATCGCCAGCATGCATTATGTCGGCATCCACGGCCTCGCCGGCGATTTCGCCATCGAGCACGACACGACGATGATTTTGCTGTCGGTCGCGGTCGCGATCGTCGCCGCCTATGGCGGCCTGCGCGCGTTTCTGGCCCGGCAGGATGGCGTGCGCCTGATCGCAAGCTCGATCGCGTTCGGCGTCGCGGTATCGGGCATGCACTATACCGCGATGGAGGGCATGCATTTCGTCCCGCTGTCGGCGGTGGCGCACCATCATGGCGGCGGGTTGGCGGCGTCGCCGCAAATCCTCTCGGTGGTGGTGGCGGTGCTCTGCTTCGTGATCGCGGCCGGCTTCCTGCTCTCGCTGGTACCGGATCCGCGCCGGCGGGCGGGCCGCGACATCACAGGCGAAACCGGGCTGGTTCCGGCGGAGGTTGGGGCCACGATGGACAGCGTCTTTGCTCCCGAACCGGATCAGGGCGCGGCCACGGGCCAGCGGGTGATTTCGGCCCCGTTGGGTGGCATCGGCCAGCCGCCGCGCGCCGCGCCGGTGGTTCGGCTGCCGGTCGAGGGCGCCGACGGCACGCATTTCATCGATACGGCCGATGTGCGCAGCGTCAGGGCCGATGCTCATTATACCCGGGTCCATGACGGCACCCGCGAGCGGATGTGCCCGTGGTCGATTTCGGAGGCCGAGGCGCAGCTCGATCCCGGCCTGTTCGTCCGGGTGCATCGCAGCCATATCGTGGCGATTCCGCATGTCTCCTTCGTGCGCAAGGAAGGGGATGGCGCGGTGATCGAGCTCGATGGCCCCTCGCCGCACCGTGTCCCCGTGAGCCGCGCCAGGATCGCCGAGCTCAAGGCCCGGCTTGGTCTCGCCCGGCGCCACGCATAGCCCTAACAGCCCGGATTAGGTCGCCAGGACTGACGCATTTCGTGCGTTCTGGTCCGCATCTCGTGCGAATTTCCTTAGTCCGTGACCGCGTGGCCGCGCTCGCCTTGCCTGCGAAAAATTCCGGGAACAGCCTGCTCTCAACGTCCGAGTTCAAAAAGACGCGTGTTCAAAAAGACGCATGTTTGAAAAGATGCTTGGAGGAGGAGACGATGATTCCTGGCCCGTTCAGCTATCACCGGCCCGCGACCGTGGCCGATGCGGTCAAGCTGCTCTCGACATTGGGCGACGAAGCCCGGCCTCTCGCCGGCGGCCACAGTCTGGTCCCGATGATGAAGCTTCGGCTCGCCACCCCCGAACATCTGGTCGATCTGCATGGCATCGACGCCCTCAAAGGCGTCCGCCGCGACGGCGGCAAGATCGTGATCGGCGCGATGACCACCCAGCATGAATTGCTGGCGTCCGACGAAATCGCCAAATCGCTGCCGATCCTGCACGAGACCGCGCTTCTGATCGCCGATCCGCAGGTGCGCTACCGCGGCACCCTCGGCGGCAACGTCGCCAATGGCGATCCCGGCAACGACATGCCGGCGCTGATGCTGACGCTTGGCGCCAGCTACCGGCTCGAAGGGCCGGCGGGCGGGCGCGATATCGCCGCCGCCGAATTCTACCAGGGCGCTTATTTCACCGCGCTCGAGCCCGGCGAAATCCTGACCGCGATTTCCATTCCGGCGCCGGCCGCCGGTCACGGCTACGCCTATGAGAAGCTGAAGCGCAAGATCGGCGATTACGCCACCGCGGCGGCGGCGGTCGTGCTCACCATGGCCGGCGGCAAGGTCGCCAGTTGCGCGATCGGTCTCACCAATCTGCACGAAACTCCGCTGCTCGCGGTGGATGCCGCCAAGGCCGTGATCGGAACCAGCCTTGACGTGGCGACGCTGAAGAAGGCGGCCGCGGCGGCGGTGGCGATCATGTCGCCGGCCGCCGATGCCCGCGGGCCGGTGGAATACCGCAAGCATGTCGGCGGCATCATGGTGACGCGGGCGCTGACCCGCGCCGCGGCTCGCGCCGGCTGATGTCTGATCAAGCGATCAGACACCGGCCTATTTTTAATTGAGCATGATCTTTTCCGAAAACCGGACTCCACTTTTCGGGATCATGCTCTGAGAGGGGATCAAAAATGGCAAAGACCCAAAAGACTCATGTGACCATGAAGGTGAACGGCGCCGAGGTCGAAGGCCTGGTCGAACCGCGCACGCTGCTGGTGCATTTCATCCGCGAGAACCTGCTGCTCACCGGCACCCATATCGGCTGCGAGACCACCCATTGCGGCGCCTGCACCGTCGACCTCGACGGCATGTCGGTGAAGAGCTGCACGGTTTTCGCGGTCCAGGCGCAGGGTTCCGAGATCACCACGATCGAGGGCGTCGCCAATGCCGACGGCACCCTGTCGGCGTTGCAGGAGGGATTCCGGATGATGCACGGGCTGCAATGCGGCTTCTGCACGCCGGGCATGATCCTGCGCGCGCAGCGGCTGCTGCAGGAAAATCCAAGGCCGTCCGAGGCGGAAATCCGGATGGGCATTTCCGGCAACATCTGCCGCTGCACCGGCTATCAGAACATCGTCAGAGCGATCCAGTACGCCGCCGACAAGATCAATGGCGTCGAATTCAAGGAGGCTGCGGAATGAACGACCTCACTCCCACGCGGGAACAACGCACCGCCGCTCTCGAAGGCATGGGCTGCAAGCGCAAGCGGGTCGAGGACGCCCGCTTCACCCAGGGCAGGGGCAATTATGTCGACGACGTCAAGCTGCCGGGCATGCTGCATGGCGATTTCGTCCGCTCGCCGCACGCCCATGCGCGCGTCAAGTCGATCAACTCGGAAGAGGCGCTGAAGGTGCCCGGCGTATTGGCGGTGATCACCGCCGAAACGCTGAAAACCGTCAACCTCGCCTGGATGCCGACGCTGGCCGGCGACGTGCAGATGGTGCTGGCCGACGGCAAGGTGCTGTTCCAGAATCAGGAAGTCGCCTTCGTGGTCGCCACCGACCGCTATGCCGCCGATGACGGCATCAACAAGGTCGTGGTCGAATACGAGCCGCTCCCGGTCGTGATCGATCCGTTTAAGGCGATGGACAAGGACGCGCCGGTGCTGCGCGAGGATCTCGCCGGCAAGACCTCGGGCGCGCACGGCCCGCGCAAGCACCACAATCATATCTTCGAGTGGACCGTCGGCGACAAGGATCTCACCGACGCCGCGTTCCGCAAGGCGGAGGTCACGATCAAGGAGATGATCTCCTATCACCGCACCCATCCGTGTCCGCTGGAGACCTGCCAGTGCGTGTGCTCGTTCGACAAGATCAAGGGCGAGCTGACGATCTGGGGCACCTTCCAGGCGCCGCATGTGATCCGCACCGTGGTGGCGCTGATCGCCAAGCTCCCCGAGCAGAAGATCCACGTGATCTCGCCCGACGTCGGCGGCGGCTTCGGCAACAAGGTCGGCGCCTATCCCGGCTATATCTGCGCCGCGGTGGCCTCGATCGTCACCGGCAAGCCCGTGAAATGGGTCGAGGACCGTATCGAGAACCTGACCGCGACCTCGTTCGCGCGCGATTATCACATGACCACCGAAATCGCGGCGACCAGGGAGGGCAAGGTCACGGGGCTTCGCGTCCATGTGCTGGCCGACCACGGCGCGTTCGACGCCTGCGCCGATCCGTCGAAATGGCCGGCCGGCTTCTTCAATATCGTGACCGGGTCCTACGATTTCCCGGTCGCGCATCTCAGCGTCGACGGCATCTACACCAACAAGGCGCCGGGCGGTGTCGCCTATCGTTGCTCGTTCCGGGTCACGGAGGCGGCCTATTGCATCGAGCGCGGTATGGATATCCTGGCCCAGAAACTCGGGATGGACCCGGCCGAGTTGCGGCTGAAGAACTTCATCAAGGCGGAGCAGTTCCCGTATCACTCGGCGCTCGGCTGGGAATATGATTCCGGCGATTATCACACCGCGATGCGCAAGATGATGGAAACCGTCGACTATGCCGGCCTGCGCAAACAGCAGGCGGCGCAGCGCGCGGCGTTCAAGCGCGGCGAGACCCGCGAGATCATGGGCCTCGGGGTGTCGTTCTTCACCGAGATCGTGGGCGCCGGGCCGTCGAAGAATTGCGACATCCTGGGGATCGCGATGTTCGATTCCTGCGAGATCCGCCTGCATCCGACCGGCGCCGGCATTGCCCGCGTCGGCACCAAGAGCACCGGCCAGGGTCATGAGACCACTTGGGCGCAGATCATCGCCACCGAGATCGGCATTCCCGCCGACAACATCATGGTCGAGGAAGGCAATACCGATACCGCGCCCTACGGGCTCGGCACCTACGGTTCGCGCTCGACGCCGGTGGCCGGTGCCGCGATCGCGATGGCTGCGCGCAAGATCAAGGCCAAGGCGCAGATGATCGCCGCCTACAAGCTCGAGGTGCATGAAGGCGACCTCGAATGGGATATCGACGGCTTCCGGGTCAAGGGCCTGCCGGAGAAGTCGATGTCGATGAAGGACATCTGCTGGGCGGCCTACAATTCGGTGCCGCCGGGCATGGAGCCGGGCCTCGAGGCGGTGAGCTATTACGATCCGCCCAACATGACCTATCCGTTCGGAGCCTATATCTGCGTCATGACCATCGACGTCGATACCGGGGTCCACACCATCAAGCGCTTCTACGCGCTCGACGATTGCGGCACCCGGATCAACCCGATGATCATCGAGGGCCAGGTCCATGGCGGACTGACCGAAGCCTTTGCGATCGCGATGGGCCAGGAGATCCGTTACGACGACGAAGGCAATGTGGTGACCGGGTCGTTCATGGATTTCTTCATGCCGACCGCGGTCGAGACCCCGCATTGGGAGACCGACTTCACCGTGACGCCGTCGCCGCACCACCCGATCGGCGCCAAGGGCGTCGGCGAAAGCCCGAATGTCGGCGGCGTGCCGGCGTTTTCCAATGCCGTCAACGACGCCTTCTCGTTCCTGGGTTCGACCCATATCCAGATGCCGCACGACTACTGGCGCAATTGGCGGGCAGCGAAGAGTTTGGGAGTGTTTGGGTAGCTTCATCTTCCGTCATTGCGAGCGCAGCGAAGCAATCCATACCGCCCAGCAAAGAAAGAATGGATTGCTTCGTCGCTTCGCTCCTCGCAATGACGAGCACGAAGCGGCAATGACCAGAACGAAACGGAAAACAATCGGGCAATGAAGGATCGTGAACAGATCGCCCAGGCCCTGGCCACCTGCGGCTACATCGCCGACGGCGAATTGGCGACCGCGATCTCGCTGATGCAGCTGCTCAAGCGGCCATTGCTGCTCGAAGGCGAAGCCGGCGTCGGCAAGACCGAGGTCGCAAAAGCGCTGGCCGCGGTGCATGCCACCGAGCTGATCCGTCTGCAATGCTATGAGGGCCTCGATCAATCGGCCGCGCTCTATGAATGGAACTACCAGCGGCAATTGCTGGCGATTCAGGCCCATCGCGGCGAGCAGGCCGACGCCATCGAGGATCAGATTTTCTCGGAGAAATACCTGCTGGAGCGGCCATTGCTGGCCGCGATCCGCCGCGACAAATCGCCGGTGCTGCTGATCGACGAAATCGACCGCGCCGATGACGAGTTCGAGGCGTTCCTGCTCGAACTGCTGTCGGACTTCCAGGTCTCGATCCCCGAACTCGGCACCATTTCCGCCGTCACGATCCCGCATGTGGTGCTGACCTCGAACGGCACCCGCGAATTGTCCGACGCGCTGCGCCGCCGCTGCCTCTATCACTATGTCGACTATCCCGATGTCGACCGCGAGGCCCGCATCATCATGGCGCGGATCGACGGCGCCGGGGCGTCGCTGGCGCTGCAGATCGCGCGCATGGTCGAGAACATCCGCAAGGAAGAATTGCGCAAGGTGCCCGGTGTCGCCGAGACGCTGGACTGGGCCGCGGCGCTGGTCGGGCTCGAGGTGCGCGACCTGCTGGAGGTCCCCGAGACCGTGCACGAGACCCTGATGTGCCTGCTCAAGACCCACGAGGACAGATCGCGCCTGACGCGCGAGGTGACCGGGCGCCTGCTGGGGAAGGTCGCATGAGCTGCTGTGGCCCCACTCCCGGATATCAGGAACTCGACGAGGTCTCCCGGCTGGTCTCGGCCAAACTGGCAGCGTTTCTGCGCACCCTGCGCGACAATGATTTTGCCGTCGGCCTGCATGAAGGCCGCGACGCCGCGTCGCTGATGGCGGCGGGCTATGCCGAAAAACCGGGTTTGTTGCGCTCCGCCTTCAAGCATCTGTTTTCGGCGCGCAAGACCGACTGGGACAGGTTCGACGGGCTGTTCGATGCGTTCTGGCTCGGCAAGCGCGTGCGATCGCGGTCCCTGACCACGGGCGCGGCGAAGGCGGCCAACAGCCCGTCGCTGAAGAGCCTGCAGGACACCCCGCCGCAACCGGCGGCCGGCGAGGCCGCCACCGACCAGGTGCCCTCGGCCGAAGAGGCGCCGGAGCCGCGCGGCGGCGAAGGCCGCAGCGAAGGCGCCTCGCGCGCCGACAATCTGGCGGAAATCGATTTCCGCAAGATGGCGGACCCCGGCCAGATCGAGGAGGCCCATGCGGTGGCGGCGCGGCTCGCCAAAACCATGCGTACCCGGCTGACGCGGCGCGATCTGGCGCGGCGGCGCGGCTACCGGCTCGATTTGCGACGGACGATCCACAGCAACATCAGCCATGGCGGGGTGCCGATCAGCCTCGTCAAACGGCAGCGCCGGCAAAAGCCGCTGCGGCTGATCATGCTGCTCGACGCCTCCGGCTCGATGAGCCTCTATACCGGCGTGTTCCTGCGCTTCATCCACGGCGTGCTCGATGAATTCCGGCAGGCCGAGGCGTTTTTGTTCCACACCCGCCTCGCTTACGTCTCCGACGCGATGAAGGAAAAGGATTCCGCCCGCGCGCTCGATCGCCTCTCGATCATGGCGCAGGGCGCGGGCGGAGGTACAAGGATCGGCGAAAGCCTGCAGACCTTCAACCGCTGGCACGCCGCGCGCGTGATCCATTCGCGCTCCTGCGTGATGATCGTGTCTGATGGCTATGAGACCGGCGACGCCGCGCTGCTCGGCCGCGAGATGGCCGCGCTGGCCAAACGCTGCCGCCGCATCGTCTGGCTCAATCCGATGCTGGCGTGGGAGGGCTATGCGCCCGAGGCCGCCGGCATCAAGGCCGCACTGCCCCACATCGATCTCTATGCGCCCGCCAATACGCTGCAAAGCCTGGCCGAGCTTGAACCCTATCTGGCGAAGCTGTGAGGGAAGGAGTGCCGCCGATGACCAAGCATGTCGAAGTGATGGAGCTGGTGGCCCAACTCAAGGCCGCCGAGGAAGCCTTTGTGCTGGCGACGGTGGTGCGCACGGTGTCGGTGACCGCGGCCAAGGCCGGCGCCAAGGCGATCATCCGGCCGGACGGGACCATTGTCGCGGGCTGGATCGGCGGCGGCTGCGCCCGCGGCGCGGTGCTGAAGGCCGCGCGCGACGCGCTCGCCGATGGCGAGCCGCGCATGGTCTCGGTGCAGCCGAAAAACCTGTTGGCCGAACTCGGCGTCAAGCCCGGCGAGAACCGCGACGGCGTGCGCTTTGCACAGAACATGTGCCCGAGCAAAGGCACCATGGACGTGTTCGTCGAACCGGTGCTGCCGCATCCCTCATTGGTCATTCTCGGGGGCAGCCCGGTGGCGCTGTCGCTGGCCGCGCAGGCGCGCCAGCTCGGCTACCACGTCACGGTGGCCGCGCCGGCTTCCGACCTGACGGCCACGCCCGACGCCGATATGCTGATCGACGGCTTTCAACTCGGGAAGCTCCACGAGGCGCGGCGCTTCGTTGTGGTCTCGACCCAGGGCAAGGGCGACGAAGCGGCGTTGCGGAGCGCGGTGGCGACCGAGGCCGCCTATCACGCCTTTGTCGGCAGCCGCCGCAAGATGGCGGCGCTGCGCGATAAACTCATCATGGAGGGCATCGCCGCCGCGGCGATCGACCGCATCAAGGCTCCGGCCGGTCTCGATCTCGGCGCCATCACGCCGGAGGAAATCGCGATGTCGATCCTGGCTGAGATCACCGTGGAACGGCGTCGCGGCCAGCGCATCTCCCCTCAGGCCGCATCGAAATAAGGAATTCCAACCCATGCAAATGAACGACAGCCAGCGCATCCCCGCGGCACAGGAAAAAGTGTGGGCCGCGCTCAACGATCCCCAGATACTCAAGCAATGCATTCCCGGATGTCAAAATCTCGAAATGTCATCGCCCACCGACATGACCGCGACGGTGGTGTTCCGGGTCGGACCGGTGAAGGCGACATTCGGCGGCAAGGTGACGCTGTCCGATCTCGATCCGCCGAACAGCTACCGCATCTCGGGCGAGGGCTCCGGCGGCGTCGCCGGCTTTGCCAAGGGCGGCGCGACCGTACGTCTGGAATCCGAAAGCCCTGAGGTCACGATCCTCCATTACGAGGTCGACGCGCAGATCGGCGGCAAACTGGCGCAGCTCGGCCAGCGCCTGATCGATTCAACGGCCAGGAAACTCGCCGGCGAATTCTTTGCCGCGTTCGGCGAGGTGGTCGGCGGAACGGCGCAGGCTGCGGCGGAAGCGGATGCCGCGCCGAAGGGCTGGCTGGGCAGGCTGACGGGTGCGGCGTAGCCCGTAGGGTGGGCAAAGCGCAGCGTGCCCACCACCCCCTTCGAATAGAAAGGTGGGCACGGCGCGATGCGCCTTTGCCCACCCTACAATTGACGCGCTGGCGCACCGCAAAGGAGTTCGTCCACACGCTAACGTGTTCGCACGGCATGCAACTCTTCATGACAACAGGGCTTTCATCCTGATCACAACCTTTGTTGTTCAAACCAATCATCATGGGAGAGTTAAATGCTTCGTCGCACACTGATCGCTTTCACCGCCGCAGTCGCCCTTGGTTGCGTGCCGCTCACGGGGGCCTTGGCGGCCGGACATGGAGGAGGTCACGGCGGCGGAGGGCACGCCGGTCATGCCATGGGAGGTCACGCCATGGGAGGTCACGCGATGGGTGGACATGCGATGGGAGGTCAAGCCCGCGGCGGTTACGGCGGACGTCACTTTGCCGGTCGGCGCGGTTACGGCGGTGGCTATGCTTACGGTGGTGGTTGCAACGGCTATTATGGAAACAACGGCTACTATGGAAACTACGGCTATGACAATGGATGCGGCTACAATCCTGTGGGCGCGATCGCCGGCGGGTTGATCGGCGGCGCCTTGAATAGCTTTGGTGCGTTCTAGATCAAAATACGAGGGAGGCCGGGCAAGCTCTTCCGGCATCCCTCGCGGACCTGATTACTCAATGCGCGCGATCGGTTCTTCGGGTCTTTAGGCGATCCGGTATCGCTACGGCGATCCGGTATCGCTACCGAGAATGAATTCTCTGATATCGCGCCCGCAGCGTCGGAGCTATGAACCAGGCCGCTGGCGCGCTGACGACAAAGCTCGCCAACACGACAGCCGGTATCGCTTCGAACGCGTAAGCCGCGAATGCGGGAATCATCAGGACCAGGATGATGCCGGCTCCGAAGGCAACCGCATTGGTCATCATGAAAATCAGCAAGGCAATCTGAAAGCGCGTCGACATGGTCGGTCCCTTTCTGTTTCGCAGGACACGTCAGTAAAGTCCCCACTGACCCGCATGTTCCGCTCCAACACGCCATCCGGCCGCCTGAGCCGTGACAGGTCCTTCCCAGCGATTTCCGGGAACTATACCCGCCGGTGACTATTGGCCTTGGGCAATCCGACCAGATCCCTTTTTGGGATCTCCTTGCGCCGGAGCTTTGGCCGGGCAGCGTGGACTACGGCCATAGAGCCAGGACGAGGTCGGGCGGAGAAATCCGATGCTGCAGCGTTGTTCCCGGCCGATCAAACCGTTGGGAGGCCGGAAAAGCCCAGGCTGCGACCCGCTCTTACGATCGAGGCACATGATGGAACACACGTATCATATCGACGACCACGTCTTGCGCCAGATTGATGGACCGCAGGGCCGCGATATCGTCGAGCAGAGCAATGTCTATACAATTCTCGCACTGCTGCCTGTAGAGGCGGACGGGCGCCCACGCTACCGCATCAAGAGCAAGGAAGAGACTTTCGAGCGGGTTGTGACCGAGGACTTGCTGAGCCGTCCCCACTAGCCCGGCCGTCTGCCAATGCAATATGGGATCCGTGTTCCATCGCCCACGGAAGCCATCGGCAGTAAAGGTGGTCAATTCTATACAGACTGAGGCCGTCGATGGGCACACCATTGGCCCGGGGCCAGTCACTGCAGCAGCGGTCGCTCCGCACCCCGTTTCACCGGCGTATAGAAGAAGCTGTGATGTCCAAGGGTCAACCTGGCGATGGAGCGCGGAGCAATCGATTGCTCGGCGCGATGGAGGCCACCAGCCTCGCGCGGATCGCGCCCCACCTGGAGCCGGTCGTTCTCCAGCTCGGTGACGTGGTTTGCGAGGCGGGCGGCGTTCTCAAGCACGCCTATTTTCCGCAAGGCGCCGTGCTCTCGCTGCTCACCGTGCTGGAGAACGGCTCGGCTATCGAGACCGCGAACATCGGGCGCGAAGGCGCCTTCGGCCTGTTTGCCGCGATGTACAGCCGGGTGTCCTTCAACCGATGCCTGGTTCAATTCGAGGGCGGCATGGTTCGCTGCCCGATTGACTTTCTGCAATCGGAATTCGAGCATAGCGAGCATGTCCGCAATTTGCTTGTCAGCTATTCCGAGACGCTGCTGTCACAGGTCCAGCAGACCGTCGCCTGTAATGCGCTGCACTCAACGGAAGAGAGAATGTGCCGGTGGCTGCTGATGATGCATGATCGGGCCGAGGGCGAGGCGCTGCCCTACACCCACGAATTCCTGTCGCACATGCTGGGCGCCAATCGTAAATCGGTGACGCTTGCCGCGCAATCGCTGCAGACGGCCGGACTGATCACTTATCAGCGGGGGAAGATTCGAGTCGTCGATCGCGCCGGCCTCGAGCAGGCCTCATGCGAGTGCTACGCCATCGTCAAAGAGCGGTTTGACGCATTCCTGACCCCACCATCAACCGCGGTGCAGGGCGATACAAAGGGGCGGCGGGAGAGATAACAGCGCCACGGCTTGCGCGAAATGGCTGCACGCGGCAGATCGCGCGCCTGATTCAATGTCGGGTTTCCAGCCGATCAACCAGGCTGGTGCAGGTCCGGGCCAGCTGCAGGAGATACGACTTCAGCGCAGGGTTGAGAGCGTTGCTCGCCAGCTGCGTCAGGTCGGACGCCAGGCGCAGACAGTCCAGATCATCTTTCGGCAATTGTTCTGGTTTCGACATCGCGCACCGACTTGAATCGTCGATGCTTAGCGTTGCACGGTATCGCACGCCCTGTCGGTGGCCTACGCCACACACGAAAACAAAAAAGACGCCGGTGCGAAGATCCTGACAACGCGCGGTGTTGTGGACGGGCAAAGCTCGGCCGAAGGTCGGCCGAAGGTCGGCCAAAGGTCGGCCAAAGGTCGGCAACGTCGGTCGTCGCGAAGGCGCAGTGGAGCGAGGTTGTGTAACTCAGGTCGAATTCGCAGTTGCCGGATGCTTCAAAGAACGCGGAAGCACCGGTTCATCACCAATGACCGCGACTGCGACCCCAATATCCGCCGCCCCCGAACAGGATCACCAGCACAACGATAATCAGGATCAATTCCATGGGATTTCTCCGTTGATGGCGACGGCATCATGTGCCGCA
>Ga0302324_100018592_pt1 | contig 13680 bp, 6 predicted proteins | sample Palsa_T0_1_FD_201949 | JGI IMG/M metagenome (GOLD analysis project Ga0302324, IMG submission 201949) | Peat permafrost microbial communities from Stordalen Mire near Abisko, Sweden - Palsa_T0_1 | ecosystem: Environmental > Terrestrial > Soil > Palsa > Peat permafrost | place: Sweden: Abisko...
CGACGGTGGCCAACGCGATCGCGGCGTTCGAGCCGGTGACGATGAACGCCAACGCCGGCTCGCAGGCGGCGCAGGCGCGCGCGGCGTGCGCGGCGGCGGTCGAGATCGTCGAGCTCCAGCTCGACGACTCGTGGCTGCGTGACACGGGCCCGATCTACACCTACGGCGACGACGGCGAGCGGATCGCCGTTCATTTCGGCTTCAACGCCTGGGGCGAGAAGTTCGAGGGCTTCGACCGCGACGCCGCCGTCGGCGGTGAGATCGCTCGGCGGCTCGGCGACCGGGTGGTCGACGGCGGCATGGTGCTGGAGGGCGGCTCGGTCCTGACCAACGGGGCCGGCACGCTGCTGACGACCGAGCAGTGCCTGCTGAACCCCAACCGCAACCCGACGCTCGATTCCGAGCAGATCGAGTCAAAGCTGGCGGCCGCGCTCGGGATCGAGACGTTCGTATGGCTGGGACAGGGGCTCGTCGAGGACCGTGACACCGACGGCCACGTCGACCTGATCGCGGCGTTCACGCGACCGGATCGGGTGCTGCTGCAGACCGTCGCGCCGGGCAACCCCAACCACGACAACTGCGCCGAGAACGCGCGGCGGCTGCGCGCCGCCGGGCTCCAGGTCGCCGAGTTGCCGCTGTTGCCCTATGCCGAGGTCGAGGGCGAGCGGGTCGCGGGCAGTTACATGAACCTGTACATCTGCAATGGTGCCGTGATCGTGCCGGTCGCCGATCATGACTCCGACGAGCAGGCGCTGGCGATCATCGCGGCCGAGCTTCCCGGGCGCGAGGTCGTGCCCGTGCCCGGGCTCGTGATCGCCTACGGGGGCGGCGGGCCGCACTGCATCACCCAGCAGGTTCCGGTGCGAGATGGCCGCTGAGCAGCGGTTGCTGACCGCGTTCGGACCGCCGCCATCGCCCGCGCGGACGCGTGACCCGGAGCGTCCGCCGCTGCGACTCGGCCTGGTCCAGGAGCGCTGGCACGCGGACCCCGACGAGCACCTGGCGGCGCTGTCGGCGGGGATCGCGACCGCGGCCGGGCAGGGCGCGGCGATCGTCTGTCTGCAGGAGCTGACGCTGTCGCCGTACTTCGCGATCACGCCCGACGGGCCCGACGCGGCCGGCGCACCGCCGGAGGACCTGGAGACCGGTCCGACCTTCCGGTTCGTGTCCGCGATCGCGGCCGATCTCGGCGTCCACGTCCATGCATCGCTGTTCGAGCGGGCCGACGGGCCGGACGGTCCTGACGGGCTCGGCTACAACACCGCGATCGTCGTCGGCCCCGGCGGCGAGCTGGTGTCACGCACGCGCAAGCTCCACATCCCGATCACGGCCGGGTACTACGAGGACAAGTACTTCCGGCCCGGACCGGCGGTTGACGATGCGTACCCGCTGACGCCGCTGGCCTACGGCGACGGAGGCGAGTCGGAGGCTCTGCTCGCCTGCCCGACCTGCTGGGACCAATGGTTCCCGGAGCTCGCGCGCGCCTACTCGCTGGAGGGCGCCGAGGTGATCGTCTACCCGACCGCGATCGGATCGGAGCCCGATCATCCCGGCTTCGATACGCAGCCGCTGTGGCAGCAGGTGATCGTCGGCAACGGCGTCGCCAACGGGACATTCATGGTCGCGATCAACCGGATCGGCTCAGAGCCGCCGCTGACGTTCTACGGCTCGAGCTTCATCTCGGACCCGTACGGGCGCGTGCTCGTGCAGGCACCGCGAGACGAGCCGGCCGTGCTCGTCGCCGACCTCGACCTCGACCAGCGCCGCGACTGGCTCGAGCTGTTCCCGTTCCTGACCACGCGGCGCCCGGACACGTACGAGCTCTTGACGCGGCCGCGCTCGGCCGAGCGGCCCTGGTAGCCGTCCGCCGGGATGGTCGCGGTGGCCGCGGTGGTCGCGGTGGTCGCGATTTGTATCGAGGGGTGATCTCAATCGAGCGCACCCACCGACGCTGATGCAGCAACGCAGGTTGCACCGCGATCAGCGGCTGCCGGATTCGTAGCCGCTGGCGATCGGGAGCGCGTAGAACACCGCGATCGCCGCGCAGATCGCAAGTGAGGCGTACGCGGAGACGAACGCGACGCCGACCGAGACGAGATACGGAGCGGTGCCGCTCGCCGCGCGCCCGAAGATCTGGCGGCGGAGAGCGAGGGGGAGCGATACGGTCAGCAGGTCCGCACGCCGAAGCAGGATGCAACCGTTGAGCAGCCCGAACATGATCCCCATCAGCAGGTAGGCGGCGGAATACACGACGGCGGCGAGCGAACGGCCATTCGAGTGGCGCAGATACGTGGCGACCAGGTCCGTCGCGAACGGCAGCAGCGCGACCGTCATCAGCAGCAGCAGGTTGAGGATCAGGATCGTGTGGTCGGCGGCGCGCAGCCGCCCGATCATCGCGTGGTGGTTGATCCAGATGATCCCGATCGTCAGAAAGGAGACGACGTAGGCGGCGTACTGGGGCCAGTTGGCGATGAGCTCGTGGCCGAGCGGGTGGTGCGGCTGCACATGCGGGACGTCGATCCCGAGCACCAGCAGCGTGATCGCCACCGCGAACACGCCGTCCGAGAACGACTCGAGCCGGTTGGTCGACATCGCCCTACCTGGGTTCGCCGGGGGCGGCGGCGATCCTGTGAGGGGGTGGATCGTCCGCTGTCGGAGGCTCTAGACAGAATGCGTCTCATCCCGAAGCTAACGTCGCCGTCCGTGGCCGACCCGTTCACAGACCAAGCGCTCACCTTGCTGCGCACGCTGACCGGCGACGCCGGCGCCGAGTTCCGGTCCGGGCAGCTGGAGGCGATCCACGACGTGGTCGTCGACCGCGCCCGGGTGCTGTGCGTCCAGCGCACTGGCTGGGGCAAGTCGGCCGTCTACTTCGTCGCGACGGCGCTGCTGCGCCAGGCCGGCGCCGGCCCGACGTTGATCGTCTCGCCGCTGCTGGCGCTGATGCGCAACCAGCTGGCCGCGGCCCGCCGTCTCGGTCTGCGGGCGCACACGATCAACTCGACCAACCGCGAGGAATGGGACGGCGTGCGTGACCGGCTCGTCGGCGGGGAGCTCGATCTGCTGCTGATCTCGCCCGAACGCCTCAACAACCCACGGTTCCGCGCGGAGATGTTGCCGATGTTCGCGAGCTCGGTCGGGCTGCTGGTCATCGACGAGGCCCACTGCATTTCCGATTGGGGCCACGACTTCCGGCCGGACTACCGGCGCGTCAAGGACATGCTGTCGGCGCTGGCCGGCGACACCGCCGTGCTCGGCACGACCGCGACCGCCAACGATCGCGTCGTCTCCGACGTGGTCGAGCAGCTGGCGCCGGACACGGATCCCACCCACCCGCAGCTGCGGACCTATCGCGGTCCGCTGGCGCGGACCAGCCTGCGGCTGGAGGTCGTGGAGCTGCCGCGGCCGGCGCAGCGGTTGGCATGGCTGGTCACCCACCTGCGCGGCGCGGACACTGATGCCCGCCCGCCCGCCCCCTCCGCCGGCGGTGCGCTGCTCGAGGGCTCGGGGATCGTGTACACGCTGACCAAGCGCGACGCCGACCAGGTGGCGACGTTCCTGTCTGCCAATGGGATCCGCGCTGTGGCCTACAGCGGCGATCATGATCCCGACGAGCGGATGGCGACCGAGGACCGGCTGCTGGCCAACGACGTCAAGGCGGTCGTCGCCACGAGCGCGCTGGGAATGGGCTACGACAAGGCCGACTTGAGCTTCGTCGTGCACTACCAGGCGCCCGGATCGGTCGTCTCCTACTACCAGCAGGTCGGGCGCGCCGGGCGTGGCGTGCAGCACGCCGACGTGGTCCTGCTGCGCGGCGCCGAGGACCGGTCGATCCAGGACTTCTTCATCGAGCAGTCGTTTCCCGCTCGTGAGCGCGTCGACGCGGTGCTGGCCGAGCTCGAGTCGGCCGGTGCCGCGGGACGCACGACCCGTGAGCTGATGGCGACGGTCAACCTCGGGATGGGGCGGTTGGAGGCGATGTTGAAGGTGCTCGACGTCGAGGGCGCGGTCACGCGCGAGGGCACGCGCTGGCTGCGTGAGCCGGACTCCGGCTGGAAGTACGACGGCGAGCGCTACGCGCGCGTGACCGAGCTGCGACGCGCCGAGCAGCGGGCGATGGCGAGCTTCGGCGCCGACGGCCGCTGCCTGATGCGCACGCTCCAGGAGCAGCTCGACGATCCGTCCCCCGCCGACTGCGGTCGCTGCGCGGTGTGTACGGTCCCCCGCTTTGCGGCGCCGCTCGATCCCGCACTGGTCGAGCTGGCCGGGCGCCATCTGCGCTCGCGTCCGATCGAGCTCGAGGTCAAGAAGATGGCGCCGGACCAGTCCGGCGCGATGCGCAAGCTCGCAGAGGAGCGGCGGACCGAGCCAGGCTGGGCGCTCGCGCGCTTCGGAGATGGCGGCTGGTGGCCGGCTGTGCAGCGCGGCTTGGAGACGGGTACGTTCGAGGAAGATGTCGTCGCAGCGCTCGCGGACATCACGCGGAAGGAGTCGCCGGCGTGGGTATGCGCGGTGCCATCGGCCCGGCTCGGTGAGGCGCTGGACCGGCTCGCGGGCCGGGTGGCGTCGGCGCTGGGCATCCCCGCTCCGGCGCTCCTGGCCCGGGTGCGCGACCGCCCGCCGCAGCGGGAGATGGCCAATGCCGTCCAGCAGGCGGCCAACGTCCGCGGCGCGTTCACGGTGCTCGCCACGCCCCCGCCCGGGACCGGGATCCTGCTCGACGACCGGCGGATCTCCGGCTGGACGCTGGCGATGGTGGGCGGCCAGTTGCGGATGGCCGGGGCGCAGCGGGTCGTCCCGCTGGCGCTGGCGACGCTCGTCTGAACGCCCAGCCGCCCCTGAGCGGCCGCACGCTCGTCTGAACGCCCAGCCGCCCCTGAGCGGCCGTCGTCACCGCGCTGACCCGCGCCGGCAACAGATCGGTTACAGCCGGCTGGTGCCCGCTGGACATCGGGTCCGGCGGGCCTAGCCTCGGCGTCAAGTGCGGCCGCAGCGTCGCGGTCTGGCCGCGATACCCGGAGGTTGTCCGATGAGAATGGTCAGCGGGGTGGGGTGCGAGGATCCGCTGCTGCGGTCCGCCAAGGACGAGGTCGAACGCTCGCTCGGTGATCCCGGGCTGACCCCCGCGGTTGTCGCCGCTCGGGTCGGTGTCTCGACCCGTTACCTGCATCGGCTGTTCTCCGACGCCGGACCGAGCTTTGGTCGTTGGCTGCTGCTGCGTCGGCTCGAGCGCTCCCGGAGTGACCTATGCGACCCTCACCTGGGGCATTGGACGGTGACCGAGGTGGCGTGGCACAACGGCTTCGCCGACCCGTCATATTTCGCGCGCGTGTTCAAGTTGCACTACGGGATGACCCCGAGCGGCCTGCGCGCCGCGGGGAGTGTCCGCGTCGGCCAGGCCGCGTGACCGCTGCGCAAACTGTGCGCTGTCGTCCTAGTCAGCCTGGACAGATCGTGCTGTAGTCACCGGTCCGGGGCCCAATGCGGCGGGGTGGGGACCGGGCCCCGCCGCATTTGGGATTCGCTCGATCCGCGGCGAGTTCCGGTGGCGGTCGCACCGGACCGGGCCGCGGCCTGTGGCTGTCACAATTCGGCGTATCGCTACGTCGTTTGTGGTTCTCGGCCAGATCACCGCGCGACGCGGAGACGCGATGGCGTCGCTCGGAGGCGCGCGCCAGCGCGCGCTGCTCGCGCGGCTGCTGCTGGCATACGGCGAGCCGGTGGATCGTGATCAGCTGCTGCACGACGTGTTCGAGCCTGACGCCGGCGCCAAGGCGCTCCCGGTGGCGATCTCGCGCCTGCGCCGCTCACTGGAGCCGCTCGGACTCGATGATCGCCTGGGCACCACGAACGCGGGCTACGTCCTGCGGCTGCACGCGGGCGAGCTCGACGCGCGGCGGCTCGAGGAGCTCGTGGTCGAGTCCGAGCGTGCGATCGCGGTCGGGCGCTGGCGCGAGGCGGCGCAGATGCTCAACCTGGTCGCCGACCTGTGGGGCGGGCCACCGCTGGACGGTGCCGCCCCAACGCCCTGGACGGCCGCCGCGGCCGAGCGGCTGCTGACCGTCCGGATCCGCGCCGGCAACTCCCGCGCCGGCGCGCTCGTGCAGCTCGGCCGGCTTGACGAGGCGATCGCCGAGCTGACGCCGCTGCTGGCGCGCCACCCCGACCGCGAGCAGCTGCGCGCGGTGCTGATGCTCGCGCTGTACCGAGCCCGGCGGCCCGCGGCCGCGCTGACGGTGTACCGGGAGGGGGAGCGGCTGGTCGCCGAGCGCTTCGGCGTGGAGCCGGGACCGCGGATTCGCCGGCTCGCGCAGCTGATCGCCGCCGGCGACGAGCGGCTGCTGACGACGGGCATGGCGATCGAGCACCCCGCGCATCTCGTGCGCCCGCCCGACGCGCGGCTGGTCGGGCGCAGCCGTGAGCTGGCGACGCTGCGCGAGGCGTTGGACGACTGCCGGGGCGGCGCGCGGATCGCCGCGCTGATCTCCGGCGAGCCGGGAATCGGCAAGACCCGGCTGGTGTGGGAACTGTCGGTCACGGCCCGCAGTGCCGGCTGCACGGTGCTGGCGGGACGATGCCCGGAGAGGGCGGGCGACGGCTTTCATCCGTTTATCGAGGCGCTTGGCGAGGTCGCCGCGGCGTTGCCGGACGAGCTGATCGCCGCCCACGGGCGTGCCCACGGCGCGGTGCTCGCGCGGATGCTGCCGGCGCTCGCGCCCAGGCTGCGCGACCAGCGCTCGCGCGCCGACGACGGGCGCGTGGTGCCGGGATCCGCGCAGTACGGGCTGTTCGCCGCGCTCGCCGACCTGCTCTGGCGGATCGGCCGTGCGACGCCCGTGGTGCTCTCGCTGGAGGACCTGCAGTGGGCCGACCGCTCGACGCTGCTGCTGGCGACGCACCTGCTGACGGGACCCGTCGCGCCGCGGATGCTGCTGGCGGCGACGTTCCGGTCGGGGGCCGGGATCGACCGGCCGGAGCTCGCCTCGTTTCTGTCTGAGACCCAGCGCGAACCGGAGACGCGATGGATCGAGCTCACGGGGCTCGACGTCGCGGACGTCGCCGAGCTGCTCGCCGACCGGCGCGTCGACGCCGACGCCGACAGCGACGGCGACGGCGACGGCGGCGACGCCATCAGCGGCGCCGATGCGGAGGCGCTGTGCGACGTGACCGGCGGCAATCCGTTCTTCATCAACGAGCTGCTGCGCGCGTCCGATCCCGTCCGATCCGGCGCGGCTGGCCTGCCGCCCAGCGTCGTCGAGGCGATCCGGCGACGCGTCCGCGAGCTCGGCGAGCCGGCCGATTCCGTGCTCGCCACCGCCGCGGTGCTCGGGGACGATTGCGATCCGGCCCTGATCGCGACGGTGCTCGACCAGCCCGCGGAGACGGTCGATCGCGCGCTGTCGGCGGCGGTCCGGGCCGGCGTGTTGCAACGGTCGGACGCGCGAGACGGGCGGCTCACGTTCAAGCACGCGCTGATCGCCCAGACGCTCGTCTCCGGCGTGCCCGACGGCCGGCGTGCGGCGCTGCACCGGGGGGCGGCGCGCGTGCTTGCGGCCGCCCCGTCCGTCGATGCCGAACGGGTCGCGCGGCATTGGCAGCAGGCCGGCGACGGCGGTGAGCAGGCCCTGTCGTGGACGATTGCGGCGGGTCGGCAGGCGCTCGAGCGGCTGGCGCCCGCAAGGGCCCAGCGGCTGCTGGAGCAGGCGCTCGCGATGCTCGACGACTCGGCCGGCGACCCGGGCCGCCCCGAGTCGCGCATCGACGGCGACCCGGCGCGCGCCGAGATTCTGCTGGCGCTCGGCACCGCGCAGCTGCACGCGGGCGACCCGGCGTTCCGCGACACGCTGCTGCGCGCCGCCGCGACCGCGCAGCGCGCCGGCGCCGACGAGCTGTGTGTGCGCGCCGCGGTCATGAACACCCGCGGGTGGGTCAGCGCGGTCGGTGGCTGCGACGAACGTGTGATCGCCGTCGTCGAGCGTGCGCTGGCGCTGGTGGGTCCCGAGCCGACCGCCAGGCGGGCACGTCTGCTGGCGATCCTCGCCGGTGAGCTGACGTTCACCTCGGAGTGGAGCCGGCGCGCCGCCGTGTCCGACGAGGCGCTGCGGATCGCGCGTGGCCTCGGCGATCCGAGCGTGCTCGTCTCGGTCGTCTCGCACCGCTACTTGGGGGTCTGGCACCACCGCACGCTTGAGCAACGCCTGGCCGAGACCGACGAGTGCCGTCGCGCGGCAATCCTGCTCGGCGACCCGGCCGCGCAGTTTCATTCGTTGATCTGGCGAGCCGGGGCGTGCACCGAGGCCGGCCGTTTCGCCGAGGCGGTCGAGGCTCGCGCCCGGGCGGTGGAGATCGCCGAGCGGCTGCGCCAGCCGACGATCATGTGGATGGCGCGGTTCACGCAGGCCGAGGAGCACATCCTCGGCGGCCGGCTGGCGCCGGCCGAGGAACGGGCGCAGGCGGCGCTGGAGCTGGGGCTGGCGACCGGTCAGCCTGACGCACGGATGTTGTTCGCCTCCCAGATGGTGATCATCCGCTACGACCAGGGGCGGTTGGACGAGCTGACGGGCTTGATCTCCGAGACCGTCGCCGAGAACCCCCGGCTGACCGGCTACCGCTCCATCCTGGCGGGTGTGCTGGTCGAGCAGGACGAGCTGCACGCCGCCGCGGCGATCATGCACCACGACGCGCCGGACCGGTTCCGCGGGATGACGCTCGACGTGACCTGGCTGTCGGCGCTGTGCACGTACGCGCAGGTCGCGGCGCGCACGATCCCGGCTCAGATCACCCCACCCCGCGTCGGCTTCGACCTGTGCGCGCTGCTGCGACCGTGGGCGGACGTGATCGCCTACCTGGGCCCGGCGGGCGGACGGATCGTCGCTTACCACCTCGGGATGCTCGAGGTCGCGTTGGGGCGGCTGGAAGCGGCGCATGGCCATCTGACCCAGGCGCAGCGCACGGCCGAACGGCTACCGGTACCGATCTGGGCCCAGCGCGCACGAGTGGAGCTCGGGCGCTGCCTGCTGAAGATGGGCGAGCCCCGGGCGGCGGTCGCGACGATCGAAGGCGCGATCGCAGGAGCCGCCGCGCTCGGCGCCGGCGGCGTCGTCCGCGATGGTGAGCGGGTGCTTGCCGACGCCAGGATCGCCGGCGGCGAGCCAGCCGCTCTGACCGGCTGAGGCCCCCGTGCCGGCAACCGTCTCGTGTCCGAATCCGTCGATCGCGACGGTCTTCACGGTGCTCGGGGAGGTGGCGGCACGGCACGGGAGCGCGGCTGCCGACCTCGGTGGAGCGCGACAGCGTGCGCTGCTTGCGCGCCTGCTGCTGAGCGGTTCCGAGCCGATCGGGCGTGCGCAGCTCGCCGATGACGTGTTCGGCCATGTGGGCAACCCGGCGAAGGCCCTGTCGGTCGCGATCAGTCGGCTGCGGCGCTCGCTGGCGGGCGCTGGGCTCGGCGAGCGGCTGCAGACGGTTGGCGACGGATACCTGCTGGCGCGTGACCGCGCCGAGCTGGATGCGGATCGGATGGCCGGGCTCGCGGCCGAGGGCGACCGGCTGCTCGCTGCGCAGCGGTTCGCCGCGGCTGCGCTGGTCATGGGTCAGGCGCGTGAGCTGTGGCACGGCCAGCCGCTGGCCGGGGCGGCCCCGACATCTTGGGGAGAGGCCGCCGCCGAGCGGCTGGTCGAGCTGCGGCTGCGGGTCGTCGTCGCCCGGGCACGCGCGTTGATGGCGCTGCGACGCCACGAGGAGACGCTCGCCGAGCTCGTGCCGGTGCTGGCCGAGCATCCGGGTTCCGAGCGGGTCCGCGGGGCGCTGATGTTGGCGCGGTACCGCGCCGGCCAGCAGTCCGAGGCGCTCGGTCTCTACCGTGACGGGCACCGGCTCGCACGCGCATCCGGCGGCGCCGGAACCGAACTGCGACAGCTTGCCGGGCGGATCGCCGAGCACGACCCGCTGCTGCTGGGCCCGGCGCCGCAGCCGATGCCGGCCCGGCTGCGAGGGGCGCTGGCCGGCAGGCTGGTCGGACGTGAGGCCGAGCTCGTCCGGCTGCGCGGGGCGCTGCAGCGTGCGCAAGCGGGCGAGCCGGGGGTCATCGTGATCTCCGGGGAGGCCGGGATCGGCAAGACGCGGCTCGCCGCCGAGCTCGGGGTGGCGGCGCGTGCGGCCGGCTTCACGGTGCTGGCCGGACGCTGCGACGAGGAGCTCGGGGCCAGCTTCCAGCCGTTCGCCGAGGCGCTCGCGGAGCCGGCCGTGACCCTGCCCGATGCGCTGCTGCGCGATCACGCCCGTGCCCACGGCGCCGCGCTTGCGCCGCTCGTGCCGGCGCTGGCACGCCGTCTCGGCGATCACGGCGTGACGGTCGAGCCGGCGATCGCCGGCGCTCGGCAATACGCGGTGTTCGACGCGGCGGCGGACCTGCTGGCGCGGATCGGCGATCGAGCCCCGGTGCTGCTCGTGATCGAGGACCTGCAATGGGCCGAGCGCCCGACGCTGCTGCTCGCCAAGCACCTGCTGCACGTCGCGCCGGGCGAGCGGCTGCTGATCGCGTTCACGTTCAGAACCGGTGCCGGTGGCGGGCATGTGTCGGAGCTGCTCGGAGATCCACGCGACGACCCGGGCCAGTGCCGGATCGAGCTGTCGGGGTTGAGCGCGCACGAGCTCGCGGAGCTGATCTCGCAGGAGCGTCCGCGTGACGGCTCGGACCCGCGGCTGATCTCGAGCCTGCACCACGCGACCGGCGGAAACCCGTTCTTCCTGACGGAGCTGCTGCGGGCCGGGCTGCCGTCGCCCGACGCGGCGAGCTCGCCCCCGAGCGTGCGCGAGGCGATCCGCGGGCGCACCCGGCGGCTTGGCGCGGCGACGGTCTCGGCGTTGAGCGCGGCGGCGGTGCTCGGCGCCGAGTTCGAGCAGGCGCTCGTGGCCGAGCTCGTGTGCAGCGAGCCGCGGCTGTTCGACGAGCTCGCCGACGCCGACCCCGTGCGCGTCTCGGCGCTGCTCCAGGACGCGGTCGCCTCCGAGGTGCTGCGGGCCGCCGTCGGCGGCCGGATGACGTTCCGCCACGCGCTGATCCCGCAGGCGCTCGAGGCCGACCTGCCGGCGCTCACCCGCGCGGAGTTGCACCGGCGGGCCGCGCGGGCGATGCAGCTGCGGCGCTCTCCGGCCGCCCACGAGGTCGCGCTTCACCTGACCCTCGCCGGCGGCGACGAGGAGCGGCTGCCGGCCGTGCACTGGGCACTGGCCGCGGGGCGCGAGGCATTATCGACCGCGGCCTTCCAGCAGGCCCAGCGGCAGCTCGAGCTGGCGATCTCGATGCACGACGCGACCGGGTCCGACGATCAGCGGTTGCGCGGGGAGATCCTGATCGACCTCGGCGCGGCGCAGCTGCACTCCGGGGACGCCGCGTTCCGACAGACGCTGCTGCAGGCCGCCCGGCTCGGGATCCGGCTCGGCGACGCCGAGCTGCTGGTGCGCGCGGCGATCCGCAACACCCGCGGCTTCGTCAGCTCGATCGGGGGCTCCGACGATGAGGTGATCGGGGTGCTCGAGCAGGCGCTTGAGGCGATCGGCCCGGGGCGCGGCGAGGACCGAGCGCGGCTGCTGGCGACGCTCGCGGCCGAGCTGACGTTCTGCGCGAGCTGGGAGCGCCGAGCGACGCTGTCGGACGAGGCGTTGCAGATCGCCCGTGAGCTGGGCGACCCGGGCGCGCTGGTACACGTGCTGAGCTGCCGTTACATCACGATCTGGCGACCCGAGACGCTGGCTGAGCGGGTCGCCAACAGCGCCGAGTGCCTGCGCGCCGCCGAGCGGCTCGGCGACCCGGTCTCCCGCTTCCACGCGCTGTTCTGGCGTGAGAGCGCGCTGATCGAGACCGGCCGGCTGCGGGAGGCGCTGGCGATCCACGAGCGGATGCGCGCGCTCGCCGAGCGCGTGCGCGAGCCGACGATCATGTGGATGCTGGTCCGCGGCGACGCCGATCTGGCGACGATCGCCGGGCGTCTGGAGGACAGCGAGCGACGACAGCAGGCGGCGTTCGCGCTGGCGCAGGCTTCGGGACAGCCGGACGCCTCGGAGATCTTCGCCTCGCAGTTGATGGTGTTGCGACTGGACCAGGGGCGGCTCGGCGAGCTCACCGAGCTGATCGCGCAGACGCTCCAGGCCAGCCCGCGGTTGACCGGCTACCGCTCGGTTTTGGCGCTGGCGTACTGCGAGCGGGGCGAGCTGGCCGAGGCCGCCCGGATTCTCGCGTCCGACGCCGACGGCCACTTCCGTGATCTCGCGATCGACCTGACGTGGCTGTCGGCGGTGTGCGCGTACGCGCACGTCGCCTCGCGCACGATCAAGGCGGGGTTGACCGATCCGGTCGTCGGGGCCGCGCTCTGTGGGCTGCTCGAGCCGTGGACCGATCAGGTCGCGTTCGTCGGACCGATCGGCGGGCGGCTGGTCAGCCAGCACCTGGGGATGCTCGAGGTCGCGTTGGGACGGCTTGACCGCGGCGCGTCGCATCTGCGCGCCGCCGTCGCGATCGCGGCGCGGCTGCCGGCGCCGATCTGGGAGCAGCGCGCGCGGGTGGAGCTGGCGCGCTGCCTGATCGCCGCGGGCGACCGCGACGGTGCCGCCGAGCAGCTCCGGATCGCCGAGCCGGCCGCCGCCGCGCTGGGCGCCGACGGGATCGCCGAGGACGCCCGGCGCCTACTGCATGGACGAATTGGTCTGTCCGCTTCCTGACTTGCCGGTACGCTGACGCGCGGTTTGGATCGGATCGGCGGACAGCTCGTGGCGCAGACTCTGGAGGCGCTCGGCACCGAGGTGGCGTTCGGGGTGCCGGGCGTGCACGCGCTGGCGATCTGGGAGGGGCTGCGATCGACTCCGATCCGCGCGATCGGGACCCGGACCGAGCTCTGTGCGGGGTTCGCCGCCGACGGCTACGCGCGCTCCAGCGGCCGGCCCGGGGTGGTGCTGCTGTCGACCGGGCCGGGTGCGCTGAACTCGCTGACCGCGGTGATGGAGGCGGCCAGCTCGCACGTGCCGCTGGTATTGATCTCAAGCCAGATCCCGAGCGACCTGCTCGGCCGCGGCCGTGGTTATCTGCACGAGCTGCCCGATCAGCTGGGCGCGTTTCGGACGCTGGTCAAGGGCGCCTGGCGCGCGACCAGCATCGAGTCGGTTCCGGGGCTGCTGCAGCGGGCGTTCGAGCAGGCGCTGACGCCGCCGAGCGGGCCGGTGTTCGTCGAGATTCCGGTCGACCTGTTGACCGGCGACGCCGGTCAGGTGTCCGGGACGGCCGTCGCCGAGCCGGCAGTCCCGCGCGTGACCGCGCCGCGCCCGCACCTGCTCGCGGCCGCGGAGCTGCTCGCGCGGGCGCGGTCGCCGGTGATCTGGGCGGGCGGCGGCGTGATCCGCTCACGCGCACGCCACGCGGTGCGTGCGCTGGCCGAGCTGCTCGACGCGCCGGTCGCGACCACGTACATGGGCAAGGGTGCGATCGCCGACGACCATCCGCTCAGCTGCGGCTGCGGCTGTGACGAGGCAGCGTTCGGAGAGCTCCTGGCGGGCGCCGACGTGGTGCTCTGCGCCGGCACCGAGCTCGGGGCGGAGACGACGGGCCAGTACTCGCTGTCGTTCGATGGAGCGGTGATCCATCTTGACGCCGAGCCCGCGCGGATCGGCGTGACCTACGAGGCGTTG
>Ga0302324_100018594_pt1 | contig 13679 bp, 15 predicted proteins | sample Palsa_T0_1_FD_201949 | JGI IMG/M metagenome (GOLD analysis project Ga0302324, IMG submission 201949) | Peat permafrost microbial communities from Stordalen Mire near Abisko, Sweden - Palsa_T0_1 | ecosystem: Environmental > Terrestrial > Soil > Palsa > Peat permafrost | place: Sweden: Abisko...
AATCGCGATGAATGGTATGCCGGTTACGCCTGACGAAGCCGTGCGGGCTTGGCGGCAACTCCAAAGCGATCCGCGGTCACTTCAAATAGAAGCGGAGCCGATCGATCATGAGCCGCGCTTCGTTGCGCTAAAATCCGGCCGTGAGCCCACGCCCAGCCTATGGACCGACGCTTGGCTAGCTGCGTTGGCACTGTCGTTGGACTATGAAATGACAACGTTTGATCGGGGGTTTAAATCATTTCGCGGACTCAAGCTACGATTGCTAATCGTGCTCGAGGAGTAGTCGCCCATATTCTCCCGTCGTGGGGCAGTCTGCGAACTTGCGATGCCGCTAGCGCGCAAAAAAGCACGGACCCAGGGGCGCTGCTTAATGGGACTCTCATATGCTTTAGCGGATGGGACGCGCAAGTCAATTTCGGTTCCCGCCCCATCGCGACTCCGCGGACCCATCGATCGCGAGTCAACGATATCCGCCATGGCGAAAAGTGAGGCTCTGCTCCGTCGTCGGCATTACACAGGCGCGCCGCGAAAGTCTGTGGCGTTGAAAACTCTAAAGCCCTACGCTACTGAGGAAGGGTTAACGTCGATCATTTGCCTGGAGCTTTTCCGCGATTGCGGACTCGACCGGGTACGCAAGCAGGCGGATCGTGTCGCTGTCTAGGAAGACGGGATATTCGATCACGCGCGGGCCCGGCACCAGGCTTCTCCCGTGGCCGACGATCTCCGGGTCATTCTCGGTGCCCAAGACATTATCGCCGGACACGCCATCCCAAGTTCCCTCGCTGTCTCGGCACCTCGCGATGACGTACTCGTAGTCACACTGATCAGACCCGCGCCCTATTTTCCGTAGCTCCTTACACACTACTCCACATTTCCTGTGTTTTCCGAATCAGGGGCGTTGCCAATTTGGCCGATGCAGATCGAGTTTCCAAGTCGGACGAGCAAGCCCGATGGTCGCCAGTGAGCGCTGCCCGACGAAGCATAACGAGTGTCAATTTCACGAACCCGCTAGACTCGCGCCTGTCAGCTCAATTCGGCTTACTCCAAGGTCATAATTCATGACGATGATTCGGACGGGGTTCTGAGGTGGCCGGCAATACCCGGCGCATTGTCGCATTCCCCTTGAACGGAAATGTCTACACGGAAACTCTTTATGCGGAGGTGCAGAGACGGGGCGTGGAGGTCGTCGAAGGCCTGTGGTTGTCCGGGTGGTTAGTGCGCAATCTTCGCCGCACCGACATAATCCACATTCACTGGCCTTCCTTCCTGTATTCGGTGCCGTCATCGCCGGTGCGCACGACGGTGCGCTTGGCACGTATGATCTTCCTATTGGCGTTTGCGAAGCTGCGCGGCGCCAAAGTAGTTTGGACCGCGCATAACCTGTATCCGCATGACACTGCCGGCGAACGGTGGGCGGATCGACTAGGTCGCAAAATCATCGTGGCCTTCGCGGACTTGGTGTTTGTTCACGGTCAGTCGGCCGGCGCAATCGTCGCCACGGAACTCGGGGTACACGCTTCGCAGCTACGGGTAGGCCATCATGGACATTGGGTCGATGTGTATCCGAACACGATCGGGCGCTCGGCGAGCAGGGCCAGACTCCACGTGGATTTGGACGAGTATCTGTACCTCTACATAGGCCGCTGCCGTCCGTACAAGGGCCTCGAGTCGCTGATCGCTGCCTTTGCAGAGACGTCCGTATCCGGTCGGCTAATAATCGCCGGCAGTTTCTCGTCGCCTCAGTATCTTGAAACAATCCGCCAGCTCGTCGCGTGCACGGCACGGGTCGAACTGGTACCGCAGCTCATCCCGGACGATGAAATCCAGATCTACCTCAATGCCGCGGACTGCGTGGTATTGCCTTACCGCGCGGTTCTCACTTCCGGCACGGCCATGCTGGCCCTGAGCTTCGGTCGGCCCGTTATCGCGCCGAATCTGGGCGCCATCCGGGACCACGTTGGCCCCCATAGTGGCATCTTATATGCCGCCGACGTGCCACAGGCATTAACAGAGGCCCTCACCGCAATCCGCTCGTTGCGCTTCGACGAACATGCCATCAAGAACCAGGCGCTTGGCCTCACCTGGAGCCGACTGGCGGACATGCTGCTTGATATCAAAGATTGACGGGCCCGCCGGCCACAGCGCCAAGTTCCAAAGCCAGTGACCTCGGTCGCAAGCATTTCCATATTATGTTCAATGTGTAACCCGCTGAGAGCGAGTGGATATACATTGGCGACGAATCGAGCCATGCAAGGCGCACAACAATAAATACCACGGGATGCATCGGCAAAGAAGTTCTCGCGCTGGCGATGACTTTGAGTCTCCTCGTGTGCACCTCTGCGATTTCCCAGGTCAATGTTACGACCTACCACAATGACAATGCCCGCACCGGGCAGAATGTGGCGGAGACGATCCTCACTCCGGCCAATGTGAATAGCAGCCAGTTCGGCAAATTGTTCACGGTAGCCGTGGATGGCGCCGTGTATGCCCAGCCGCTGGTCCTTTCCAATGTGACCATTGCTGGCGCGCCGCGCCGCGTGCTCTATGTGGCCACCGAACACGACAGCGTCTACGCCATTGACGCCGATACTGGCGTCGTTTACTGGAGCAAGAGTCTGCTCCCGGCAGGTGGCTCCACGATCGATTACGTCACCGATTTGAATTGCGGCGACATCACCAAAGAAGTGGGCATCACCGGTACGCCTGTCATCGATAGTGCCAGCGGGACGCTGTACGTGGTTGCCAAAGTCAAGGTCGCGGGCCAGATCTCACAATACCTGCACGCCTTGGATGTAGTGACGGCGGCCGAGAAGTTCGGCGGCCCGGCCGTCATCCAGGCCTCGGTGCCGGGAAAGGCCGCCGACGGGAATGGCAGCGTCGTGACGTTCAATCCGCGCATGCAGAATCAGCGCGCCGCGCTACTGCTCGAGAACGGGCACGTCGTGATCGCCTGGGGTGCCCACTGCGATAAATCGCCGTGGCACGGCTGGATCATGTCGTACGGCGCTGCCACTTTGTCGCTTGAAGGCGTCTTCAACCCCTCGGCAAACAGCTACGGCAACGGCATTTGGATGAGCGGCGACGGCCCGGTCGCGGACGCTGCCGGCAATATTTACCTGGCCACGGGCAACGGCCCTTGGACGGGGGTCGATCTCGGCAACAGCATCATCAAACTCGGGCCACCCAACGGCACAACGTTTCCGGTAATCGATTACTTCACACCCCACGATCAGGCGGCGTTGACCCAGAACGACACAGATCTCGCCGCGGGCGGATTGGTGTTGCTACCCCTGCTGCCCGACGGCACGCAGTTGCTAACGATGATCGGCAAGCTCGGAACGCTCTACGTGGTCAATGGCAACAATCTGGGCAAGTATTGCGTCAATCAACAACCCGCGTGTACCAATTCGGATCCTAATATCGTGCAAGAGATACCCGCTGTGTTTACCCACTTCTGGGGCTCGCCGTCGTACTGGAACGGCAATGTGTATTGGGTGGGTGGCAATGGCGACGACAACATCGCCGAACCGATGAAGGCGTTTTCCTTCGACGCCAACAATTCCGGACTTCTATCAACTTCGCCCACATCGGTCAGCGCAAAGTCGTTTGCCTTCACGGGGCCCATGCCGTCGGTATCGTCAAATGGCACCAACAACGGCATCCTGTGGGGACTTGACAACGGCAGCTTCGACATGACCTGCGTCGGCGGTACGCAATGCCAGGTGCTGTACGCGTACGACGCCACCAATCTGCAAAACCTGCTCTACACCAGCAGCCAAGCTGCCGGCAATCGCGATGTTCCGGGCAGCGCCGTAAAATTCACGGTACCGACGGTGGCCAACGGCAAGGTGTACGTGGGAAGTTTCGCCTCGGTCAGCGCCTTCGGTCCGTTGAGCGCTGCCCCGCAACCCGCCGCCGCCCCCAGCTTCTCGCCCCCCGCTGGCACCTACTCGTCGGCGCAATCAGTCACCCTCAACGACACCACACCCGGAGCGACGATCTACTACACAGTCGACGGTTCGACGCCGAACACCGGCTCGGCGATCTACTCGGGCGCCATTACCGTGAGCAGAACGGCAATAGTCAATGCCATCGCCACGGCCGTCGGCCTCACATCCAGCGGGATCACCAACGCTCTCTATACCATCACGTCTGCGGGCGCGCCGCCTCCGGTGCCAGTGAGTTTCTCAACGCTCGCAAACGTCAGCGGCATTGCCAATGATGGTTCTGCGGTGCATGGGGGAGGCATGGACACTTACGGAGGGGCGTACTCGGAGCAATTGTTGGGCTCGACCGTGATCTGGTCCGGCCTTACTTTCACGCTCGGAAGTCCGGGAGTTGCCGATGGCGTGGCCAACGCAACCATCCCTCTGCCGTCGGGGAACTATTCGACTCTCAACCTGTTGGCCACTGGCGTTCACGCGAACCAACCCAATCAACCCTTTGTGGTCACCTACTCTGATGGCACCACGACGACGATCACCCAAAGTTTAAGCGACTGGCACACGCCTCAAAACTATGCCGGGGAATCGATCGCGGTGACCATGGCCTATCGAGTGTCGGCGAGCGGTGCGCCGCAGGCGGGGCCTTTCTACCTCTATGGATACTCATTCGCGATCAACGCCGCGAAGACCGTCAAGAGCATCAAACTGCCAAACAATCGAGACGTGGTGGTTCTCGCGGCCACGCTGTCTGGCGCAGCGGCGCCGCCGCCGCCGCCGCCGCCACCGCCGCCACCTGTGCCCACGCCCCTAACGCTGTCCTCGGTCGCGAACGTCTACGCACTGTTCAACGTCGGATCACCCGTCACCAATGGCGGCCTCGACGGCTCTGACGACGCCTATTCGAAGTCACTGCTCGGCGCATCGATTACCTGGAGCGGCACGACTTTCCCCTTGGGAGCAGCCGCGGCAGCCGATGCGGTGAGCGGAACGACGATTCCCTTGCCGGCGGGCCAGTACTCCACGCTCCAGTTGCTGGGCACGGGAAGTCATGCCAACCAGCCCAACCAAACCTTTACGATCAAGTACACGGATGGCTCCGTGAAAGCAATCTCCCAGAGCTTGAGCGATTGGTTCTCGCCGCAGAGTTATCCCGGAGAAGCCATCGCCGCTACGATGGCGTATCGGCTCATCCCCACGGGGGCAACCGACAATCGCCCCTTCAATCTGTATGGTTACACGTTCGCGCTCGATAACACCAAGACCGTCCAGAGCATCACGCTGCCGGCCAACCGGCATGTCGTAGTGCTGGCGGGGGAACTGATTCCTTGAGCGCTATGCAGTGAGAACTTAAAATCTGCGCTCCGTGCCGGTGGCCTCCGCTTCTGATTCTAAGGTGACAGGCTGGCTGCGTACATGGCGACCGCGGCAATCTGCTCCTCCGTCAGGGCCGCCGAGACCTGGTTCATGATGGCGCTATTGCGCTGCATCCACCGGTAATGCACCTGCAAGTTCAAGTAGTCGGCGTGCTGGCCTGCCAGACGAGGAATTGCCTGCTTGCTCTTACCCTCGCCGTGCAGCCGGTGGCAGTTCGCGCAAATTGACGGCACCACTCTCCAGCTGTAGCGGATTTTCATAGATCTCCTTGCCCTTCTGTGCCAGCGCCGAGTCGAGAGACGGGGAGGGCGCGGCAGACTGGGTCGAGAAGTACTGGGCGATGTTTTCGATTTGCTCGTCGGTAAGACCTCGCGATATCCCCCACATGAAGGCTTGAGCATGCGGATCGCTGCGATCCCGCTGCCGCAATTTCTTCAACTGCTGCACGATGTACGTTTCTTGCTGCGCGGCGAGAATTGGAAAGAGCGGTGAGATTCCATTGGCGACTTCGGGCGGCTGCTTGCAGCCAAACGAGGGAGCCGCGGTGTGCGCGCCACCGCGCTTGAAGCGGGCGTGAGTACGGCAACCTTTTCTCGTGTCGAAAACGGTCATATGCCGGATTTAGAAACTTTCGCAAAACTCTGCACGTGGCTGCAACGGGATCCCCGGGATTTTCTCGAGATGGAATCGGATGGCGCGGAGGAAACTGAACGCCCCGATGCCGTGGTTCATTTCAAGAAGAAGAAAACGGTGAATATGGAAACAGCGAAAGCATTAGGAGAGCTCATCCTCGCCGCGCAACGAGCCATTCGCGCGCGTGAGGAACTGATTGGCCGTTAACGTCTTTGCGCCGCGGATTCAAAGCACTGGCTGAGCGCAATTCCCTCGCGGCGCGCCAAGCCCTCAACCTGACTCCTGTTGCGGCGCTGGATCCGTGGGCGTTTGCCGCGCACTTGCAAATCGTTGTTTTGGATTTTGCTTCGCTCGATTTAGCGGCCGAGGCGGTCAGCCAGTTGACTGTTATCGACGATGAGAGCTGGTCCGCGATGATCCTTCGGGAGAAGAGTACTTACGCCATTGTCGTCAATCCTGCGCATGCGCGCACCCGGCAACGATCCAACTTGATGCACGAGCTCGCCCATATTCAACTGAAGCACAACCCGTCGCGAGTTGAAGTGTCGAAATTAGGCTTGTTATTGCTCAGCGATTATGCCGACGAGCAGGAGCAAGAGGCGGATTGGCACGCCGCCGCGCTGCTTCTGCCCCGCGATGGACTGTTGCAGATGCGTGCGCGGCAACTGTCAGCGGGGCAGATCGCCGACTATTACGGCGTCAGCGAAGCGCTGTGCGAGTGGCGGTTGCGCATGACCGGTGTCGACGTGCAAGTGCGTCGCGCGCGGGGTCGATAGTTCTTAAGAATTAGCGACGCCGGATAGCATTCAAGTCAATTCGATCAGAAGCGCTTCAACGCGTTGGTGGGACGTTCCCGCAGCCCCGTGGCTGCGTACATATCCGAGGAACTCGCTTGGTTTGCAAACTGTGGGGAAACCGTGATCGGGTGTTGTCTTGAGGGACACCGTCGACAATGACTTCGCCGCCGTCGTGCTGGGGCGAGATGAAGTCAGCGCGTTCGATTTATCTTGTCCGGCTGAAGGAAATTTCTCGCGCCGATACTGCTCGATGTGCGCGCAGTCGCTTGTCCGCTAAGATCCAAAGAAAGCCAAGATTTCGGGCGCTTTTTGGTGGCTGAAACTGGAACCGTTTTTGGAACCGTGAGCCTCTTGGAGCTGGAACCGCAATGGGTTGAGAGTGAAAAACTCTAATTAAATCAGTAGTCGGGGTGACAGGATTTGAACCTGCGACTCCTACGTCCCGAAGGTACGGCAAGCGAACTGATCGTTTCACGGCGACCACAGCTTAGTGGTACGAGAGCGCCGAATCGCTCGATCACGTGTCGCCAGCGGTATACCGTGCGTACGGGCCGTAGCCACTATGAGTCGATCGGCGGGATCGCCGTGAAATCGCCCCGGCAGACCATCGACCGCAATTACGACGTCTCGGTCGAGGGGCAGAACCGTCAGAACTCTCGATTCCGTCGCGCGCGTCAACCAGTCGGGAAACGGAAGCGGTAGTTGCAAGCGCTGCTTGGAGTGCAGAAGCTGGGCTTCCCATAAACTGATAGCAGCCAGGCAAACTCCTCCAGCCTCCGCGGCGGCATCGAGCGCATTTCTTTCTGCAGGCTTGAGGGGCGATCTCGGTGTAAGCCACCAGATCCAGAAATGAGTGTCGAGGAGTAAGATCAACGGAGGGCCTCGAAATCCTCCTCGCGCACAACCGATTCGCTTGGCTCAGCAAGCAGTTCGCCACCCAGCGCCCGTAGCTGCTGCCAAGGCTTAACGTCCACACTCTGCGTGACTTGAAATGACGGGGCAAGGCGGGCCACAACCTTGCCACGCCGCGTGATCGACACGGATTGGCCCGTCGCTTCCACGCGGCGAATTAAGTCGAGGCAGGAGTTCTTGAACTTAGAAACCGAAATGGCCATTTGCAGATTATAAGTGGCCATTTTACCCGACGCAACTCAATGGTCCGGGCAGAACTCCCATAAGCATCCATGGACTTGCGCTGGCGTATCCGTTCCAAGATTGTGAGCTTGTGCCGGAAGAATGTCCCCGCATCGGCGTGTCGGCCAATTGAAACCCGAAGATGGATATCATTGCGAAGCAGCTCGACTGGGGTGCGATTCTCACCTGGAATCGCACCCAGTGCCGAAGAAAAAACGCTAAGATCGCCCAGTTACACTGAAATCAATGGTCGGGGTGACAGGATTTGAACCTGCGTCGCAGACCTTTCGCGTGAGTTTCTAAATCAATACATGCACTCCAAGGAACTCGATTCTGCGCCTAAGTATGAACTGGCCTTTCGCACGCACATCAATCCGACCGTGGGCGAGCGGCTCGCAGAACTGCTGACTCGCGAAGAGGTCCGCAAAGTGATGGAGGCTGCACGCGTCAAGCGACAGCGTGCCCCCGGGATGCGCGGCGGCGGCATTGGCGGTGTCGAAGCGGCACGCACCGCGATGGGCGTGTTGCGGCACATGTACTCGTGGGGGATAGAAGAGGCCAAGCTCAAACGCAAGGATAATCCGGCGAGCCGGATCGAGAAGAACTTACCGAAGAAGAAGCAGGGTGATGTCGTTCTCTCTTTGAACGAGACTCGTATTGTCTGGGATGCAGCGGAAGCTACCGGTTACCCCTTCGGCACTCACCTGCAGCTGATGCTCCTCACTGGATGCCGGTGCGACGAGTGGGCATCGGCGCGCACCGGATGGATCGATATGCGCGAGAGCGTGATGGTTATCCCAGCCGGGGAATACAAAACCGATCACGTCCATGTTGTTCCCTTAGTACCGCAGGCCATCGAGATCTTGAAGCGGATCCCAAAGCCGCACTATGGCGACTACATGCTTTCAAGCACGGGTGGAAGGGTGCCTATCCAAGGGATCCCAAAGTATTTCCGTACCCGTCTACGAGACGCGATGATGGCGCTCACGGGCGTGAAATTCTCCAAATCATTTTCATCACACGATCTTCGCCGCACCGTGGCCACACGTCTCGCGGAGGTCCTCGGCGATCAAGGGGACAAGCTAGTCAAACGCGTTCTCGGACATTCTGATGGCAGTGTGACTGCCATCTACAATCGGTACGCCTATGTGAGAGAAATGCGTTGCGTCCTGGAAGTTTGGGCAAGTGATCTGACGGCGCGTCCAGCGCAGCTGCAGAATCCATCCGCACCGACGAGTGTCTCTCAAGCTGCTTAGCCCACGCGGCCGGAAATCAAACTGTTTGGTGAGGCTGCGTTATTGAACATACGTTCAGTAAAATCACCATGACATTCGAAAATCACAGTTATCACATGTATATGCTCAAGCTTGTTAGGATGGTTCGATGGAAATGAGCCAGAACACCTCTGAACTTGATTCGCTCCCACTCATTCCGCAACCGGTGCTCGAAGGGCCACTCGCGGCTTTGCTTGAATGGCAGGCGATGGCGGAGGGCGCGTATTCGGCGAATACGCTGCGGGCACTAAAAGCGGATGGCGCGATCTTTCAGGCGTTTTGTGAATCGCGGGGCGAGAAGCCGTTCGACTAGGACTTAAGAAGATGGGGCGCGAAACTTCGGCGCGACAGGATCAGGCTTATCCTCTGGGCTGGAAGGAGATCAAGGAATTTATCGACAGCGCCGGTGACGGGCTGCGCGCGGATCGTGAGCGGGCCATGCTCTGCGTCGCTTATGAAACGCTTGCGCGTCGAGGTGAGATCGTGGCGCTCGAAGTCAGGGACTTGGAGTTCCACCCCGATGGCACTGGCCAGGCGCTCATCAGACGCGGTAAGACGGATTCGGAGGGGCAGGGGAGAGTCGCATACCTTTCCCGCGAGACGGTGAGGTGGCTCAAGATTTGGTCGCAGAATGCGGGCGTTGAGGAGGGGCCGGTATTTCGTCGCCTAGTCGGTCGGGGTACAGTGGGTGGGCCTTTAAACGCGGGGAGCATCGCGCCAATATTCAAGCGAGTGGCGCAGTGGATCGGTATGCCCGCGCGCTTTGTTGACCGGGTTAGCGGGCATTCGACGCGGGTGGGCGCGGCGCAAGATCTCGTGGAGCTCGATATTGATTTGGCTGCGATCACGCAGGCCGGTGGCTGGAAGTCTACGCGGATGCCGTTGCAATATGCGGAGAAGATTCAAGCCTCGAGATCAGGGATGGCCAAGGCCGCAGAAAAAATGGGAAGGGATTCGTCATGACGCGCATGTTAAGCGGGCCGTTAGATTTCCCCCAGTGCATTGGGTACGAAGCGGTCCGTTGAGCGGTTTGATCCGCAACGCCCGTAGGAGCTGGCGCGGATTCAATGTTGATAGAAATCGACACAAGGATTCGTCACGGGCTGTTCGACGGCGCAGGGTTAGACTGCCCATTAGAGGTCGGCGGTTCATCGACCGCTCCCACAGGTGCGGGCTGCGGCAATGGCACCTGGATCGACGGGAGTGGTGTATAGCTAGGCGGAATCGCAGGAACGGACGGCTGCTTCTCTCCAGGCAGCAATGTGATCTTGCCCTTGTGCAAAGAGTTTTCCGCGTCGCGAATTTCATTGTACTTGGAAGCGCTTGTCGCCTCGGTTGCGCTTTGATCCCGTAATATCTTGGGGCGCAGGAAGACCAGTAAGTTAGTCTTCTGGCGGGAGCCGCTGCGCGATCTAAAGAGGTTGCCGAGGAGCGGGATCGAGCCGAGCACCGGTATGCGATCCTCGCTCTCAGAGACGGTGTCCTTCATCAGGCCTCCCAGTACGATAATTCCGCCGTCATCAATGAGGACAGTGGTTTTGACGGAGCGCTTGTTGGTGGATATGTCCGCCGAATTGGTGAGCTTTGCGCCCGGTGAGGAATCTTCCTGCTCGATCCTGAGTTGTATAGTATCGCCCTCGCTGATATGCGGGGTGACTTTGAGGATGGTACCGACCTCTTCCCGTTGAATTGTCTGGAAGGGACTCGTCGTGCCGCTGGTGCTAGAAGTGGAACTGGTATATTGACCGGTGACGAGCGGAATCTCCTGGGTCACCTTTACCTCGGCTTCCTCGTTGTTCATGGTAATGATCCGCGGTGTGGAGATAATGTTGCTCGTGCCATCGCTCTGCAATGCTTGAATGACGGCAGCAAAACCCTTGCCGGTGGTGGAGTTGTAAGTGCCGAGGGCGAAGGTGGCACCGGTGGGAATCGCCGACGATAACGTCGACGTGGACGTCGACGACGTGGTTGTAGCACTCGACGTCCCTTCCAACACGGCCGTTGCGAGCGAAACGATGCTGGAGCCACTGCCGGGAAGATTTGTCACGCCGTACCCATAGGAAGAGCCACCGTCCAGCAGCCACTGCACACCGAGACTAGCGCTCTTATTAACTTGGACCTCGACGATCATCGCCTCGATCTCCACTTGCGCGCGGCGGATATCGAGCTTGTCAATCACGGCCATCAGCGATTTTAGGGTATTGGGCGGTGCCGTCATGATGAGTGCGTTAGTGGGGACATCTGCCCAAATCGTGACGCCGGGATCGACATTCGATCCGCCAGTGGTCGTTGCGGCGGTGGCGCCTCCTTGGGGTCCACTCTGAGCCTTGGGTGCAGCCGAGGCTTGTGCCTTGAGTTTTTCGGCTAGCTTTTCGGCATCCGCATACAGCAGGTATCGCACTCTGGTATCGCCGCCGCCCAACATAGGCGTATCGAGACGCAGTAGCAACTCCTTTGCCCGCAGACGCAAGGACTTCTCGCCGCTGATGAGCACGCTGTTGGTACGCTCATCAGCGATAATCCTTATCGGCCCGCCGCTGGCCTCAGCGCCGCCCGCTCCTTGGTTCAACTGGTTAACGGCGCGTACCAGACCCGTCGCGCTGGCATTATGCAGAGGAATCACTTCCGTTGGCCCATCGCCGCTATCGTCCATGCGCGCGACGATTTTAATGATGCGGCTCACGTTGCTCGCGCGGTCCGAGACTATCAGCATGTTGCCGTTCGAATACGCCGCCAAATGTCCTTGCTGCGGGATGAGCGGCCGAAGCATCGGCACGAGCTGGCTCGCACTGATGTTCTTCACAGTAATTATTTGGGTTACGATCTCGTCCGAATTCGAACTGACACGGTTCGGCAAATCGATCGAGGGTAATTGCCGGGAATCGGTGTTTGGAAGGATCTTGATCACTTTGCCTGCGGGCACGGCAACGTAGCCGTATACCTGCAATAGCGCGAGAAATGCCTCGTAGAACGCCGCTGGCGACATCGGCGTCGCCGACAGCATTGTTACCTTCGCGTTGACGCGAGGATCAATGATGAAATTCTTACCCGTCACCTCACTGACAGCCTGGATAATCTGACCGAGTTCGGCATCTTTGTAGTTCGGCGTGATCGATGCGCCTTCCTGCGATTTCACGTATGGCCTCGATGCGGACAGTGTGTTGAACGAAAGCATCAAGAACAGCACACATATTCTCGCCTTGCGCAGAACGCGTCCTGAGGTGTGCATGGAAATTATCATTCAGCGCAGTCGCTCGGCGCCGACGCCGCGACGGTGGAGGGCCGCATTGCGTGATTTACACAACCGCTGACTCGCAGCCGGATGCGCGTTCTGCGAGACGGGCGGCTAGGTATGGTGTCTATTGCGCCTCGGTGTTTCGCACCTCCGGCGTCGTGAGCTTGCAGGGATTTAAAGGCTAATATTCGCGGCGATGATTCTAGCGCGCTCACCAGATGGACCTAAACTGTCGGCCTTGCGAGTCATCTATGAAGCATGCGTTCCCAGCGGAACTCCTAAGAGCCGATATACCGCGACCTGCGTCGGCAAAAGGATATGCGCACCATGGATCCATATATGCGTTGACCGGGCGCTAACTCAATCGTTCACCGATCCAAGCCAAGGGAGCAGCGATAGTGAAGTAAAGTTTGGTAAAGTTTCTCGAAGAGCAGTCGTTTATGCCCGTGCGACCGATGAAACGAATCATCAATTGAATTTGGCGATCCGCATTTCGTAGGCTCCGTGTTCGATCTCATCCCAGCGGATTTGATCGCGATTGTGTTCACATCGCGACGAGATAGTATCCCGATTGTTCAATGTCGTAGGGCGCGGAACCGCTTGCCGGCCGATCGCAACCACGCATCTACAATCGTAGGCAACCGCGCCAGCATTAACGCTTCCTTAAAACTATTGCGCTAATTTGTTCATCGCTCCGGTTCAATCGCTATTTAAAAAGCTGGCACAGCTCTCCCCCCGGATTCGATTGACTACTGAGCTGTGAGGTTCTCATGCGGCAACTATGGATCATCAAGCTTGTTTTTAGGTACCTCCTGTTAGGTGAGAACTGCGCTGCTTGGCCGCCGCAGCCCGAAGGTCTGGTATGCACGCCGGTTAGCGGGACCAGAGATCCCATCAGCGAGGACGATTCTGATGTGTCCCTCGCTGTGGCTGCGCATTTCGCAGGGGGAGCTTTGAGCGCGCCGGAATTTAGGTTTCGCGCGCCGCTGAGGAGAATTAGCCAAAATATTGTAAGAGTGCGCAGGGACGCCTATGGGCGCGATTTTGTGACCGCTTGTTGGGAGCCAATACGCTTGCCTCGGCAAGCTGATTCGGGCTGTTTGTGTCGGCAAATCGACAAACAAAGTCATACGACAGACCAGAAATATCTCAGCCGAGAGCAGATGCGTTCAACTCCCGTGCTGTAAGTGAATCAACGCTGCTGCAACCTTCGTACTCGAATAAGGAATCTTCATGCGCTTAGAGCAATGGCTGCAGGAATTGCGCCCACGCAAAGCCGCTTGGGGAG
>Ga0302324_100018595_pt1 | contig 13679 bp, 8 predicted proteins | sample Palsa_T0_1_FD_201949 | JGI IMG/M metagenome (GOLD analysis project Ga0302324, IMG submission 201949) | Peat permafrost microbial communities from Stordalen Mire near Abisko, Sweden - Palsa_T0_1 | ecosystem: Environmental > Terrestrial > Soil > Palsa > Peat permafrost | place: Sweden: Abisko...
CAGTGTTTTGTATGGAAGTGAATGGGTCATTGCGGGGTACATATTTTATCCCAACCAATCTCAAATCTTCCAGGAAAACCAAACACGACCCCCAAATGCCCAACTGCCTTATCAGTATCCCGATAACAAGGATGTCTACGGCTTGATGAACTATTCTTTTACAGCCCCCCTCAGCATCACCCGGAAAAACTGGAATGTTATCATCAGTTATACCTATAATGTACCCAAATCATTACCCCATGAAGATCTGGGATTGAAGAATGGCGGCTATATTTCGTTCAGCGTTGCCCGGTACATTAATTTCCAAAACTAAAATAAGATGGGTAGGAAATCTGGAGTCCTTTTTGATATTTTGTCGAACCTAAAAAACAACTACCCGAATGTCACAACATTTTGTTCTCAGTTTATCCTTTTCGTTTTGTTCGGCGTGCCTGTGGGCTCAGGATTATCGCTGGCAACAACGTGTAGAATATACGATGAACATCCGTCTGGACGTAAAAACAAAACAGGTTCACGGGGATCAGAAATTAATATATTACAACAACTCTCCGGACACACTAACCCGCGTTTACTACCATCTTTATTTTAATGCTTTTCAGCCCGGCAGTATGATGGATGTCCGCTCGCGCAACATCAGCGATCCCGATCGAAGAGTGGCTGACCGCATTTCAAAATTAAAGGAAGATGAAATTGGGTTTCAGCATATTCAATCGCTGAAACAAGATGGTAAAGACGTTACGGTGATATCGGATCAGACAATAGCCGAAGTAATTCTTGCCAAACCGATTCTTCCGCGGACCAAAACAACATTTGACATGACATTTGACTCACAAGTGCCCCTTCAAGTAAGAAGATCCGGCCGGGACAATCGTGAAGGTATTGCTTTCTCGATGACTCAATGGTATCCCAAGCTGGCGGAGTATGATTTTCAGGGATGGCACGCAGATCAATATGTAGCCCGCGAATTTCATGGCGTGTGGGGAGACTTTGATGTAACCATCACCCTCGACCCAACCTTCATCGTGGCCGGGACCGGTATACTTCAAAATCCGGAAAAGATCGGATATGGTTATGAAAAGGAAGGAACAAAAGTGGCGCGTCCGGCAGGCGATCTCACCTGGCATTTTATCGCCAAAAACGTAATCGACTTCGCCTGGGCGGCCGACCCGGACTACTCTCATGACCGGGTTCAGGTACCTCACGGCCCCGAAGTGCATTTCTTCTATCAGAAAAATGAGAAAACAGCCGACAATTGGAAAAATCTGCAGCCCTACACGACAAAAATATTTGAATACCTAAACCTTCATTTCGGACGCTATCCATTCACTACATATTCGGTCATTCAAGGTGGTGATGGCGGAATGGAGTATCCGATGTGCACGTTAATCATGGGAGAATCGTCCTTCACCGGGCTGTCGGGCACTGTGGCCCATGAGGTAGCGCACAGCTGGTACCAAATGGCGTTAGCCACCAATGAATCGCTCTATGCCTGGATGGATGAAGGTTTTGCTGATTTTGCCAGCGGTGAAGCGCATGCCTCCATTTCTGGGGAAGAAGATACTCACGCAGCAAGTTATGCGGGCTATTTCGGATTGGTCAGCAGCGGTTTACAGGAACCCGCCAGTCAGCACAGCGATCATTTCAGCACTAACCGGGCCTACGGCGCGGCCGCATATTCCATGGGAGCTGTATTTCTCCAACAACTTAAGTACCTGATCGGGGATGATAATTTCGATAAAGGAATGCTTCGCTATTATGCTACGTGGAAAATGCGGCACCCGGAGCCCAATGATTTTATCCGCGTCATGGAAAAAGTTTCCGGGCTACAACTTCATTGGTATTTGCAGTATTGGATCAACTCGACCAAACGAATAGATTACGGCATCAGTTCCGTTGTTGGCATTGGAGAAAGCACGCGCGTAACTCTGGAGCGCCTGGGCGAATTTCCAATGCCGATTGATTTGGTGGTGAACTATGCGGATGGAAGCAGGGAAATGTACTACATCCCCATGAACGAACTACTCGGGAAAAAACCAATTGAAGATCACTCCTTTCCACGTATCGACCTTCCTATTTGGCATTGGGTTGAGCCCACGTATCGACTGACGATCAAAAAGCCTTCGTCCCAGATCTCTTCTCTTGAAATTGATCCGACAAAGCGAATGGCCGACATCAATCGAAAGAATAATAAGATCGTTCTCTTACCTTGAACGGCCTGAGTCAACAGCGGGTTCCCGTCTCATTGCACCTGTTTCCCGGCCTTGTCAATTACGATGATCTTACTGTCGCCTGCCGGGCTGGTAATTTTTACGGACAATTCGGCACCGTCGGGTATGTATAAAAGGGAGGCAGGTATCATGTCAAATTGATACGTATGGCTCCAGGATAAGCCATCGGTTCGGTAAATCTTGGCAATTACTGCCGTAAACTTATCCTTGTTTTTCGCCTCGGAATAGATCAGCGCAAAATAAACCTGTTTTTTATCATCGCGTGTCGCTAGCCCCTTGATGATGGGCAGGTTGCGCTTTTTAAAGCCTGCGGCCGTAATTGGAAAAGTGGCTTTTATATCGGGAATTCGCGAAGGCGTAATCGAGAAAAAATATCCCGTCGTCACGGAATCCGCATACTTCAATCCGATTGTGAAATCGTCAGGGATAACGACCAATGGTTTGAATTTACTTTTGCTCGATACGCCCTCGGTAAACAACGGTATTGAGTCGGCAGCACTGACCACCCACTTCAGCGAATTTATCCTCGCCTCCCACTCTTTTTGTTTTTTTATTTTTTCGCGATCCGCATACTCTTTCGTGGTCTTGATCAGGTTTTTTAATACGTCGAGGGTGCCATAGGCATTGGTAATAAAATGTTTATAATTTTGTCCCTCTTTTTCAAGATCCTTGCCGGTTAAAACAGAACACAAACTATCCAATGCATTGACACTCTTCAACTCTGATTTGACAGCGAGCAAACGCACATTGAGATTAAGCGAATCCTTCAATTTCCGATTGGAAATGCATTGAGAAATGTAGTCCAGTTCAGCCACTTTCATGGCAAATACAGACAGAGGAAGCGGATCGGAATCATATTTCTTTAGCTGAATCAACAACGGACGCTGAAGGATTGTTTTAATATCATCCCTAACCGATACGGAGTCCTTCTTCACTTTCGCCCGTAATTTGTTGATTTCAATATCGATGGCGACAAGATAATCACGAATGGGACCAATTTCATTCTCCAGAATATCCATCTGCGTCTTACCCCATCGCTTGTAGTCCCACAATCTCAAATCGTCGTTCGTAAAATCAGTAAGGTCGATTCCGTCTTTCTTAAAATCCTTTATCTCCTGCAAGTCAAGAACCTGATTATATCCCGTTTTGCCAAGAAGTTGCGAAGTCGATTTGTAATTGGTAAACGCGTTGGTCGACGAATCAAATGCATCCATGATGTGTTTTAGCAGCGAAACTGTTTTTTCGTCCGACTGCATATAATATTCTTTCAGGCCCGGGTAGGCATCCTGCACTTTTTTGAACCTTGCATTGGCTATTTGATACTCCATTTCGGCCGTCACATAATATTCTTTCAATGATTTTACCCGATCCTTTTTTTCTTTTAATCCTTGAATTCGCTTTTCCAGATCGAACTGAATGTCAGATAGCTTGATTCCAAAATCGCCGGTCCGCAAATCCCGGCGCTTGTAGGCCTCATAGTAATCATCGTTTCGCCTAATTTCTCGTTCGGTGATTGTTTTATTCGCTTTGTCATAAAAAATCACGGCAGAGTCGGCATTGCTAATGAAAATTTCCGTTTGCTTCAAAACATCCGCTTTATTGACTTTTTCCTGATAAATGATCCCCATAAATAAAAACGCATTGGGATTATCATCGTTATCCTTTAGGTATTTTTTCAGAAACGGCTCGGCCTTGGCATATTCCTTGGCATTGAGCAGGAGATAGAGGTCTTTATATTTAACTTTTTGAGCCAGGGTAAAATAACCGGTCATCAAAAAGCACACCAAAAAGAAAACAGGCTTCCGGATCATTTTCGGAGGATAAATTGTTCGAAGGTATCAAAATAAAGACATTTGATAAACTTTCTTTATGTATCCAACTGTAAGATGCTTTCAAAAATAATAGAAGTGAGTAAGCCGGTTTTAGGGATTGCTGTGATAATTACGGTACTGCAGGGTACGGGCCTCTTAGGCAGTGCTATCCCGATTGCCCAATCCGCCTCCACAAAGACCGGGGTCCTGGATGCTAAAGCCATCTACCCCGCTGAACCGGAGGAAGAATTTGATTACCATTTTGCGATCAAAGACTTGCAGGGAAACAAGGTGTCTTTTGACCAATTCAGGGGAAAGGTTATTTTTCTGAACCTCTGGGCAACCTGGTGCGGGCCGTGCCGTATGGAAATGCCGACGATCCAGAAACTCTACGACCAGGTTGAAAAAGACAATATTGTCTTTGTGATGTTGTCGCTGGACGAAGACAAGGACAAGGATAAGATCGTGCGCTACGTACAGAAGAAATCCTACTCTTTTCCGGTGTACCAGCCTTTCGGGCGACTCCCGCAACAATTAAGCGTTCCCTCCATTCCTACCACATTTGTTATTTCAAAAGAAGGGAAAATTGTCGCCGAAGAAATCGGGACAACCAATTTTAATACCAAGAAATTCAGAAATTTTTTAGAAACCGAGGCCAGGCGGGCTTCCCGCGAATAATTCAGAAGCTATTCTTTTTCCATACGACTATGTAATGAATTTTACCCCGGACGTATTCGAGCAACTCCTTGAGGGTTCATCACTCCATGACGACCATCATCAAATTTTCAACGCTTAAAAACGCATTGTCGCAATCAACGATTTCACTCGCTCCATTCCGACACTGGCTTTTTCGGCGATGAAATGAAGATGAGGTACTTCGCGGACATCGGGGATTTTTGGGTCGATGATAAACTTCGGCACACCGGAAGGAACAAAATCAATCAATCCGGCCGCCGGGTAAACAACCAAGGATGTTCCTACCACTAAAAAAATATCCGCTTGCGATGTAATTTCGGCAGCGATTTCCATCATGGGCACAGGTTCACCGAACCACACAATGTTAGGTCGCAATTGCGACCCTTTGTCGCACGTCTCCCCCATCTTTAACTCCCAGCCCCGGATCGGATAAATAAGCCTTTCATCTTTTGTGCTGCGGGATTCAAATAAACTTCCGTGCAGATGGACAACGTTGGACGATCCAGCGCGTTCATGCAGGTTGTCAACATTTTGCGTGACGATGGTAACTTCAAAATCTGTCTCCAGTTCAGCCAGAATCTCATGCCCCCGATTGGGGTTGACGTCCAACGCCTTCTTCCTCCGCTGGTTATAAAAATCGAGTACCAGGGCAGGATTTCTTTCCCATCCTTCCGGGGTGGCTACGTCTTCAACAGGATAGCCCTCCCATAGTCCGCCTGAGTCTCGAAAGGTTGGAATTCCACTTTCCGCACTGATGCCCGCGCCCGTTAATGCCACAAGCGATCGTTTTATCTTAACCATGCCTTTGTCGCTCCCATATCAACAATAAGCACCTCCCAAGATTCTTATTATTTTTCCCGATAATCCGAGCCACGATCAACGATGCCTCATCTATTCTTTTTTCTTCCTGAAAAATCTTCCCTTTCTCTCCGGTGCGTTTTCCGCCAGGATAAGACACTCTTCCAGTGTGAGATCGGCAGGTGTTTTATCCTTGGGTATTTTTACGTTTTTCTTGCCCGCTTTAATGTAGGCTCCAAAGCGGCCATTCAGGATTTGAATATCCGGATTATCGGCAAAGGATTTAATGGTTCTATTGGCGTCGGTTTCGCGCTTGACTTTGATCAATTCAATGGCGCGTTCGCCTGAGATGGTATAGGGGTCCTCTTCCTTAGGGATTGAGATAAATTTCTTATCGTGTAACACATACGGACCGAACCGGCCGATGTTCACCATGACCGGTTTCTCTTCAAACGCAGCTACTTCACGCGGCAGCTTGAAAAGTTCCATGGCATCAGCCAGGGACAAGCTTTCCAGAAACTGCCCGTTTCGCAAGCTGGCAAATTTCGGTTTGGCCTCTTTTCCATCTTCCGGGTTCTCCCCAATCTGAACATACGCTCCGTAGCGACCCAGCTTGGCGTACACTTTTAAATTAGTCTTCGGGTCAACTCCCAGTTCCCGGCTTTTGTTGGAAACCGAGGAGCGTTCTACTTTTTCTGTCGCCGCCACCGTCTTATGAAAAGGCTTATAGAACCGGTCGATCATTTTCTGCCATTCCAGTTTTCCATTAGCAATTTCATCGAACTTTAGCTCGATATCCGCCGTGAATGAATAGTTTGTGATCTCCGGAAAGTGTTCGACCAGGAAGTCATTAACAATCATTGCCGTATTGGTCGGGAATAGTTTATTCTTTTCGGCGCCGGTTATTTCCGTGTCCGCTTTGTTAACAAGATTGTTGTTCTTAAGAAGAAACGTCTTGTACGCGCGCGCGGTCCCTTCACGACTTTCCTTCACCACATATCCGCGCTTTTGCACGGTTGAAATCGTGGGCGCATAGGTCGACGGACGGCCAATGCCGAGTTCTTCCAGTTTCTTGACCAGACTGGCTTCTGTATACCTCGGAAGATGCCTGGAAAAAGTCTGGGTCGCTGATAATTCATCCAGCGGCAAGTCTTGTCCCACCGATAAAGGCGGCAGCACTTTGCTGTTTTCCTCACCGTCATTATCATCATCACCTGATTCCATGTACACTTTCAGAAAGCCTTCAAACTTTACCACTTCACCCGATGCGACAAGCGTACGGGGATTGGTGGAGATATTGATGATGGCTGTAGTTCGTTCCAATTCGGCGTCTGCCATTTGAGAAGCAATCGCTCGTTTCCAGATCAAGTCGTAAAGCCGTTGCCCGTTCCGATCGGAGGCAGGGTCATTTAATGAAAAGTCAGTAGGGCGGATAGCTTCATGGGCTTCCTGAGCTCCTGAGGTCTTCGTTTTATACCTCCGGGTGTGAACGAACTCCTTTCCAAAAGCGCTTTCAATTTGTCGCGTAGCACCCTGCACAGCTTCGTCAGATAAATTTAATGAATCGGTCCGCATGTACGAGATCTTACCGGCTTCATAAAGTTTCTGTGCAACCACCATGGTTTGAGAAACCGAAAAGCCAAGTTTGCGTCCGGCCTCCTGCTGCAGGGTAGATGTAGTGAATGGAGGCGCCGGCGATTTTTTTGCCGGTTTCTTCTGAAGATCGCCAATAGTGAACGTAGCCCCCCGGCAGGCCTCCAGAAAGTCAACAGCCTCTTTTTCTGTTTCAAATTTCTCTGGCAGTTCCGCCACCAACTGCTTGCCTTTTCCAAGATCAAAAACCGCAGAAACTTTAAAAGAGGATTTGGCCTCGAATTTTTCAATCTCCCGTTCACGTTCTACAACCAAACGCACAGCCACCGATTGCACACGGCCCGCCGAAAGACCTGTCTTGATTTTCTTCCAGAGTATAGGGGAAAGTTCAAATCCGACCAGCCGATCCAAGACTCTCCGGGCTTGCTGGGCGTTCACTAAATCGATGTCAATTCCCCGGGGATTCTGGATCGCATTTTGAATCGCATTTTTTGTAATCTCGGTAAAAACGATTCGTCTGGTCTTTGCATCGTTGAGGTCAAGTACTTCCTTCAGGTGCCATGAAATGGCTTCACCCTCCCGATCTTCATCACTGGCCAGGTAAACCACATCGGCACTATCGGAGAGCTTCTTAAGCTTATGGATAATTTCTTTCTTATCGGCACTTACTTCATAGGTGGGCAAATAATTATTTTCAACGTCAATAGCTTCATTTCCTTTAGGTAAATCGCGGACGTGTCCCATGCTCGACGCAACCGTAAAATCCTTTCCGAGATAGCCTTCAATTGTTTTCGCTTTTGCGGGTGATTCAACAATAACTAAGTTTTTTGACATGCGCTTCAGGTTCGTTCAACGGCTTCAAATATCAGTAATTTTTTAAAAAGTCAAATTCAAGTGATCCTTTTGGCATTCTAAAACCAACCCTCGTCCACCTTTGAGGTTTGGGTTTATGACAAAAGTATTTTACTTGTCAACCCCTACTCAACGTGCTGATAAACAGCAATGTCAGTCCAATCGATAGAGTGAACCAACAACCCTCGGAACTAACAAAGCGAGAGCCAACGGAAAATTATTTAAAAAACAAATGGCAAGTTCTAATTTAAATCGTCAACGGTGATGCAGCTCGTGCGGCGATGATGACAAAACAGGTGGCGAAGAAGTGTACCACGACATCCGTATTCTGTAGTAGAATGGCATTTAGGCGGGCCACCCTTCGGAAGTTGGTTACGGGTGTTATCCGTTCGGGCGAAGAGGGTTGATTTCTACCTAGCCCACCGCCACTTTGTCTCTCTCGTTCTGAAAAGGATAATCAAAAAGCCCATGTTCTTTAATAGCTTCCTCCACTTTATGAGGAACAAATTTCTCCCATCCCACTTCTCCCCGTTTGATCATGGCCAGAACGTTGTCAGAGATGATGTGAAGATTATTGACATTGGCGTCCTGAATGTCTTCCATCTTGTTGTTATCCATCAGGTACCGGAACAGATTCTTTAGGTTATCCGGCAACTCGGCTTCAAAATCTTTAAGTGTGAACAAGTCCTGGGAATCCTGCCGTAAAGCCGGATAGATGTAGAGTTTTACATTGTTACCAAAGAGAGAGGAGAAACTTTCCAGGATTCCACCGCGCAAGTTTTCATACGTTTTTTCCTCAAAAACTTTTCGCAAAGCGTAAATCCCCATAATAATACCTGTCTTTTTACCCTTGGTGGTCCGGCTGAGGTAATCGACCAACCGATAGTGCTCAAAATAATTTGAAACAATTACCGTCTGACCCAACGAACAAATGATGTCGGCCCGGTAGAGAAAATCTTTTTCATCAATCTTTCCATCCGGACTCAGGTCGTTCAATGTAAGTTCAGTCAACATCACGATTTTAGAGCGGTCTACATCGGGTTCATTCTTGAAATGCCTTCGCGAGGTCAAGAGCATGTCCACATTCACGTGGGTCACGGGACGAAACCGGCCGCGGAGAACCAGAACATTTTTCTTGTACAACACTTCGGAAGGCTGCAACACGGTACCGTCGGGTCCAAACATCGCCGCCCTGGTTAAGCCATTCTTAACTAATTTGAGTGCCATCAACCGGTTATCCACATGCTTGAAGTCGGGGCCCGACAAACGAAACATATCGACTTCGATTCGGCGCGACGTCAACCCGTCGAGCAGCGAGAGCATAATTTCTTCGGGATCGGCGATGAACATACAGCCGTGCAGCATATTCACTCCAACAATGCCCAGCGAATACTGTTGCTGAAGTGGATCATTATCCAGCATTTTAACATGAATCACAAAATCATTGGGCAGACTGTCAGGGCGCAGTTGAAACCGCAGTCCTATCCATCCATGACCCTGGTTGGAGCGCTCAAAATTCAGAACTTCCACCGTATCCGCAAAAGCAAAAAAACGCGTTTGCCCTATACGGTGAGAAAGACGCTCGGGCAGCAAGGCATATTCTTTGTCCAGCATCATGTTCAACCGATCTTCACAAACGTACCTGTCGCAATGCCCGTAAATAGCATCACTGAACTTCATGTCATAGGCTGAAATCGTTTTTGCAATAGTACCGGAAGCACCTCCAACTTTAAAAAAATTGGCTGCTACTTCCTGGCCTGCTCCGATCTCAGCAAAAGACCCGTAAATCGCTTTACTTAGGTTGATCTGTAACGCTTTCTCCTGGGTTGTCAGTTTTTTCGATTCTTCCATACAAGTTTAAAAAATAGCACAGGCCGGAATTTCATAATTTTTTGGCGAAGTCCCTACAATTAATTAAGAGTTGAAACGCTATAAACTCTATTTCGGTTACCTCGCTACCCCTGCTAACGATTGCACTACGTCCAACGGTATAATTGGTGGCGGGTTAACCAGACCACAACTTGCCAACATAGAACGTAACAGGATTTGGAGATCAATAATTCCAAATTAAAAGTTGATCATTGTTAAATCACATAGCATCTACTGACCACTAACAGCAGTCAACAAATAATTAAATTTAGAGTCTCCCGGAAGCGCAATACTATTCCACCCAATCTGCAACGAACAAATTGGTATTGTGGGTTCCACCGTTATTGCGATTGGACGAGAAGATGATCTTTTTACCATCGGGAGAAAACATGGGGAAAGCATCGAAGACTTTATCGTAGGTGATCTGTTCAAGGCCGGTTCCATCTTCATTGATCATGAAAAGATTAAATTCGAAACCGCGAGTTCCCTTGTGATTCGAACTGAAAATAATTTTTTTACCCGAAGGGTGATAGAATGGCGCCCAGTTGGCTTTTCCAAGGTGCGTCACCTGGTGTATGTCACTACCATCCGCGTTGCACACAAAAATCTCCATGGCCGTGGGCGCCACCAATCCTTGTTTCAGATAATCGAGATATTCTTTTTTCTGTTCTTCCGTAATGAACCGGGATGCACGGAAAACAATTTTTGAACCATCCGGTGAAAAAAAAGCGCCACCGTCATAGCCGAGTTCATGAGTAATTTGCTTCACGTTTCTTCCATTGATATCCATCACATACAAATCCAGATCGCCATTCCTCATGGATGTAAATACAATTTTGTCTTTTTTGGGTGAAATGGTGGCTTCCGCATCATACCCCGGAGTATTTGTCAATTGTGTTAGAATTTTCCCATTCAGATCCGTGACAAAAATGTCGTAGCTTTTATATATCGGCCAAAGATATTTACCTCCGGGCTTGCGTTCAACATCCTGGGGACATTCTTTACCGCCCAGATGGGTTGATGCGTACAGAACCTGTTTATCGCCGGGCAAAAAAAATGAACACGTCGTCCGCCCCCATCCGGTGCTAATCATGGGCGGCTTGCCACCGTGACTGAGATCCATACCCTCCAAAGGCATGTAAAAAATCTGATCACAATGAAGCCCCCACGCTGAATTATTCGACTGGAAGCTGAACATTTTTCCGCTAAAGCTCCAATAGGCCTCGGCATTGTCGGCACCAAAAGTAAGCTGGCGTATATTGTTCAAATGCTTTTCGTTCGGATAGCGTAGCGAGTCTGACGGAATCAAGGAAGCCTGTTTTGAGAATTGGGAACCGGAGGCACCACCCAGAAGAAAGCACACAGCTAAAATAAAAAGTGGGAATTTCATGGTTTGAATTTCCTCCCAAGATAACGCAGCTACGGCAAAATAAAACCGACTGCCCCAAAAGTATTTACGCTGCTTTTGCTCCTGTCTCTTCTTCCTTCAATATACGTCTCAGGATTTTGCCGACATTGGATTTCGGTAACTCGGTTCTGAAAACAAAATATTTGGGAACCTTGTAGTTGGTCAGGTTGGCATGGCAAAAATTGCGCAATTCTTCTTCGGTCAGGGTTTGATCTTTCTTCACAATGAATACTTTAATCACTTCTCCCGATTTCGCGTCCGGTACACCGATGGCCGCGACTTCAAGAACTTTTGGATGCCCGGCAATGACGTTCTCAATTTCATTGGGATATACATTAAATCCGGATACCTTAATCATATCCTTTTTACGGTCGACAATTTTAAAGAAGCCGTCTGCGTCCATCATTCCAATATCCCCGGTCCGGAACCATTCCGCCTTAAAAAAGACACCTTCATTATTTTTTTTCCAATAACCCCTCATCACTTGTGGGCCACGTGCACAAATTTCACCTACTTCACCTTGGGCCAGCTGGTTTCCATTGTCATCAAAAATTCCTACTTCGGTGCTGGGCATTGGAAGTCCTATGGTGCCGGCCCGGTGCGTTCCATCAAGGGGGTTGCAACACAAAACCGGCGATGTTTCACTAAGTCCGTAGCCTTCCACGACCGACGTTCCCGTCACTTCTTTCCAACTTGCGGCCACCGTGTCCTGTACCGCCATCGCACCGGCTACCGCTCCTTTCAGGGAAGAAAAGTCGAGGTCTTTAAACCTGGAATTATGTAAAAGTCCATTAAAGAGAGTGTTGACTCCGGTGATGATCGTGAATTTATATTTTTTTAGTTCCTTGATGAACCCCGGCAAATCACGGGGATTAGTTATCAGAATATTTCTCACCCCGGTTGAATACATCAATACTCCATTGACTGCCAACGCAAAAATGTGGTAGAGCGGAAGAGCGGTAATCATGATGTCTTTGTGATCCGGATCCATATAGGGCTTAAACCAATAGGTTATCATCTGATTATGGGCCAGGATGTTGCGGTGTGAGAGTTGGGCTCCTTTGGCGACGCCTGTAGTCCCCCCTGTATACTGTAATACCGCTAAATCTTCAAGGTCAATCGAAGGCCGCGTATAGGGTAGTGACGCACCCTTTTCAAGTGCCTCTTTAAAACGGATGGCGTTGGGAATCGAATAGGGAGGAACCATTTTTCTTACTTTGTCCACGACAAAATCGGTTAAGGTTCCTCTAACCCATCCCAACATATCGCCCATGTTGGTAATAATTATGTGTTTAGCCGGGATCTTGGAAAGGATAGTCTGGAAATGACTGGCGAAGTTGGCCAAAATCACAATGGCTGAAATATCAGCATCCTTAAACTGATGCTCCATTTCACGGGGTGTGTAAAGCGGATTGGTATTCACGGCGATCAACCCTGCTTTCATGGCTCCGAGAAAAGCAACCGGGAATTGCAAAAGGTTAGGCATTTGAATTGCTATCCGGTCTCCTTTTCGTAGACCCAACGACTGCAAAAAGGCGGCGAAATGGGTGGCGTAACGATCAACTTGCCCGAAGCTCAATTGGCCTCCAAGATTTTCAAAAGCGATTTTGGTGTCGTATTTCTTGCTGGCTGATTCAAAAAGTTCATTTAACGATTGATACTCGACAGGTCCGATTTCATGCGGTACTCCTTTCGGGTAATTGGCAAACCACGGAAAATCTTTCATACATGAAAATTAAAATCACAAGTAGCCAAAAAATACGTGGTTTAGCAATCGTTTGCTTTTGAATGCTGCAAAGAATTAAGGCAGATACCACGCATCCAGTTTAAAAAAGAAAACCCGGCCACGGATTGAACCGGGACGGGTCTGTGCTGTAGAGGGAGGGTTCGAACCTCCACGGGGTAGTTAGCTACAGGACAAAAAGAAAACGCTTAGTGGTCAATCCATTATCCTGCGTTTATCCATCCCCGATAACTTTCGCTACCGGATCCCCACCCCCGAGACAGGAGGGCTTGTCTGCCAGTTTCAACACCCTACAATGCAAATCTTCAACAAAGTAATAGTATTATTAAAAATGCATCAATAAATATTCAAATTATTTATGTTATTTTAAATATATTGACGTATATTTAGATAATTACTCAAAAATCAAACGCTGCTATGGCCAAAAAATATGAAATTGATAAAACCGATCTCAAGATCCTTGAAATCCTGCTTCAGGACGCCAAGAAGCCTTTCACGGAGATAGCCAAAAAAATTTATGTTTCACAGGGAACAGTCCACGTGAGGATGAATAAACTGGAAGAGGCCGGAATTGTTGAAAAAACTACACTTCGAATCAATTACGGCAAGTTAGGGTTCGACATCACCGCGTTTATTGGTATTTACCTTGAGAAGAGTGCCTTGTATGAAAAAGTGCTGGC
>Ga0302324_100018596_pt1 | contig 13679 bp, 6 predicted proteins | sample Palsa_T0_1_FD_201949 | JGI IMG/M metagenome (GOLD analysis project Ga0302324, IMG submission 201949) | Peat permafrost microbial communities from Stordalen Mire near Abisko, Sweden - Palsa_T0_1 | ecosystem: Environmental > Terrestrial > Soil > Palsa > Peat permafrost | place: Sweden: Abisko...
AACGAAGCCTGCAAGGCCGATACCACTAGCGAGTCGAACCGTGTGACAATTCCCTATGTCCCCTTCGATGGCAAAGCGACAGTTTGGCACGACGGATTCGCTCGTTACGATTTTGTCATGGACGATCAAACTTTGGCGATAACGCCTTACGAAGCCCGACAAAATGAAGGCTTCGGCGCTGGGGATCCGGCGACAGGCCAACATCGGTGTGTGATTGTTGTGCCAAAAGCTCCAACGGACGGGATTCCGTGGTCCTGGAGAGGTTGCTACTGGGATCACCAACCGCAGACTGAAGTTGAACTGCTCAGGCGCGGATTTCACATCGCCTACATCTCAGCCAGCGCGACGCTCAGGCCAGGCAAACAATGGGAGGCGTGGTACGCATTTCTCGCCGAGAAACATGGGTTTTCGAAGAAACCTGCCTTTGTCGGTATGAGCCGAGGCGGGGAATTCGCTTACATGTGGGCCGTTTCGCACCCTGACGCAGTTGCCTGCATTTATGCTGATAATCCCGGCGCAAACGACGACGTCCTGGCCAAAGTGGGCCTGCTGGCCTCTCGTGATGTGCCGCTCCTGCATGTTTGCGGCAGCATCGATCCGCTGCTCGGGAAATTTTCGACCGCTATTGAAAACATCTATCGCCAGTTCGGTGGACGGATTTCAGTCATGATCAAGGATGGCTATGGACATCATCCGCATAGCCTGCGCGATCCGACGCCCCTGGCGGATTTCATTGAGCAGAGTGTGCGACAAACCAAGACTGAAGCCGCGAAGTATGCGGGAAGTAAATTCACAAAATCCTCCTTCTATAGTATCGAAAATTTGTATCATGAATTTCCGAAGGAAGGCACCTACATCACCAGTCGCGGTCCTCAATTCACGAATTGCTACAATCGTTATGCATTTCAACTCGAGGGCGTCGAGGGGACAGTGACCGTCATTGAGCCGAAAACTGCGGCAGTCGCAAAGCCGTGGGTGTATCGTCCCGACTTCGTTGGGCAGGATGCCGCCGTGGATCTGGCTCTTCTCGCCGAAGGGTTTCACATCGTCACAGGTCCGGTTCCTTACAATGCAGATGGACCACGGTTAAAGGACTGGGACACAGTTTATCAGCATTTGGTCAGGCATGGCTTTTCCGCAAAGCCCGCGATGGAAGGTAATGGAGGCGCGGCCGTAGCCGCGTACGCCTGGGCTATTGCAAACCCCGACAAAGTGTCTTGCATTTTTGGCGAGAACCCGCTCTTGTCCGGCGCCCATGACAAACCGCTCGATAGTTTGGAATCGTTGGCTAAAGCGAGGATCCCGGTGCTTCATGTTTGCGGCAGCAACGATCCATTGCTCGAAGGCAACGCTCGCGTCTTGGAGAAACGATACAAGGAACTCGGAGGCGAGATTAGAGTCGCCATCGAGGCGGGTGCGGGTCACTATCCAATGTCTCCGTCCGACCCCACCTCCGTAGTGGACTTCGTTACTCGCTCTAGCGCTTCAAAGTGATACGATGATCACACCGCCGTTGGCTAAACCGGAAAATTGTGGACTTGGTTAGAGAACCTTCGGTGCAGGACCGGGCACTCAAGTGAGATTCCAGTAGTCCAAAAGTCTTGCAGCCGAATCAGCTCGTCCTGTTAAAATTGCGCGGGTCTTCGCCGTACAGTTGGCTTTCCAGCCATTTGTTGTAACCGTAGCTGGACGCGTAGATCGGCGTGGAAAGCGTCCAGTGCCAAGCGCGGTCGCTCATGCCAGGAGGATTGACCGTGCCGGGAGGATTAATTCCCATGTCCGATGCGGAGGAGCGTATCCCCATTAAACCTTCCTTACTGCTGAATCACGTAGAACTGCTGCGTGGCGCCAGGGGTGATGGCGATGGTCGAGCTGAAGTCTCCGCTAACGTTATAACTATTGGTGGCGATAGGGAGCCACGTATGCGCGGCCAAATTGGTCGATGTCAACACGAAATAGGTTCCGTTGGGTGTTCCGCCGGATCCGCTGATGGTGATGTTCCCAGCGGACAGCATCGTGCTGGAAATGGTCGGTCCGGTCGTTTGCCCCGTCACTACGCTGATCGTGCCGCTGCTTAGTTCCGAAGTGTCCCAAGCCAATCCGCTTCCGGGCGTCGTCGGCGTAATGCTCGCAAACGAACCGCTGTAGGAGCTTGCATTGAAGATTTGGAAGCTGTTCCCCGCAGCCAGAGCGTTAGTGCTAATGTTCACCAAACTCAATGTGCCCCCGTAAGTGATTTCGTCCTGCGACTCAACCACATCGTTGCTCCCGGAGCCGTCCAGTTTGATCAGAGTCGTCCCGCTAAGCGTGACATTGGAAACCGCGCCCAAAACGCCGACCGGATTCGAGCCGGCAGTAATACCGATGGTTGTATTGGTCCCACCGGGCGTAATGGTGGCGCCGGGAGAAACAACAAGGTTGCCGTTAACGGTTCCGATGCCAGCCAGCGTTTGGCCGCTGGCCAGAGTCAACGTGAGATCGCTTCGGCCCGATACGTCCAGATGAACATCGTCCGCATTAGTGCCGCCAAAGAAGATAAGCGAACTATCCAAAATGGAGCCGTTGTTGGTCAAGTATAGTGCCACCGAGCTGCCGCCGGTCCCGATGATGGTTGGCCCGGTGTAAGTATCGGCGGACGCGAAGATCATGCCGTGGTCGGAGGTATCCATGACAAAGCCGCCCGGCCCATTGATCACGTTTGTGTATAACACATAATGTGTTTGCACCACGATATGCGCCACGCCGTTCAATACAATTGCGCTGTTAACCGGCTCTGTGGTTGAACTGCTGCCCGTGCTTTGCCAGCCGGCGTTGCTCTCCAAGATAATAGTATTGCCGGTGAAAACTGAGGGCGCGCTCCACAGATAAATAGTTGATCCGCTCAGGGCGTGAATGTTGCCGTTAAATCCGCCGCCATAGAAAATCATCGCGCTGCCCCCGCCCACAGTAAAGAGTGTTTCGGGATTTTGGCAGATCGTGTCATCGCCGACCATCCCCAGGTTGCTGGCGGCCGAGGGGTCAATCCCATTGGTCACAAAAACATTCAGCACATCGGCCGCGAGAGTGACTGTGGTCCACTGGCCATAGTAACTGTTTTGCGAGTTGGCCGACCAATCCAGGGTCACGCTGTATGGGCCGCTGATAATCGAACCACTGGCTAAGTCCCAACGGGCGGTGCCGCCGAACAGTGTGTCTCCCGTTAGCGTGATGGTCAACGATTCCGATGGATAATCGTTATAGCTGTTGAAAATAGCTCCTTCGCCATTCAGCCCGGCGCCCGAAACCGTAACGGGTTTGTTGTTGAAGAGGCTGCCACCACCTAGGTCCAGCGAGGCCCCGTTGCTAATCGTAAACGACGAAACATCGCTAAAGCAGTTCTTTCCCGCGTAGATGGCGCCACCGCCAATGGTGACCGATCCCGTTATACCGGCTGGTGTGTCGATGGTCAGAAGGCTTGTGCCTTCCTTGATCAAACTGCCTGGTCCCGAAATGGAGGAACCGCTAAAAGTGTAGCTGTTTGTGCTCGTATCAACAGTGATGAGGCTCGGCTGAACGTTGGTAGCGATCGTCACTGCATTCGGAGCGCCTGATGCGTCGTTGAACAGAACTTCATCGTAGTTAGTAAAGACGGCCGGCAATCCAGTGTTAAGATTGGTCCAGTTCAGCGTCGTATCAAGGTCCCAGACGCCATTGTTATTGAAGGAACTCCAGACGAGCGAGCTTGGTGTGACCAGGCTCAAAATCGCGCTGGCATTGGTCGTTCCAATCGTGTTCCCAACCACGACGGTGTAAGTCCCTGTGTTCCCCGAATTTATATTTGTGACAGTCAGTGTAGTATTGGTCTGGCCTGTCAAAGCAACGCTGTTGAGATACCACTGATTGGTGGTCGGGTACGCGCTCACCGCAGTCACCGTGAAAGTTGCCGAGCCGCCAAGAAGCGAAGCGACGGATTGAGGCAGGGAAGTCAGGAGCGGCGGAGAGTTTGTCGCCGGAGTATTAACCGTTCCCACAAAATAGTGATTCAAGACCTGCGCGGCGGTCAGACCGTAATTATAAATCGCAACCTCGCTGATATTGCCGTAAAAGACGCGTGAAACCCCCGAATCACTACCGGCTCCGATCACCCAGTCATCGGGAAAAACATACGATCCGCCGGTGTCAGAGGCTTGCCCCACCAAAACGCCGTTCTGGTAAAGGCTGCAATTGCTGCCGTCCATGGACACAACCACATAACTCCAAGTGGTGCTCACGACGCCTCCGGTCACATACACACTTTCCCCCGAGTTGTTTGTGTTTTCCGAGCCGCCCGTGAAGGTTTCCCCATACGGTCCATTGACACGCAGGCTGACTTCCGCGTAGGCGTAGCTGCCGGCATCATAACCTTTGGCTACGATATCTCCCAAATTGCTGAACAAAGACGGGTCGCCAGACTGGACCCACGCTTCCAATGTGATTGGCCCAGTGTAATTAAGCAGGTCGGCGTTAGTTCCCTGGCTCAGGTCGATGGTGGTGCTTCCGTCGAAATAGGCAGCATTGGTAATGAATTCGGTCGGTCCCACGGACGATGCGATGCCGGAGGCATTGCCGTTGTTGCCATTGGTCGTCAAGTCCGGGGCATTGGCCGTGCCATCCACTCCGGGATTTAAGGCGTAATAGGCCAGCGGATTGTCCGCCAGCACGGTGCTTTGGTAAGTGGTCTGCCCCTTGGCCGGGGCGCACAGCATGAAACCAAGCGTGAGCAAAATCAAACAGCGCGTGTGGCGCATCAAACCCGGAGTTGTCTGTTGTAATTTCATATTTTTTTCGAAGATGTGTTATCCTAACAAGAGCGTCGGCAAGAGCGTCGGCGCCGCCTTTTCAAATTGGGTGGTAGTCATGCTCTACTCATTCCACAAAGGGCTTTCACGAGGAATAGACAATCCGACGAACCGCATGGACAATTGGCCGCTGGCATTCTCACGGGCAGAGGACGGCGTTGGCACAGCTAAGCATGCATGCAGGCGGTCTGTTTACCTACATGTTTCTTCATTGTGATTGACGCACGATTTCGTAATGTGGAGGAGAAGCAAGCGCAGCAGGATTTCTTGGATGAACCGTCGTCAAAAATTGGAAGGCTTTGTTGGCCAGCGGCTGGTGGTTGTGCCGAGGCCGATTCTGGCCACGGTCGCCCGCCACCCGCTGTTGCGAAATCTATTGCCGACTGACGCAGGTTACTATCCCAAGGCCATCGGACATGAGTGCGCGCGCGAGCGCGGCTGTCCTGAGGTGATTTTCATTTATTGCGCTGAAGGCAAAGGCTGGTGCGAACTGGCCGGCCACTGGCACCAAGTCGCCAAAAACGAACTACTCGTCATTAACACCGGCACGCCGCACATCTATGGCGCGGATGACGATTTACCGTGGACCATTCATTGGTTTCATGCCGTTGGCGCCAACATGCCTCATTATTTGGAGCGCCTTGGCGTCACGAATGAGCAACCCATAGTCGCGTTTGGAGGAGATGTTCAATTGTATTCGTTGTTTGAGGATTTGCTGGAGGGCTTGCAACATGGTTTCACCCTTACGCATCTGATTTACGCCGCGCATTCGCTGGCGCATTTAATGGGGCTCATTTTGCGCCACAAGGAAGAGGCCTGGCAGGGCGAAGCCAGTGCCAAGGAGCGCATCCATGAGAGCCTCGAATTCATGAAGAGCCATCTGAGGGAATCACTCAGCGTGTCTTCGCTGGCCGCCTTGGTGCATTTGTCGCGCTCTCATTACACCGCCCTGTTTCGCCGGGTGACGGGCTACGCGCCTTTGAGTTACTTGAACCATTTGCGCATGCAACGCGCGGTGGAACTGCTTAATTCTACTGACTGGCCGATCAAGCAGATCAGCGATCATTTGGGTTTCTCGGACCAATTTTATTTCTCCCGGGCCTTTGCAAAAATGTACAGTCACTCCCCTTCCGAACATCGCCGGCGTTATGGGATTTGAGACGTCACGGCCCCACTGGCGGTCAAATGTCCATGCCCATCATTGTAATGTCCATTCCGATCTCAATCGGCCCGTGCCATTTTGAGTCGTCCCCATATGTGGCCTGACAACATGATGATGCGAAGACGAACGCGCCAATGATCACCGCGACGCACAAGGAAGAACCAAGTGTTCGCGCCGATTATAACCCCGGCTACGTCTGGCTGGTGTCGGCTGTCGCGGCGATGGGGGGCTTGCTCTTTGGCTGGGACTGGGTTGTGATCGGCGGGGCCAAACCGTTTTTTCAGCGCTATTTTGCTTTATCCACCGAAGCTCAAATCGGCTGGGCTAACAGTTGCGCGCTCATCGGCTGTCTCGCCGGCGCGCTCATCGCCGGCGCCCTGAGCGACAAATTTGGCCGCAAGCGCCTGATGGTGGCGGCAGCTTTGCTGTTCGCGGCGACTTCGCTTGGTAATGCGCTTGCGGGCACTTTCTCCGTCTTCATCGCATGGCGCATCTTCGGAGGCATCGCCATCGGTCTGGCCTCCAATCTTTCGCCGATGTACATCGCCGAAGTCGCACCCGCAAGAATGCGGGGCAAATTGGTGGCGATCAATCAACTTACGGTGGTGGTTGGAATATTGCTGGCGCAATTCATCAACTGGTTCCTGGTGAGAAAACTGCCTTCAGGAGCGACGGATGATTTCATTCGCAACTCGTGGTTTGGTCAGGAAGGGTGGCGATGGATGTTTGGCCTGACGGCCGTGCCCGCCTTGTTGTTCTTCGCAGGCATGATGTCCATCCCGGAGAGCCCGCGATGGCTGATCAAGAATGGGAAGGCCGATCAAGCCCGGCTCATTTTAAAAAGCATCGGCGGTGACATTTACGCCCAAGCCGCCACAGCGGAGATCCAGTCAACGCGCGCGCGCGAAGAATTCCAAACCGCGCGGCTGGCCGATCTGCTGGAGCCGAAAATGTTCAAGGTGCTGATGCTCGGCGTCACCTTGGCCGTGCTTCAGCAATGGTGCGGCATCAACGTTATTTTTAATTACGCGGAGGAAATCTTCCGGGCCGCAGGCTACGACATCTCGACTGTGCTTAAGAACATCGCCTGGACGGGTTCGGTTAATCTTGTGTTTACATTGTTGACGTTCGGCTTTGTGGATCGCAGCGGGAGACGCCCCCTCATGCTGTTCGGCGCGGCGGCGCTGGCCGTCATTTACACGCTCATGGGTGCCTGTTATTGGAACGGTGTCAAGGGGCTGCCGATGCTGCTGCTGGTGCTGGCGGCCATCGGCTGTTACGCTATTTCGCTGGCGCCAGTCACCTGGGTGGTCATCTCGGAGATTTTTCCCAACCGCCATCGCGGCGCCGCGATGGCCGTAGCCGTGGCCTCGCTTTGGATCGCGTGCTTCCTCCTAACCTACAGCTTTCCGATTCTCAACGCGCGCCTTGGCCCGGCCGGAACCTTCTGGCTCTACGCCGCGATATGCGTCGCGGGATTTTTCTTCATCAAGTTTCGGCTACCTGAAACCAAGGGAAAGACACTGGAGGAAATTGAGCGCGAGCTGGTGGATTAGTTTTTTGACCGATGAACCCAACGCCTCATTCCGGGGACAATTCCAGCACGGTGCAAACACGCGTCGAGGATCTCTCGCTTCCAACTTATTTGCCAGCGCCGCCGGACAAAAATCCCATGTTTCTGGAAACGCGCGTTTACCAAGGGAGCAGCGGCAAGGTGTATCCGCTGCCCTTTACGGACCGCGTCGCCGAAAAACCGGTCATTCGCAAGTGGAAGGCGATTTGGATCGAGAACGAATTCATCCGGGCCATGGTACTGCCGGAAATTGGCGGTCGCATTCATCTTCTGCAGGACAAGACGAACAATTACGACGTCATCTACCGCCAGCAAGTCATCAAACCGGCCTTGGTGGGATTGGCCGGGCCGTGGATTTCGGGAGGCATCGAATTCAACTGGCCGCAGCATCATCGCCCCTCAACGTTTTTGCCAGTGGATTTCGAAATTGAAGAGCATGCCGATGGATCAAAGACGATCTGGTGTGGCGATCACGATCCCCTCTGTCGGATGAAGGGAATGCACGGGGTTTGCCTGCATCCAGGGAAGAGTTATGTGGAGCTCAAGGTGCGGGCTTACAATCGCACGCCCTTCGTACAAACATTTTTGTGGTGGGCCAACGTGGCCACGCGCGTGCATGAGAAGTATCAGAGCTTTTTTGCCCCGGACGTTTGCTGCGTGGCTGATCACGCCCGGCGTTCCATAAGCGAGTATCCCTTGGCGCAGGGCCTTTATTACGGAGTGAATTATGGGAAGCGTAGCCGAAAAGGCGTTCCCAAAGATGAAGTTCCGTCCCAATTTGTTCCTCCTCATTGTTTGGGCGAACAAGAGAGAACAAAAGCGCGCGATTGCCTTCCGGGCTACGCGCCAAACGATCTTTCGTTCTATGCGAACATTCCCGTGCCCACGTCCTATATGTGTGTTGGCAGCAAGGAGGATTTTTTTGGCGGCTACGATTACGCGGCGCAGGCCGGCCTCATCCACATTGCCAATCATCACATTTCGCCAGGCAAGAAGCAATGGACCTGGGGCAACCACGATTTCGGTTACGCCTGGGACCGCAATTTGACGGAACCCGGCCCTGATGGCCAGTACTCGCCCTACATCGAAATCATGGCGGGTGTTTACACCGACAATCAGCCCGATTTCAGTTTTCTCCAGCCGGGCGAAACCAAAGACTGGAGTCAGTTCTGGTATCCGATCCAAAAGATCGGCCCGGCGCAGCACGCCAATCTCGCCGCTGCCATTCATTTAACTCACGGCGATAGCGGATGGCGGTTGGGCGTCGCCGTCACCAGGCCGCAACCGCGAGCCTCGATTACGGTTTCTTCAAACACAAAGCCGCTGGCGCAGTTTGTCCGCGATCTTTCGCCTTCCGCACCCTTCCTGGAAACTATCAAGCTGCCGGAGAAAATTCAGCCGAGGGATTTGCTCGTCCACGTGGCCGGCGAGCGCGGCAATACGCTGATTTCTTATCAACCAAAGCCGCCTGTTCAAGCCCCGGCTCCTTTGCCGGCGACGGAACCGGCCGCGCCGACCGACATTGCCGGCAACGACGAATTGTTCATCACGGGCCTGCATCTCGATCAATATCGTCACGCGACACATTCACCGGTCATTTACTGGCTCGAAGCGCTACGGCGTGATCCATTGGATGCCCGCTGCAACAACGCGCTCGGTCTTTGGCACCTCAAGCGCGGTGAATTTGTCCAAGCGGAGGCATTCCTGCGCAAAGCCATCGAGCGTCTGACGCGCCGCAATGCCAATCCTTACGAGAGCGAAGCCTTCTACAATCTTGGTCTGTGCCTTCGTCATGTGGGCCGCAACGACGAGGCCTATGACGCATTCTACAAGGCGACTTGGTCTCAGGCTTGGGCCGGGGCCAGTTTCCACGCCCTGGCCGAGGTTGATTGCTCGCGCTCGTGCTGGCCGCGAGCCTTGGAGCATCTTGACCGTTCATTGCGTTTGAATGCGGACAACCTGCGCGCGCGCAATTTGAAGGCCCTTGTCTTGCGCAAATTGAACCGACCAGATGAGGCCGGCGACCTTGTGCTCGAATCCTTGCGATTAGATCCATTGGACGCGTGGGCACGGCAACTCAAGGACGGAGCGGGCGAAGGTGATTTGCAGACGCTGCTTGATTTGGCCCATGACTACGGCCGCGCGGGACTTTTTGACGAGGCCATTGGCGTTTTGAAGAAAGCGGCTTTCCGAGCGAAGGATTTGCCCGACCAAAGCTGGGGCGCATGGCCGTTGGTTCTCTACACGCTTGGATGGCTGCATAGCAAAACAGGTGAGAGAAAGTTCGCGGCGGATTATTTTAAGCAAGCGACGTCCCAGCCGCCGGATTATTGTTTTCCGTCGCGTCTCGAGGAGATCAGCGTTTTGCAAACAGCCATGGCGGCCAATCCAAACGACGCGCGCGCGCCGTATTATCTTGGAAATCTCTTTTACGACCGGCGTCGGCATCGCGAAGCCATCAAACTGTGGGAGCAATCGGCCAAACTTGATCCCGGCTTCTCCATCGTCTGGCGCAACCTGGGCATTGGCTTCTTTAACATTCTGCGACAACCGGCCACAGCACGCCGCGCCTACGAAAAGGCGTTCAAGAATGACCCAACAGACGCCCGTTTGCTCTACGAGCAGGACCAGCTTTGGAAAAGGCTCGGCGAAAAGCCGCAAACGCGTTTGCGCGAGTTGGGGAAACATCCCCAACTTACTTCTCAACGCGACGACTTGATTATCGAGCTTTGTGCTCTTTACAATCAAACGGGACAGCATGAGAAAGCGGCTAAGCTTCTCGCCGGACGGCGGTTTCAGCCCTGGGAAGGCGGCGAGGGCGGGCCCCTGGGTCAGCACGCTCGCGCGCAACTTGCCCTGGGCCGCGCGGCGCTGGGCCGCAAGGATTTTGCCCTCGCTAAAACCCATTTTGAATTTGCTTTCAACGCTCCGCGCAATCTTGGCGAAGCCCGCCACCTCCTCGCCAATAAGAGCGACATTCATTTCTGGCTCGGCTGCGCGTTGAGCGGATCGGGCAATAAGGATGCCGCACGATGCCATTGGCTCGTCGCCGCCAAATTCAAAGGCGATTTCCAGGAAATGAGTGTGCGCGCCTTTAGTGAAATGACTTATTATTCCGCGTTGTCGTGGGAGAAACTCGGTCGGCGGCCCAAGGCGAAAAAACTGTTCCATGACTTGTTGGCGTTCGCGAAAAAGCTGCAAAAACAGACCGCGAAAATAGATTATTTCGCGACCTCGTTGCCGACGATGCTGCTGTTTGCGGATGATTTGCAATTTCGCCAGGAAACAACGGCTCTGTTCCTGCAAGCCCAGGCGCAGCTTGGCCTTGGCAACACGGTCAAGGCCCATAAACTTTTGCGCGCCGTCCTGGGCCGCGATCCCAATCACGCTTTGGCCGCTGACCTGCTCGCATGACCTCGTCTGCCGCGCATTGCAGCATTCGCCAGTTTGAGGGGTTTGCAATTTATGTTCTCCGAACGGCCGCTATCGAGATTGCAGTCGTGCCTGAGCTTGGGGCAAAGATTATTTCGCTGAGGAATCTTCGCACGCAGCGGGAATGGCTGTGGCGTCCGAAGGATAGTTTGGAGTTGTTCAAAAACTCGCCGCAGGACGATTTTTCTGCCAGCACGCTCGTCGGCATTGACGAATGCTTGCCGACTATCGCGCCATGCACATGGCGCGGACGCCTGCTGCCAGACCACGGGGAGGTTTGGAGCTGCCCTTGGGTTGTGGATCAAACGGAGTGGCAACGGGGCACTCTAAGAACGAGCATCAAATTGGAAAAATCCCCTTTTGAATTCGAGCGGACTCTTCAACTGCGCAAAGATTATTTGCAGTTTGATTATAAATTGTCCAATTTGGCGGCGATGGAAGAACATTTTATCTGGGCCATCCATCCGCTGCTGCGGTTAATGGAGGGCGACGAACTGGAATTGCCGGAATCGACCAGGTCATTGTTCAATGGGAAGGTTTGGATCGATGCTGTCGCCACGGCGAGTCCGCAGAATGAATGTTGCAAGGCTTTCGCCCATCCTGTTCGCGAAGGAAGGGCAGCGATCAAGAACAGCGTTCAGGGAGACTGGTTGGAATTCACTTGGGATGCCGACACAAACAACGCGCTGGGTTTGTGGCTGACTCGTGGCGGCTGGCATGGCCATCACCACTTTGCCATCGAACCCACCAACGCCGCTCATGATTCACTGGCCGTCGCCGCTGGCCTGCAACATGGCGGCGTGATTGCCGGATGCGCCTCAACTGGCTGGCAGCTTTCCATCCGTTTAGGACCATGATTTTCCGACCTCTGAACCCCCTATTTCTATTCGGGCTGACTTTTGCCGGCGTCTTTTTTCTGGCTTATCCAACCTGGGCCCAGAAGATTTCCGTAGGCACAAAGGACTTCACCCTGAACTTTCAAGTTGGCGACGACCGCCGTCTTTATCAGCAGCCCATCGGCAAGGACGAATCCCACTGGAAGCTAAAGCGCGATGACGAGTATTACCCCCAAGCTGGCGACGGCTATGTTTGGGAGCCAGCCCTGCAAATCGTTCACGCTGACGGCAACACTTCCACGGCCCTGGTTTATGATCGCGTCACGCGAACAAACGAAACGCCGGATATCGAGGAAATCCGCTTCCATTTGCGTGACGCAGCTTATCCGTTGGAGGTCACGCTCTGCTTTCGGGCGCATAAAGCTGGAGATGTCTTCGAAGAATGGACGGAAATCGTTCATCATGAATCCGGCCCGGTCACTCTCGCTCGCATGGCTTCCACCTCCTTATTGCTGGAAACAAATATATATCTGACACATTTCTTTAGTGATTTTGCCAAAGAAATGCTCGCACCGATCACCGAGCAAATAACGCCCGGCGTAAAAGTGCTGGACTCGAAACTGGGCGTGCGGGCCTCCCAATTTCAAAACCCGTCTTTCTTCCTTTCGCTCGGTGGCAAGGCGACGGAGACCGAAGGGTCCGTGCTGGCGGGTTCCCTCGCTTGGTCGGGCAGTTTTCAACTGGCCTTCGATGACAATGGCAACGCTGTTCGAGCCTTGTGCGGCATGAATCCGTTCGAATCGGAGTACCACTTGGAAAGGGGCAAGAAATTTATCACGCCGACGATGATCTGGGTTTGGAGCAGCCACGGACTTGGCGGCATGAGCCGTAAATTTCACAACTGGGCGCGTGATTTCGGAATGCGCGAGGGTCGCAAAACGCGCAGCGTGTTGCTCAACAATTGGGAGGCGACCGGTTTCGATTTCGATTTCAACCGCCTTGTCAGCCTGTTTGATCCGGCTAAAGAAATCGGCACCGAACTTTTCCTTTTGGACGACGGCTGGTTCGGCAACACGTATCCGCGCACCAACGACGCGGCCGGTTTGGGTGATTGGCAGCCCAATCGACAGCGCTTGCCCGATGGCTTGGCGCCGCTGGCGGCTGCGGCCGTCCAACGCGGTCTTCGCTTCGGCATTTGGATGGAGCCAGAAATGGTCAATCCCAACAGCGATTTATTTCACAAGCATCCCGACTGGGTTATTCGCCAGCCGGAACGCCCGTTGGAATTGCAGCGCAACCAGCTCGTGTTGGATTTGACGCGGCCAGCCGTTCAGGACTTTGAATGGAAGACGGTCCAAAGCATTCTAGCCGTGCCAAACATCACTTATGCGAAGTGGGACTGCAACCGCTACGTTACCCAGCCCGGTTCGCCCTATCTCGGGAAGGATCGTCAGTCTGAATTATGGATTAATTACGTGCAATCGCTCTACGCGTTGATGGATAAGACGGCCAAAACTTTTCCCGGTACGGAATTGATGCTCTGCTCCGGCGGAGGCGGACGCGTGGATTACGGCGCTTTGAAATACTTCCACGAATTCTGGCCGAGCGATAACACCGACCCGGCCGCACGCGTGCTCATGCAATGGGATTACTCCTATTTCTTCCCGGCGATGGCGTTGGTCAGCCATGTGACTCATTGGGGCAACCGCCCGATGCACTTCGCCTGCTGTGTTGCCATGAGCGCCCGCTTCGGAATTGACCTCGATTTGACGAAATTGCCGACGCAAGACAAGGCGATTTGTGCAGGAGCTATCAGCGCCTACAAAAGAATCCGCGATGTTACCACTTTAGGCGATCTA